>Ga0306926_10009897_pt1 | contig 10515 bp, 7 predicted proteins | sample flu12Cox44000178_FD_203759 | JGI IMG/M metagenome (GOLD analysis project Ga0306926, IMG submission 203759) | Lab enrichment of tropical soil microbial communities from Luquillo Experimental Forest, Puerto Rico - flux8day.12C.oxic.44.000.178 (v2)... | ecosystem: Environmental > Terrestrial > Soil... | reverse complement strand
AACACAATCGGTACTTTCGCAGTCTTAACCTTGCGCGCCCCCAGCCGTCGCAGGGTGCGCTTTGCGGCAATGGCGCCTACCTCCTCCGGCGGCGCTAACTTCTTCAGCGAATGTGAAACCGAGTACCAGTAGTCACGCTGCATGGCCGAGCCTTGAACCTGTGCGATCGGTACCGCGGAAACTGAGCAGTATGAGCTGCGGCTCTCGCCAACAAATCCGTGTGAGTTGGCAAGTACCTTGTAACCGACCGTGGCGTCGAAGGTGCCGCCATCCGAATTCACGATCCGCGGGTCGGCAGACGTCGCAGCTTTCTCGGCGCGGCGCGCATAGTCGATGCGGTCCTCGGTCGAGAGGGAGTACACGTCATCGAAGTAGAGCTCCAAATCACTCTCAATCTTGCCCAATTGCTCAGGCTCGGGTATTCCCGCGAACGGATCTTCGGTTGTAACTTGCGCTAAGCTCAGGGCCGACTCGACCATCTTTCTGATGCCTTCGGGAGTGAGATCGCTGGAGTACGTGCTCGCGGAGCGCTGCCCGACAAAGACGCGAATCCCCACTGCCTTCGATCCCGCTTCTTTTAACGTCTCAACCTGTCCGAGGCGAACAACGGTTGAGAATTCGCTGCCGTCGGCGGCAACAACTTCTGCCGCGCTGGCGCCCTGTCGCATGGCAAGCCGGACGGCATCGGCGGCAATGTCTTGGAGGCCGCTAATTTCTGCTGGTTTGGTGTTCGGTTCCCGGGTTGAAGTAACCATGTTCTCCCACTGTAAAATTGAGTGCGACGTTGTCAGACAACGCTAATTTCTTGAGCTAGTCCGACGATGTAAGACAGGAACGTTGATTAACAGCCCTGTCCTACGCTGTGGAAGTTTTGTGGAAATCAGCCGGATGCGACAGGTCGCGCAGCGCTTCTCCTACAGTAAACTCCGCGAAATCAACAACTCACACGATTATTGCGAAACCGTGAATCTACGGACGACCTGTGAATTCCTGGCACGCATCAACCAGCCTATCCGCCGGTTCCACCGACCGTCAGCCGGTCCACTTTCAGCGTCGGAATACCTACTCCCACGGGGACGGACTGCCCATCTTTGCCGCACGTGCCGATCCCCTCGTCAAGCTGAAGATCGTTGCCAACCATCGAAACTTTGGTCAGCACATCGGGTCCGTTTCCAATCAGCGTCGCATTCTTGAGTGGCGACGTAACCTTTCCATCTTCGATGAGGTAAGCCTCCGATGCGGAAAACACGAATTTGCCGTTGGTAATGTCCACCTGCCCGCCACCGAAGTTCGCCGCATACACACCATATTTCACCGAGCGAATGATGTCTTCGGGCGAGTCCTGTCCCGCGAGCATGTACGTATTTGTCATGCGAGGCATAGGGATGTGCTGGTAACTTTCGCGACGGCCATTGCCTGTGTTCGGCAGGTTCATCAGGCGCGACGACAGCTTGTCGGTCAGATATCCCTTCAGGATTCCCTTTTCGATCAGCACGGTGCTGTCAGTGCGATTTCCTTCATCGTCGACGTTCAGCGAGCCGCGGCGTCCGGGCATCGTGCCGTTGTCGATCACCGTGCATTTGTCGCTGGCCACGCGGCGTCCCATCATGTCAGAGAATGCCGATGTCTTCTTGCGGTTGAAATCGGCTTCCAGTCCGTGCCCGATGGCCTCATGCAGCAGAACGCCGGGCCATCCGGGGCCGAGCACGACCGCCATCTCGCCCGCTGGCGCCTCGCGCGCATCCAGTTGGATGATGGCCTGCCTCGCTGCTTCCAGGGCAAAGTGCTCTGGCGTCTTTTCCGTCGTGAAGAATTCGATACCGACTCGGCCACCACCACCGGACGAACCGCGCGCCGAGCCCGTCTCTGATCGAGCAATGCAGAAAACGCTCAACCGGGCCAGTGGCTGAGAATCTTCGGCGAAGCTGCCGTCAGAGCCGATCACCAAAACCTGACGCAACTCATCGGCATAACCGACGCGGACTTCGCGAATGCGTGGATCGTACGCACGGGCGGCCTTGTCTGCGCGCTGTACCAGATCAACCTTGGCCAATACCTCGGCTTCAACCGACGGCAACGGCACTGGATACAGGTTATGCGACGCTTGGTCGGTCAGTCCGACCACCGGCTCCTTGGCCGGACCGCTGGCAATCAGCGCGGCCGTACGCGCTGCATGCAAAATCCGTTCCGACGACAGGTCGTCAGTGTAGGCATACCCGGTGCGCTCGCCTGCCAGGACTCGCACGCCGCAGCCAACTGAGATGCCCTGGGTGGCCGATTTCACCATGCTTTCGTCAAGCGAAACCGAGGTTGAGGTCTGATATTCGAAGTAGAGGTCGGCATAGTCGCCACCGGCCGAAAGCGCTGTCGCCAGATACCGTTCCACGTCGGCTTGCGCCAAGCCATAACGATCGAAGAAAAACCTTTTGTCCATGGTCACACTAATTGGATGTTGAATGGCCGGCGCCGGACGCTTGGACTTGCTCAAGCAGCCACAAGCCTCTCGCAGCGGCCCCAACCTGATGTTCGATTATCACATACCCATGTGCGGGCCATCTCAGCCTTAACCGTCCCAGAACGGCTAATCTTGAGCGAGGACCGCTGATGCTGACATCTGCCATTACCACCGAAGCTCTGGCCCGCGTGCTCGAGGCCTTTCTGATCGAGACACCGCAGGCCGTGCTAATAGAGAACGGCGAAGTACTCTTCAACTTCGCCACGGCGCGGTATTCGGTTTCGGGCGAAGGGAAGTGCGTCCTGCATGTCTGGTCCGAGGCGCGCAACATCGTGCGGCGAGTACTCGATGCGGAGCGCCGCCCCAATTGGCTTCGCCTGTCGGTGTTGCGCTTCGGGCAATCACAGCCCGAGCTGTTGGAGATAGGCTCCGATGGCAGCCACCGTAGCGCTGCGTCGCAACGTGCGGCCCGCGTGCAGTTTCAGCGTCTGCTCATCCGGATGCTGGAGCGAGAATATCCGAGCGCAAAAATCGAGTCCATCAGCAGTAAGGCCGACCTGGAACATTCGTTCAGTCCGGTGTACACGCGAGCTGTGCTGCGCTCCGGACAATCGGCATTTGCCGTGCTTGGAGTGAATGCCGAGGAGGTGCAGGCTGCCATTGATGCGTCGCTGACCTTCGGCATTCTCTGGATGGACCACCAGCGCCAGCAACTCGCGGGGCGCTCCCACATTGAGGGACTGAAGCTCTTCGTTCCTTATGGACAAGGTGAGATCGTCCGCCAGCGGATTGCGCACCTCGATCGCCACGCCGCGAAATGGCAGCTCTATGAGATGAATGATCGCGCCGAGAGCTGCGACGAGTTGGATGATCGCGATCACGGCAATTTGGCAACCCGCCTGGAGCGTGCGGTCGATGAATCTGCGGTCCGCGAGCGCTTTGCGAATTCCATTGCCCGGATCCATGGTTTTGTTCCGCACGCCGACATCAGCGTAGAGGCCGCGACGGAGATTGTCTTTCGTCTCTATGGACTTGAATTTGCGCGCGCCCGCATCACACCCGTAGCAGGTTCATTTCGCAACAGTGAATCAATCGTGTTTGGCATGGCCTCGGCCGAGTGCACGCTGGACCAATCGACGGAGACTCTCTTCTCGCAGCTCATTCAGCGAATCACGTCGAGTCGTCATCCCGCGGGGTCGCCTGGCGACCCGCTGTATCGTCTCTGCCCCGAGCGCTGGCTGGAATCACTTGTCACACGCGACGTGCGGGCCATCGACGAGCGCCTGGACGCGCGCTTCGTGTATTCGCAGGTGCCGGCGTTCACTGCATCTGACCGGGCAATGCTTGATGTATTAACCACAACCATTGACGGCCGGCTCGCCATTCTCGAATTGAAAGCTGACGACGATATTCATCTTGCCTTGCAAGGCCTCGACTATTGGGCGCGGGTGCGATGGCACCAGCAGAACGGAGGCTTCCTCCGTAATGGGTACTTCGCGGGCCGCGAACTCTCCCCGGCTCCGCCTCTGCTTTATTTGGTTGCGCCTGTGTTGCGCACTCATCCCGCAACCAGCGTGCTGCTGAAGTATCTTTCGCGGGAATTGGAGTGGCAGCTGGTGCAACTGGACGAGCATTGGCGCGCCGGCGTGCGCGTCGTCAACCGTAAGCGCGCAAAAACATTTTGAACCACGCCTGCTGCTCAATCTTGGCGCTCGTCCTCAGTTTCCGCCGCATGCGGCTCGACAACAATCAGTATCCGTATCATCCGTGCAAATCTGCGGTTCGAATCCTTGATCAACGTATTCCCGCCTCACCCGCACGGAATTTCCAATAGTCTCCCGCCGTCTCGCTCAGGTCGCCTGCGGATTTTTCACCGCGAAACACCCGGGTCACCCCGCGCACGATGCGACGCATCGGAAGCTCGCCGGCCCCGTCGGCCAGGAACAGCTCGCCCGTTTTCGACGAACGGTAGTACCAGCGCTTCAGAATTGCGAGGTGCTCCATCCACTCCAGCGCGCTGTGCGGTTTGCATGGCCCTGCCACGGCAAGGGCATCGTCGATGCGCATCTCCATGGATCGGTGTTTCGCCTGCAAATGTTCAGTTTCAGCCTGTGCTCCCACATTGAGAAATACCGGCTCGCAAATCATTCCAGCCTGGATCTTGAACAACGTAACCGATTCTGGCTCGGCTGAAGGCTGAATCATCACTCCGTTCAACTCATCCAGGCGCCGCATAATCCCGGGTAATTGCGTCGCGGACTTCACTTTCTCCACACGTCCATGCAGCGCAGCGGCGGCCTCAAAGTCGAGTTCGGCCGATGCATCGTCGCGCATGCGTTCGATCTCGCGCACCAGCGACTGGCCTGCACTTGAGAAATACTGCCGTACCCGATCGACTTCGGCTACGTACTCCTCGTCGGTGCAACCCTTGAAGCAGGGAGCGAGGCACATCTTCATCTCGGAGTAGATACATCCCGGGAAGGCAGGATCTGGATGCAGATCATCGGTACAGCGGCGCATCTTGAAGAGGTCGAGCGAATCGTTGGCAAACTTCTCCGCCTGCGCACGAGACAGAAACGGCCCATAGTACTCAGCATTGGCTTTTAGCGACGAAATCCGCGATGTGACCGTAGCGCGCGGGTATGGATTATCGAGGATCAACTTTATCAGCGGCGCGAATCGCAGGCGCAGCCGTTTCTCGTAAGCTTTTGGGAATTCGCGCCGTAATGTCTTATACAGCAGAAACGCGGATTCGAACTCTGACCCTGTAATAGTCCACTCGACCGAGCCCACGCGGTCGCGCAGGTTCAGCTTGCGACTGTGTCCTTCGACTGGGCCCAACAGGCGCTGAAGACTGCGCCGCAGGTTTGCGGTTTTGCCTACATAAGGCTCACTTCCTGCTTCCACTGGGCGCATTAGAAATACAGCCGGGCCCGCCGGCGCAGCCGCGAACAGCTCGGAATCCTGCCCAGAAGAGAACTCGACACGTTGGGACAGCACGCCTCGATTCTAGTGCACCACCGCACAAGGGATGTTCTTCTTCCCGTGCCAGCGCACAACGACATCAAAAGGCGGGCATTTATTCCTGCAAAGAGAGATCGAGCGCCCGCCCCGGGATGGCGCCCAGCGATGCATAGAGCAGCTTTTCCGACACAGGGACTCCTACACAGTCCTACACAGAAGTGCCAGGAGTTATCAGCCTTTGGGCAGGCGGTTATGGCGAACTCCGTCGCTCGGCAAGCATTACCAGCTAACAGCTTCTATTTCTGGCTCTGCTGAAAGCGCTTGTTGACTTCCGCCCAGTTCACCACGTTCCACCACTCTTTCAGGTAATCGCCGCGACGGTTCTGATATTTCAGGTAGTATGCGTGCTCCCAGACATCGTTGCCCATGATGGGATAGAAACCTTGCGTCAGCGGATTGTCCTGGTTGGCGGTGCTGATGATCTGAAGCTTGCCGCCGGTATCCCTAACCAGCCAAGCCCAGCCGCTGCCAAACTGCTTCAGTCCAGCGTCATTGAATTTCTCTTTAAAGCTGTTGAAGTCGCCGAAGGCGCTCTTGATGGCATCGGCGACCGCGCCGCTAGGCTCTCCTCCAACGTTGGCGCCCATGATGGTCCAGAACATCGTGTGGTTTACGTGACCGCCACCGTTATTGCGTACGGCGGCGCGGATGGCTTCCGGAACGTTCTCCAGACCCTTGACGAGTTCTTCGACGCTCAATTTCTGCAACTCGGGAGCTTTCTCTAGCGCGGCATTCAGATTGGTTACATAGGCCTGATGATGCTTGTCATGGTGCAGATGCATGGTCTGCGTATCGATATAAGGCTCAAGCGCAGAGTAGTCGTACGGCAGCGGTGGAACTTCATGTGCCATTCTGATTCTTTCCTCCAGTCGGCTGTTGATGCTGCGAAATGCTTACCGGTTTCGAAGATGCAACGGAACGGGCCCGCATCCGGAGCAACATTATACGTGGCGGCGTAGCCGCCAGGCGCCAGCTCTTAGCCATCAATCATCAGTTGTGGGCAACGAGAATGCACAGGGCGTGTCTGGTCCGGCAAGAGAGGGTTGTGGGAGCCTGGCTAACGCGCGCAGCCCCCAATCGACAGCTGATGGCTGGCAGGTGAGAGCTTCCTACCGGTATTTCTCGGCCTGTGTGCGCTCCTGGGGAGACATTTGCGCCCAGAGTTGTTCGCGTAAGTCGCGCGCCCCGGACGCGTTCGGATTCGCCTGCAGGGCAGAACTCATGTACTCGTAGGCACGCACACGATCGCGTGGAACACAGGTTCCAGTGGCGTACAGTGTCCCCAAACGGCTGCGGGCTCCGGCGTTCTCTTTAGCGGCGGCCGATTTCAGCAGCACCACCGCCTGTTCGCAGCTACGAGCCACTCCGTCGCCTTTTATATACATATTGGCAAGGCGAACCGGGGCCTCAGGATTTCCTTTGGCCACCGACTTCCAAAGCCAGGCACTGGCGGCTGCGGCATCGCTAGCGTCATTTGCCTTGGCCAGCTCATCGGCGCCGGGCATGGGCTTCGCAGGTCGCGACGGCTCTCGCGCAGGCGCTTCCTCGTTCTGCGCACTTGCGGGCTTCGAGCCATTGTTCGAGGGCTGTACGCCTGCAGCGGCTGAAGGCAAAGATGGGTTGGTATCCGACGCCTGAGTGCGCCCGGCGTCGAAAGTCCCGGTATTCGAGGAGCCACCGGGGGCGGCCTGAACCGGGTTGGAGCTGGCTTGTGCCGGCGCAATCGTGGCGGGCGAGGCCGACGCTCCAGGGCTTGCGGGCTTTTCTGCCGGTGGATTCGCGTTTGTCCCGGGCTCCACAGGTGCAGGCGTTTGTTGCTTCTGTTGAGGCGTCACCTGCATGTCGGGCCCGGAAGCATTGGGCTGCGAATTGTTGCTCGCAGAACCAGCTTCTGGAACCACTGACGTTGACTGGGTGCTGGGCTCTGGAGTCACGACCGCGCCCTTCCTGCCTTTCAGCCGCTCAATCTGCATCTTCATCACACCGATAGGCCCGGTATTGCTCTGATTCTTTTCAGCGCGCCACTCCAGGTAGCCGAGGCCACCGAACAGCAGAATAACGATTAGCGCCACCCATGCCCGCCAATGGCTGCGGGTAGATGGCTCTTCGAGAGCTTCGACGCTGCCAGTTAACGCGGAATCGCTCAACCCGAGAAACGATGGCCCGGCAATCGGCGCGCTGCTGACCGCGGTAGGCTGGTTGGCCTGCTCGGAGAGATCCAGAAAACGCGAGCGGCCAGGCGCGGATGTTTCAGCCGCGCTCCCCTCCGAAACGGACACCCCTTCGGCCCAGCTTCCAGAGGTCACACGCTGTGTCGGTGCCTCCGTAGTGAGGGATTCTTCGGACAAACCAATAGGAGTTACCGGCTCCCCATACTTTCCAGTTGCGTCCAGCACAGGGTGATCGCCGGTCATGGTGAGCTCGTCCTCTTCCTTAGGCGGTGCGTAGTGGAACCCGGCTACAAATTGCTCCAGCGAATTGGCCTTCTCCGCTTCCGTAAAGTAGTTTCTCGATTGTGGATCCGTGCTCCTGAGCTCTGGGTTCGGCTTTTCCAGATGGCTGTCCGCTGGTGAGGCGACGTCCTTCACTGCCGTTGCAGCCACCTCCGTGCCCGACGACATGAGCGCCGGAGAAGAACGCTCCAACACAGAACTGGCCGGGCTAGTCAGTGCCGAGGTACCCGGCCCGGTAAAGCGCGGTACCTCGACGGGCAGGCGCGTGAAGCTCAGGGTACTGGTCGCGCCGGGCGCCGTGATCGGGCGCTGTGGCAGAGGAGTGCCGCACATCCCGCAAAACCGGTGGGTTGCTGAACTTTTATTGCCGCAATGGGAACAGACCACTTTGCCTCCCGCTGGAAAACCAATCCTAAATTATCGCGATGTTCTTAAGAAATGGATGTGAGCAGCAGCGCAGAGGTGGCCGGCATTGCCGAATCCAGCTCTGCTCCTGTTACCCAGCTCACCTCCGAAATGGCCCGGAGGGCTGGGGAAAGCCGACGAATTCAGAGCTCGCCCATGGAGCCGAGGTGCTCGTCTGACGATATAGGTGGCAGGAGGTCCAATGCGTTCGCATTCTGTCCTTTTCCAACTATATTGTCCCGGGCAGGAGGTGCCCAAGTCGGGAATCTATCGCGTCACCCATCACGGCCATCACCACGATCATGAAGTGACGTGTGTTTCGGGAGAGCACTTTCCGGAATGCCAACAATGCAAGCACCGGGTGCGATTCAGCCTCATCCTCGCCGCTCACGCGGTATGGCGGCACGTACATTTTCATCCGGCCTCGGAGGACCTTCTGGAAGTGGCGCGGTGAGCGCTGCATCCCTGGGTAGTCCGGGCCTTTGGGCCCGCGTCCCGGCCGGCCCCTTTGTGACCGGAGTTGGCGTGGGCTGATCGAGTTCTGCCGGCTGACGCCAGCCTAATTAACAAAAAGCGGTCGGCTTAAGCCGCCGTTTGAAGCGCCGCGTTGTCCGACTCTTTGTTCTAACGTTGGAGCGGGCTTCGGCCCGCTAAAGACTGCGGTCGGCTGAAGGCCGACTCGGTGCTTCATGGCAGCGCTGACGCGGGCCTGGAAAGGGCCGGCACTACCCAGTCGCACTGGAAAGTGAACTAGTCTAAATTCCCGCCACGTTTCGAGTCAGCTTTTGATAGTTCTTCTCAGCCGCCCAGAGGTCGAGCGTGACCGCGGCTAGTTCATCAACTACGGGCACGGCGAGGCCGTCCTTGGTCATGTCGATGGTCTTTATGTAATGGCGGCAAGTGTCGCAGGCATCAATGCGTAGATGTGGGATCTCTTCTGGCGTAAAGACAGGTAACGACTCGAAGCGCTCCTCGCCGCATGCAGGGCAAGCAACGCGCAGAAAAGGCCACTCATTCATGCAAAGCGAGCAGATGAGTGAACGTCCTGCCCCGTGTCCGCGATCGCGAAGCACGGAACAGATCGGCTCTGAAGCACACACTGGACACGTCGCGTGACGCTTGCCGGCCCTGTTGCTATGACCTGATTGCGCGAGCCACTCGGAATAGGGCTGTAAAAAGCCAAGGGCCAGGAAATGTTCGGACCCAGTCTCGGTTGCCTCTTCTGCAGACTCGCCGTTCCAGAAGCGGGTGAGCAGTTGCTTCTGTCTCGCTTTGTCGGAGGTTGCGAAATTCAGTGCCCTTTCTCGCATCTTCCAGGGAGCTATCTCGGAAACCGACCGCGCGAAGTCAGAAAACAGGGGGAGCACGTGTTCCAACAACAGAGGCCAGTTGCCCTCGGCGTTGGGCCCAACGTCTTCGCGTTCCCTCTTGGCTAACGACTCGAAGACGTGCTCCTGATGGAAGGCCAGCCGGGCGTAAAAGTTGAGCACTTCTGCGGCAGCCGGGTAACGGTCCGACAGATCGTGGGCCCGCTGGATGCGCTGTGCGAAGGAAGGCCGCGGCGGTGCTTCCGCAATGAGTGGCAGGTCGCCAAGCACAGGAAATTGTGGATTGCCACCCATGTTTGAAGCCGATTACTTCTTCGCGGCTTCCGCTCGCTGAATTCGCTCCAGCCAGAGCCGGTGATGATACCGCGCCCAGCCTTCCGACACCTCACCTCGGATCACCGAGGAGAATCCTCCACGGACAACGGCTGTTCCCATATACACGTGGATAATGAACCCCGCGAGGGTCACCAGAAACGCCACAGGGTGCACGATGGCGGCCAGCAGCCGAAGCCAGTTCAAGCTCGGTGGCAGATACTCTGTGAACCACAGAATCATCCCGGAAACGAAGAGCACGATGCCGCCCCAGAACATCACCCAAAAAAGATATTTTTGTCCGAGATTGAACCGATCCACCGGCGCGAAGCGGGCAAACCCGCGCTCCGCCTGCACCGGGTGCATCTCTTCTTCTTCATTGCGGACGTAAGCCTTGATCGTTTTCTTCCACTCGAGGTCCGTAGGAGTGATGCGCATGTCGGGCAGCCACATACGATACATGTAGATAATAGCTGCCGTGAAAATAAGCCCCATCCAAGGGTGTACCGCACGCGCCACCGGACCGCCGCCGAGCATC
>Ga0306926_10009894_pt1 | contig 10515 bp, 9 predicted proteins | sample flu12Cox44000178_FD_203759 | JGI IMG/M metagenome (GOLD analysis project Ga0306926, IMG submission 203759) | Lab enrichment of tropical soil microbial communities from Luquillo Experimental Forest, Puerto Rico - flux8day.12C.oxic.44.000.178 (v2)... | ecosystem: Environmental > Terrestrial > Soil... | reverse complement strand
TCCACACCGTGCCCAAAGTGTTCAAGCCGGAAGAGCGCGGCACAAGAAAGCCGAAGCCCTCAAGAGAATGAGCGACGTCCTTCTTGCGATAACCGAGGGAAACGACGGCTACACCTGAATAACTGACTCCGCCAAGTTGTGAATCGAAGCCAGGGTCGAGCGCTGCAAGAAGCCTTCCGGCCACATTCGTAGGAACCGCCAGGATGAGGCGTTCCGCTTCTATGATTTCGTTCCCTTGTAAGGTTCTCAGGGAAACCCGGAAGCGTGGAGCCTGGGCATCATGGATCGAGTCCAAGTGCTCGATAGCAAAGGCTTCAGCGCCGCAACGCAGATTTTCACCCAACTCCTCGGCCAGTGCCTGGATCAGATTTTCGTTTCCCTCCCGATAAGTCTGCAACGTGGGTTTCTCCCGTGGACCCTTCGGGCGCTTTGTTGAGCGAGCCTTCAACACTGCGAAGATGCCGCGGAGGATGCTCCCGGAAGTTTTCTCCGCTTCGTACAGAATGGGGAAGGCCGCGCGCAAGCTCAGTGTCTCGGGGTCCCCGGCATAGATGCCGGAGACGAATGGCCCGACCAGGCGGTCGAGAAGCGTCGCCGAATATTTTCGGCGGACAAAACTGGCGACGGATTCGTCCGGTTCGGGCGGCTGGCTTTTGCCGAGGAGGTCGCGGAGGATCGCAGTTCTTGTTCCTCCGCCGAGCAGAGGGGACCAGAGAAGACCAGCCGCGCCCATGGGCACTGCCTTGAGCGCCCCCTCAATGACGACGAAGCGTGGAGCTGTGGGATTTGCGAGGAGGCGCTGGTCCAACAAATTGAGGTCAGAAGACAACGAAGTGAGAGAAGAATTGCCGCTAAAACTCTGTGGACCGCATTCGATTAGGTAGCCATCGCGTTTGACGGACTGGATAACGCCGCCGGGCCGGGGCGCCGCTTCAACAATGAGGGTGGGAATGCGCGCTTTCTGCAACGCATAAGCGGTAGCGAGGCCTGAAATACCCGCGCCCACAACGAGGGCCTGAACCTGACTGGGCATGGTTGCTAGCCTCCGCTGCGTCAGAGCGTTTTAGAAAAGAGGGGCTTGGATACCAGTTGCTGCTTTTCGAGATAGGGATCAAAGATCATAGCCAGGTTGCGGATGAAGATGCGCCCAAGCCATGCGGTCCGGATTTCCTTGTCGTTTACCACCACCAGACCATCTTCGTGAGGTACTTTGAGGCGCTCCAGTTCCGGCTCGAAATAGTCATCGAAATCCATGCCGAACTGTTTGGAAATCTCGTCTTTTACAATGACCGTGTGGCACAAGAGGCGGCTGATGACTTCACGCCGGATGAGATCGTCTTGCGAGAGATGATAGCCACGCATGGTAGCGATACCACGCTCGCGGACTGCCTTCTCCCATGATGGAATGTCGCGATAATTCTGCGCATAGCAATCCTGGATGCCGCTGATTGCGGTGATTCCCATTCCATAGAGGTCAGCGCCGGCCTTTGTCGTGTATCCCTGGAAGTTGCGGTGAAGCGTACGGTTGCGCTGGGAAAAGGCGAGCTCGTCATTTTCTTTGGCGAAGTGGTCCATGCCGATGTAGAGGTAGTCGGCTTCCAGGAACTTCAGCAAGCCGTTCCGGAAAATGTCAAACTTCTGCATTCCTTCCGGCAGATGAGCGGCGAAAGAACCTTGCTGCTTTTTCAGCCAAGGAACGTGTGCGTAGCTGAACATGGCGACGCGGTCGGGAGAAAGCTCGACTATCTGTTCGACTGTGTGCGCGAAGCTCTCGCCGGTCTGGTAGGGAAGGCCATAGATGAGATCCACGTTGATGCTGTCGAAGCCGAGTTCGCGGGCAATTGCAATCAGATCCCGCGTCTCTTCGTACGGCTGGAGGCGATGGACAGCCTTTTGCACGTCTTCCTTGAAGTCCTGGATGCCCATGCTAAGCCGGTTAAAACCCATCTTTCGCACGGTTTCGAGATGGGCGCGAGTAGTCACGCGAGGGTCCACTTCGATGCCGATTTCGGCGTCAGGAGCAAAGTTAAAACGCTCACGTGTGTACAAAAAGAGATCCTCGATCTGCTCCGGAGAAAGGTAGGTCGGGGTGCCCCCGCCCCAGTGGAATTGTGTGACCTTACGATTCCGGGAGACACCACGACTGATGCGGTCTGTTTCCTCTTTTAAGACCTCGAGATACGGATGGGTAACGCTCTTGTTCTTTGTAATGACGACGTTGCACGCGCAAAAGAGGCAGAGGCTTTCGCAAAAGGGAAGATGCATGTAGAGAGAAACGGGGCTGCCCTTTTGGTCGGCGGCGACGAGAGCTTCTTCGTATTCCTTCGGGCCGAAGGAGTCAGTCCAGACCGGTGCCGTAGGGTAACTTGTATAACGCGGGCCAGGGCGATTATAGCGATTGACGAAATCTTCGCTCACAGAGAGCTCTTCGCGCATCTCCCGCAGGTTCGGATTCATGAGTGTCACGGTGCGTACCTCCGGCGCGCTCAGGGGCGCGCTTGCACGGCTGGTTGCACGTCGTGGAGCGGCGCCTGCTGACCGGTTTGAATGAACAGTTGTGCATTTTCCACAGGCGTATGCAGCAGGATCCCGTGTCCTAAATTCAAAATGTGACCGCGGCCTCCGAGTTCCGCGGCGATATCCAGTGTGGTGTCGCGGATCTTATCGTGCGGAGCAAAGAGCACGGCGGGGTCAAGGTTGCCTTGCAAAGCCACGCGAGGTCCCGCCAGCTTGCGCGCCTCGGAGAGCGGAATGCGCCAGTCCACGCTGAGTACGTCGGCGCCAGCTTGCACGATTGAGGGCAACAGGTGGTGCGAGGCCTTCGTGTAATAGATGACGGGAACGGAGTTGCCGAGACCGTAAATAACTTGCTGCACAGCGGGCAATACAAACTCTGCGTAGTCTCTTTGGTCGAGTTCGCCGCACCAGGTATCAAACAGTTGCACCGCGCATACACCGGCCGCAATCTGGGCTCTGAGATAAAGAATCGTGGCCTGCCCGATTTTGTGGAGCAACTCCCGAAAAACTCTGGGCTCGCGATAGAGGAAGCTCTTCACGGTAGCGAAGCCCTCCTTGGTGCGTCCCTCAACCATATAGCACGCAAGCGTCCAGGGTGAAGCAGCGAAGCCGAGCACGGCCACTTCAGGACCGGCCTGCTTAACGGTCCGGCGGAGCGCCTCCATGAGGAATCCGGTCTCCATTTCCGGATCAAAGATTTGTAGTTTCTTCACGTCGGAGTCGGATCGCACCGGTTGGGGCAAGTTTGGACCGGCATCCGCCAGTTCCAGGGGTAAACCCATGGCCTCGGCAGGGATCAGAATGTCCGAAAAAATGATGATGGCGTCCACGCCAAGCCGGCGGAAGGGCTGAAGCGACACCTCCACCGCAAGGTCAGGGTTCTTGCATACCTCAAGGAAGGAGTGTTTCGCCCGGATTTCGCGATATTCAGGGAGGTAACGCCCCGCTTGCCGCATCATCCAGACTGGGAGACGTGGTACAGGTTCACAGCGGGCAGCGCGCAGGAAGAGTTCTTTTCGGGTCAACGCGGGGGCCTGATTAGTCATAACGCTCTGCGGGAAGAATAACAAATCCGAAAGAAACTTGCGCGCTAAGAACCCGGAACATGCGAGTTACGGCGAGAGTGGGTTATACTCGAACCATCTCGCTTCACGCGCAGGGTGGGATGTGTGCGCGCGCGCCGCGTCCCGAATCGGCGTGGACAAGGCCGATGAATCAATCGATCATTCTTCTGACAGTTTTGGCCTATCTCCTGAGTATGGGCCTCTATGTTCAGTATCTTTACACCGGCAAGGAGTGGACGGGCCGCCTGGCTACCTTGCTGATGTTTCTGGGTCTAGTCGCACACTATGTGGCTTTGCTGCTGCGCGCGCGGGGAACCCACACGGTGCCCTACCACGACCTCCAGGGTTCGATGTCCCTATTCGGTTGGCTGTTGGCAGTTACCTACCTTTGCCTTGAAATTTACCATCGGCAACGTACCGTTGGAGCTTTCGTGATGCCCGTCATATTGGCGTTCTTTTTTGCGGCGTACCTCATGCCGGACCACCCGAGTTCCCAAACTCAGGCTCACGGAGCCGTCTTCGCCCTTCATGTGACTCTGAGCATTCTGGCTTATGCGGCCTTTGCGCTTTCCTGTGTTCTAAGCGTGATGTATCTGGGAGAAGAACGGCTGCTACGGATTCGCCGGATCGGGCAAATCGTGTGGCGTTTGCCGTCGCTAGAATTGCTGGAGCGGATGAGCCACACCAGCGTCATTGTCGGGCTCGCCACGATTGCCGTGGGAACGGCCTTGGGATTTGTCGCCGTGGACCGGTTGACAGGCCAGTACTGGTTTTACGATCCGAAATATGTGATCACTCTGCTGGTGCTCCTCCTCTACGCGGCCTATTTGCGATTAGCGCGGACGACGGCTTGGCGGGGCGCGCGAGCCTCGAAATTGTGTGTATTCAATTTTGTCTTGGTGGTGCTGAGCTTTACGGTGGTGAATCTCTACTTTTCGCAGCACCACCGCTATTTTTAGGAGTGCGCAACCGCAGCATGGAGATCGTGCTTGTTGGCCTGAATTTCCGGACGGCGCCTGTAGAGGTGCGGGAAAAGGTATCTTTTTCCATGGAGCAGGCGCAACAGGCGGCCGAAGAGTTGCGCGCGAAGGGGCTCCTTGAGGAGACCCTGGTGCTCTCGACCTGCAATCGCAGCGAGATCTACGGCGTGCATTCCGCCACGAGCCGGGAATCAGCGAGGGCCCTTTCCAGTTTCCTGAGTTCCTTTCACAGCATTCAGCCGGAGATGCTGAGACCGTCGCTGTATCACCATTATGATCACGACGCGGTGCGGCATCTCTTTCGTGTTTCGGCAGGACTCGATTCCATGTTACTGGGAGAAGCGGAGATTCTCGGCCAGGTCCGCGAAGCCTACTTGCGGGCTCATGAAATTCACGTGACCGGCCCGGTGTTGAACCGGCTGTTCCAAGCAGCGCTGGAGATTGGCAAGCGCGTTCGCGCGGAAACGGAGCTGGGCGCAAGACCGATGGGTGTGGCTTCGGCGGGAATGAAACTTGCCGAAAGGATTTTCGGCAAGCTGGAGGATCGAAGCGCCCTGGTGCTTGGCGCAGGAACGATCAGCGAACAGGTGGTTTCGCAATTGCGCGACCGTCGCATCGGGCGCCTGTATGTAACAAACCGTTCGCGGGAGAAAGCAGAAGAATTTGCAAGGCGATACCGCGGCAAGGTCGTCGAGTGGGGTGAGTGGGACACAGTCCTAAAGTTGCCGGACATCCTTGTTTCCGCAGTTGGCGTAAAGGAGAGTCTCCTTACAAGACAACTTTTAGAGCGAGCCATGGCGGCTCGGGGCAATCGTGCGCTCCTCCTGATGGATCTGGGCATGCCCCGGAATATCGATCCCGCCGTAAGCACCCTTTACAACACCTATCTCTATACCATGGATGATTTGACCGAGATTGTGGAACAAAACCGAGGTGCCCGGGAGAGCGAGGTGCCTAAGGCAGAATCGCTCGTGGAGGAGCATGTGGGCAAGTTTATTTCCTGGCAAACGAGCGTCGAACTAGTCGGCGTCGTGGAGACTCTGCGGGATCATTTGAGAGAGCGGCGCGCCGCGTTTCTCCATGAGAAGCTGTCCGGTATGAATCATTTTGATGGCGAGGACCGCGAGCGCATCGGGGCCCTGATGGATGAGTTGATCGAAAGACTCCTGATTGCGCCCGCAGAGCATTTGCGCTCTGAAAAAGAACTGCGCAAGAAGATCCAGAACGTGGAGGCTATCCGGGATCTGTACTTGAACAATCGGGAGAAACATTGAGGCCCTTACGCATCGGCAGCAGAGGAAGTATTCTGGCGCGTTGGCAAGCGGAGTTTGTGCGCAAGCAATTGTTTCGGGTCACTGGCGTAGAGGTCGAAATCATCATCATCAAGACTTCCGGGGACAAACTGCAACAGTCGCCGCTGACACAGATCGGGGGGAAAGGCATTTTCATAAAGGAATTGGAAGAGGCGTTGCTTGATGAGACCGTCGATCTGGCGGTGCACAGCGTGAAAGACATTCCCACGGAGACGCCGGGCCGACTATTTTTTCCGGCGGTCTGCCGGCGCGACGATGTTCGAGACTGCCTGGTTTCCAGCAAAGGAACGAAGCTCGCCAATTTGCGTCAGGGCGCGCGCGTGGGCACCGGCAGCCTGCGCCGCAAAGCGCAATTGCGGCACCATCGCCCGGACCTAGACATCCGTGAACTGCGCGGCAATGTGGATACTCGCCTTCGTAAGGTAGAAAGCGGCGAATACGAAGCCATCGTACTTTCCAAAGCGGGGCTCGACCGCTTGGGATGGAGCCAGAAAATTACCGAAGCGCTTTCGACGGAGATTTCGTTGCCTGCCGTGGGGCAAGGCGCGATTGCTGTCGAGTCCCGAGCAAAGGATGTTGAAATGGGGGAGGTCCTGGCCAAGCTCGATGACGCGGAGACACGCACGTCCATTATTGCGGAGCGGGCGCTGCTATCGGCCTTGCACGGCGGGTGTCAAGTTCCGTTGGGCGCTTGGGCTCGGTTGGAGCGAGGCGAATTAGTGATGGAAGCGGTTGTTTGCTCTGTGGATGGTTCGCAGTATGTCCGGCAACGTGCCAGCGCGCCACCGGATCAAGCCGCTCAACTTGGCGAGCAAATGGCGCATTTACTGGTGGCAAACGGGGCGCGCGAGATTCTGGAAGAGGTGTATCGCTCCCGTGGGTAAAGCTTCGGCCAACGCCTTGGTGGGGAAGCGCGTGGTGGTGACACGGGCGGCGGAGCAGAGTGAGGCGTTGTTCAACGCGTTATGTGAGGGGGGCGCGGTGCCGGTTTTCTTGCCGATGCTGATGTTTGCTCCGCCAGATGATTTTACACAGCTTGACCAGGCGATAGGGAATTTGGCGGACACTGACTGGGTATTCCTCACCAGCCAGAATGCGTTGCGGGCCCTGGAGCAGCGTTGCCGGCACTTGAGGGTTTCGCTGGCGGAACGACTTTCGCAAGTGCGGATCGCCGCCGTCGGACCGGCAACAGCGGAAGCGGCGGAAAGTGCAGGATTGCGAGTCTCGTATATTGCCAAGAAGCATCGAGGCGTCGCGTTGGCTGAAGAACTGGCTGGTGAGTTAAACAACAAGAGCGTTTTGCTGCCGCGCAGTGATCGAGCGAATCGAGCCCTCGTGGAAGCGCTCTCAAACCTAGGCGCACGCGTTGTGGAAGTGGTTGCGTACAGGACGCTTCGGCCGGACGGCGATGAAGCCCAACATCGCCAGCGCCTCTTGCGAGAGAGAGTGGATGCTGTGCTGTTTTTCAGCCCTTCAGCCGTCCGCCATCTACAGGAGTTTCTAGGTGCCGAGGAGTTTTGCGAGTTGTCGCGAAAGAGCGCCTTCGCCGCAGTCGGGCCGGTGACGATGCGTGCGTTGCAAGAAGCGGGAGCGGCAGGGGCGATCTTGGCGCAGGATACTACGGTAAATTCGATTCTCGAAGCATTGGCCAGCTTTTTCTCTCACATCGAGCAGGCAGGAGCAAAACGCGCATGAGCTTTCCCACACACCGCCCGAGGAGATTACGAGGCACGGAATTGCTGCGCGGCTTGGTGCGGGAAACACGTTTGACCGCTGCGGGATTTATTTATCCCCTGTTTGTTTGCCCGGGGGTGAAGGTTCGTCAGGAAGTCAATTCCATGCCCGGTATTCACCAACAATCCGTGGACCAGATCGTAGCAGAATGCCGCGAAGTGGAAGCATTGGGAATTCCGGGAGTTATTTTATTTGGGCTGCCCGAATCCAAGGACCCACGAGGCGCGATCTCCTTCGCGGCGGAGGGCGTAGTGCAGAAGGCCATCGAGGCCATCAAAAAAGCAAAGCTGAATCTTGTGGTGGTCACGGACGTGTGCCTTTGCGAATATACGGACCACGGACATTGCGGCGTGCTCGAACATGGGGAAATCGCGAACGACGCTACGCTGGAAGTGCTTGCGCAGCAGGCCTTGTCCCACGCGCGTGCGGGGGCAGACATTGTTGCGCCTTCGGATATGATGGACGGGCGCGTCGGAGCGATTCGCCTCAAGTTAGACGAAAACAAATTCGAGAAGGTGCCCATCCTCTCGTACGCGGCGAAATATTGTTCCGGCTTTTATGGACCTTTCCGCGAGGCGGCACAGTCCGCTCCGCAGCAGGGTGACCGCCGCAGCTATCAGATGGATCCGGGCAACACCCGGGAAGCTCTGAAGGAAGTTGCCATGGATCTCGATGAAGGCGCGGACGTGATCATGGTGAAACCAGCCTTACCGTATCTCGATATTGTGCGCGCGGTACGGGACAACTTCGATGTGCCGGTGGCGGCTTACAACGTCAGCGGTGAATATGCCATGGTGAAAGCCGCGGCCCAGAAGGGCTGGATCGACGAAAAGCGAGTTGTCTTGGAGATTTTGACGGGGATTCAGCGGGCCGGTGCGGGAACGATTCTGACCTACCACGCGAAAGACGCCGCGCGCTGGCTGAAGTCCTGATGGCAGGGGACCTTGCATGAGTGCAACACCAACAGCGATGAAACCAGAACGGCGTCGGTCGCGGGAGATTTTTGAGAGAGCGGAGAAGGTGCTCGTCGGCGGAGTGAATAGCCCGGTGCGGGCGTTTCGGTCTGTCGGCGGCGAGCCGCTGATCATCGAGAGGGGAAGTGGCCAGCACCTCTACGACGCCGATGGCAACGTTCTGCTGGATTATGTGTGCTCCTGGGGCGCGATGTTGCTCGGGCATGCCTACCCCGCGGTCGGTGCGGCCATCGCCAACCAGGCCCAGAGAGGGACGAGCTTTGGCGTGACCACAGAATTGGAACTGGAACTTGCGACTCTCATCACGCGGGCGATTCCTTCTCTCGAAAAGATTCGCTTCGTTTCGAGCGGCACCGAGGCCACGATGAGCGCCGTTCGGCTGGCACGGGGCGTGACCAAGCGCGATTTCCTCGTGAAATTCGAGGGATGCTATCACGGACATGCGGACAGTTTTCTTTCGCAAGCCGGTTCGGGCCTGGCCGCGCTGGGCATCGCAGAATGCCCCGGCGTTCCACAGGCGCTGGCCGCGCTGACGCTGAATGTGCCCTACAACGACCTGGAAGCGGTCGAGAAAGTGTTCTCGGAACACAAGGGCAAGATCGCTGCCGTGATTGTTGAGCCTGTCGCCGCTAACATGGGTGTGGTCCTGCCGAAAGAAGGCTTTTTGCGTGGGCTGCGTGAGATTGCGCGGAAGCATGGCGCGTTGCTCATCGTGGACGAGGTCATTACCGGCTTCCGCCTGAAGAATGGATCGGCGCAACAGGTTTTTGGCGTCGAGGGAGACCTGACCACGTTGGGAAAAATTATCGGCGGCGGTGTGCCGGTCGCCGCCTACGGCGGAAGGGCTGAGTTGATGAACCATGTCGCGCCGCTAGGCCCCATCTACCAGGCGGGCACACTCGCGGGAAATCCTCTGGCCATGAGCGCGGGGATCGCAACGCTAAAAGAGCTGAGCAAATCCGGTTTCTACGAGGGAATTGACGGTTTGTCCAAGCGGCTCGTCGCGGGTTTCCGGAAAGCCTTGTCTGAGGCAGGTATCGCGTCGCAAGTGAACAGCATCGGCTCGCTCTCTACGATTTTTTTTGCATCGCAGCCGGTAAACGACTACACCGGAGCCAAGCATGCGGACACGAAACGCTACGCACGGTTCTTCAGGGAGATGTTGCTGCGAGGAATTTTCCTAGCGCCCTCTCAATTCGAGGCGGCTTTCGTTTCCGCGGCGCACACCTCGGAGGACATTGAGCGCACAATCGCCGCTGCGCAAGAAGCCTCAGAGGCGATTGCCGCCCAACCCACTTCTTGAGACCCGGAACCGGCGACTCATCTCCTCATCCGCGCTATGCGACGGCGGGTGATTCCCTCGGAGCATTGGTGATTTCCTCCTTCAGTTGGTCCATGCGTTTAAGAGGTTGCAGGTGCCGCTGGTCCTTCCACATTTCCTGCAGAAGGCAGCGACCTCCGCAAAGCGTTGATGGCAGGAACTTTACGTGCCTGTAAGGGCGTGTGCCTCAGTGGAGAGTAACACGGCGCACCGGCCCAGTGGAACGGGATGGCGTCCGACCCTGTCCCTTCGGCCAGGTCACATTTTGGGAACCAAGGGCAGTCTCAATATTTTACGAAGCCAAGTGAATGGATTAACTTAGAAGGCGAGACATTCTGTCTCGTAAGCACGACAACGAAAAAACGGTTGCAGGTAGACCTACGGAGGCTTCCGGAAGTCCCGCCGGTAGGGGGAGTGCACGTACATACCGGCGCGAGAAGCGGCAACTTAATGGCACAGAAAACGGTTACAGAACTGGGGGCGCGGCTTGGGTCGCAGCAGCTACAAACACTGCTCGATTCTTCCCACGAACTCATCGCCATCCTTGGTGTGGACAGCACTGTTCAGTTTGCCAACGAAACCTTTCTCCAGGTTCTCGGATACCGGCCGGAC
>Ga0306926_10009893_pt1 | contig 10516 bp, 10 predicted proteins | sample flu12Cox44000178_FD_203759 | JGI IMG/M metagenome (GOLD analysis project Ga0306926, IMG submission 203759) | Lab enrichment of tropical soil microbial communities from Luquillo Experimental Forest, Puerto Rico - flux8day.12C.oxic.44.000.178 (v2)... | ecosystem: Environmental > Terrestrial >... | reverse complement strand
AGGTCAGGGGTTCGATCCCCCTCGGCTCCACCAAATTCATTCGTCGCGTCAGGTCGTGACCGGCTTCTTCGTTGCAGCCGCCGGCATCGACCGTTGCGCTTTCTCGCGTTCGAAGGCGGTTCTAAGGGCGGCGACTAGCGTCTCTCGGCGGTAAGGTTTTGCGATAAACGTGAAATCCTCGTCCATTACGCGCGCTCCCCACTGGGTGTAGCCCGTCGCCAGCACAACCGGTAAGCCTGGACGGAGCTTCCGCAAGGTCCGGGCCAGCTCGAGACCGCTCATCCCACCCGGCATCACGACGTCGGACAACACCAGCTCGATCGTCGGATCCTGTTCGATCAAGGCCAATGCAGCGTGGCCGTTTCTGGCCTCGACGCCCTGATAGCCGATCTCCTGCAATACCTCCATGGTCACCCGGGCGACCTCGGCGTCGTCCTCGACAACCAGAATGGCGGCGGACGTCCTCAAGGGCGCGGCGGTGGTTACATTGGACGGAGCCACAAGGCGCTCCTCCTCCGACCGGGGCAGAAAGAGCGTGACCGATGTACCCTTGCCGATCGCGCTTGCGATCGATACGGCGCCGCCGCTCTGCTGGGCGAAGCCATAGACCTGGGAGAGGCCGAGCCCCGATCCCAGCCCGATCTCCTTTGTCGTGAAATAGGGCTCGAAAGCCCGCGCCACCACTTCCGGGGCCATGCCCCCGCCGGTGTCGGACAATGTTACAGCAACGAAATCGCCCACTAACCCGCCGCTCATGGGATCGCCGATATCAAAGGTTACATTGCGCGCTCCGACCTGGAACCGGCCGCTCTCCGGCATGGCGTCGCGCGCGTTCGTTCCAAGATTGAGCAGTGCCATCTGGAATTCGGCGACATCGACAAATACGGACCACAGCTCCCTCGGCATCTCGATTTTCACCTCGATGTCGGTCCGTAGCGCTGGTGACAGCATGTCGGCAATCTCGTCGACGTGGCGCCGCAAGTCGACCGACTCGGGCCGCAGCATCTGGCGTCGCGAAAAGGCCAGAAGCTGACGTGTCAAGCGCTCGCCGCGCTCGGCCGCCTGCATAATGCCAATAACGCGTCGGCGCATCCCGTCGCTCTGCGCGGTGTCGTTCAACATCGCGGCATTGCCGCTGATCACGGTGAGAAGGTTGTTGAAGTCGTGCGCGATGCCGCCGGTAAGCTGCCCGATAGCCTCCATCCTCTGAGCTTGGCGTAAGGCCGTTTCGGCCTGCTCGCGCTCGCGGATCTCAAACTCGAGGCGCCGGTTGACGTTCTCCAAATCGCGCGTCCGTTCGTCCACCACCGTCTCGATGCGCCGCGTGTATCCGGTACCGAGCAGCAGCAACGCCCCCAAGAGGCCGGTGCTGAAGACACCGATCACAAGAAGAGCCCAGCTTTGCCAACTCCGGTGCTGCGCTAGGTAGGATTCGGTCGGCGTAGTCTCTACACGATAACGACGCCCGCCGAAGGTGAACATATCGCTGTATAAGGAGCCGCCGGCCGACGCCGAAGCAAAATCGCTATGAAGGACTTTTCCCTGTTCCAAATCGACGAGCCGGATGCCGATCGCGGAAGCTACAGGAGTAAGCAATCCAGTGATGAACGTGCCCATTCGAAGCGCAACCGAGACCACGCCTGTTCCGTTGGGACCGTTATGGACTGCGTAGACGAGCAGGATACCGACTTGCTCCCCCTGCTCCTGGACGAGGCGAATTGGCGGGGTTGCTGTAATGGTTCCGGTATCGAGCGTCACCTCCACTGCAGCACGACGGCCAGCCTCCGAGGCGAGATCGAACCCCACGATGTGCTCGTTGCCCTTTAGCGGCTCTACATAGGTCACAGGAAAGTAGCGCGCCCGCTCTCCGGCACGCTGCCGTCGCCCAGATGGATCAACCTCGCGAATCTCAAACCCCGGTAGTTCGCTCTGTTGGGCCGCCTCGAAGGTCGCCCGCAGCGGATACTCGATTTGCGGCGCCCATTTGACTGCCTGGATCATCGGAAGGCGTTGTAGCAGGCTCTGGACCAGATGCTGAAAGTCGGCGCGCGACAGGGCCGCCGGCCCGCTGAAAGATCGCTCCAATTGCTCGAGAAATATCCCCTGTTCTTCGAGCCCGGCCCGGATCCTGTCGATGGTCTGCTGGGAGAGAAGCCGGAATTCCAGCAGAGCCTCCTCATGCTCCCACTTGCTGACGCGGATGAAGATCGCTGTGAAAAGCACGAAGAACAAAAGCATCGGCAATGCTACCCGACGGGCGCGGCCACGCCACAACGCGCGCGGCTTTCCTGCGAGAACGAGCATCAGCGGCAGCACCAGAAGCACGCCGAGCGTGTCCCCGATCCACCAGGAAATCCAGCTCGTCGCCAGATCGGTCAGCTGCACGACACCGAGCGCCGACAGACCGGCTAGCGACAGGGTCGCACTCGTCAGGCAAAAGAGCGGGGAGAGCAGCAAAAAGAGTGATAGATCGCGATTGTTGTCGAGGGGAGAGGGATAGCCGATCGCACGCCGCAAGACCGAGCCGCCCACCCAGGCTTGCCCCATCGACGCTGTGGCGATGACGATAGCCGCGGCGCACCCGGTTTCATCGAGTTGGTGGCTGACCGAATATCCGGTCCATACATTGAGCAGCAGCGAACCGAGAGAGATCCATGGGAGGGTCGCCGGGCCGCTGATTAGCGTCGCCGCAACCGCTATTCCAGCGGGGGGAAAGATCGGTGACGCATAGCCCGGCGGGACTGCCAGCAGCAGCGCGAGCTTTCCGGTCACGATGTAGGCAAGCATCAGCGACAGGTGGGCGAAAAACCGCCTCCCGGCTTCGCTTAGCGGGGCATGGCGTCGGATGTTTGGCATCTGGCGACCGCGTTTCCTGGCGAGGGTCGCCGTTTGAAATACGCCGCGGGTTGCGCTCAGCTGAGGGCCACGGCGAAGCCGCGCTGCACCCCCGGGCGGGCCATCATCGTCTCGTACCAGCGCTTTACGTTAGGGAAGTCCGCCAGATCGATCTGGTGGCGTTCATGCCGCCAGGCCCAGCCGAGGATCGCGAAATCAGCGATGGAAATGTCGCCGGCGACGAACTCGACTTCGCCGAGCCGGCGATCGAGCACGCCGTAGAGGCGGCGCGTCTCCTTTGAGTATCGTTCGAGACCATAACGCCGGTCCTGCTCGTCCGGCACCTGCAAGAAATGATGCACTTGCCCGGGGATCGGACCGAAGCCGCCCATCTGCCACATCAGCCACTCGAGCACCGGTACCTGCCGTCGCAAATCGGCGGGCCAGAACTTGCCGGTTTTTGCGCCGAGGTAGATCAAGATCGCGCCGGATTCGAAGACGGTGATAGGTGCGCCCCGCGGACCTTCCGCGTCGACGATCGCCGGGATCTTGCTGTTCGGGCTGATTTTTACAAAGGCGGGGCCGAATTGCTCCCCCTTGCTGATGTTTATCGTCTTGACGGTGTAGGACAAGCCCATCTCTTCCAGTGCGACGCTGATCTTGCGGCCGTTCGGGGTATTCCAAGTGTGGAGTTCGATGGTCATCGGGGATTCGCCTTTCCTGTTGTCCGGCGCGCGCACGAACGGGCGGGCTAGGATTACCGCGATCGCGCCCGGCTTCAAGATGCGATCGGCGACCCGAGCGGTTTCAGGGTCGAACGCAGTAGAAATAGGCGACGTTTTCCTCGAGCTCGTGGAATTTCGGCACCCGTTCGAACGGAGCGCAGTGCCGCTTCGCTACGGCAGTCGCGCTCTCTATGTCGCCGCCGTAGGCGACCCCAACAGAGTTTGCGTCGCCCTCGAGCACGAAGGGCCTTCCGGCGCAAGCGAGGTGCAGTCCGCCGATCAAGACGATGAGAAGCCACCGCCGCGCCATCGCCGCCTCGACAAACCCCGTCCGGGAGAGCGATCGAAAGCGCATTTGTCCTCTGTTGCGAGAAATTCGGCCGCTGGCTAGTCTGCCGGGTGCAGCAGTAACTGTCGATCGCCCAACTCGCTAAGGATCGATGTCGACTGAATCAGAAGGCGCTTATTCAGCGTGGTTCGGAGGCCGTATCGATCAGCGACTGGATCAATCGAACGGGGCTGAACTCGTCGAGGAGGTCGCCTCCAGCACCCAGTGACGACACTACTGTCTGGTCGACGGCGAAGCTGATCGCGGCAATCGCCGCAAACACGATCGACATTGCCCATGCCGAAAGCGTCGCACGGCGCTGATTTGCTACCAATCGGTGACGAAGCTGCGAGGTCGCGCCCATAGCGATGACTCCGCGCCTGCTGCGTCCCCCAACGCGGCGGGGGCTCGGCGCTCGCTCGTTGCCCGATTAACGCTACGCGATCCGCGCGGCAAACGTTCCCGGTGCGCCGGTCCTGAAATGGCAGCCATGCCGATCTGGAATGGCTACCAAAGCTCAAGTCGACGGCAGACCTGCCTTGGCGGCGAAGTCGCGCCCTCGCTCGATATAGTTGCGGTAGAATCCGTAGCTTGGTGCAGCCGGCGACAGCAGCACCACGCCCCCAGGAGGTGTGACCTGCGTCGCATAGGAGACCGCGTCTTCCATCGATCCCGCCAAATGCATCTGGCAGAGGAAATTGTCACCCGGCTTCGCCGCTGTCCGGGTTTGGTCATAAATTCGCCTGCCGCTATCGCCGAGGCAAATGATGGCCTTGGCTGCGCCAGTCGATAGTGTTTCGAGGAGCTTGCCGTAGTCGATCCCGCGGTCGTAGCCGCCTACGATCAAAGTGATGGCGCGGCCGGCATAAACCGCCAGCGCCGCCAACGTCGATTCGGGTATGGTGGAAATACTGTCGTCGACAAAAAGGACATCCCCGTTCTGACCGAGCTCCTGTTGTCGGTGCGGCAACCCCCGAAAGTCGTGGGTCGCCTCGAGCGCCGCCACGAGGTCGATATCGAGCATTTTCGCAACCGCGAGCGCCGCGCACAGATTGGATCTGTTGTGAGCCCGGACGAGATAAGCATTGCGCACAACTCCGACCCGATCGCGGCCATCGAGTATTCCGTTGTCGTCGGAGTGAATTCCGCTCTCGTCGTTGAAGAGGTAATACCGGCAGGGGGACCCGAAGATGATCGAGTCGACTGCGTCAGCAGCAGCGCTGTTGACAATGCGGCGCCGACTGCGGCTCAACAAATTTATCTTGTCGTGAACATAGCCTTCGACCGTCAGATGCCAATCAACGTGTTCCGGGTAGAGCGACGTCAGCACCGCCAAGTCGCAGACGCCGTCGAAATCCGCCGCCTGATAACTCGATACCTCGATGACCGCATAGTCGGCGTTGCCGATCTCGGTGACCGGAACCCCGATATTGCCGGCGAGGGCGACCCTCCGGCCGAGCCTCGTCAGGATGTGCGCGATCAACGACGCCGTCGTGCTCTTGCCCTTTGTCCCGGTCACCGCGATCGTCGTGATAGCGGGCTCTTCGGCAAACCAAAGGTTCAACAGCGACGTTATTTGCACACCGTTGGTACGGGCGGCTCGGATGTCATCACGATATAAACTGACGCCGGGCGATTTGACGACGACGTCGATCTTATTGAGCGCATTGGCGATTCTCTCCGCGCCAAATGCAAATGTGAGATTGCCGTATTCCTGCGGGATGGGCGCTTCGGCTCTGTCGTCAAGCAGCATCAGCGGCAACATCGGATGATGCTTTCGCAAAAACCCGAGCGCAGCTCGCCCCTCGCGGCCCAGCCCCCAGATCGCGACGCGTCGCGAGCCGAGGTCAGCTACACGCATCGAGCTTGGCCATGTAGGAATCGGGAACCCGGTGCGGGTGCCTGACCTCGAAAAGCGCTCTAAAGTTCGCGGGATCCGGCTGTCGCAGTGGCGCAAAGGCGCCATGCAGCTGCCGCACCACGGCATCCTCTCGCCAATCGGGATGACTACCCAGGTATGACATAACGGCGGCGCTCTCGGCCAGTTCGCCGACGCATTCGAACGGCTTATGTTCTCGCAAGCCGCACAACTGGGCAAATCCCTCCCGCTGGGTTTCATCGTCGAGAAGGTTGCGGCCGAAGATGCCGATCAGTTCGGTTTTCTCGACGGACGGGGCGAGCGCGAGGAACACGAACCGGCATTTCGGACAGTTGCCGCACCATCCCCTCCCGCGCGCAGTCGGCGACTGCCGGAAGGCCGCATTGCAGCTGAGGAAAAATGGAAAATATTTGCGATATTTCGCGAAACGCCTGGCGATCTCGATTTCCGATAGCGGCCGCAGCAGCGAAAAGTATGCGATACTCGGCGATATGTAATTTTTTAAATATTCAGAGAAGTCCTCTTCAAACTCCAAGGATTTGCTGTACTGATGATTGACGTCGGTATCGTCGGTTTGCAGGTTCGGGGCACTGGCGGAATGCTCGTTCGACATGACGATCGCGTCGCAACCGGCCATCACCGCGCCAGCCAAGGCGATGGCGCTTAATATCCCGGTAATCGGAACGTGGCCATTGAGGGCACCCGCCTCGGTGAGTTTGAACAGACCGTCGTCCAACCGACGGTGGACCCGGATGAACGGCAGGCCGGATGCCGCGATGCAGGCGCGGATCGGTCCGGCGTCACCCAAAGAGAACAAGACCAGTGGTTCGCCGGCGCGTTCGAGGCATTCGAGGGTGACGATCGAATCTTTGCCGCCCCCCACCGGCACGCAGGTGCGCCTGGGCAGGTCGAGTACGATCGGCGCGGCCGGCGGGTCACCGGATCCCCGGATGGCAAAGTGGCCGCGCAACGAGATCCCATTCCTGAAGGCGAATTCGGCCAGACCCTTTTCATAGAACTTGTGCAAGAACTCGGCGGTGATGCAATCTACCGAAAAGGGCTCGCATATCAGCGTCGGTGGAACGAAACTCTTGTAGTAGCTCACCCCGGACATCAAAAATATCAAACGAAATATGCGATCAAGAACCACGCCCACTTCCGGCGAAAGTTGCCGCGGTACAAAATCAAAGGCCAGCTTTTCTTCAAATCGCGGACCGCCGCCAAACCGATATCGCAGCGACAAAGTGGAGACTACGGGATCATACAAATATTTTTCGAATATGAATTCCTTATATTGCATGCCCTCGCTCGACCAAAGTGCGGATCATGCGCAATATGCGGTGGTGTGTAGCGATGTCCAGATCGTCCACGGTCGGCGTTGGTAGACGCGAGACGCCATCGACCGCCGGGCCGTGCTCGATCATCGCCTCGAGCACGGCCCGGTCGAGCGTTTCGTCGAGGCAGCCAACCAACGGCTGACGCCAGTCCTCGCAAATCGCCGCGAGGGCGCCGATCAGCGCGTAGGCCCCCCAATTCGAGACGCCGGCGACGATCAGGTGTTGCGCCGGTGTGACGCAGGCGATCGTCGCGCCGTGTGCGACATGCCGTGCGATCAACGAGCGCGATATCGCGCCCATCCCGATCTCGTTTCCACCATCCCCGACCGCGATCGTCTCCCACGGTCCGGCCACAAACAGATCATCTAATGGCGCGGTGTAGGAACCGATGTCCTGAGCTCTCATGTTGCGTGGCGCGCCGTCGGCGCTGCGCCCGCAACGCTCGATCGATATCGCGTGGGTGATGCCAGCGCGGCGCCATGTTTCGATCAGGGGGGCAAGCAGGGCGCCTACGGCGACGATATCGATCGCGACGTCCCGGGCTCCGGCTCCGACAAGTGCAGCGGAGCAGGCGCCGCGGCACGGTTCATCAGTCGCTACCCGGCATGGGATCCCCACCGCGGTGAGCGCTTTTGCGAGCAAGGCCGTCCCCACCGGTCCGTCGGTTTCGGCGGCGGGTGGGGTACCTTGCGGAATATAGAAGCCGGTGATCAATCCGACCCTGCCCGATCGCGCGTTCACCAATGCCATAGCGGCGTCCCACAGCCCGCCGCGAGCGGCATCGAACAACGCGCTGATGTTGCGCCCGACATCGACGTGGATCAGGCGCTCGATCCGGTCGACGAGCAAATGTGGGTCATGTCGGCTCGCCATCGGGCGACGATCGCCTACAGGCTCGCCAGCGTGGTATTCAGCAGATCGGTGATCAGCATGCATCCGGGCGCGTGGGTAACGCAGAAATCGGGCCGCACTTCGGCAATTACCGCTTGCGGGGTGACGCCGCAAGCCCAGAAGACCGGCAGCTCATCGCTCTCCACCGGAACCGCGTCGCCGTAATCGGGCTTGGCCAGATCCTTGATGCCGATCGCCTCCGGCAGGCCGATATGCATCGGCGCCCCGTGCACCGAGGGAAAACGCGAGGTGATCTGGATCGCCCGGATCGCATCCTTCGGCTTGAGCGGCCGCATCGAGACGACAAGTGGACCGGCAAAGGGACCGGCCGGCGCACAAGGGATATTGGTGCGGTACATCGGGACATTCGATCCGCAGGTGATGTGACGCAATTCGATCCCGTTTTCGACGAGCGCCTCCTCGAACGAGAACGAGCAGCCGAGGGCAAAGCTCACGAGATCGTCGCGCCAGACATGAAAGAGGTCGAAAGGCTCCTCGACCAGCTCGCCCAAGCGCCACACGCGATAACGAGGCAGATCGGTGCGGATGTCGAGATCTTCACCCAAACCGGGCAGGTGCGGGTAGCCGGGCCCGGAAACCGCGAGCACCGGACAGGGCTTCGGGTTGGCCTGGGCGAAGCGCAGAAAGTCGTGGGCCAGCGCCTGCGGCAGAACGACCAGATTGGCCTGCACGTTGCCGGGCGCCAAACCCGCCGTCGTACCGGAGAAATCCCCCGCTCGAATGCGAAGACGCTCGCGCACACCAGCCGCGACACCTCGACCTACCGATTCATTCATCAAAGCATCCCTATTTTCTGCGCGATTATTCTACCACACATACTCAGACAGGAACGTCCTTCCTGGTCATGCATGCGGTGATCCTGCCATCGGGAGATGGGCTCTTGAGCGTCCTTTACCTCGCTGCGGCGATTGTCTTGGAGATCTGCGGCACGACATCGTTAAAGCTCTCCGAGGGATTTACCCGCATCGGTCCGACGGGCGCAGTCGTTGTCTGCTACGCGGCGAGCTTTGCACTGTTATCGCTCGCCCTGCGCGTGATCGATCTCTCGATCGCCTACGCCCTTTGGTCCGGGATCGGCACCGCAGTCGTGGCAGCGATCGGGATTGTCTGGTTCGGCGAGCCGGTCGGAGCCTGGAAGCTCTTGTCCCTGGCGCTGATCATCCTGGGTGTCGTCGGGCTCCACCTCTCCGGGCCGGCGTCGTAAGCATTCAGCCGGAAAGGACCGCCGCGCAGCCGAGAAACGCAGGCAGCGGGTGGATGACGACCCAGGTTGGGATGGCAGCGAGATACTCGCTGAATCGGCCTTTGGCTTCGAAGCGTGCGCGAAATGGTGATTGGGCGAAGCGTTGACCCAGTCGCGGCACAATCCCGCCGCCGATGTAGATCCCGCCGCGGGCCCCGAGGGTCAGCGCCAGATTGCCAGCCATCGTTCCGAGCATCGCGCAGAACAGCGAAGTGGCCTCGGCGCAGACCGGGTCGGCGGTGCCGATTTCCGGATCGGTGATCTGCGCTGCCGTGTAGCCGCGAGACGGGACTCCGTCGAGCGCCGACAAGGTATTGTAGAGATTGACCAGCCCCGGGCCCGACAGGATGCGTTCGGCCGAGACGTGATCGAAATGTCGGCGCATGCGGTCGAGCACGCTGCTCTCGCGGTCGGTGAAGGGCGCCATTGTCGCGTGCCCGCCTTCGCCGGCGAGCGCAATCCGCCCTGCCGCTGCAGGGATCAGCCCGGAAACGCCGAGACCCGATCCCGGACCGAGCACGCCAATCGGTGCGCCGGCAACGGCAGCGCCGCCTCCGATCTGCAAACGGTGCTCCGGCACGAGGTGCGGCAGGGCCAACGCCAGCGCGGTGAAGTCGTTGATCACTTCGAGGCGGTGAAACCCGAGCTGTGATTTCAGCGCCGAGATCGAAAAGCTCCAAGGATGGTTGGTCATTGCGACCCGGTCGCCGGTGACCGCCGAGGCGATCGCGATCGCCCCCTCGTGCGGGATCGGCAATGCCCCGCGCTCGCCGAAATAGGTGGTGATCGCATCGGCGATCGTCGGATGATCTGCGACGGCAAGAGTGCGGGTGTGCAGCACCACTCTTTTCGGCGAAACCAGGCCGAAACGGGCGTTGGTGGCGCCGACGTCGGCGACGAGCCAGGTCTCGGTGTCAGCGCCGCCCGAACTCACGATCTGTGCCTCATGCGGAGAAGGCCCGGCCGATTCGGGTCAGCGTCAGCCGAGCGTCCATTGTGCGTCGCACATCGTCCGGCTGTCGGGTGTAGCCTAAGCTGCTGATCTCACCGCAAATCTTAAGCATTGCCAACACGTTTGCAAAAAGCACCTTGACATCCTGGCGAAATGCCTTAGATTGTGCAGTGCGGTAACGATCACCGGTTGTGGTCCTGCCGTACGTCTTCTAGGCGTTTCCTCCCTAAACTTGGGCCGCGCACATGTGTGGCCCAATTTTTTTCCCGCACCAAGCAGCGAACTCGCGATCCTGATTGAGACGG
>Ga0306926_10009889_pt1 | contig 10518 bp, 8 predicted proteins | sample flu12Cox44000178_FD_203759 | JGI IMG/M metagenome (GOLD analysis project Ga0306926, IMG submission 203759) | Lab enrichment of tropical soil microbial communities from Luquillo Experimental Forest, Puerto Rico - flux8day.12C.oxic.44.000.178 (v2)... | ecosystem: Environmental > Terrestrial > Soil... | reverse complement strand
AATCAACCGTGGGGTTTGATACGTCATGAATGCGGAAAAACAGGTAATAGCGCAGCCCCAGGTTCAAGGTGAGCTTGCGGGTCACCTTCCAGTCATCCTGGACGTAGGGCTCGAAGTCCGTCATGTGCCAGTGGCCCTTCGGGTAGCCACCCACAGGCTGCCCGTTGACCGTCTGCGTACCTTCTTGATACTGAAGCATGAGGCCGAGGTCCATATCGGCTAGAGCGTTGCCAGTGCTGATCGAGGAGCAGTTGCAAAATCCCATCAGCCCCTGAGTATTAAAGCCAAACTGCTCGTTCTTGCGATAGTCTTCGAAGAAGAAACCAAACTTCAGGGTGTGCTTGCCTCGGCTATAGACCAGATTGTCCTTCGAGGTGATGATCGGGTTCGAGTTGTACCAGGGAAGAATCGCCGCATCGGCCTGGACACCAAAGGGCTTGCCGCCTCCAACCAGGAGGCTGGGAAGCAGGGGGTTAGCCTTGTTGGGCGCAAACAGGTTGTCCGCAGTCCAAGCGGCCGGCTTATCCAGTGACCGTGCCGGCGAGCTAGGCCCGGGAAAAGGTAAGATAGCGATCTGGTCCACCGTGTAGGCCACGACGAACTCGTTCATGAGGTTCGGCTTGAATGTGCGGGCGAGATTCAGCACCGCGCTCTTTCCTGGCGCGTTCAACTGGTCCTCCACCGAATCGAGACTGTTGTAGCCCCAGGCTGGAATCACGGTTTGGCCCCAGGCGTCCTGGGTGTAACGCACAAACACCCGGGTCTTCTGGCCGATGTTCTGGTCTACCCGGATCTGCTCCTGTCGCCAGTCGGTGGGAACACTGGGCGCCGCCAAATAGCCCGTCACCCCGTTATTGGGCAGAGGAACAAGAGCGTTCAGCAGGGCTTGGGCGTTGGGGTCAACGGGTACAATCTGACCGGGGAAGGGCTGCCCCGTGCTGGGGTTGGCGGGCAGGACGCAGCCGGAGCTGACCAGAATCGGATTGTAATTGGGCAAGGCGGGATCGCATTCACTGAAGTCGCCTTGCCTCATGCGGGCGGTCGGCACACTGGCCGAAATCACGGTGCCTTGGGGCCGGCAGGGTTGCCGTTGCAGGCTTGCTGCACATCCAGGTCGCTCCAAAGCTGACGATTCACGAACCAGTCGTTGGCGTCAAGATGGTCATTGCGGAGATACTCGAACGCTTCTCCGTGGAAGTCCCTCGTGCCCGACTTGGTGGACACTTCGATGGTGGCGCCGGAGTGCTTTCCCATCTCGGCGCCGTAGGTGGAAGTGGAAATGCGAAACTCGCCGATGGTATCAAGGCTGGGAAAGGTGTTCAAGGTCACGCTGGACCCTTCGTCCGTGTTGTTTCCACCGTCGACTTCCCAGTTGTTGTATGCGTAACGCCCGCCGTTGAATGAGATAAGGGTGTTACTCCCCACGCCGACTGATGTTGCATTCAGCCCGTTCGCGGGCGCTGCCCCAGGGACCAACAGGGCCAGTTGGACAAAATTGCGGCCATTGAGTTCAAGGTCGGAAATCTGCGCTCCCGTCACCACATCGGAGACGGCGGCCGTCTCTGTTTCCACGCGCGGAGCGTTGCCCGCGACCGTTACCTCTTGCGTTCTCTGCCCGACTTGCAGTTGCAAGTCCACGCGCAGCGTTTGGCCTACGGCCAGCGCGATTCCCGAGCGCACCAGCTTCTGAAAACCGGTAACCTCAGCAGAGACAATGTAGTCCCCGATGGGAACCTTGGGCGCCACGTACTCTCCGGCCGTGTTCGTCACCAGGTCGCGGGTGAAGCCTTTTTCGGGGTTTGAAACCGTGACCTTGGCGTTGGGGATGACGGCGCCCGAGGGGTCGGTGACCGTTCCCACAATCGTCGCTGCATCCTGCGCCCAAGCAGCGGCGCAGAAGAGGAGCGCCAATGCAACGACCAAAGACGGTGTTTTCACGGCCTCCCTCCTATTCCTACGCCAGCCTTGTGCTATGATCTCCAAGAATGAGCTTGGAGTTTGAGTGGGACGCGAAAAAAGCTCAAGCCAATCGTGCCACTCACGGAGTTGATTTTGCAGAGGCGCTGACGGTCTTCCGAGACCCGCTCGCGCGTATTTTCGAGGATGAGGAGCACTCGCAGACTGAGCCGCGCGAGATCATCATCGGACATTCAGTGAAGCAGCGGCTCGTTCTGGTCTGGTTCACCGTTCGCCAAAGCAGAATCCGGATCATCAGCGCCCGCAGAGCCACGCCCCTTGAGCGCAAAGACTATGAGGAAAACGTCCGCCCCTAAGAAACGCCGCACGGCGCCCGATCCCTTGAGGAGAGAGTACCGGTTCGACTACCGCCGGGCCAAGCCTAACCGCTTCGCCCAAGAGATCTCCGAACCGATCGTAACCGTTGTCCTTGAGCCTGATGTGGCCGCCGTCTTCAAGTCGTCGAAGGCTGTTAACGCGCTGTTGCGTTCTGTTATTGCATCGATGCCGGAGAGGGAGCGACGCACCGGCTAAGTTTCATCCCTCTAAGATAACCTCTCACCCGCGGGTAATGGTAGGGTAGAGTTTGCCTTTCCCCAAACTCCGCGACTCCTCCCCGCGCGGAAAACGGTAAACTTACAAACCAGATCTGTGTTAGCCAGCTGCTAGGCTGGCCACTGACCACTGAGCACTGCTTTTATGGCGCTTCCCAGTCGAGGGCGAAGATTTCTTGAGTCCCGACGTCGCGAAGAAACAGCGGGGAATCGTCCGGGGCTAAGCCCGACCACCCGGTGCGGCGGAGGTCCTTTGTGACAAACAACTGTTCCAGTTTGTGGTCAGCAAGCCGCACCCGATAGTACGTTGTGTCGGTCCCCCCGGAAAAACCGTCGAAGTACACGGCCCTACCGTCTCGCGACCAGTTTGGGTCGCCGATTAAGCTGTTAGCCAGCACTGCCCATTTCTTTGTCATGAAATCGTAGAGCATGAGCTTGTTGAACTCGAGCACGACGATCGCGGCGATGTAGCGCCCGTCCGGTGACCAACGGGGAGAGAAGATCCCCTTCGAGCCAGGAAGCCTCGAAATCTGATGGGTTCTCAAATCGAGGATGTCAATGGCGGCCGCTCTCGCGTCTCCAGCCGGGTAAGATCCGAAGACGAGCGAGTTTTCGTCCGAGGACCAACCAACGTCCATCTCATCCGCCGTGCCTTGCGTCATTTGCTGCGGTGTCCCACCCTCGGCTGAAACGACATACACTTTCCAACGCTGGCCGGGCACGGTCGCATTGAAAGCAATTCTCTTCCCATCCGGCGACCACCGTGGCATAAAAGCGTGCATAGGAGAGAAGGTGAGCTGAAGCCGCTCGCTACCGTCCTTTCTGCTCCGCCACAGGGTACCTTCCGGAAAAGCAACATAAGTCACCCACTGCCCATCCCTTGAGAAGTCCAGACCGTCCGCCGAAATGTCGGAGAAGTAAGGCACCAACTGGCGAGAGTTGGAGTCATAGCGCACAACTTCCCCACGGAGAGCAGCCCCGATGACGAAGATCTGTTTGCCATCCCGGCTTACAACAGGCGAAAGGTAGTTCATTCCACCCGTAGTGAGCTGTACCGGCTCGGTGGCCCCGCGAGAGAAAAGCCCTCTCTTCTCGCGCCGCGCCCAAATGTTCGTCCTTCCGGCGCGCGTCGATTGGAAAACGAAATACCTCCCGTCGGGAGTCCAGTTGCCGCAGCATTCTGCCGGAGGAGTGTTCCAACCTGAAAGCAAAGGACGAAGGTTGGTTCCATCGCCTCGAACTTCCCACAGCGAGTTGGAAGCGGTCTTGGCGTCCGCTACCGTAAAGCGCAGTGTGCTCCCATCCGGGGACCAGCGCGGCCAAGCGGCGAGACCGGGCGCGCTCACGAGTTTCCTGCTCTCCGTCCCGTCGGCCTTACATAGGTACAACTCGTTCGCTTTCGCGTAGGTGATCTGTTGTCCGTCCGGGAACCATGTCGCGTCGCGACCCAGCAAGTCGCCCAGGCGGTGCGCCGAGCCGATAGGCAGCGGTAGCACCGCGATGGGCTCGTCCTCCAGTCCAGCCACCAGGGGGCCGGACCAGGAGCTCGGTCCGATTAGGTGAGATGTCGAAGAACGTCGGGAATGAAGACGATGCGGGAAGCACGGCCGTTTCACCGCCGGTCGTCGACACTTCGACAATTAGCTGGCCTGCCGGCCTTGATTCCGTGAGATAGACTCTCGCACCATCAGTGCCTAATGGAGGCGGAGGTGTAAAATTGAAGAACATAACACCGGCAAGCTTGTCGTGGCGGTCACTAGTGATTGGAGTAGTGCCCAAGACGCGCGGCGGCGGGGTAACCCTCAGGAAATAGCCGAGCAGCGCAGCTACGATCACCGCAGCACCGCCCGCGGCTATTGCCCAGATTCGCCATCTTTGTAGCACGGCCGCGCCGCCCCGGCTTGCCGGGGCCTCGCCCGGTGTGGCACGGGCATCTTGCCCGCGTTCTGCCTCTTGGCTTGGACTAAGGGTTGCAGCAACCGCCGATGGGGCCGTGCCACGTCCTGAATCAGTATCACGCTTTAGACGCCTTAGCTCGGCTCTCAAATCCGAGGCATGTTGGTACCGGACCTCGCGATCCTTTTCCAAAGCACGATTGATGATGCGCTCCAACTCGGCGGGCAGTTGCGGATTCAAACTGATGGGCGAAACCGGTGCCTGGCCGAGGATGGCGTACAAGATTGTCGCTGTGCTGCTGCCGGAGAACGCCTGCCTGCCCGTCGCCATCTCGTAGAGCACCGCGCCGAAGCTGAACAGGTCCGTGCGGGCATCCACTTTCTCGCCCCGCGCTTGCTCCGGCGACATGTAAGCGACGGTGCCCATCGCCATGCCCGGGCTAGTCAAGGCCTCGGGGTCCAGGGAGGCTGTGGGCGCCTCTTGCGGTGATACCCCCTCACCCGTCCCGCTTCGCGGGACACCCTCTGTCGCCGCAGGCGACCAACGGCCGTTCGTTGGGGAGAGTTTCGCCAAGCCGAAATCCAGAATCTTCGCTTGCCCGCGCGTCGTGAGGAAGATATTCGCCGGCTTGATGTCCCGGTGCGTGATACCCTTCGAGTGCGCCGCATCCAGCGCGTCGGCTATCTGAATGGCGAGATCCAGCAACTGATCCGTTGGTAGGGGCACCCAACCTTGAGAAGCGAAATTCGAAACTCGAAATTCGAAATTTGGATCAGGTGCGAGTTTCGATTTTCCATTTTCGAGTTTCGTGTTCTCCAGGCGTTGTCGCAGCGTCTGCCCCTCCAACAACTCCATAGCGATGAACGGCTGGCCCTCGGCTTCGTCGATGTCGTGTATGGTGCAGATGTTGGGATGGTTCAGCGCCGAAGCCGCGTAGGCCTCGCGACGGAAACGTTCCAGGGCCTGGGGGTCGCGGACGGACGCTTCCGGCAGGAACTTCAGAGCAACTAGCCGGCGCAGCTTGGTGTGCTGGGCCTTATACACCACGCCCATCCCGCCGGCCCCCAGCTTTTCCAGAACACGGTAGTGGGTAATCGTCTTGCCCAGCATATCCAGGGAGTCCAGCCCTTGGCGACAATCCTACGCCGTAATAGCTGCTGGTGCAACAAGGCAGAATTGAATTAGAAGTGGCGCAGCGTAGCAGGGAGCCCTATCCCCGAAGGGGATGCATAAGGTAGCCGTGAGCAACGCCCGGGCAAGACCCACAGACCGGGCCCACGGAGAGGGCCGACCCTGGAGCGGTCGCATCCAGAGAGCTTCACCGCAGCGGATGCAACCGGTCAGCCGACGGGTTGGGGCTAGGGCGATATACGCCTACCCGCCCCGACATGTCGGGACGCTACAGGTCTGTACGAGCTTCGTGGAGATGGGTGGCGAAACAGTGGGTGAGGCGAAGCCTCCCTAAGTGTAGAGGACCGTTAGTCCAAGCAACGCCTGGGCGAGCGGCGGTGACTCATGAGTCGAGCGGACACCCGGAACAGAGCGGAGCAGTCGGAAGGAAACAAATGGCGGGCCGCCCTCACTGCGGGTAGAATGTCCCTTCGTGGGAAATGTTAGAACCGAGCGTGCGGCCGCACTTAGGAAGGTGCCGCTTTTCAGCGACCTTTCCGACACTGAGATGGACTCCCTTGTGGGGCGAGCCCTGCCGAGCCAATTCGCCCAAGGGGAGGTCATCTTTGCCGAGGGAGATCCATGCCAGGGGCTATACGTCATCCAGTCGGGAGAGGTAAGGATCTTCAAAACCTCCGCTGGGGGACGGGAGCAGGTGTTGACCGTGGAAGGTCCGGGCGGCTCGATCGCGGAATTACCTGTCTTTGACGGTGGGGCTTATCCAGCCTCAGCCGTCGCCGCCTCCCAGGCCGCCCTGCTCTTCATCAGCAAGAAAGACTTCCAAGATCTTTGCCTGCAGCACCCCGACGTGGCTCTGAAGGTCTTGCGAGTGGTCGGCGCACGCCTGCGCGGGTTGGTGTCCATCATTGAAGAACTATCGTTTACCACGGTTCGGCACCGGCTGCTGGCCCTTCTGCTTCGCGAGGCGAGGGAGAAGGGAAAGGAGACGGCTCGGGGCATCGAGTTCACTTTCGCCACCAGCAATCAGGAGCTCGCGTTCCAAATCGGCACAGTCCGCGAACTGGTCTCCCGCAACCTCAGCCGCCTGCAGGCGGCTGGCTTCCTTAAGATGGAAGGCAAGAAAGTCACCATCCCTGACCTGGCCGCCCTGGAAAAGGAAGTTGCCATAAGCGGGTAGGAATACCGAGTCATCGGATCAAGGAGTCATGGGCCCATCTAATGATTGAAGCTGGTCCGTGTGATCTACTGCTGTTTCTCGGTTTTCCTCGCCTCACCCACAAGGCAACTCAGAAGGCTCGTTCGTGACTTTGGTCACATCACTTGAAGCGACAGCTGTGAGAGGCTCAGGGACAGGAGGAAGAAGCCAAATGCCGACCGCCACAGAGATCTTGCGTCATGAACACGATGCTGTTGTGAGAATGCTGGGATTCGCCGTAGACCTGGCGGACCGGCTCGACCACGGCGAACGCATCAGCCCCGACGTCCTCGATAAGGTGCTCGAGTTTTTCCGTGTCTTCGTGGACCAGTGCCATCACGGCAAGGAAGAGGACCTATTCTTTCCTCTGCTCGAAGCCAAGGGCCTGCCGCGCGCCGGCGGCCCGCTAGGGGTCATGCTCAGTGAGCACGAGGAAGGACGGAAGTGGATCAAGGAAATGACCCAGGCAGCAGAGGATTACCGGCTGATCGTGGAGGGCAGCGGGTGCCGGTGGGCAAGCGCCGCGCGTGCCTATGCGGACCTGCTGCACGCCCACATCGCCAAAGAGAATAATGTGCTCTTTGTGATGGCCGAAGGAATCCTCACGCCCAACGAGCAGGCGGGCCTGGTCGAGGGATTCGAGAAGCTCGAAGTCGAGAAGATCGGCCCCGGCCGACATGAGCAGATACATGCCATGATGGCGGAACTTCTTGCCGACGCACCTCCCGCTCCACGCCTGCCTAACTAGCGGGTTTGCGAGTTGAGGCCCGTGGTTTTCTGACACCACGAAGAAGACACAAGACGCCTTTGAGGCGGTTTGAGCACCCGAGAAACCGGGTGCCTCCCTACCGAGGCGCAAAGACGGAGTAGGGGCGCATGGCCATGCGCTTTACCGGTGAATGCTCCTCTCGATGCGTCTAGGACGCATCCGACCTATCGGTGTGTGGCTATCCTGCCACAAGTGGAGCCGGACCTGTGAGCAAGGAGGCGCGGCGGCTCTTGGCTAGGCTCATGATTCGCCAGAGACCGATGCCCCACCAAGCCAATGCAGTAAACTCCACAAACCCGCTTGGGCCGATGAGCGGGTAAGCAACGTTCGGGGCAAGGTCAGTGAGAATCTGGAACAACACGCGAGCCGAGCAGCCTACATTCAGAAGGACGAACGGCCCCCACAAGGAGCTGACGCGGCTCGTCTCTACCCCCGCCAGTATCGGCACCACGCGGGACGCGACACCCACAATCATCAGGCTGACAAAACCAACAGTGAACGCGTGCCGATGCGCTCCCCAGTAAGCGTGGGAAAAGATCTGATGCGTTAAGGCCCCGTAAACCATGAAGAATGGCATCATGGCCAGGGAAACCAAAAGCCAGGCGTACGCCGCGCGGATAAACTTCCAGCTTCGGTCGCTACGAGCGGGCGTCGAGAACACCCTGAGTTGGCGGACCAGCAGAATTGCCCAGACCACCATAAGCAGATAGGAGATCTCCAGCCCAGCGGCGAGGTAGACGTTGCCTGAAGAGAGCAGGGCAATGTAACTCATCACATCCAGGATGAGGCTGGCGTTCATCAGCGCGAAGATCAGTTTCTGCCGGTCCTGTGACGGCCGTCTGAGGCCGTAGACAACTGGAACAAAGCGCTGGCTGACACCGGCAATGATGAGGGCGGCAAAACCGAACAGCTGCACGTCACGCAGGGGAGCATCCAGCAGCGCGATGCGGTGCACGAGTTGTTCTTGGGTCGCGGCAGTGGCCTTGGCGAAAAAGAATACGTCGCTGAAAATGGCCTGAACTAGGAACCAGAAGAAAGCGGCGAAGATAAACCTCTCATAGGGGTTGCGGGGTTCCATGGACTGCCGCGCCGTCCGGACAATGACCAGCAGAAACAGGCTAATGGCAGTGAATTCTACCCCGGCGGATAACACGCCGAGCCCCAAGCCAAAGGGCGCCGGCTGCAGCAACTCGGCGCCGATCCGAGCTCCAATCCCGACCAACATGAGAATCAACGTGAGGTTGGCGAGGTCGGGTCTCCAGAGCGTAGTGAATTTGAAGCGAGGAAACGACTGGTAGGCAAAGCCCATGACGAACAAACCGGCCCAGCCAAAAATCATGGCGTGCGCATGGGCATGAATCGAGGGCACGAGCCGAAGCTGCAACAGGTTCTTGTCGAGAGCGATCTGCAGGAGGCTGATCGCACCCCATAACGCTCCGACTGTGAGCGTAATAGCGATTCCAGCCTTGAAGAAGCGGCGATAGAGGTAATCAGCGAGCGACTCCCGGTAAACGTACTGTTCGGGCGAGGGGTTCTCCGACTCTGCCCTCAGGTCGCGGAGAAGCGCCTGCAGGTCAACTTGGTGAACAGCCGCGAAGAACGACAGCGCCTCCGCCGGGCCATGTTCGGCGCCGCAGCCTTTCAGCCCGTACTGGTCGAAGATGCGCCGCGCCGTCGGACACGATTTCAGGACCTCCGCCACCCTCGTGGCTTCATTGATCTCGTTCGTCGGTCGCTCACCCGGAGTTGAAAGCTGAATCAAATTCGTCATTCGCATAACCTCCCTTTCTCAACCGGACAAACAGCAGGTTAACGGAACGCTATCCTACCATCTATGACTTTGGTCACGCAGAAACGAAGAAACGCCGGCTGTGACTTATGTCATGGCTGTCAATCTGCAGTCTGCGTTCTAATGGCTCCGGGGTTCGAGGGCGAATGCCTGCAAAGAGCACGTACGAAACACTGCCTGTGGAGTGGCGAGCAGCCTACGAGCGTGATCGGCTGAGTCCTCCCGACTATGCTGATCCTGCGCCGGAGCGCCGCGCAGCACGCATGCTTGCTGCATTCATCCTGACGGGGCTTTGTTTCCTGGCCCTACCCGGAACACTCCTGGGAGTTTGGAACCTGCTCTCCATTGCTGAGCATCACGCCGGGAGCGGTGTAAGCAACGCGTGGATCCAAGCGCATGGACACGCGCAACTATTCGGATGGGTGGGCACTTTCATCCTGGGCATATCGCTGTACGTCTTGCCCAAGTTTCGCGGTCGTCGGTTGCGGCGCTTTGGCAGAGCCTGGGCCGTGTGGGCGTTGTGGACCGTCGGCGTGGGCTGGCGATGGTGGGCCGGGGTTAGCGCCCAGGCTTGGCGACCCGCTCTCATCGTCTCCGGAGCGCTTGAACTGCTCGCGCTGGCTCTGGTTCTGCGAGTTGTTGCCTTCAAGGCCGGCCATCGAGGTGCGAGAGATGACCCCTCCAAGAGACCGAGCGACTTGGGCTCCTGGCTGGGCATCCTCGGGTTTGCCTCCCTGGCGGTGGCACTCATCCTCAACCTGGGTATATCGATCTATGTCGTCGCCACCGCGTCGCTACCGCTCTACCCACCTGTCGCAGACCGCGTTTTTCTGCTTATCGCGCTCTGGGGGTTCGCCGCTCCGATGGTGTGGGGTTACAGCACGCGCTTTGTTACCGTGTTCCTGGGCCTCGAAGCGCCGATCCACCGCGCCGCCGGCGCCCTGTGTACGGGTATTGGGGCCATCGTGGTCTGCGCCCTGGCCCGGCAATTCCTGGTGGCAGACCTGCTGACCCTAGCTGTAGCGGCCGCTGCCATCTGGGCGCTTCGCGTGTTTCATCGCGCTTCCCGTCCTGCGAAGCTTCTCGGGGTATATCAGCGCTACCCCGCCTTCGTTCGCCTAGCATACGTCTGGCTAGTGATCGGCGCCCTGCTGGGCGTGGCGGCTGATCTCCTACCCAACCAGGCAGGACTCGGGGGTGCCTCCCGCCACGCCATAACGGTAGGGTT
>Ga0306926_10009887_pt1 | contig 10518 bp, 11 predicted proteins | sample flu12Cox44000178_FD_203759 | JGI IMG/M metagenome (GOLD analysis project Ga0306926, IMG submission 203759) | Lab enrichment of tropical soil microbial communities from Luquillo Experimental Forest, Puerto Rico - flux8day.12C.oxic.44.000.178 (v2)... | ecosystem: Environmental > Terrestrial >... | reverse complement strand
CACCTCGGTGTGCCTTCGACCGACATCGGATCTGGCGGGCCGTATGGCGTCTACCACTCCGTGTTCGACAACTTCGCCTGGTTCACCAAGTTTGGCGATCCGACATTTGTCTACGAGCAGCAAATGGCCTGCGTGTATGGGTTGCAACTGATCCGGATGGCGTCGGAGGATATGCTGCCGTTTGACTATGAAACCTACGCGAAGGAAATCGCAGAGTACCTCAAGGCCGCCGAGAACAAGTCAAAGGACGCCTTCGGAGCGAAGTCACCGTCGTTTGCCGACGCGCAACAGGCGGCGTCGCGCTTGGAGAAAGCCGGCGCGCAAATGCTCGAGGTCGAGAGCGCAATGAAGGGAGACACGACAAAAGCTAACACTGCGATTCGCAACACCGAGCGGGCATTCCTCATTGACGGACTTCCTGGCCGACCGTGGTACAAGCACGCGATCTACGCTCCGGGCGAGTACACGGGATACGCGGCAGTGGTAATTCCCGGGGTCAACGAGGCCATCGATAAGGGCGACCTTACGCTGACAGAGGAGCAGCTGAACGTGCTGACCAACGCCATCAACAAGGCGGCCGAGACACTGGAGAAAGGGATGTAAGCCGTTGTCAGTTGTTGTCAGTTGTTCGGTTGGGTGGAGAGTAGAGAGTGGATAGAAAAAGCGAGGCCGCCGCGGGTCTCACAACCCCCTGACGTCAACTACTGCGACTTTGTTCACGCCACTGCATGCCAGATACAACTTGCCATCAGGCGTAGCCACCATGTTACGCACTACGCCACCGCCCGAGGGAATCGCCTCAGTGGCGAAGCTCTCGGATTCGGGATCAAAGCGCACTAGTGTGTTGGGGCTAACGCCTGATTCACTGTACCAAACGTCGCCGTTGCCGGTAGCCGTGATGCCATAGGGATGCGATTCTGCCCCTCCTGGCGAGGCCCATTCTTTCAGCAGCTTTCCGGTGGCAGGATCGAAATGGCCAAGGTATCCGCGAGCATAGTCGGTGTAATAAATGGTGCCGTCAGGTGCCACTGCGAGACGCCGCGGTCGCGCTGCCGGCGAGGGCAACGTGTACTCGCGGATTGCCATTGTCTTGGGATCCATGCTGGCCAGCTTGTTGGTGCCAAACTCGCAGAAGAACAGGAGGTTCCTGGTAGCGACGATTCCATATGGAATCGCGTGCGACGTTGGGACTTGCTTTAATTCCATCTTGCCGGTCGCCGGATCCAGTCGCCCTATATAGTTGGTCTCTTCGTTGGTGAACCACAGAATTCCACTGTGATCGAAGACTGGCGTGTGCGGGTCAATTTCGGCACCATGCGAAGGCCGGTATTCCTGGATCTCGCCCGTCCTTGGATCGAGCTTGCCCACGTAGCCGCCTGAGATTGCGGTAAACCAGATATTGCCTCGCTGGTCAGCGACGAGTCCGTGGGGACCGGAATTAGGTGTCTTCAGGGGATATTCCTTGAAAGCTCCGGTAGTGGGATCGAGGCGGCCAAGCTTGTTCGCGCCTTGTCCGGTAAACCAGAGGGAACCGTCAGGAGCGACCGCCGGATCGTGAGGCCGGGAGTTCGGTGTCGGTACCGTGTACTCCTTGATGGGAACCTTCAAAGTACTGACTGCCGCGAAGGCGAGAATGGCACTCAACGCTACAAGGAAACAGGCTTTCCGTAAGAGCATAGCCGCCTCCATTCTCCGGTTGAGATCACAATCGAGGAGAATTTGATTCAGCAAGTTTTGCTTACGATTTCTGCTTATTGCCTCGATCTGCCCTGCTTCGGGGGGATGAGGGTCGTCTCTGCGCCGGCTTGCTCGAACGCCCTGCGAGGCTCAATGAGTTGTGGGTGCTCCAAATCGTCGGTTGCCACCAAGCACTCGCCCGTGCAAACGTTTTCACCGGGGCCAGCAGGACAAGTAAACTGCTAGCATGCGCACGGCGGGCATGATCGGTGGGCTCGGACCTGAGTCCACGATCGACTACTACCGTTCCATCATCGCGCGCTATCGTGAACGCAATTCTGATGGTGCTGCGCCGCACATCCTCATCAACAGCCTTGACGTAGATAAGGGGATCGCCATGATCGACGCCGGACGGCTGGATGCCCTGGCCGACTACCTCGCGTCAGGACTGGAGCTTCTAGTGCGTGCCGGTGCTGATTTCGCGTTTATGGCGGCGAATACTCCCCATCTGGTGTTCGATGAGCTCGAGCGTCGCTCGCCAATTCGGCTAATCAGCATCGTGCGTGCCACTGCTGAACGCGCAAAAGCGCTTGGCCGGAAAAAGGTCGGCCTGTTCGGTACCGGCTTCACGATGCGAGCTAGTTTCTATCCCGAGGAGTTCCGGCGCGCGGGTACTGCGCTGGTGATGCCGACCGAGTTGGAGCGCGAACAGATTCACCACATTTACCTTGGTGAGCTGCTGAAGAACCAGTTTCTGCCTCAGTCGCGCGAGATGATCCTCGGAATCGCGCACCGCATGAAAGCCGCAGACGGAGTCGAAGCCGTCGTTCTGGCCGGAACTGAGCTGCCGCTATTGTTGCGCGGTTCCGGTGCCGACATCGAGTGGCTCGACACGACGGTCATCCATGTAGAGGCAGTGGTGGATGAGCTGCTGCGCGAGTAGTGGCGAGTGGCTGGTGAAAAGCGAAAAGGGTCCAGATTCCCCGTGTCTCCGTGTCTCTGTCGTGAAGGTTCTTAGCGTTTGCGGCGGTAGCGATTGAATTCGTGGTCACCCGACTTGCGGCAGCTCAGCCACGTCCAGTGGGTCATCGTTTCTGGGGTGAAGCCGGGACCACCGAACACGGTAGGGCGCAGGAGTGGAGCGATATCCTGCTCGCTGGGCAGGCGCTTCTGCTCCTTGGGAACGACTTGTCCAGTTTCGACCGGCGAAATGGTCAAGAACTTTTCGTCAACGAGATCGGCGCGTGCCAGAGCGCCGTAGAGCGTCGGCCCGCCTTCGCAGAGGAGATACTTGATTTCGAGTTGCTTCCGCAGTCGGCGGATGGCGGCGGGAAGATCGAGCGTTTCGCCTTTACCGGCTGCGATGATTGCGATCTGGGGCTGGACTTTTTGCCGCACGAGCCGTTCCGCGCCCGCAGGCGACGTGACGATAGCCGCGTTGACGACGTCGCCGTCGAACACTTTCCACTGGGAGAGATCGAGATCGAGGGCGTGTGTCACGAAAATGTTGCGCTGGCGTTGCTTGCCGAGCTTCTCGCGAAGTCGGAGCAATGCGGGCTCGACCACCTGAAAGACGATGCCACGACTCTCTGGAGCGCGATTGCAGCGCTCGATACGCAACGTTGTCATGCCCATGATTACTGCATCACCGTAAGCGCGGAGTAAATCCATAAGCCAGCGGTCGGCGCTCGATTGCGCGATGTCGGCGCCGGTCGCGTGCTTTCCCAGCAGGCTGGCAATGCCGTCGAGCGACTGCACGAAGTTGCTGTAGATCCATGGACGGTCGGCAGGCGGAAGTGGGAATCCGAAATTGCCATAGGGCGCGAGCGCCTCATTGGCGAACGGGCTCGGCTCGGCGTGGTCGAAGAGCACCTCGAACATAGGTTGGGAGGAGTCATCCATGGAGATTCGATTCTACCCTGCTCAACAGCGCTCAGATGGTCAAGAAGGCGAGTACTGACCGGGGATGTATGATGGAGACCCCCTGGTAGGAGTATGAGAACGGTATGCCCGAAGCGGGTGGCGCTAACATCGAAATCGCCCACAAACTTAACGAAGGCGAGGCGCACGGACCAGGTCACAAGTCCAAATGGACTGAGACACTGGAGATTGTGGAGGCGGCGGTGCTGGCTATGGTGGCGATTGCCACGGCGTGGAGCGGATACCAATCGGCGCGCTGGGACGGATTACAGGACGAACTCTATGAGAAATCCACTCGGCTACGAGTTGAGGCACAAGGGTTAGAGACGCGTTCCGGACAGGAGCAGGCTTATGATGCATCGGTGGTGGCGGAGTGGATCAAGGCAAAGGCCGCTGGTAATGAGAAGGTCGCTCGGATGTTCGAGCGCAGAATGCTGCCGGAGTTTCGTCCAGCGTTTGAGGCGTGGAAGAACATCGATCCGCTGAACAATCCAAATGCTCCACCGGGCCCAATGATGATGCCGCAGTACCACAATGGGAATGCAGAAGCCGCTAGCAAGCGCGGCGAAGAAGCGAATGAGGCGTTCGAGCAGGGAGCCGCGGCGCGCTCCACGTCGGACAGATATGTGCGAGCGACGGTTCTGCTGGCGACGGTTCTGTTGCTCACTGCGATCAGCCAGCGGTTTAAGACACGGAGTGTCCGAATGGGGCTGGCTATTCTGGCGCTCCTGCTGCTGTGTTTGCCGCTTTATCGACTGCTTACGTTGCCCCACCTCATGTAGTCCGCGGGTGCTATGGTTAGGGTATGGCAATCGTTCTGACCGACGTTGAAGCTCGTGTGCTGGGGGCGCTGGTGGAGAAGGACATTACCACGCCGGATTACTATCCGCTGTCGCTGAATGCGCTGGTGAATGCCTGCAATCAGAAGAACAATCGCGATCCGGTGATGAATCTGGATGAAAACCAGGTGCGCGAAGCATTGAGCGGATTGGAGGCGATGGGACTGGCCGGCCCCGCTAGCAGCGCCGACAGCCGTGTCACGAAGTACGAGCATCACTTGCAGGATGTCTTCAACTTCTCGCGTGGCGAGACTGCCGTGATCTCTGTGCTCCTGCTGCGTGGGCCGCAGACTCTGGGCGAACTGCGGGGCCGCACGGAGCGTTTGCACCGCTTCGAAGATCTGGAAGCGGTACAGGCGGCCCTGCAGCACCTGATGCGACGCGAGCCTCCTCTCGCAGTCATGCTTCCGCGGCAGCCGGGAACGAAGGAATCGCGGTATGCGCACCTGTTGTCGGGAGAGATTCCTGTTGCTACGCCAGCCGCACGCGGGGTTGCGGCGCCGGTTGATCATGGCCAACAGGACAGGGTCTCGCGCCTGGAAGAACAGGTTGCGACACTAGAGCGCGAGGTCAGCGATTTGAAGCAGACGGTCGAAGCGCTGCGCAAACAGTTCGAATAAGCGGGAACCAATCAAGGGAAACGCGTTCTAATCGTCGGCAAATGAAGTTGCCAGGTGCGAACCGCGAACCTCTTCCCACGGCGGCAGTAACTTAATCAGCGCCCACAGTATGACAAACGGCAGGATCGTGAGGACGATCGCGACCAGCAATCCTTCACGCGCCACAAATCCCATTTTGTACGTCGTGTAGCCGAGAAAGCTCTTAGAGAAGAGCTGGCCGCCGATGACGACATTCCAGCGCATAGCGAAGATGCCGATCAGCGTCAGCCAGCCGGCGGTTGTGTAAATCAACCTGCGCTGGGCCTCAGTCAGGCGCGCGACTTGCGTGATCGCCAGCAAGATGATCGGTGTCAGCGTGCCCAGCAGAATCTGGATCACGATATGCGGGAAGTACAGCCGGGTGTGCACCATGAAGTCGAGGCTGCGGAACGACTCGTCGGACTCATAGACGCGATGAATGAGGTCCAGCAACTCGAGCGTGAAGTCGATGAGGAACGCGTAGAACAGGTACCTGGCGACGGTATCGACCGAGCGCATGTCGATCTGTTCGCCGCGCGCCCGGCACAGAAACATGTACACGATCATTACGATCGCAATGCCCGAAACCATCGCCGAGAACAGGAACACGACCGGCATGAGCGGCGACGACCACCAGGGGTTCGCTTTGACGCTGCCGAAGATGAAGCCCACGTAGCCATGCAGCAGGAATGCCGACGGGATGCCGATGATGGTGATGATCCAGCCAACCTTCCGGTCCAGAGCGAGTGCTCCTTCGCTGATATTGGTCGAGCCCAGCGTCATCGCCTTGTAGATCCAGCGCTTCGAGCCAGTCGTCGTTTGCGAGAGCACAACGATATCGTGCCGGTAGTCGAGCCAGACTTCCAGAACGAGAACAGCCATCAGATACCAGAGATAAACGAAGCCGAACATCGCCATGGCGGACGAAGTGTGCGGCGTGAGGTACATCTCCAGGGAGCGCTCGGGATGGCCGAGGTGAAGCTGTAATGGCAGGGGCGCGACCAGCAAGAATGCCAGCGCGGTCAACAGCGCGAGGCGGTATGTCGGCTTTACGGCTTCGACGCGGAAGACGCGCTCAAGCGAGGCCAGGATGAAGGCGCCTGCGACGAGCCCTGTGAGGAACGGGTAGAGCACGATCAGCACACCCCATTGCAGCTCGATCTCGTTGGGATACATGAAGCCTTCAACTGGAATGCCGTTCATGGGCCTCCTATCGCACCGAGCCGTCGAGGCCGTAGTAGAAAGCCTTGGCCTGCGTCGCGAGATGTGGTTTCAATACTTGCACGCTGTGTGTCTCGATGAACTTGTGTACTGGATCGTTGGGGTTCTTCAGATCTACGAGCTGGCGAGCGCCGGTGGGACAGTTTTCGCAGCACGCTGTGGTTAGCCCGCGAGTGATGCGGTGGTAACACAGCGTGCACTTGGAAGCGGTGTTGGTTTCCGGGTTCAGGAAGCGGCAGCCATAGGGGCAAGCCTGGATGCAGTAGCGGCAGCCCAGGCAGTATTTCTGATCGACCAGCACGATGCCGTCAGGAGATACGAATGTCGCGCCGACGGGGCAGACCTGGGTACAGGGTGAGTCGGCGCAGTGATTGCACATTTTCGGTACGTAGAAATACTTGCCGCCTTCTTTGGTTGCGGAAGGAAAGCCGTGTTTGCCGCCATCGGGGGAATCGACCGAGGGATTTTCGATCGACCAGTCGGAGACGTGATAACGCTCGACCCAGGTGCGGAAGTAGCCATCGGGCACGTTGTTCTCTGCCTGGCAGGCTTGGACGCAGGTTCCGCAGCCGATGCACTTGGTCACGTCGATCAGCATGCCCCACCAGTGGTCGGTCATGTTGTAGTTGGGTGCCGCTTCAGGCGAGCCGGCGATGATCGAGTCCCATGCGATGGCTGCAGCGGGGAGAAGAACCAGAAAATGGCGACGGGTGAGACTCATTGGCTCGCTCCGCTGTCGATCTTCGGACTGTGTGGCTGGTGGCAGGTATCGCAGACGACTTTGCCGGAGTGGTCGGCCGAGACAACCTGCGGGAAAGTCTTGGGCTTGGCGAGGTCGGCTTCGTGGCAGCGCAAGCACAGAACCGCGACGTCGATCTTGGGCGGCGTCAACGTGGTGGGGTCGGCGGCGTGTTTGGCCAGCGGCCCGTGACAAGACTCGCAGGCAACGTGAGCGTGCACGCCGTTGCTCTTCACATTGAACACGTCGATGTGACAGTTCTCACAAACTCCGTGTCCGGCAAACATCACCGGCTTGGCTGCGATCTCGGCAAGGGCGGCACCCCGGTAGTGGCCATATTGCCCGAAGCTCTCGGGAACGAACAGACTACGCACCACGAGGAACCCGATGATTCCGGCGGCAAAGACTGCCGCCATGCGGAAGAGGTGTCCCGCGTCTTTAGGATCAGCCATAGATAAAAACGTCGGCCTCGATGAATGCCGTCATCCTGGTGCGTCGGACGCTCCGGTTCAGGCGCATCGAGGCTGCCTCCGTTGATAAAAGAGAACTCCCCAATCGGCTGTGAGCTACGTCACATGGCTCGGTGATAGCATCGGAAGGCCCGGGCAGTTGCGTAGTTTAGAAGTCGTGGCGTTGCGCGGGCTGGGGGAGCGGTTCGAACCAAGCTCAGCTGACAGCAATCAATGCCGCGAGGGCATTTTCATGACAGACAAAATCGTTAAGACAGAAGAAGAGTGGCGGAAGGAACTGACGCCGGAGCAGTATCACGTGCTGCGCGAGAAGGGAACCGAGCGGCCGTTTACCGGCGAATATGAGTACATCACGACCCCCGGAACCTATAAGTGCGCCGCGTGCGGGCAGGAGCTGTTCACCTCGGAGGCCAAGTTCGACTCGGGATGCGGTTGGCCCAGCTTTTACGAGCCTCAGTCGGAAAGCAAGGTCGACGAACACGAAGACAACAGTTTTGGAATGCGCCGTGTCGAAGTGACCTGCTCGCGTTGTGGCTCACACCTGGGACATGTGTTTCCGGATGGACCTCGGCCGACGGGTTTGCGCTATTGCATCAACTCGGTGTCGCTGAACCTGGACCCGAAAGAGAAGTAGTTCCCGCCACCGAGACGCGGCGGGCAGAGAAAACCAAAGCCGAAGAAACCTAAACACTTGAGGACTTGGACGCTCTCTGCCTCAGTGTTTCTGTGGTAGTTCATTTTCCTGCTTACTGTTCAGCGTCTGTCGCACCAACTCGATCAGGTCCGCCGTTACGTAGGGCGGCGGCGTGATGCGGAACACCGGTTTCCCCTGTATCGGCTTCAGAGAAATGTTTGTCCACGCGGCTTGCCCGGTGTGGTCGTGAAGCACGACGGCGTCGGCGCAGTCGAGATACTCCTTTGCTGACGCCTTGAAGTCGGGATTGGCGGCGTCCAGCACAGTAATGTAGAGGTCTGGCCGCAGGAAACGCATCACGCTGTTCGATTCCAGGATGACGTTCTGCGCGTTGGCGAGCTGTTTGCGAAGCCGCGGCATGGCTTCGGCCAACCTCCCTTGGCGAGTGCGAACCCACAGCGAGCGCACGGCGCCGGAAACCAGAAAGCGCGACGAGTCGCTATCGCCGCTGCGATCGCGCTCCTCGGTGATGGCCCAGGAGTGATCAACGGTTGCGCAGTCGCACGCCTCGCCATTGGCCGAGCAGATGCCGTGTCCGTATTGCGTGATCTTGGCAGCTGTCCAATGCATCTCGGGCAACGCGGCGATGATGCCAGCCACAACGCTGGTCTTGCCAACACTGCGTGAATGTCCGCCGACGACGATGAGGGCCATAGTGCCTATTTCTCGCTTTGGCGCGTGAGGCGCGACAACACGGCGAGTTCTTTCAGGTATTGGCGGATCGGTCGCGCCGGCGTGCCCCAAAAAACCATTCCCTTGCCACGGATCGTCTTGTTCGACGGGATGCCGCTTTGCGCGCCGAGAATCGCACCTGGTTCGATGGTGACGTGATCGGCGATGCCGACTTGTCCACCGACGACGCAATCGTCGCCGATGAAAGCGCTGCCCGAGACGCCGGTTTGCGCCGCAATGACGACGTTCGAACCGATCCTCGCGTTGTGGCCGATATGCACCATGTTGTCGAGCTTGGTGCCCGGTCCGATAACGGTTTCGTCAAGCGCGCCGCGGTCGATGGTGCAGTTAGCGCCGATCTCAACGTAGTCGCCGATCACGAGCCGACCCACCTGCGGAAATTTCACGTAGCGGCCATGAACGTCGTCGCGCACAAAGCCAAAGCCGTCGGAGCCGAGCACCGAGCCTGCATGAATCGTGACGCGGCGGCCAAGGGTGGTGTCGGGATAAAGGACCACGCGGGGATAGATCTCGCAGTCGTCGCCTAGAACGACACCCTCTCCGATGTAGCATCCGCTTGCGATAGAGCAGCGCTCACCAACGACAGCGTCGGCTTCGATCACCGTGTGCGCGTCCACGCTAGCCGTGGGCGCAACAGTGGCTCGCGGGTCGATGATGGCGGAGGGGTGAATGGCAGGCGGATCCTGAGGTTTCGGATACAGCAGTTTCGCAGCGGTTGCAAACGCCAGGCGCGGACGAGGGTTGATCAACAGCGGCTTCGGTCCAGCTGCCCTAGCGGCAGATTCGCCCGCAAGGACTGCGCTGGCCTCGGAGTTCAGCGCTTCATCAAGGTAACGGTCGGCCTGTACAAAGACCAAGTCGCCAGGTTTGGCGTGCGCAATGCTGGCAAGCTGGGTGATTTCGACGCTGCCATCGCCAATCAAGCGCGATGCGGTGAAGACCGCTATGGTCTGGAGGGTCTGTGGCATGGTTCATTTATAGGTGAAACGGGCAATACTTACCACAGAGACACAGGGGCATAGAGGAAGGGACACAAACGCGCCAGGAAAAATAAGTGGTCGCAGATTTCGCAAAGGAACCTAGGTTTCCAGAAATTCCCGGCGTTTCTGTGCCTCTGTGATAAGCAAATATCAGTACAGCGGCGGCTCGCCGGGTGGGCGGGTCTTCCAGCGCCGGTGCACCCACAGCCACTGGTCAGGATACTTGCGGACATAGTCTTCGAAGATGCGGTTGAAGAGCGCCGTGTTGGCAACCGCGTCGGCTTCATTGTCCCCGGTGCGGACGAGGTCTAAAGCCGGGCCGAACTCCACGCGATACTTGCGCAGCACTGCATCCCAAATGGTGAAGGCGGGAATCACAGCGGCATCGGTGTGCAGGGCAACACGTGCGATTCCGACGGCCGTACAAGCCGGAATTCCGAAGAAGTCCGCGAAGACGCCTTGGGGCGGCGTCATGTTGGTATCCATCAGGATGCCGACAGTCTGGTTTTTCTCCATCGCCGAAAGGAGTCCGCGAGCGAAGCCCTGCTTTCCGATGATCGTGTTGCCATGCAGGGTGCGGTATCGAGTCACCAGGTCGTCGACGTAGGGATTATCGATGGGACGCACGACGATCTCGAGGGGGTGTC
>Ga0306926_10009886_pt1 | contig 10519 bp, 7 predicted proteins | sample flu12Cox44000178_FD_203759 | JGI IMG/M metagenome (GOLD analysis project Ga0306926, IMG submission 203759) | Lab enrichment of tropical soil microbial communities from Luquillo Experimental Forest, Puerto Rico - flux8day.12C.oxic.44.000.178 (v2)... | ecosystem: Environmental > Terrestrial > Soil... | reverse complement strand
CTGACCCGCCAGGAAGCGCACCTGTCGCACATTTACCCAGCGGACGCTCCCTCGGAAGTCGGCTCAAGCTTCAGCGTGCGCTGGAGCGGGGAACTCGTGGCGCCGGTCACCGGCGACTACGCGGTCAAATATCAGGTTAGCAGCAATGCCCGTTTGTACTTGGGCGGCCAGAAAATCTTCGACGACTGGGCGCAAACGGCGGACCCCTCTAACTTCTCGAATCTCAAGCTCTACCCGACCATCTTGGCGCGCGAAGTGCGCCTGCAAGCAGGTCAGCATTTGGCCCTGCGTGTGGAGTACAAAGTCCCCGGTGCATTGCTTTACGCTGTGAGCGGCGTTGGAGCGCCGCGTACCGATGTCGGCTTGGGCTGGGCGACGCTGGAACCCCCGGCCAACCTGGCCACCTACGATGCGGTGGTGATTGCGGCGGGCTTTGACCAATATTATGAAGGCGAGCAAGCCGATCGTGGCGCGGTGACGGTGTTTAACCCCGGTTCCTATGAGCTGCCGGAGCTGCAAGACGAGCTCATTCGGAAGATGGCGGCTGCCAACCCTCACACGGTGGTGTGCTTGCACGGGGGCGGCAGCATGGACGTCCAGAAGTGGATCGCCCAGGTGTCAGGGCTGGTGCACGCCGTCTTTCCGGGCCAGGACGGTGGCCAAGCCCTGGCTGAAATCCTCTTCGGCAACGTCAATCCTTCGGGCAAACTGCCTTTTACCTTCGAGAAACGTTTCGAGGACAACCCCGCCTACCCTAACTACCCGGCTGACCTGTCGGCGGATCCGTCCGGTAACACCGCGACGTACAAGGAAGGCATTTTTGTGGGCTACCGGGGCTTCGAAAAAAATGGTGTCCATGGTGTCCAACCCCAGTTTCCGTTTGGCTTCGGATTGTCCTATACGACATTCGCTTACTCCGATCTGAAGATTGCGCCTCCTCAGCTTAACGGAAACAATCATGTGAGAGTCACCTTTACAGTGACCAACACCGGAAACCGAGCAGGAGCTGAAACCGCCGAACTTTACGTCGGGCAGCAGAATCCTTCGATCGACCGGCCGATCAAGGAATTGAAGGGCTTCCAGAAAGTATTCCTGCAACCGGGTGCGTCCCAGAAAGTTACTCTTGAACTTGACCAGCGTTCCGTCGCTTACTTTAACACCGCGATACACCAATGGGATGGCCTGCCGGGTACCTATAACGTCCTGGTGGGAGCTTCATCGCAGGACATCCGACTATCAGGTCAGTTTTCAGTAAGATCCGAGTTTACCTTTAACCCATAGGATGTGCGTTTGTCGTATCCACCGGAACCTCTCTTCGTAGGTTAGTATCAGCGCGGAGAGGTTCGGACTCACAAAGATATAGTTGCGTTTATAGTAGAGATCTTCTACTAGCTGGTTAACCTAAAGGTTTGTCCAGCACACAGAATGCGTTAGTACAACCATTAACCTTAGAACCATCTAACAAACCCGTGAAAACGAAACACTTACTCTCCTTCCCGTCGGTGACGGGGCTCTGCCTTCTGGCGATGTGCACCTTGCTTCCTGACACCCATGCCGCAGGCAAGAAACTCACTCTGGCTTTTGTACCGAACAACGCCGCAGATTTCTGGACTCTGGCGCGCGCGGGCTGTTCACAAGCCGCAAAGGACCTGGGTAACATAAATGTGGAGTTTAAAATGCCTGAGGATGGTACAGCGGCAACGCAGACGCGCATCATGAGCGACTTGTTGGCCAAGGGCATCGACGGCCTTGCTATCAGCCCGGTCGATCCCACCAACCAGACTTTGAAACTCAACGACGTCGGCAAACAGGCATTGCTTTTCACCATGGACAGTGATGCGCCGGATAGCAACAGAATGTGCTACGTCGGTACGGATAACGTGGCGGCAGGCCGTCAGGCGGGTGAGTTAGTCAAGCAAGCGTTGCCCAAGGGCGGGAAGATTATGGTATTTGTTGGTACACTCGATGCCCAGAATGCTCGCGAGCGCTTTAGCGGCTTAAAAGAAGTGCTGCAGGGTTCTAACGTCCAAGTCATCGACTGCCGAACGGACGACACTGACCGGGTGCGGGCCAAAGCCAATGTGCTGGACACCATGGTCAAATATCCCGATGTGGCGGGGCTGGTTGGTTTGTGGGGTTACAATGGTCCGGCAATTTTAAATGCAGTCAAAGATTCCAAGAAGGTTGGCGCTATTCAAATCGTCTGCTTTGACGACGAAGAAGAGACGCTGCAAGGCGTTCGTGACGGGGGAATTTTTGCGACTGTGGTTCAGCAGCCCTACGAATTCGGGTACCAATCGATGACACTGATGAACAAGTATTTAAACGGCGACAAGTCAGTGATCCCGGCCGATAAGAAGGTCGTTGTGCCCACCGTGGGTATTACCAAAGACAAGGTGGAAGAATACGCGGCCAATCTGAAAAAGCTACGCGGTCATTAGCTTTGAGAAGGCGGTCTACTCGTTGTCTTTAGGGTGACCCTTCTCTTAGGGGGAACAACACCTTAGCCGTCGCCGGGCGGCTAAGGTGTCCCGCGACCAGAACTAACAGTTATTTTATGGAGACTTCAGCTAGCCGAGCTTCGCTGCTCGAACTCAAAGGCATTACGAAACGTTTCCCTGGTGTGCTGGCGCTAAGCAACGTGAGCTTATCCGTCGGTCAGGCCGAGGTGGTGGCCCTGATCGGCGAAAACGGCGCGGGCAAGTCGACTTTGATGAAAACCCTGGGAGGCGTGCACCAACCGGACGAGGGCGAGATTTTTTTTGATGGCAAACCGGTCACCATCGCCAAGGTGGCCGACGCGATCGGCTTAGGAATCGGCTTCGTCCATCAGGAGCTCAACGTGTTGGATAACCTCGACGTGGCCTCAAACGTCTATTTAGGCCGGGAGCCGCTCGTTGGTGGTCCCATGCGACTGGTCAACCAGCGCCGGATGTGGACGGAAAGCGAGACTTACCTCAAGCGCCTGGGGTTGACCATCTCGCCCAAAACACCCGTGCGCGAACTCTCGATCGCGCAGCAGCAGATGGTCGAGATCGCCAAGGCGCTGTCGCAAAATGCGCGCGTTATCATCATGGACGAGCCGACCAGTTCGCTCACCTTGGCGGAAACGGATCGTTTGCTGGCCACCATTAAAGACCTGCGGAACTCTGACGTTAGCGTCATCTACATTTCCCACCGACTGGGTGAGATCGAACAGATTGCCGATCGGGCCGTAGCGTTGCGTGATGGGCAAAACGCCGGGGAATTGGCGCGGGCTGACGTCAAGCACGAGAAGATGGTGGCGCTGATGGTCGGCCGGAAACTTGAGGACCTCTTCGTACAGGGTAAAGGCCCGCAGGAGCGGGGTTACTTCCAGGTCGAAGGGCTGCGTACGCCTTACCGTCCACACCACCGCATCAGCTTCGACGTCGCCAGCGGCGAAATCTTAGGCTTTGCGGGGTTAGTCGGCGCGGGCCGCTCCGAGATGGCCCAGGCGATTTTCGGGGTTGAACCGCCACTGGAAGGTACCGTTCGGCTCGGCGGGCAGGAGCTCAAAATTGCTAGCGCGCGCGAGGCTATCGACGCGGGCATTTACCTCGTGCCCGAGGATCGTCGGCAGACGGGGCTGATCACCAGCATGACCATCCGCGAAAACATCACCTTGCCCGGGCTGGAACGCTACTCCCCTGGGATGATGATCAGCCGCGCCCAGGAAGAGGAAGTCTCCAAACGTGAGGTTGAGGCCTTGCGGGTCAAGACCCCGTCGATCGAGACCCGGGCGATGAACTTGAGCGGTGGCAACCAGCAAAAGGTGGTTTTGGGCAAGTGGCTCTCGCTCCAACCCAAGCTGATGATCTTTGATGAGCCCACGCGCGGCATCGACGTAGGAGCTAAGGCCGAAATCTACCGGCTGATGCGCGAGTTGGCCGACCGTGGCGTGGCCATCATCATGATCAGCAGCGACATGGAGGAAGTGCTGGGGGTCAGCGACCGTATTGCCGTCATGCACGAGGGCGACATCACCGGTTTTTTGCCGCGCGCGCAGTTTTCAGAAAAAGCAATCATGAGTCTGGCCACCGGCCGAAAGGTGCCGTAGCAAACTCGGTCCTAATCTTCACAGCCATCCCTTTTTCTTCTTCCCCACCAATATGAAAAAAGAACTCGGTATTACCATTCTGCTGGTCGCGCTCTGCGCGATCACCACAGCCCTAAACCCACGATTCCTAGGCCAGGCGAACTTAGAAAACATGGCGCGGCTGATAGGAATGTACGGCATCTTCAGCATCGGGATGGGCTTGGTCATTATCACCGGCGGCATTGACCTCTCCATCGGATCGATCTTCGCCCTGCAAGGGGTTATTTTGGTGATCATGCTCCGTGGGTGGAACTTTCCGTGGCCAATAGCCGTTCTGGCGTCAGTCATCGGCGTAATGTTACTGGGGGCAATGCACGGCTGGTTTATTTCCAAAATCCGGATGCAGCCTTTCATCGTCACCTTGTGCGGGTTGTTGTTTTACCGGGGCATGGCGCGCTTTATCGCTAACGACGAGACCAAAGGCTTCGGCAGCACGGGTTTTGATGAGCTGCGCCAGTTGGCAACCGGCAGCATTGGGCCTGTGCCAATGCCCTTTGTCCTTTTGATCTTGATCGGAATTATTGCCTACATCCTGCTGCATCGTTCGGTGTTCGGCCGCTACCTTTATGCGGTCGGCCGCAATGAGGACGCGGCGCGTTATTCTGGGATCAACAGCCAGATGATCATTCTGGGCACTTATGTGGTGGAGATGCTCTTGGTTGCCATTGGCGGCATCCTGGTCGCCTTCTACACCAACTCGATCTCGCCGGCTAACCACGGCTCTTCCTATGAGCTTTACGCGATTGCCGCCGCGGTGTTGGGAGGCTGCAGCTTGCGTGGCGGTGAAGGCTCGATCCTGGGGATCGTCATCGGCACGGCACTCCTTCAGGTACTCCAAAATCTTGTTAACCTGCTGGGGATTCCGAGTTCGTTAAACTTCGCCGTCATGGGAGCCGTCATCTTCCTCGGCGTGCTGGTTGATCAAGTCTCAGGGCAGCGCAAGAAAAAGCAGCAGGTGCCCACCCCTGCGCCTATTGCATCCACGCCAACCGCAATGGCAAATTAGATATCCGCTCCCTTAAGAAACTTTAGGTGTAGCGAGTCAGGACGTGATTGAGTCCGAATTAGATTATCTATGCGAGATCCCGGTTCCCCACGTCGGCAAGCTTCTGAGGCGATAGGCCAAGACCGGAACTTGGCTTATGGAGCAGCAGACTAATAGGTTCGCCCCGCATCTCCATTTAGCCAAACTTCCGCGTTTTTAAGATCGGATCTTAATTTCATGCGCCTTGACGGGCGCATTCAGTGATTATTTTCGGCTTTTAGGTCCGCTTCTTACTGACTGGCCAGCACCATTTTCTCCAGGTGAATTGACGTTTCGTTGTGCCGAAACACGGTGCCCATATATTCGAGCTGATCAAGCAAGCGCAAGAATTAGTTCAGGATAAATTAGTGACTATAAATGGCTTTTTACGTACAATGACAATAAACCTGTCCAGCAAAATAGAGCCTTCGTGGGCCATCAGCCGCTGAAAACAGGCGAAGACGGCCCCAGAAAAAACCAAACTGCGGAAGTTGGGTTAGCACCGGCGCTGTCCTTGAGCAAAAACGCGCCCTGCAGCGATATCCTGTAGGGTCGAGAAGGAGAGCATTTCAAAACGGGGGCTCTAAGCGGCCTTCGCAATTTCCGTCTCATGTTCGGTTTGCATTCCCGGAGACCAGCGAACGAAGGTCTCCCCGAGCTGGTCATTGAGCACTTTCGTCTGCACCTGGAGGAGGTTGTGAGCGCCGCGCTCGCTCCATCGCATTTGCTGTTTCTTTACCATGCGCTTGCTTACCACTTGATTCACCGCGGACTCCGCGAAGGCCGTTGAGATCTTCTCGCCGTGCCGGTAACGATCCCCATAATTTGGGATGAAGTTTTGGTTCGCTTCGATATAGCCGCGAAATTCTCGCACGGCCTTCAGGAGCTTCCTTCGGCTCTCGCCTTTCTGCGGTAGAAAATCCAGTTCAGCTTCAATGTCTTCGATCGTGTCCAGCGCTCGTACCGCATTGCCGTGCCAGAGAAGCCACTTCACCCGCTGGAGTTCTTTGCCGATGTCGAGGGTGTCCAATTCTTCATCCGCCTCTATAGGTGGGTCCTGCATTGATGTCGTGCCCTGCTCGTTCACCAGCCCCTTCGCTATTTGGCCCATTACCCTGAGCCGCATTGTGACGTGAAACCAATCCAGCAAATGTTCTGACTCTGGATTCAGATAGGGCGGCCGCTCCCGGACATATGATCTCCTGCGGCCTAACCGCCAAGCTACTGGCCGAAGTGCTGCCGACCGCAGGGGATATCAACGTAGCTGGCGTCTACCTAAATCTCCAACGGGCCGCCGAACGGATGGAGGCGGAATTGGGCGAAGAAAAGTGGCAATTCATCGATGGGTGTCAGCGAGATTGGGATGCGCTGCCTCCGCCGGGACCACCGCCAAGGCCCAGAAGTCCCGTGGCGCGGGCTGGTTCGAAGTCATCGCGGGCAAGAGCATGCCAGAGGAAGGCGCCGCGAAGTGCCGAGCCGACCCCCGCGCCGATCAAGCATCCATCGGCCTTTCATGTCGGAGATCGGTGGGGCCTGGCTACCACGCCGCGTGCCACGTGGAGATCTGTTCGTCACCGGATCGAAGACGCCTTACGAATTGCGCTGGAACTCGCCTTCGGGAGCAGAACTGTAGGTTGTCCACATTTACCTTGCCGTAGATCGGCTCACCGCAGCGCTGGAAACAGTCTATCAAGACAAGGCCGCCTCCGTGGAGGTGATTGAGTTTTTGGTCGCGATGAAACGCTCGTTCATTTGAGTTGGGCCTGCGCCGAGCTGCTATCGGCCCGAATTGCGGGCAACGCGAAACGTGTCGCGGCCTTCGCGCAACTTCTAGCGATTCACATCGCCGAGAAATACACGAACGTCGCATCGCAGAGGCCCGGTTATCGCGGCGGCTTGCCGATCGCACGGCTCCGCAAGATCAAGGACTATGTCCGTTCGCACCTCGCAGAAAGCATCTCAATCGAGAAGCTGGCTGAGCTGGCGGAGTTGAGTCCTTTCCATTTCTCACGAGTGTTCAAACAGGCACCGGGATTGACGCCTCTGCAATTCGTCACCCGAGAGCGCATGTTGCAAGCGCCGCAACCGATCCGCGAAACATCCCGCAGCCTCATCGAAATCGCGCTCGAAGTCGGCTACACTAGTCCGAGCTATTTTGCTCAGGTATTTCGGCGGACTTTGGGCATGGCTCCTACGCAGTTCCGAAACGCCCTCTAGGCGAGGAGGGCGCACCGCTTTTTTTTGCGCAAGAATCCGACAGGGGCCGCAGGATCCCGTGAGCGGCGGCTCGGCCGATGGCCGATGGTCTTGGCGAGCCTCAAGCATTCAATCTCGCAACCACAACCCATAAAGCCTATGGCCACCAAAGCTCGGTTCATTACGGGCGCCACCGACGGGATCGGCTCGGAGATCGCCATGGCGGCACCGGCCGGCGCTAATCCGGGTGAAGCCACCGGTCGCAAGCCGGAGAGCCTTGCGGCGCCCGCCCCATCCCGCCCGCCGGGCATCTGGCACCCGTTGCGTAACCCGGTCTTTCGGTGGGTGTGGGCCGCCTCCGTGGTTTCGGGCTGTTGCGTCTCGGCGCACGACTTGGCCGTGGCCTGGACCCTCCACCATTTGGGCAGCTCCTCGCTGGAGCTCTCCTTGGTGGCGACGATGGCCGCCTTACCCTTTTTGCTGCTGACGATCCCCACTGGGGCCCTGGCCGACCTGGTTGACCGCCGGCGCGCCATGGTCGGGCTTTACCTTTGGATGGCGGCCGTGGCCGGCCTCCTTTGTTTTTTCGGCCTCGCCGGCGCCCTCCGCACCGAGGCGGTCCTGGGCTCAGCCTTTCTGATTGGGGCGGGTTTCGCGGCGCTGGGCCCCTTTTCGTCGGCCCTGATCCCGGAGGTGGTGTCCAACGAAGAGCTCGCGCCGGCCATCACCCTGGGCAGCGTGCAGATGAACCTGGCCGCGATCGCCGGGCCGGCCCTGGGCGGCTTGTTGCTGCCGGTCGTGGGCGCGCCCGCGTTGTTTGGGCTGAATGCGGCGTGTTTCCTCCTCATGATCGGGGCCCTACGCCGCTGGCTTCCTGAACGCCGGCATCTGCCGGCGGAGTCGTTCTTCGAAGCGTTGGTGACCTGCGGCCGTTATGTGCGCTACACGCCGGGGGTCCAGGTGACCTTGGCGCGCCAGGCCTCCTTTGCCTTCCTGATTTCGGCGATGCCGGCGCTGCTGCCAGTGGTCGGTTTGCGCCGCCTCGGGCTGGGCACGTCCGGCTTGGGGCTGCTGTACAGCGCCTTGGGGGCCGGTTCGTTGGCCGCCGCGCTTTTGCTGGCGCAACCGCTCCGCCGCCGGCTGAGCCCCAACGGCCTGACGACCCTCACGGGCGCTTGCTTGGCCCTGGGGCTCAGCGGCTTCGCCTTGAGCCCCGGCTTGCCGGCCGCGCTGGGGGCCACGGCACTGACCGGGGCGGGCTGGGCCCTGGCCGGCTCGGAACTCTGGGTGGCGGGCCAGCGGGCGATGCCCTCGTGGGCGCGCGGGCGGGTCAGCTCCGTGCACCTGACCTTGGCCCAGGGCGGCGTGGCGCTGGGCGGCCTGCTGTGGGGGACCTTGGCCGAGGGCTTGGGTGTGCAGGCCGCCTTATTGATCGCGGCCGGCCTCTTCGTGCTCAGCTGGCCGCTGGCGCGGTGGTTGTCGATCGATTTCACCGCGCAGCTGAAGCTGGAGCCGGCCCCGATGCCGACGATCCTGCACCGGGCCCTGCACGAACCGGCCCTCACCGACGGGCCGATCGTCGTCACGATGGAATTCCGCGTTCCGTTGGCACGCCAGGCCCGGTTCCTGCAGCTCATGCGCGCGCTGCGGCCCGTCATCCTGCGCAAGGGCACGTCCAGCGTCCGACTCGATCGGGATTTGGGCGACCCGGAGTTGATCCGGTTGGAGACCCAGGACAGCACCTGGGCCGAGCACCTGCTGCAGCACGAACGGCTGACGCAGGACGACACAGCGCTGTGGGAAGCGGCGCAGGCGTTGCACGTCGGGCCGCATCCGGTCCCGACGCGCCATTTTCTCTCTTTGCGGGAGCCGCTTTTCACGGGCAATTCGCCTTCGCCCCAGGACCTGGCGTCGCCGTTGGCGCGAGAAACCGACGAAACGGCCAGCGCTTAAGGGGCGTCGCCGGGCGGCGCGGAAAGCGGGCGCGGGGTGGGCGGGTGCTTCTGGCGAGCGCTTTTACCGCAAGAATCCGACAGGGGCGGCAAGATCCCGCGAGTAGCTCCGAGGCCGATGGCCGATGGTCTGGCCGAGCCTCAAGGGCTCAACCTCGCAAAACCATTCACCACTTATGAGTCATCAACCTAACCATCCAGACGGCGCTCCGGCCATGCCGAATCGCCGCCAATTCCTCGTTGCGGGGCTGGGGTTGGCCGCAGCGCCGCTCCTGACCCGTGTGGCCACCGGGGCGCCTCCCTCAGACACCGCGGCGCCACTCGGCGCAAAGCCCATCTCGGTCCGCGCCTACGGCGCCACCGACGCCACCACTCCTTTAGGACCCCTGCAGATCGAACGTCGCGCCCTCGGCCTGCACGACGTGCTGATCGAGATCCTGTACTGCGGGGTCTGCCACACCGACATCCATTACGCCCGCAGCGAGTGGGGCCAGAGCCGCTACCCGTGCGTCCCCGGCCACGAGATCGTCGGCCGGGTGGAGGCCGTGGGCAGCGCGGTCACGAAGTTCAAGGTCGGCGACATCGCCGGGGTGGGCTGTATGGTGAACTCGTGCGGCGCCTGCGAGAACTGCTTAACGGGCCTCGAGCAGTACTGCCTGAAGGGCCCCACCTTGACCTACAACTCGCCCGATCCTGAATCGGGCGGGCACACCTTCGGCGGCTATTCCGACAAGGTCGTCGTCACTGAGCGTTTCGTCATCCGCATCCCGCCGGGCGCGGATCTGCCGGCGACCGCGCCGCTGCTGTGCGCCGCGATCACGACTTTCTCGCCCATGCAGCACTGGACGCTGACGGCCGGCCAGCGGCTCGGCGTCATCGGGCTCGGCGGTCTGGGCCACATGGCGGTGAAGCTCGGCGTGGCGCGAAAGGCGGACGTGACCGTGTTCACGACCTCGCCCGGCAAGCTCGCCGATGCGAAGCGGCTGGGCGCGCGGGAAGCGGTTCTGTGGAGCGACGCGGCGGCCATGCAGCGGCTTGCCGGTCAGTTCGACCTGCTGATCTCCACGGTGCCCCAAGCCTACCCGATGCAACCATTTTTCGACCTCCTCCGGCTTAACGGCACCTTGGTCAATGTCGGCGCGATGGAGCAGCTTCAGGGCATTCCCGGCGCGGGGCTGGCGCGCCGTCGCCGGAGCCTTGCGGGCTCGATCATCGGGGGCATCGCCGAAA
>Ga0306926_10009882_pt1 | contig 10520 bp, 7 predicted proteins | sample flu12Cox44000178_FD_203759 | JGI IMG/M metagenome (GOLD analysis project Ga0306926, IMG submission 203759) | Lab enrichment of tropical soil microbial communities from Luquillo Experimental Forest, Puerto Rico - flux8day.12C.oxic.44.000.178 (v2)... | ecosystem: Environmental > Terrestrial > Soil... | reverse complement strand
GGGCATGATCGCTCCTTCTGGGTTAAGCCTCCGCACATCTCCGTGACCATCCCGGAACGCCTCGCAGTGAGGATCGTTCGCGGAACACCCAGTCGCCGGTGTTAACGATGCGCGTGTGGGTTGCGTTGCCAAAAAAGGCCGCGCTTTATACCATGAAGGCCTCGTCGGAACAATGTCTTACGCGCCCGGAGTCCCCTTGGCCTCCGGGGCTGCCGACCCCATTTCGGAGCCTATGCACGTCACCATCAAGACCCCGGAAGAGCAGCAGAAAATGCGTGTCGCAGGTCATCTCGCCGCCGAGGTACTCGACATGATCGGCGAGTACGTGGTGCCGGGGGTAACCACGGAAGAGCTCGACCGCATCTGCCACGACTACATCGTCAACGTGCAGCGCTCGGTGCCGGCGAACCTGAACTACCGCGGCTTTCCCAAGACCATCTGCACCTCGGTTAATCACGTGGTCTGTCACGGCATCCCGAACGACAAGCGTCTGAAGGCCGGCGACATCGTCAATATCGACGTCACGGTAATTCGCGATGGCTTCCATGGCGACACCAGCCGCATGTATTTCGCCGGTAAGGCACCGCCGCATGCCCAGCGCCTCGCCGAAACCTGTTTCGCCGCCATGTGGCGCGGCATCGCCGCCGTACGGCCCGGTGCGCACCTCGGCGACATCGGCCATGCGATTCAGACCTTCGTCGAGCAGAATGACTACTCGGTGGTACGCGAGTACTGCGGCCACGGCATCGGGCGCGTGTATCACGAGGATCCGCAGGTGCTGCATTACGGTGAGCCGGGCACGGGGCTCGAGCTGAAGGCGGGCATGACCTTCACCGTCGAGCCGATGGTGAATGCCGGCAAGCGCCACGTGCGGCTGCTCCCCGACGGCTGGACCGTGATCACCAAGGACCACTCGCTGTCGGCCCAGTGGGAGCACACCGTGCTGGTGACGGAGACCGGCGTCGATGTGCTGACGCTCGGCGCGAACGGTGGGCGGCCTCCGAACAGCGCGCAGCACTGAGGCCCGGGAGGACCGAATGGGAGCTGCCGACACAGAGCTGCTCGATCAACCGCTCCCACCGCCCGCTCCTTCTCCTCCCTGGCCGCTGCTCGCTTCGCTCCCGGCGCAACTCGGCGCAGACGCAAGCCCGCGCGCCTGGCGCGAGCTCCTGCGTCGCGCTCACGAAGAGCTGAAACAACGCTTCCTCGCCGAGGAGCCGGTCGAGGCGCTCGTGCACGCTCGCGCCGCGCTCATCGATGCGGTGCTGCGCGAGGCATGGCACCTGCACTGTGCGCCGCACGGAGCCTGGGCGCTCGCCGCCGTTGGCGGCTACGGGCGCGGCGAGCTGCACCCCTCCTCCGACATCGACATCCTGCTGCTCGTGCCGCAGGCACCGGATGCCGCAGGCAGCGCTGCGGTGGAGCAGCTCGTCACCTTCCTGTGGGATATCGGCCTCGAGGTCGGCCACAGCGTGCGCACGATAGGGGAGTGTCGCGAGGCGTGCGTCGGCGATGTGAGCGTCATGACGACGCTGCTGGAAGCGCGCCTGCTCGCAGGCGACGCGGCGCTGTTGGCGGCCTTGCGTGCCGGACTCGCTCCCGAGCACATCTGGCCGGTGAAGCAGTTCTTCGAGGCCAAGGTCCGCGAGCAGACCGAGCGACACCTCAAGGCCAACGACACCGCCTACAATCTCGAGCCCAACGTCAAGACCGGCCCCGGCGGGCTGCGCGACATCCAGACCATCGCCTGGGTGGCGAAGCGGCACTTCGGCGCCGACACCCTCGATGGCCTTGCGACCCAGGGGTTCCTGACAGCCGCGGAGCTGCGGCGGCTGAAGCAGGCGCAGGCGTTCCTGTGGAAGGTGCGCTTCGGCCTGCACATCCTTACCGGACGGCACGAGGACCGGCTGCTGTTCGATCACCAGATCCGCCTCGCGCAGATCTTCGGCTACGAGGATGCCTCCTACACGCTCGCGGTCGAGCAGTTCATGCAGCGTTACTACCGCACCGTCATGGACGTGAGCCTGCTGAATGAGCTGCTGCTGCAGCTGTTCCGCGAGGCCATCCTCAGCGAGAGCGAGCCACCGCGGCCGCTGAACGCGCGCTTCCAGGTCCGCAATGGCTCGCTCGAGGCGGTGAGCGAGGAGGTGTTCGCACGCTCACCGAGCGCGCTGCTCGAGCTGTTCGTGCTGCTCCAGCAGCATCCCGACATCCGCGGCGTACGTGCCTCCACCATGCGCGCGGTGGCGAAGCACCTGTGGCTGATCGATGAGGAGTTCCGCCAGAACCCGCGCCACCATCGCCTCTTCCTCGAGATCCTGCGCTCGCCGGTCGGCGTCACCCACGAGCTGCGGCGCATGAACACCTATGGCGTGCTGGGGCGCTACATTCCGGCCTTCGGGCGCATCGTGGGGCGGATGCAGTACGACCTCTTCCACGCCTACACGGTGGATGCGCACACGCTGTTCGTCGTGAGCAACCTGCGCCGCTTCGCGATCCCGCGCTACGACCACGAGCTCCCGGCGGCCTCGCGCGTCATGCAGTCGCTGCCGCGCAGCGAAGTCGCCTTCCTCGCGGCGCTGTTCCACGACATCGCCAAGGGCCGCGGCGGCGATCATTCCGAGCTCGGCGCAGTGGATGCCGAGGCGTTCTGCCTCGAGCAGGGCCTCTCGCCCTACGATGCGCGCCTGACCGCCTGGCTGGTGCGCAATCACCTGCTGCTGTCGCTCACCTCGCAGAAGCAGGACATCGGCGACGAGACTCATCTCGACTATCTCTACGTGCTCACCTGCGCCGACGTGCGCGCCACCAACCCGAAGCTGTGGAACTCGTGGAAGGCGACGCTGTTCCACGACTTTTACCAGCGCGTGAAGCAGGCGTTGCGCCGCGGACTCGAGAGCCCGATCGACGCCGAGCACCTGGTGCGCGAGACGCAGGACGCGGCGCGCCGGCTGTTGTTCGAGCGCGGCGTGGCGGAGGCGGACATCGCGGCCGTCTGGACGCGCTTCACGCTGGGCTATTTCCTGCAGCACTCGCCCGAGGAAGTCGCCTGGCACACGCAGCTCCTCTCGGAGCGCGATGCCGGATCGGACGAGCCGCTCGTTGCGCTCGACCCGCGCAGCGTCCGCGGCACCACCGCGGCGCTGATCTACGCGCGGCCGCGCCGCCACGGGTTTGCGCGCACCACCGCCGCGCTCGACCAGCTCGGGCTCAACATCGTCGACGCGCGCATCACCCCCACCGGTGATGGCTTCAGTCTCGATCTCTATCACCTGCTGGAGGACGATGGCGCACCAATCGCCGACAGCGACCGCCTGGCGGAGATCGAGCACGCCCTGTGGCGCTCGCTGCAGAGCGCGCCCGATGCGCCGTTCGCCGTCTCGCGGCGCGCGCCCCGCCAGGTCCGCATGTTCCAGACCCCGACTCACATCGCGCTCAGCGTCGATGAGCGCAATCGCCGCTCGGTACTCGAGCTCACCGCGGGCGACCGCCCGGGCCTCCTGTGCGAAGTCGGCCAGGTGCTTATGCAGCAGCGCATCGAGCTGCACGCCGCCAAGATCATGACGGTCGGCGAGCGGGCCGAGGACGTGTTCTACCTTACCGATTTCGACAACCGCCCGCTCGCGGCGGCGGCGGCGGAGCAGCTGAAGGAACGCCTGATGCAGGCGCTCGATCAGCGCCAGGCCGCGTTGCGAGCCCCCGGCGCCGGCGCTGGCGGCTGAGCGAGCGATGAGCGAGCTGGCCCGACTCCGGAGCATCATCGAGGCCGCGTTCGAGCGGCGCGCTTCGCTGGGCCCGAAGCACCTGCCGGGCGAGCTCGATGGCGCGCTGGAGGAGTGCCTGACGCTGCTCGATCGCGGCAAGCTGCGCGTCGCCGAGCCGCGCGACGGCGGCTGGGTCGTGAACGAGTGGGTGAAGAAGGCGGTGCTCCTCTCCTTCCGCGTGCGCGAAAATCGCGTGGTGGATGGCGGCTTCACGCGCTTCTACGACAAGGTACCGCTCAAATACGCCGCCGCCAGCGAAGAGGAGCTGCGCGCAGGCGGCGTCCGCATCGTGCCGCACGCACTCGTGCGCCGCGGCGCCTACGTCGCGCCGGATGTCGTGCTCATGCCGAGCTACGTGAACATCGGCGCCTGGATCGGCTCGGGCACCATGGTCGACACCTGGGCGACCGTCGGCTCGTGCGCCCAGATCGGACGCAACGTGCACCTCTCTGGCGGGGTAGGCATCGGCGGAGTGCTCGAGCCGCTGCAGGGGACGCCAACCATCATCGAAGACGACTGCTTCATCGGCGCGCGCTCGGAGATCGTCGAGGGCGTGGTGGTAGGAGCGGGCGCGGTAATCTCCATGGGCGTCTTCATCGGCCAGAGCACACGCATCTACGACCGCACCACGGGCACGATCCTCCAGGGCCGGGTGCCGCCGGGGTCAGTGGTGGTTCCCGGCAGCCTGCCATCCGGTGATGGCCGCTACGGCCTGTACTGTGCGGTGATCGTCAAGCGGGTCGATGCGCAGACCCGCGCCAAGACTTCGATCAACGAGCTGCTGCGCGCCGCCGAGTTCCCGGCATAGCCGCCGACGCTACAGGCGTCTGCGATTCGCTGAAGCGTCCGCGCATGACAGCCTTTCCGGGAAAGTTAAGCGTTTACTCAACTCTCGGCCAACGGGACTCCAAGAGCCGCGCATGAGGCCCCCCTGCAGGAAGGCACTTTGCCGGTGACCGCCCTGTGACCGCCGCGCGACTGACCGCATAACCGTCGGCCCCTGAGAATCGTTGGCGTTCGCAAGGACGGCATCAGAAACAACGGATCAGGGGGTCAGCGGTACATGCTCAACAAGATTCTTCGTCGCCGGTGCGTGCTGTTTGTGCTCACTGCCCTGGCCGCTTCGGTCCAGGCACCTGCCCAGCAGAAGACGGGGCCTGGCATCACCGGCGAGGAGAGCCTCACGTGGAAGGGCATCACGCTCTATGGCGTCATCGATATCGGTCTCCAATACGATACGCACATGGCGCCGTTCACCCCCTTTCGCCCGGCCGCCAGCGGCAACATCGTGCGCCAGAACAGCCGCCAGTCGGTGATCGGTCTGACTCCGAGCAACATGGGCCAGTCGCGAGTCGGCCTGCAGGGCATCGAGGCCCTGAACGATGAGTGGTCGGCCGTATTCCAGGTGGAGACTTTTTTCAATCCGCAGTCGGGCGAGATCGCCAATTCTCTGAAGTCGCTGACGGTAAACAACGGTCTGCCGCTATCCAGGCAGAGCGTCGGCGTCGATGGCAGCTCGGCTGGTCAGGCCTTCCAGACCTCCTGGGTCGGACTGAAATCGCCGCGGTTCGGCACCCTCACCTTTGGTCGTCAGGTGACGCTGCTCCTGGAAGGCGTCATCAAGTACGACCCGAATTACAACGCTTCGGCGTTCGGCCTGCTCGGCGCGTCAAACACATACTCCGGGGGCGGCTCCCAGGAAACTAACCGGCTCGATTCCACGGCGAAGTACCTGGTGAGATTCAACGATCTGGTGCACCTCGGTGCTCTGTACAAATTCAACGGATCCAGCGGGTCGGCTAACACGGCCGTTCAGGCGAATATTGGACTTGAATGCAGGCGCGCAGCAGTCGATGCGTATTATTCCAAAGTCAACAGTGCCATCACGGCGACGTCCTTGACCGCCGCTCAAGTCGGGAAACTTCCCGCCTTGGGTTATTCGGTGTCGAATTCTCTCGCGGCGACGATCTCCGACAACACGGCATATTCACTCATGACGTCGTACGACTTCGAGCGGCTCAAATTGTTTGCCGGCTACATATACATCAAATATGAGAATCCGAAGACGCCCTTGAGCGCCGGGTTCATCAACATCGGCGGATACGTTCTGGCGTTCGTCAACAACACGGCCTACAACAACCCGAAAATGTTCCAGGTCTACTGGACCGGCTTGCGTTACCGGGTGGTTCCCCGACTCGAGCTGACCGCGGCCTATTACGGCGTCCATCAGTACGCCTACGGCAGCGGAAGCTTGGCCGGCTGCTCGACGAATGCGTCCAGCGCTTGCAGCGGAAGTCTCGCGGCCTTTTCCTTCGACGCCGATTACCGATTCAACGTGCACTTTGACGCCTACATTGGCGCCATGTACAGCGGAGTGCACGACGGTCCGGCCAACGGCTACCCCTACCACACAACCAACATCAATCCCACGATCGGCGTGCGCTACAAGTTCTGACAACGACCGTCGCCGCGCGCTCCCCTGGCGGTGCGGGGGTAAGGCCTCACCGGTCCTTGAGCCGCACGATCGGCGCTGCCCCGCGCACCGTGCCGCGGCGGCGGGCCTGCTGAAGTATCGGGCGAAAGTGACGCGCCGCGCGCGCCTGTACTTCGGCGTCGAACTCCCGGTAGGTGCGGATCAGCTCTCGCCCGAACGGGGTGAGCGACGCCCCGCCGCCGCGCCGGCCGCCCTTGGCGGTCACCGCCACCCGCTCGCGGAAGCAATGATTCAGGTTGTCGAGAAGCTGCCAGGCTCGGCGGTAGCTCATGCCGAGGTCGCGCGCCGCCTGGGAGAGGGAGCCGCCGTGCTCGATGTGCTCGAGCAGCGCGATCTTGCCGGGGCCGATGGCCCCCTCGCGTCCGAAATCGACCCGGAAACGAACTGCTGGAGCTGGCATGCGTCGTTACCCTGCGATATCAAGGCAACCACGCTACCAGATACCCGGCGGTTGCGCGCATCGCTCGTTATCTGCGACGATATGTTCAGCGGAATATAACGAACCGTGCCAGTAACGGCACCTGGCTGCTCACCGCACGTCTCGCGTTCTGAAGCCCCGCGCAGGAGACGCGTATAGGCGCAGGGAAGCGCCGGGCTTCAGCCACCACACACACGGCGGGCCTCATTTGAGCGGGTCGCTGCGGCTCAGCACTCTCTGAAACATCGCGATCACGGCGGGCTCGGGACGGTGGATGGGCGGCAGTGTCTGATAGTTCTCCCAACCGCCGCCGAGGCTGCGGAACAGCTCGATGAACTCCTCGGCGGCGGCCACCTGTGCGCCGGTGTACTGCTCTTCGATGTCGTACTCCTTACGCTCGGCGTCCACCACGTTCAGATAGTCAGTGAGGCCGCGCTCGTATCGTTCGTTGGCCAGGCTCACGGCGCGCTGGCTGGCAACCAGCGCGGTCTCCAGCTTGCCGAGACTCAGCTGTTCGGCTGCATACAGACCTATGTTGGTGTCGACTTCGCGCACCGCTCCCTGGATGGTCTTCCGGTAATTGACCAGCAAGGCACGTGTGTGCAGATCGGCGATCTCCACCTGTGCGTCCAGCTGGCCAAAATCGAGCAGCGGCCAGGCCGCTGCGGCGCCGTACGACCAGATGTGCGCACCCGTGGTCGGCAGTCCGGGCGCCTGCTGACGCTGGAAGCCGATCGCGCCGGAGATCGCCACCGATGGAAACAGACTCGCAGTCGCAACACCAATGCGCGCCGTCGCTCCGGCAAGCTCGCGCTCGGCCTGTTGAATGTCCGGCCGCCGCCGCAGCAGGTCGACCGGCAGCCCCGTGGCCACTGCCCCCGGCACCGCCGGCACCATCGCTTTGGACGCGAACTCCTTGACGATGTCCTCGGGATAAACCCCGAGCAGTGTCGCGATGGTGTATTCGGCCGCCTGCATCTGCGCCGCGACCGGCGCGGCCTGCGCTTCGAGCGCCGCCAGCTCGCGCGTCGCGAGCGTCACGTCGAGCTCGTTGGTGATACCGCGCTCGTAGCGGATGTTGACGATGCGCAGCGACTCGCGCAGCACGTCGATGGCCGCGGCCAGCACCGAAGCGCGTACCTGCAGGCCGCGCAGGTCGACGTAGGCGCGCGCCGTGTCGGCGATGACCGAGACCAGCACGCCGTTGCGCGCGGCGCGGGTCGCCTCGGTATCGTAGCGCGCCGCCTCGATTTCGCGGCGGTACTTGCCGAAGACGTCCAGCTCCCAGAGCGCGTCGAAGCCGCCGGCCACGTTGATCTGCGTCAGGCCCGCGGAGTTGTTGGCGGATCTCAGCGTCGGTGATGCACGGCCGCGCGTGAGGTCGCTGCCGGTCCCGCGACCGCCGCCGATGGAGCCTTCCGCCTCCGGCAGGACCGTACCGATGATGGCCGCTTCGTAAGTGCGCGCGGCCTGCAGCCGATCGAGCGCAATCAGTACGTCGGGATTGCCGCCGATGGCGCGCGCGATGAGCGAGTCGAGCTCGGGGTCCTTCAGTGCCTGCCACCAGGCGGCGAGATCCACCGGCGCCGCGCCGGTCGCTGGCGCGCTGCCGGCACCGCCGGCCGTCGCTGTGCTGCCCGCGGCGGCGAAGCCTTCCGGGGTTGGGGTCTTCGGAGTGCGGTAGTTCGGGCCCACCGCGCAGCCGGCGAGAGCGGTGACGAACACCCCGAGGGCAAGGATGCGCGTGGCTGTCAACGCGCCTCCCTCAACGCCCCGCGCTCGCCACCGGCGTCGGCGCTGCGGATCCGGCCGGCTGTGTGCGCACCAGCTCGCCATCGGCGATCTGACTGCTGACGTTGAGAGCCACCCGGTCGCCCGATGCAACGCCGGAGCTCAGCTCGACGACGCTGCCATCGTCGCGTCCGATGGTGACGCTGCGGAAGCTGATGCGCCCCGATGGGTCCACGACCGCAACCTGCGGACCGCTGGCACGGAACATCAGCGCCGCGGCCGGTACCTGCACCAGGCCGCGCGGCGGCAGTTCGAAGCCGACCTTGACGTACATCCCCGGCACGAACTCGCCCTTCGAATTGGGGACGTCCACTTCGACGCGCAGCGTGCGCGCCCGCGGATTGAGCGCCTGGGAGGTGCGCGTCACCTGGCCGCTGAACTCGCGCATGACACCCGCGCCCGTCTGTACCTGCACCGGGGCCCTGGCGTCGATCAGGTCGTCGGCCGCGCTTTGCGGGGCGTCGACGAAGATACGGATCGGGTCGTTCTGCGTCATCACATAAAGAGGCGTCGTGGAGGCGGTGCTGCCCGCGGTGACGAGATTGCCGATATCGATGTCGCGAACGGTGATCCCCCCGTCGTAGGGCGCAGTCACCTTTTTGAACTGCGTGAGTGCCTGGTACTTGTCTACCTGGGCCCGAGCGAGTGCCGCGTCCGCTTCTGCCGACCTCTGCCGCGCGACCGCGCTGTCGTAGGCGGCTTTCTTCTCTTCGCGCTCCTGGTCCGACACCACACCCTTGGGCGAATCGCGCCAGCGCACGTAAGTGGTCCGGGCGAACTCGGTCTCCGCCTTGCGAACCGACACGGTGGCCTGGCCGGCCTTGAGCTGCGCGCGCGCCGCGGCCAGCTCGGCGTCGAGGTCGGGCGTCTCAATCAGCGCCAACACCTGTCCGGCGTGCACCCGATCGCCGATGTCGACGAACCACTTGCCGACGAAACCGTCGACCCGCGCATAGATGGTGCTCTCGTGCCAGGCCGCGGTGTGCCCGGGCAGCACAAGTTGCTGCTTCGCGCCGATGGCTTGCGCCGTGACGACATCAACGAGCGGCGCGGCAGAGGTGGCTTGCCGCGTCGCCCGGGCGACGCCGCGCGCCTTGACGAAGCGATCGATGCTCACCAGAACGAAGGCGACACCGAGCACGATGGCGGCGATGATCGCTCCGCGCTTCAGGCGCTCGCCGGTCTGCGGGTCGAACCGGGCCGAGACGGCGTGGGATTCGACGTCCTGCGTATCCGTGCCGTAGTCGGTCTCGCGGACTTCTTGGTCCATGTGCTTCGTCTCGCGGTCTTTGCTTTGTTGCACCTGCAGCCGCCTCAGGGTGTAGCCGCGGCGGAAACGGCGTGCGCCGGAGCGCGCCGCAGCAGCCGATACATGGTCGGCACGAATACCAGCGTCGCGAACGTGGCGAACAGCAGTCCGCCGATCACCGTCCGGGCGAGCGGGGCATTCTGCTCACCACCCTCCCCGACGCCGATCGCCAGCGGCACCATGCCGAGGATCATCGCGCCGGCCGTCATCAGCACCGGGCGCAACCGGGTGAAGCCCGCGGTCACGGCTGCGACCAGCGGCTCATCGCCCTCCTCCATGCGCTGATTGGCGAAGGTCACCACCAGGATGCTGTTGGCCGTGGTGAGCCCGATGGCCATGAGCGTTCCCATGAGGGCCGGGACGCTGAGGTGTGTCTGCGTGAGGAACAGCATCCAGATGACCCCGCTCAGCGTGAACGGCACCGCCATCAGCACGATGAGCGGATCGATCCAGCTCTGGAAGTTGATCACCAGGAACAGGTAGACCAGCACCACCGCGAGCGCAATGCCGGTGAAAAGACCCGTGTAGCTCTCGCGCATCGTCTCCACCTGGCCGCTCAGAGTCACGTTGATCGCCCTCTGCGGCGGCGGACGGTTGGCGGCGATCACCCGGTCGATGTCGCGCGAGGTGGAGTAGAGATCGCGGTCCTGGACGTTCGCGTGCACGTCGAACACCGGCCGGACGTTCAGCTGTGAAGTCACCATCGGCACGGTGCGGCGGCCCATGGAGGACGTGTTCATCAGC
>Ga0306926_10009879_pt1 | contig 10521 bp, 14 predicted proteins | sample flu12Cox44000178_FD_203759 | JGI IMG/M metagenome (GOLD analysis project Ga0306926, IMG submission 203759) | Lab enrichment of tropical soil microbial communities from Luquillo Experimental Forest, Puerto Rico - flux8day.12C.oxic.44.000.178 (v2)... | ecosystem: Environmental > Terrestrial >... | reverse complement strand
GAGTTGTTTGCTCAGAGCCGGAATGTCGTAGGCGGCCACAACCGCGGCAGCACCTAGCAGCGTGCGCCTGCACTTTTGGAACATTTTATACCGATATGCGTAGAATGAATGAGACTACAAATGAGACTACGCAGTCTCGCAAGCCCAGGCCGAACGCATGACCGGCTTGATGTATTGCCTGGTCAGAGGTGGCGGAGGATGCGAGATTCGAACTCGCGAGGGGTTGCCCCCAACACGCTTTCCAATAATGCTGCCCGGCGTTCACCAGCGTTCACCACCGTCCGTGGCCTGCGCGAAGACGAACACGCGGACGCCGGTGAACGACGGCGGACGGGGGTGAATTGAGACCAAAACTGAGACCACGGTCGCCTGGGCCGGAGATCCTGTGTCTACAGCAAACTCGCGGCCAGTAGCATGACGGCCGACCCGCCGAGCAGCAGCGGGCAGATCTTGAACCAGACCACCCGGGTGCGCGCGCCGGTCAGCGCGGTCAGCGTCCCCAGGGCCACCAGCAGCCCAGCAGCGACACGGTAGACCCATGCGCGGGCACCGGTATCGGTACCGCCGAGCGCGGTCACCACGATCACCAGCGCGGCGATCCCCCACATGGTGAACGCCTCGGCCAGCCACTCCTGCGCCACGATCCGCTGGTTATCCGTACTGATCGGCGCAAAGCCAGCAAGAACCTGGCGAGTAGGCACGGCGTGCGCCACGCCCCACACCGCGACGATCGCCCCCGCCAGATAAGCGAGCAGCGCAGCCATACCCGGATGATCATCGCAGTCACTCCCGCCTGCCAGGGCCGTTGGTCACCTGCCTAGGCGCGGATCCGCAACCCAAGATCACCGGGCCGGTGCGGTTGTACCGTCAGCCCTGCCCTGGATGCGCTCTCGTTAGTGCCGAATACGGGCGGTCAACCGGTCAGGGCATGAGGTACGTTCCGCAGGGCGAAGGTGGCGCGGCACGCGCTGAGCGCGACGGCGGCGGCGACGGGCCACACCAGGATGTGGACGAAGACCAGGACTGTTGTGATCATCACCGCGTCCAGCATGGCGGTGCCGACGCACGCCGCAGCCGCGGCCCGGCACACCAGCCGGTAATGACGGCCGAGGGCGGCGGCGGCCAGCAGGCCGATGACCGTGATCAGCGCGACCCCGAACAGTGCCCGCGCCACGACCGGAACCGGCCATTGCCAGGCCCGGGCGGTGATGAGGATGACGGCCCAGCACATGCCCACGGCGGGCCCGGCGGCCAAGAGCCTGCGTGCGGTCGTCCTGCCACGGCTGGCATGGGCGAAGGCGGCCACGATGCGCCGCGGTTCACCGAATTCGGCTACCGCCTCCTGGGCAGCCGCATCCGGGTCCAAGCCCTGGCCGAGGTAGCGACGATAGGTCTCATCGAGGCCGTCGGCCAGCTCATCGACGATCCGCCCGGGAAGATCAGCGGACAGTTCAGCAAGGTAGCCTCTGATCAGGCGGGGCCCTGGCATGGCCTGCCCTCTAGCGCAGCGCTCATAATCGCGGCGAAATCACGCCAGCCGGCCCGCTTGCCCGACAACGCCTCTTTCCCGGCCGCAGTCAGCTCATACACCCGCCTGCGCCGCCCGGCCACGACCGACCAGGACCCGGCGATCAGCCCGGCGGCCTCCAGCCGGTGCAGCGCCGGGTAGATCGTCCCGGTCGGCAGGTCCAGCCGCCCGCCCGTGCTCTGGCGCAGCGCCTCCATCACCGCGTACCCGTGCCGCGGGCCGTCTTCCAGGGCGGCCAGCAGCAGGGCGTCCAGGTGGCCCTTCAGCTCCTCCGCTCGCATAGGTAGCAACACTATGCTGAGGGCTTCCCACCAGGCAATCCACCGCGTAAGCTGGCACTTATAAGTAGCAACGCTACTTATAAGCAGCGAGCGCAACCTAGCGGCAGGAGGCCCGGCTGGCATGGTGACCGCCGCGCGCATCTTCGGCGACCAGGTGGGCTCGACCGCGCCGGTGTTCCTGGCCTTCCTAGCCGTTCACGTGCTCGCCGGGCTCACTGCCGTGACCACCGGGGCGATCGCCGCGCTGGCCCGAAAGGGCAGCCCGCGCCACATCCGGGCCGGACGCTGGTACTACCGGGCGATTACCATCGTCTTCGCCACCGCGACGGTCTTGGCCGCGCTGCGCTGGCGGCAGGACTACCACCTGTTCATCATCGGCGCGGTGGCATTCACCGCCGCGACCATCGGTTATCAGCACCGGCGCCACCACCGCCCCGGCGACACCGGGCACATCGCCGGGATGGGGATCGCCTACGTGGCCATGCTCACCGCGTTCTACGTCGACAACGGCCCGCACCTGCCCTTGTGGGACCACCTACCGGTTTTCATGTTCTGGCTGCTCCCCTCAGCCATCGGCGCGCCGATCATTACCCGCGCGATAATTCACGCCCGGGCAGAGCGCTCCGGATCCCCATACATCAGGCAAGTGAGCAAAGGTCGGTCAAGATCACCATTCCGTTGCCGTAACCGCTACTGGATCAGAAAGGCTGAGTCAACATTCCGCTCCTGGCCGACAAGTGCAACCGCAGGACCTCCCGGCCCAGGCTCGCCGTCCTTCAACTACGGCCCAGCCCGCGATCCCGAGCGCGACCACGCCGTCGAGCCACCAGGCACCCCACAGGGTGTTGGCGGCCAGCCCGGCGAACACCGCCATGGCCAGGTAGGCGCACCGCAGGTTCTGGGTTCCCTCCCCGGCCGTCGCCGGTGATCCGAGCCGGGCGCCGATGCGCCGCTTGGCCACCCCGAGCGCGGGCTCGAAGACCGCCGTTCCCGCGGTGAGCAGCAGGCCGACGATGCTGGTCTCGGCCCGGTCACCGGCGACCAGGGCGTGGATGGCCTCGGCGGCGATGTAGGGAGCGAGCAGGAAGAAGCTGACCGCCACCAGCTGCTGGGCGCGTCGCTCGGAAGTCGGACTGGCCAGCCGGGTGCCGGTGAACCGCCAGATCACGATGATGCTGGCCATGGCCTCGATCCCGCTGTCCAGGCCGAACCCCAGCAGAGCCACCGACCCGGCGACCACGGCGGCGGCGATCGCGACGCCGCCCTCGATGCCCATCCAGGCCAGGGTGAGCCAGGACAGCAGCCGGGCCAGCCGGGCTAGCCGCAGCCAGTCCGCCGATCCGGGCGCTGGCCCGGTGCTCTTGGACCGGCCGACGGCGGGCGGCGGGAGCGGCGAGATCATGGCGTCTCGATGTGCTCCAAGACGGTGTAGTACTCCCATGCCACCCCGTCCGGGTCGTGAGCCCAGACCTTGTCTTGCCGGGCCTAGCAGCAGACGGCGCCGGGCTCAGGCTCGGTGTCCAGGCCCGCGACGTCGAGCCGGTCCCCGGCCCGGGTGACTTCATCAGTCGAGCCGACCTCCACGCCCAGGTGGTTGATGGTGCCGCCGGGACCGTTACCCGGTGAGTTCAGCACGAGCTTGAGCGGCGGGTCGTCGATGGCGAAGTTGGCATAGCCGGGGCGCAGCTTGGCCGGTGCGATGCCGAACAGCCGGGAGTAGAACGCGACCGCGGCGTCGAAGTCGCTGACGTTGATCGAGAGTTGAATCCGGGACATCCGGTCACCTCCGAGAATCATGGTCGGGCGGGGAAGATCAGGAACGGAGTCATTCGCTCGGGATTAGTTCGGTGAGCAGCTGGCGGACGCGGCGGCGGATGTCGTCGCGGATGGGGCGGACGGCTGGCAGGTCGAGGCCTGCGGGGTCGGGCAGGTCCCAGTCTTCGTAGCGTTTGCCGGGGTAGAAGGGGCAGGCGTCGCCGCAGCCCATGGTGATGACGACGTCGGCGGCCTGGACCTTGTCGCCGGTTAGCGGTTTGGGGAACTCGCGGGAGATGTCCAGGCCGATCTCGGCCATGGCCTGCACCACGGCGGGGTTCAGTTCGCTGGCGGGCTGTGATCCGGCGGAGGTGACCTGGACCCGGCCGTGGGCTTGGTGGTCGAGCAGGGCGGCGGCCATCTGGGAGCGCCCGGCGTTGTGGGTGCAGACGAACAGCACATGCGGGGCCTGGGTCATGGCGGCGGCCTTTCCCTGGGCGCCGCGCCGGGACCAGGACCGCCGTCAAGTGTCTGGCCGGGGGCGTGGCTGGGCGAGTGGGGGACGAGGATGTCGGCGGCCTGGGCCGGGGTGAGCCGGGGGTACAGCACCCGGATGACCGCCACGGCCAGGGCGCCGCCGAGCAGCTGGGCGGCGATGAAGCTGGGCACCGAGGCCGGGGCGATCCCGGCGAAGGTATCGGTGAACATCCGGCCGATGGTGATCGCCGGGTTGGCGAAGCTGGTGGAGGAGGTGAAGAAGTAGGCCGCGCCGATGTAGGCGCCGACCGCCGCGGGGATGGTCCGGGGGCGCCCGGACCGGGCCAGCGCGAAGATCACGACGGTCAGGCCGAGGGTGGCGATGATCTCGGACAGGAAGTGCGCGGCCGAGGCGCGGTCCTTGGCCGAGATGCTGACCGCCGGCAGGGCGAACATCAGGTTCGCCAGCACCGCGCCGGCGATGCACCCGGCCACCTGGGCCGGCCCGTAGGCGGCGGCGTCGCGCCAGGACAGCCCGCCGAAGGCGGCGTCGGCGGCGGAGACCACCGGGTTGAAGTGGCCGCCGGAGACCGGGCCGAACATCAAGATGATGGCGTACAGCCCGGCGGCTGTTGCGGCGGCGTTCTCCAGCAGCTCCAGCCCGGTGTTACCGGGGGACAGGCGCTGGGCGGCGATCCCCGAGCCGATCACCACGGCGGCCAGGAACGCGCTGCCCAGCAGCTCGGCCAGCAGCCGCCGCCACAGCGCCACCTGGTTCATCACGCCGTATGCCGGTTAGCAGCAGGGAGAAGCCGCAGCAGGCGGCGCGCCTGCTGCCTGTTCGCCGCTGCCGCAGCAGGCCGGGTTGTCGTCCTCGCCGTAGAAGGTCGGGCTGTCGCCCAGCACGGTGTAGATCTCCCACTGCTCGCCGTCCGGGGCGCCCTGGACCCAGAACTTGTCCTGCCGGGCGTAGCAGCAAGTGGTGTCGCGCTGCCCGGCGGCGGCCAGGCCGGTTCCGGCGAGCCGGGCCTGCTCGGCCTCGACAGTATCGACGTCGCTGACCTCGACGCCGAGGTGGTTGAGGGTGCCGCCGTGGCCGGGGTTCTCCAGCAGGACCAGCTTCAGCGGCGGCTCGGTGATCGCGAAGTTGGCGTAGCCGGGGCGGCGCTTGGCGGGCTCGGCGCCGAACAGCCTGGTATAGAAGGCGACGGCCTGGTCGATGTCGTCGACGTTGAGCGCGAGCTGCACACGGGACACGAGAACCTCCCGGGGACTTCGATGGACGTCTATGCCTGATACGCCGAGCTTGCCACAGGCATCGAAGGCTGTCAATATAGACGCATGTCGAAGTCGCTGATCGTGCTGGACCCGGCCGAGACCGTGGCGTGCTGCTCCCCGCTGACCGCCCAGCCGCTGTCCCAGCAGCAGGCCGAGACGATCGCCCCGCTGCTCAAGGCCCTGGCCGACCCGGTCCGGCTGCGCCTGATGTCCCTGATCGCCTCGCACGCCGGGGGCGAGGCCTGCGTGTGCGAGCTCAACGACGCCTTCGAGTTGTCCCAGCCCACCATCAGCCACCACCTGAAGGTGCTGCACGACAGCGGCCTGGTCGACCGCGAAAAGCGCGGCGTGTGGGTCTACTACCGCGCCCGCACCGACGCCCTGGCCAGCCTGGGCACCCTGATCGGCCGGCCGGCAGCATCCGGCTAAAGCGGAACCAGCCCGAGAGCTGGCGGGCGACCTGCGCGCTTTCTGTCCCGTAGCTGAGACCGACACGGCCCAGGCCAGCACCAGGCAGACGTGACCTGCGCTGCGCGGGTCACCGCCAGGGGCAGCGACGATCCCCGCCGTCAAGCTGCCTGAGGCCGCGTCAACACGCTTCGACGGCGTGCGTCCCTCCGTTCAGGCGCGTCCGCCAGAGCTGTGACCAGCTAAAACAGGTAGAGATCACCGCTGCTTCAGCACGGTCCGCGGCTCCAAACTGAGACCATTAAGGGAGACCACCGCAGTACGAGGGATCCGGACATCGGCTGCCTCGGTCGGCATCTCCGCAGGTCAGAGACGCGGAGGATAGGAGATTCGAACTCCTGAGGGGTTGCCCCCAACACGCTTTCCAATAATGCTGCCCGGCGTTCACCGGCGTTCACTAACGTCCGCCACCGTACGTGAGCTGCTCAGATACGTCGTCGGTGAACGCCGGTGAACGGTGCCGGACGGGGGTGAATTGAGACCAAAACTGAGACCAGGCACTGTCTGCTGCTCCCAGGGCGGACGGGCTGCCGGGCCGGCTTGATCGCTGCGGGAGCAGTCGTCACAGGCCGTGGCGGCGACTCGTGCTGCCTACGATCCCAAATCGCCCTGCCGACTCGGTGCGGCTGGAAACATCCCGGGTGGGCGGGCGAACTCATACGGATCGGCCAATTCTGCGCGCAGGAGATGTCGGACGTCTTTGGGCGCCAGGTGTCCCACAGCGAGCCGAAAGCCGGTCGCAGCGTGAGTCCGTCGGCAGGAGCCTCAAAAGACCAGTACTTTGCGTGCGTCGGGTGTCCTGCCGGTGAGCTCGCCGAGGGTGGACCGGGTTGCCGCGTCGACCAGCATCTCGTCGCGGATTCCGCGCGTGTTCAGGCAGGTGCCACAGCAGCCGATCTTGCCGCTGTGGGTGGCAATGCCGTTGAGCATCCGGTCCAGATGGTAGTGGCCGTTGGGCACGATCTGACCCGCCTGGGCGCACGACACGCCGTCTCCGGGCAGGAACACGCGAATCTCGGTGCCGTCGCGTGTGGCTAGCGAGCCGGCCAACCCCAGCGCTTTGAACGCGCGCTCACTGCCGTAGGCAGAGTCGTTGATGACGATGAGATAGTTCATGCTCACACTGTCCTTTGAACTTCTGCCTGGCCCGCTTCTTGCGCGGGTGACACTGGTTTCGGCCTCGCGCCCCCGCGCGGGCCGCGCAGCAGGCGTTGGTCCTGCGGCGGGGTCCGGGGTCCTGAGGCGATGAGGAAACAGCGCAGCGCAGGCGGTTGTCGGGCGGGTCGCGCATTGACGCCGGGGCCTGGCACCGTTTCGGGGTCCCGGCTTGACCGGTGGCCTGCTAGGTCGCGGTCACCCCTGGGGTCGGTCATCCTGGAGGGCTTGCAGTGCCGCCCGGATGCGGCTGGCGGCCTCATTTGCCACGGCCGTGAGGGCGGGTTGCCCGGCGATGCCGGCGATGGCTCGCGGGTCCAGCGCCTCCACGGTCGTGCCGCTGTCGCCGGCTCGGATCACCACGTTGCACGGCAGCAGCAGCCCGATCTTGCGGTCGGCGGTGAGCGCGCGGTGCGCGAGCGGCGGGTTGCAGGCTCCGAGGATGAGGTAGTCCTCCATCTCTTCGCCGAGTTTCTCGCGCATGGTGGCGCGGACGTCGATCTCGGTGAGCACGCCGAATCCTTGTTCTTTCAGCGCCTCCCTGACCCGGGCGACTGTGTCCGCGAACGGGGCGGCGGCCCGGACGGTCATCGCGTATTCCATGTGTCCTCCGGTGACCGTTAGGCGAGGGAGAGGAACAGTTTTTCCATCTGTTCCTCGGTCATCGGGGAGTCACCGTCGCCGGTCAGGCATTGTCGCAGCCCGCTGGCCACGATCTTGAACCCGGCCCGGTCTAGTGCCCGGGAGACTGCGGCGAGCTGGGTGACCACGTCCGCGCAGTCCCGCCCGTTTTCGATCATGGCGATGACCCCGGCTAGCTGGCCTTGGGCCCGGCGGAGCCGGTTGAGCACGGGGGCCGTTGCCTGCTCGTCCATCTTCATGAGTGTCTCCTTCCTGTCCGTTCCAGTATACCTAGGGGGGTATTTGTGCTGAGGTCCCGGGAGCTGTCGCGTGGTCGTGTGGGGCCGGCGCGGCATCGGTAACGGGCGTCAGCGTCCGAGGGGCAGGAGCCAGCGCAGGTGCTCGGTGTCGCCTTGCCGTTCCAGCCGCCGCCAGAGGACTGCGCCGGGTGAGATCTGGCTGGCGTGCAGCCACGCGGCCTTCCGCTGGCGGGCCCGGTCTACCGGTACTGCGAAGTCGAGGTTTCCGGGTGGCTGCCCGGCGAACGGGAGGCCGGTTTCTGCCCGCAGCCTGTCGGCGGGGCCGGCGGGCAGCGCCCAGGCCAGCACGGGGAGGGCGAGCACGGTGGCTGCCCGCACGGCGGCGGCGGTCGCGGCCCGGTGGTCGGGGTGGCCGGTGATGCCGGTGTCGTCGAAGGTCAGCAGGCCATCGGGATGGTGCCGGGCGGCCAGCGCGGTGACGCGGTCCGCCAGCTCGCCCGGCGGCTGCGCTGCCAGGTGGCCGTCGCGGTAGCCCAGCAGGGTGATCTCAGCCGCCCCGAGCGTGGCGCTGGCCTGGCGCAGTTCGCGCCCGCGCTGGCGCAGTAGTTTGGCGTTGTTTTCGTTGATCGTGGATGCTTCGCCGTGGGTGTAGCAGAGGATGTGCACGCGCGCACCGGCCGCGGCCATCTGGCTGATGATCGCGCCGAGGCCGAATGTCTCATCGTCGGGATGGGCGACAACAGCCAGCGGCCGCTGCCAGGCAGGCAGCAACGGGCTGAGGACGCGGCCTGGGCTTGCCGCAGGTCTCGGCAATTCATCTGGCTTCATCGTCTGCCACCTCGCCCTCGACATCCCCGGGCCCTGTTCCTGAGGCCGTCCGCACAAGCACGCGGGCGGATCTGATCGGTGCCGGGCCCGCGGAATACATGCACCGAGGTCCATGCTATACCCCCTGGGGTATCATGGATTCCTGGGCGGACGAGGAGGCCTCAGATGGCAACGGTGGAGCTCACCGAGGCGAACTTTGACGACATCACCGGCGGCGAGGGGCTGGTGCTGGTGGACTTCTGGGCCGCGTGGTGCGGGCCGTGCCGGATGTTCGGCCCGGTGTTCGAGCGGGCCTCCGAGCGTCACGCCGACGCGGTGTTCGGCAAGGTCGACACCGAGGCGCAGGCGGCGCTGGCCGGGGCGGTCGGGATCTCCTCGATCCCGACACTGATGGTGATCCGTGATGGCATCGTGCTGTACGCGCAGCCCGGGGCGCTGCCAGAGCCGGCACTGGAGGAACTCATCACGAAGGCCCGCGAGCTGGACATGGACGAGATCCGGGCGGAGATAGCGGAGCGCGCCGGCGCGGCCAAGGCTGCCAGGGCTTAATTATCGCGTTCGGCCTTGGCCGGCTCACGGCATCGGGCAGGAGGTCGTGATGAGCCAGACGGGAACCCGGCACGGCCCGCCGTCAGCGGCCATGCCGACCTCGCCGCTGCTGGAGCGCATCGGGCGGGGGGTGATAGGCGAGGGCGAGCTGATGGAGGGCCCGTTCGGCCCGCGGCGGGTGACGTATGCGGACTACACCGCCTCCGGCCGGTCCCTGGATTTCATCGAGGACTTCATCCGCCAAGAGGTCTTGCCCCGGTATGCCAACACCCACACCGAGAGCTCTGGCACGGGCCTGCAGACATCCCGGCTGCGCGAGGAGGCCCGGCAGATCATCCGTCAGGCGGTCGGCGGCACCGAAGATGACCTGGTCATCTTCTGCGGGTCCGGGGCGACCGCGGCAGTAAACAAGCTCATCGCCATCCTGGAACTGCGCATCCCGGCCGGCCTGGACGAGCGGTACCAGCTCACCGGGCAGATCCCGGCCGGCCAGCGGCCCGTGGTATTCGTTGGCCCGTACGAGCACCACTCCAACGAGCTGCCCTGGCGCGAGTCGATCGCCGAGGTCGTGGTCATCGGCGAGGACGCCGGCGGCCATATCGACCTGGCCGACCTGGAACAGCAGCTGAACCGGTTCGCCGGCCGGCCGCTGCTGATCGGCAGCTTCTCGGCGGCCTCCAACGTGACGGGCATCCTCACCGACACCAGCGCGGTCGCGGCGCTGCTGCACGCCCACGGTGCCCTGTCGTTCTGGGACTACGCTGCCGCCGGGCCGTACGTTCCGGTCCGCGTCGCCGCGTCCCGCCCGGGCGCTGGTGATCACAAGGACGCGGTGTTCCTCTCGCCGCACAAGTTCCCCGGCGGGCCGCAGACCCCCGGCGTCCTGGTCGTGCGCCGCGACCTGGTGTGCAACGCGGTGCCCACGGTCCCCGGCGGCGGCACGGTGGCTTTCGTCGACCCGGTCGGCCACCGTTACCTCGACGACCCGGTCGCGCGTGAGGAGGGCGGCACCCCCGCGATCGTGGAGTCGATCCGCGCCGGGCTGGTGTTCGCCCTCAAAGAAGCGGTCGGCACCAGCTTGATCGCTGCGCGCGAGGAGCACCTGTGGCGCCACGTGCTCCGCCGCTGGGCCGACATCCCGGCGATCGAGGTCTTGGGCAACCACCAGTCCCGGCGGTTGTCCATCGTCTCGTTCCGCATCCGCCAAGGCAGCCGGTACCTGCACCACAACTTCGTGGTCGCACTGCTGAACGACCTGTTCGGTATCCAGGCCCGCGGCGGCTGCTCCTGCGCGGGGCCCTACGGGCACCGGCTGCTGGCC
>Ga0306926_10009874_pt1 | contig 10523 bp, 8 predicted proteins | sample flu12Cox44000178_FD_203759 | JGI IMG/M metagenome (GOLD analysis project Ga0306926, IMG submission 203759) | Lab enrichment of tropical soil microbial communities from Luquillo Experimental Forest, Puerto Rico - flux8day.12C.oxic.44.000.178 (v2)... | ecosystem: Environmental > Terrestrial > Soil... | reverse complement strand
CGCAGCGCGCTACAGTCACCGGCACAGCCCGCGGCAGTCCAGGCGCGAACGGGCGCCCGGCAGCCGCGGCCGCTGGGCATAGAAGGACGCCGTGAACGCGGAACGGAGCAAGCGCGCACGCCACTACCGGCCCGAACGGAAACGCCGGGTGCATACGACCGCGCTGACTGTCACCGCGGCGCTGATCGCCGCGGCTCTCCTGGTCGTGCTGGGCGTGCGGGCGATCGTCGCCCGCACTAACTGCACTCAGCACCCGATGACCGTGACCGTGGCGGTGGCCCCTGAGATCAAGCCGGTCGTGCAGCGCCTCGGGGACTATTTCAACAAGCTGCACCGCCAGGTTGGCGGGCAGTGCGTGCGGGTCAATATCACCGGTGAGCCGCCCGCCGTGGTTGCCGCGCAGCTCGGCGCCGGCCGGCAGGGTCACGTCCAGCCGCCCGCCGCCTGGATCCCGGATGCCAGCCTGTGGGCCGGGTTCGCGCACGGCCCGGCCGCCACCCGGATCCGGCCGGCCGGCCTCACACTGGCCCGGACCACGCTGGTCATCGTGATGCCCCGGTCCGCCGCCGCGCTGACACCCGCGTTCGGCAGCTCGGTCAGCTGGCGGTTCCTGCTCCCGGCCAGCGACGGCGGCCCCGCCTCGGCGCTGGGCCTGCATGTCGAGTTCCCCGATCCGGCCAGCAGCGCGGCCGGGCTGGTCACGCTCGCCGAACTGCAGCGGCTGCTCGGCCCGTCCAGGCAGGCCGGCCTGGCCGGCTTCGCGGTGCATGTGCAGACCGAGCCACCCACCGCCCGCCCGGCGCCACTGGCCAGGCTGGCCAGCTGGGCGCCGGAAGGCGGCGCCGGGGCCGTGTCCGCCCCGGTCACCGTCACCACCGAGCAGGCTGTCATCCAGTTCGACCGGGCACACCCCCGGCAGCCACTTGCGGTGCGCTACCCAGCCGAGGGCAGCCTGCAGCTCAGCTATCCCTACCTGATCACTGCCACCAGTGCGGCCGCAGTTGCCACCGCAGGCCAGTTCGATGATGTGCTGCGGTCGGGATACGCGACCTCTTATGTCCGCTACGCCGGCTTCCGGACATCCGCCGGGCAGGCCGGGACCTGGCCCCGCTGGTACGGCCTGGCCAGCGCCCGGCCGCGGCTGCTACCACCGGTCACGGCCAGCCAGGCGGGGGCGGCCTGGCTGGCGTGGCAACGGCTCATGCTGGGCTCCCGCGACCTGGCTCTGGTCGACATCTCCGCAGCCACGGCCGCGCCCAGCCGCGCGGGCGGCCCGGAACTGGCTCACCTGCTCGGCCAGGCCGCCGGAACCGGGCTGGGGTCATTCCCGGACAGCACCCAGATGGGCCTGTGGACATTCCCCAGCCGGGTCAAGGACGGGCTTTCCTATCAGGAACTGGTGCCGGTCGGCCCGCTGGCCGACTCGCTGGGACAGCGCACCCGGCGGCAGCAGATCGAGCAACTGGTCAGCACCCAGCGGCCGGTGGCCGCGCGCGCCCCGCTGTATCGCACCATCCTCACCGCCTACCGGCAGATGCTCGCCAGCTACCAGCCGCGGTACACCAACGCGGTGCTGGTCCTGACCGCCGGGGTTGACCACCGTCACGGTGACATCAGCGCTGCCACGCTGGTGCACGACCTGCAGTCGCTGTACGACCCGCGGCGCCCGGTCAAGATCGTGCTCATCATGCTCGGCTCAGCGGGTGACCTGCGCGCGCTGCAGCAGATCGCCGCCGCCACCAACGGGCAGGCGTCCGCTATCACCAGGCACGCACAGCTCGGCCCGGCCATCTACCTGACCGCTGCCCGCGCCCTCTGCCAGCCCTCCGCCTGCAAAACCTAGCCGGAAAGTTTCCGGAAACCTGGTGCGAGCGTGTGAACCACCGCCGCGGGCTGCGCGTCTTGTCTACGAGGCCCGGCGAGAGCGGGGCGCCGGGCCTCATGAGAGCTCCCAGCGGGATCGCGAGATCCCGGTGGGTGAGGCCCGGCGACAGCGGGGCGCCGGGCCTCAAACAGCTCCCGCCGGGAAGTGCTGAACTCCCCCGGCGGGCTGAGGCCCGGCGAGAGCGGGGCGCCGGGCCTCAACAAAGCTCCCGCCCGGGCCAAGGCCAGGGCGGGCATGGGGCCCGGCGAGAGCGGGGCGCCGGGCCCCATAACAAACCTCCCAGGCTCACGGCCGGACAGCGGCTGGGAGCTATCCGTTTGGCCGGAAATCAGAGCACGGTCGCGTCCAGCAGCTCATGGGCGCGCCCGATCAGCACCGGGACCGCCTGGCCCTCCTGCTCAAACCCCTCGCCTACCGTCTTGCGCTGCAGAAACCTGGCGTGGATGCCCTCCAGCACGACCGCTAGCTTGAAGCAGCCGAAGGCCATGTAATAGCCGATCCGGGACAGGTCGCGGCCGGTGACGGCAGCGTATTCAGCGGCCAGCTGGGCCCGGCTCAGGAAGCCGGGGGCGGTGGTCACCGAAGCCGCCGGCAGCCAGTCCTGCTCCCCAGGGTCGGTCCAGTAGACGAGCGACAGCCCCAGGTCGGCCAGCGGGTCGCCGAGCGTCGACATCTCCCAGTCCACCACCGCCGCGATCTTGGGCTCCGCCTCCGTCACGACCAGCATGTTGTCCAGCCGGTAGTCACCGTGAACCAGCCCGCCGGCCCCCTCCGGGCGGCCGCCGGTGCCGGGCAGCCCGGCCGTGAGCCGGCCGACCAGCTCGTCGTAACCGGGCATCTCCCGGGTGCTGGACAGTTCCCACTGCCGCTGCCAGCGGGACAGCTGGCGGGCCAGGTAGCCCTCCGGGCGGCCGAACCCGGTCAGCCCCGCCGCCTCGATGTCCAGGCCGTGGATACTGGCCAGCATCCGCACGAACGTGCGCGACAGCTGCCCCGCCTGGGCCGGGCTGAGCACGGCCGCGTCCTGCGCCGTCCGCAGCACCGCGCCGGGCACGTACTCCATCAGGTAGAACGGTGCGCCGATGATCTCCGGGTCCTGGCACAGCGCGATGGGGCGCGGCACCGGCACCTCGGTCCCGGCCAGCGCACCCAGCACCCGGAACTCCCGTGACATGTCGTGGGCCGTGGGCAGTACGTGACCGAGCGGCGGCCGCCGCAGGATCAGCGGCCCGGTCCGGCGATCCAGGCCCAGGTCGAGCCGGTAGGTCAGGTTGGACCGGCCACCGCCGATGATCGATACCCGCGGCGGGCCATCGCCGGCGATGCCATGACCGGACAACCAGCGGCCGAGCGCGGCCACGTCCTCGACCCCTGGCACGCCGCCGTCCGCCATCGCCTCACTCCTGTCGCCTGCCCGCGGGCCCTATCCCCATGATGAGGCCTGAGCTGGCGGGACGGCGGATAACTTGGGTGGCATGAATGCCGCACATCCCCTGTCGGTGACCGACCGCACCCGGCTGCGCCGCCACCCCGAACGCGGCCGGACCGACCGCGCCGAGCTGTACGAGGTACTCGACGCCGGGCTGATCTGTCACTTCGGGGTGATCATGGACGGCTCGCCAGTAGTCCTGCCCACCGCCTACGGCCGCCGCGGGGACACGCTCTATCTGCATGGGTCCTCGGCCAACCGGAGCATCCTGGCCGCAGCCGGGCAGCCGGTCTGCGTCACCGTCACTCACCTCGACGGACTGGTCTGCGCACGGGCGGCCTTCAACCATTCAGCCAACTACCGCAGCGCGGTGGTGTTCGGGACCGGCCGGCTCGTCACCGATGACACCGAGCGCCTAGCCGCCTTCCGGGCCGTCACTGAGCAGCTGATCCCCGGCCGGTGGGACGCGCTGCGCCGGCCCACCCGCAAGGAACTCGCCGCCACCGCAGCACTCGCCATCCGTCTCGCGGAGGCCTCGGTGAAGATCCGCACCGGACCACCCGCCGACGACGTGGCCGATCTGGGTGCTGACGTCTGGGCGGGGGTGGTGCCGGTGGCGATGACGTTCGGTGAGCCGCAGCCGGACCCGGCACTGCGGCCCGGCATCGTGGCCCCTGACCACATTGCGGCCCTGCGGCTGCGCGAGCGGAGGCCAGGCCCGTGAGCGGAAGGCCGTAGCTGCAAACAGCTAGCGCCGGTCAGCACTCCAGGGCCTGACAGGCCCTAGGCTGGCGGGATGACGGACCGGCTCGTGTGGATCGACTGCGAGATGACCGGGCTCGACCTTGCCCGGGATGCCCTGATCGAGATTGCCTGCCTGGTCACTGACGGTGACCTGGCCATCCTCGACGATGGCGTGGACCTGGTCATCAAGCCGCCGGCGGAGGCACTGGACCAGATGGCCGAGGTTGTCCGGCAGATGCACACTGCCTCCGGCCTGCTGGCGGAACTGGCCACGGGCGTGAGCCTGGCCGAGGCCCAGGACCGGGTGCTCAGCTATGTGCGGGGTCATGTCGCCGAGCCGCGCAAGGTACCGCTGTGCGGCAACTCCATCGCCACGGACCGCTCCTTCCTCGCTCGCGACATGCCCGAACTCGACGCATACCTGCACTACCGGATGGTGGATGTGTCGAGCGTCAAGGAACTGGCCCGGCGCTGGTACCCGCGCGCCTACTTCGCCAGCCCGCCCAAGCGCGGCGGTCACCGAGCGCTGGCCGACATTACCGAGAGCATCAGGGAGCTGCGGTACTACCGGGCCTCGGTGTTCGTCCCGCCACCCGGCCCGGACTCGGTCACGGCCCGCCACATCGCCGAACGTTTCGCCGATGGCAGCGGCCAGGACTCCGCTGATCAGCCAGCAGGCCTGGCTCCCTGATCCGGCTGGCTGGTCCGCCCGGCGGGCACGGTCCGGCCGGGCGCCGGATGCCGCTATGCTTCAGGCAGCCAGACGGCGATGGTGGGCGTAGCTCAGTTGGTTAGAGCACCAGGTTGTGGTCCTGGGTGTCGGGGGTTCGAGTCCCCTCGCTCACCCCACGTGAAGGCCCTGCTCAGGCAGGATCTTTGCCGCCTGGGCTCGTCGCCGACGGCCTCTATCGTGCGGATCACCCGCGGGTCGCCGGGTGGCAGGAAGCCCACCAGCGGCAGCAGCAGGCTGGCGTAGAGCTCGGCGGAGCGTGGGCGCGGGTGAAACATCCCCGTTCCGGGTCGACGGCGCGCTGGCAGATCTCCGCGTGCACCTGGGTCCGCAGCTTCTGCCCCACGCACCGGGCCGGGCAGGCCGAGCCGTCTTCCTCAACCTGCGGCGTGCCCGCCAGCGTCTGGCCGTACGACCACCCAGGAATCGTGAAACGTTCCGCCACCCTGGAGATACAAACCAGCATGCTGACGCGCACCGAACGCAAACAGGCAGCGCAAGGCGGCCCGCTGGTGGCCGTCTCGGTATGGCCAGGACGACGAAGTCGCCGCTTTGAATGGGATTCCGCCAGGCAAGGTTTCCAAGAGATCGCGTGCGGGCGTGCCCGAGTTCATGCCGGTCATTTCCCACGCCAAGCTCCTCGGCGCTACCGGCGCACGGTCGCGCCCCCGGCGATCGGCTGAGCGGGTAAACGGGGTAACTGTGAGCGTGCCATGCCCGCGGGAATTCCTCCCATCTCGGCCGGACGCGATCGTCGACCTGCAGACGCAGGAGGGCGTGGCTCTCGTGGGCGGCCAGTGGCGGTACAGCGACACGAAGGTACAGGAGATCGACTTCGTAGCTGCCGGACCGGATCTAGGCCCAAGCGGCCCGCCGAACCGCAGCTATGAGGTGGTGCCGCACGCACAATCGGCCGACTTCGACGACTCGGCCTGGCCGGTGCTTGCTCCCCCCGACACCCAGCAGCGCCTGTCCACCGGGCGAGTTTGCTTCAACTGGTACCGGATCACAGCGACAATTCCCGAGCGGATCGGCGACTTCGACCCAACTGGTTCGACCGTCATCTTCGAAGTTGTCGTGGACGACTACGCCGAGGTCTGGGTCAACGGTGCGCAGCCTACCGCGCTAGGTGACACGGGGGGACACGTGGTCGGCGGCTTCAATGCGCCCAACCGGGTCGTGCTTACCACGTCCGCGCGCCCCGGTGAATCTTTTGCCATCGCCGTGTTTGGCATCAACGGCCCGATCTCGGCCTGGCCCGCCAACTACATCTGGATGCGAAGCGCCACGCTAGATTTCTACGCTCCGGGTCGTGCGCGGACCGTAGAGGAGGTGCCCGTAGGGCTAGCCCCCGATGTCACGAGTCCCGGCGCGTTCGAGGCGATCGTGCCGCCCTCCGTATGCCTCGAGCGGGTAGCTCATGGCTTTGAGTTCACCGCGGGCCCGGTGTGGGCCCATGACGGCGCGCTGCTTTTCAGCTCGCCCCGCACCAATGTCATCTACCGCTGGAACCCGGTCGGCGTGGTCACTGTTTTCCGCCCCAAGAGCGGCTACGCCGGAGCAGACATCGGTAAACACGCCCAGCCCGGCTCCAGCGGGCTCACCTTCGACCCGGACGGGCGGCTCGCCATTTGCCAGCACGGGAACCGGCGCGTCATCCGCGTCGAGCCGCACGGTAACATCACCGTGCTCGCCGATCGTTACGTCGGAAAGCGGCTGAACAGCCCCCATGACCTCGTGTACCGCTCGGACGGGACGTTGTACTTCACCGACCCGCCGTTCGGCCTGCCGGGAAGGTTCGGCGACACCAGCAAGGAACTGCCGTTCAGCGGCGTCTTCCGGGTCCGTGACGGCACCGTGCTCCTTGTTGCCGCGGAGTTGCCCGCGCCTAGCGGCATCGCACTGTCTCCCGACGAGCATTACCTCTACGTCGGCAATGGGGATCCGGCGCGCAGGGTCGTGATGCGCTACACCCTCGGCGATACGGGGCGCGCGACCGGAAGCGCCGTCTTCTTCGACATGACCGGCGCGGAGGGCGAGGACGCAATCGGGGGGATCAAGGTCGACACAGCCGGCCACGTGTATGTGTGCGGCCCCTCCGGCATCTGGCTCCTCTCACCCGGCGGCGAATATCTGGGCATCCTGCGGCTGCCGGAGAACCCCCACAACCTCACGTGGGGCGACGAGGACGCCCGGACCCTCTACGTTACGGCGCTGACCAGCGTCTACCGAATACGGCTCGCCATTCCCGGTGTGCGCCCCGGTGAGCCGCGCGCGGCAAGGAGAAAGCAATGAGCATGGGCCTCACCCCGGGAGCGGTGCTCCCCGACTTCACCCTCCCCGACGAGACGGGGACCATCCGGCGTCTGTCGGAGCTTCAGGGCGACAACTTTCTGGTTTTGATGCTGGGCCGGGGCGAGCATTGTCCGCGGGAGCGGCAGCACCAGCGTGAAATGGTGGTGTTCCATCAGTGGTGTGCCGTGGCCTTCACACAACTGGTGACCATTCTCCCCAACGACCTGCATGACACTTACAAGATGCGGATCTCGACCGGCGCTTACTGGCCTTATCTGGCCGATACCGACCTCGAGGTTCAGCGCACCTTCGAGATCGAGGAATACACCGACCCGCATCATCACGCTACCGTGCCGCACACGATCGTGGCCGCTCCCGGGCTGGTGATTGACAAGGTCTACGTCGGCTACTGGTTCTGGGGCCGCCCGTCGCCCTTCCAGCTCTGGGAGGACCTCCAGGACCTGCTTCGCCGCACCAAGCCCGACTTCGACCCAACGACTGCCGAGGCGCGCGCTGCGTGGCGGGCAGCTAGCGCCGACCAGTAGGCGCCGGCCGATCTTGGCCGACACGGAAATGTCCGATGAGGGTGCGGTCGAGCGCTGGCGTCAGACGCGGCTCTTGGCAAAGCCGCTGTAACGCTTGGAGACCAACGGGCACTCCATTGGTATGGCGCCGCCGTTTGTCATACACGATCCTGAGTTCCTGAGGGCGCTCGGCGATGCTCCGCGGCTGGATTTGGTCGTTGATGTGGACGCCCACGAAGGGCCCGTCTACAGTGCTCACGCCAACGCCTTGTACTTCACCAGCTTGCCGACGCCCGACTGGCGGGTGGCGATCCGCCGGATCGCACTGGAAGAGGAGCGCTTCCCGTTGGCAGTGGACCGGGTCCAGACCGTGGTCCAGCACACGCGGGTTGCCAACGGCATGACGCTCGACGCCGACGGTCACCTGCTGGTGTGTGAGCAGGGCAGCATGGCCGAGCGGGCGGCGATCTCGCGAGTAGACCCGCGGACCGGGGCCAAGAGCGTGGTCGTCGACAACTGGCGTGGTCTGCCGCTGAACTCGCCGAACGACGTGGTGGTTCGCAGCGATGGCACCATCTGGTTTACCGATCCCAGCTACGGCCACTTGCAGGGCTTCCGGCCCGAACCGCAGGCCGGTGATTACGTCTACCGGTGGAACCCGCGCACAGGGATGCTCACCGTCGTCGCCGACGAATTCGTCAAGCCGAACGGGCTGGCCTTCTCCCCCGACGAGTCGGTGTTCTACGTGACCGACAGCGGGGCGAATCAGGAGGCGGGCACTTTCTACCCGCATCTGCCACACCACGTCATTGCCTACGACGTCCACCACGGCAGGCACCTAGTCAACCGCCGGCTCTTCGCCGTCACGAACCCCGGTTTCCCGGACGGGCTCAAGGTCGACGACGACGGCCGCGTCTACGCGTCGTCTTTCAGCGGTGTGCAGGTCTTCAGCCCGCTGGGCGACTTGATCGGCGAGATCTCGCTGCCGGGTGCCGTGAACTTCTGCTTCGGCGGCCGGGCAGGCAATGTGCTCTTCATCACCACCGGCACCGCCGTATGGGGGGCCACGCTCGCTGCGACCGGCGCGACGCCCATCGCCGTGCATCAGATCCGGTCTCGAAACGAAGCGAAGGAGTTATCAGATGGCCCCCATCCACATGCGCCGGATCATCGATGAGGCAGGCGTCGACAGTGTGCTGCTCGCCGCCGAGCAACATGCCCGCGAGCAGGGCTACCGGGTCGTCATCACCGTCGTGGACCGGGCCGGCAACGTCCTCGGGTTGCGCCGCACGCCCGGTGCCCAGGTTGCCAGCAGCTTGGTGGCCGTCGACAAGGCCCGGACGGCCGCAATCTTCGTCCAGCCCAGCCGCAACATCGAGGAGCAGGTAACCTCGGGACGCCTGGGAGCGCTCGCTTTGCACGGCGCGGCCGCTCTGACCGGCGGAATACCGCTCCGGGCCGACGGCGAAGTGGTCGGCGCGATCGGCACCAGCGGCGAGACACCCGATCAGGACGAGTCGGTGTCGCTTGCGGGCGCCGCGGTGCCGTTCACCACCATCGAGGTGCCTGCCCTAACCTACGAGGCCGCCCGGCGGGTGGCCGAGACGGTCGGCACAGCCGCCACAGACCGTAGCGTCGCCCCGGTGGTCGCGGTAACCGACGCCGAAGGCCACCTCGTCTACCTCTGGCGGCCGGACGCGGCCCAAGTAGCGAGCGTCGACGTCGCGACCGACAAGGCCCGGACAGCCGCAATCTACCGCCGCCCAAGCAAGGACTTCGAAGACCAGGCATCCACCGGACGCCCATCGGCACTGCACCTTGCCAGAGCCGTTCCACTGCAGGGCGGCATGCCGCTCCTCGCGGGCGGCCATGTGATCGGCGCGGTGGGCGTGAGCGGCGCATCGTCCGCGGATGAGGACCACGAACTCGCCGTACTCGGCTCTGAAGCGCCATTGCTGCATGACGCGGCGACCTTTATCCCGAAGCAGAAGGTTCATGAGCAGTTCCAAACTGGCGGCCTGCTGCTCCAGACGCCCAGATACAAACTCGACGCTGGCCGCCGGACCGGGCCCGGTGCGGTGGAGCTGCACGACGACGAGACCGACATCATGCACGTCGTCCGCGGCCGCGCCACCGTGGTGACAGGCGAGGACGAGTACCTGGTCAATGAGGGTGACGTGCTGGTCATCCCGGACGGGGTGCCCCACCAGTTCGTGGACGTCACCGGCCCGTTCCTCTACGTCGTGACAAAGGTGCGGTCATGAGGCCGCACGGAGGGTGTCTGCGATGAACCTCGACAATCTCGTCGCGGTGCTCGCGGTCGCGGCGGCGGTGCCATTGATTCTCTCGACCGTACCCAAAGTTCCTATCCCCGGGCCGGTGCTGGAGATCGCCGCCGGGATCGTGCTTGGCCCCGCGGTACTGGACCTGGTGAAACCTGACCAGGCGGTACGGCTGGTAGCGACGATCGGGCTGGCGTTCCTGCTCTTCATGGCGGGTCTGGAGATCGATGTCCGCCACTTTCGCGGACCTCGCGCCCGCCTTGCGGGATTGGGGTTCGGTCTTAGCGCGGTGCTCGCGCTGGGCATTAGTGGCGCGCTGCACGCGGCGGGTGTCGTCGAAAGCACGCTGCTCGTTGGGATCATTCTCATCGCCACGTCGCTGGGGATGATCATTCCAATCCTGAAGGACGCGGGCGTGGCCGACCGCCCCGTCGGCCAGCTCGTGATCGCAGGTGCCTCGCTCGGCGATGTCAGCTCGGTCCTTCTGCTCTCCCTCTTCTTCTCCGGCCGCGCGACCGCCCTAGGTCCTAAACTGCTGCTGCTGTCGCTGCTTTTCGTCTTGGTTGTCCTCCTCGTTATCGCTACGCTCCGCATCGAGCGCTCGATGTGGATCACGAGGACGATGAACAGGCTG
>Ga0306926_10009871_pt1 | contig 10525 bp, 8 predicted proteins | sample flu12Cox44000178_FD_203759 | JGI IMG/M metagenome (GOLD analysis project Ga0306926, IMG submission 203759) | Lab enrichment of tropical soil microbial communities from Luquillo Experimental Forest, Puerto Rico - flux8day.12C.oxic.44.000.178 (v2)... | ecosystem: Environmental > Terrestrial > Soil... | reverse complement strand
GTCAGGCTCGTCGCTCAAGGACATGGCTCTCGGCGCGATCGCGATTGCGGAGCACGTTCATCGCGCCGCAGAACGTTACCCGATCTACGTCGCGCTGCACACCGATCATTGCTTGAAGGACAAGCTCGACAAGTTTGTCCTCCCGCTCGTTGAGGAAACGGAGAGGCGGCGCGCCGCGGGCCAGCCCAATCTTTTCACAGGTCACATGTTCGATGGGAGCAACCTGGCGTTGCAGGAAAATCTCGAGATTGCCGCAAAGCTGCTCGAACGCTTCACAAGGAATGAGCTGGTGCTCGAAATCGAGACCGGCGCCGTGGGCGGCGAAGAGGACGATGTCGTCGGTGACAAGTCCGCCAAGCTCTACACGACGCCTGAGGACACACTGGAAGTGGCACGCCGCCTCAATCCGATTGGTGGCCGATACCTGCTAGCGGCCACGTTCGGCAACGTCCATGGGGTCTATAAACCCGGGCATGTAAAGCTGAAGCCCGGCGTCTTGAAAGAATGCCAGAATGCGGCCGTCAAGGCTCACGGTGAGGGAGCGCGCTTCTATCTTGTGTTTCACGGCGGCTCGGGGTCGGCACTCAGCGAGATTCACGAGGCACTCGATTACGGAGTGGTGAAGATGAACGTAGACACCGACATGCAGTATGCGTTTACCCGGGCCGTCGCCGGCCACATGTTCAAAAACTACGACGGCGTGCTGAAAGTGGATGGCGAGGTGGGCAACAAGAAAGTCTATGACCCGCGCTCCTACCTTGCGCTGGCGGAGGCGGCGATGGCGGATCGCGTGAAGCAGGCCGTGAGCGATCTGCGCGGTGCCGGCACGACGATGTTTTCCCCATGATAACGGCTTCCCCGTGCACGTACCATCTAGGGGCTAAACACACCCTTTCTTTGCGCTGGCCCGCGGGACCGGTCTCCGGAAAGCCACCATTCCTTACTGGAGAACTGTGTCGCGTCGGTTGTTAACGCCTCACGAGGAGCCCGTGCCTGAGCTCCGATGGTGTTTAGAAAATCGCGGACAATCTCCTCGTGGCGTATCAGTGTGCGCAGGGTTACGGCGCCTTTCTCAGTCCGAAACCGACGACGGTCCACGCTCTGAATGATTTCCAGCTTTTCAACTCCTGTCGTACGCGCTGAAGAAGGGCGAGTACCCCTGGGAGCGACATTTATTCGAGTCGCATCGGTTGTCCTGTTGCCGCCAAAGCAGCCTTCCACCAAAAGCCACCGGGGTCGATCCGCTTCTTCTCAAGGACGAGCATCTCAATAGGGATATGAATAAATACATCATGCATATACCCGATCACTAAACCGGTTTTGCCAGCCATCGCAGCGTGCACGGCGTTGCGCGCATAAAGATCACATAGGATCGAGTCGGCAGCATTGGCGGGGCTGCTTCGAATCCGGTAGCTTGGGTCGAAGTATCGCATGGTGACCGGAATGTTAGCCTCCTTAAAGTAAGCCTCGATTCGTTCGCGGAGAAGCAAGCCGATGTCTTTGAGCTTGATGTTGCCGGAAGGATCCTTATCCGCGAGCATATCCTCGAACAGCTCCTGGCCGGCGCCCTCGGCCACCGCGATGACAGCATGGGCTCGCTTTTTGAGGCGCTCTTTCACTGCTGAAAGAAGGCCATTCGGACCCTCCAGCTGGAAGGGTACTTCCGGGATCAAGGCAAAATTCACGTCTTGGTTCGCTACCGTTGCGCCGGCTGCGATGAACCCGGCGTGCCGGCCCATGAGTTTTACTAGAGCCAAGCCGTTGTGAACACTGCGCGCTTCGGTGTGTGCGCAGTCGAGAACTTTGACCGCTTCTTCAACCGCAGTGAAGAAACCGAAGGTGCGCGCCACAAACGCTACGTCGTTGTCGATCGTTTTCGGAATGCCTACAACCGACAGCGCATGGCCTCGCTGTCTGGCTTCCTGAAAGAGCGCATTGGCGCCGCGTTGGGTGCCGTCGCCACCAACCGTGAACAGGATGTGAACCTCGCGCCGAATGAGGTTGTCCACAGCGGCTGCCATATCGACAGGGCCGCGAGAGGTCCCGAGTATTGTTCCACCGTCCTGATGAATCTGATCAACAAATGCGGGCGTGATCACCGTAGGTTCGGGACCGTGCGCGGGGTCAAGCCCCTGATAACCGCCTCTGAATCCTAGCACTTCGGCCACTCGATAGGTATGATGGAGTTCAAGGAATAAGACGCGGATCACGTTGTTCAAGCCTGGGCACAAGCCTCCGCAGGTTACGATACCAGCACGTGTCTTTGCGGGGTCAAAAAACAACTTCGCTCGCGGCCCCGCGAGCTCAAAAAGCAGTTCATCCCGCTTGGGTGCAGCCGAATCGCGTACAATAACGGCGGGAATCCGTGCCTCGTCACTAACTGTGTGTGGCACGGGTGAGGGAAAGCGCGCTTCGCCGAGGGAAGTTATGTTCATCACTGCAGCTCCTCGCGTACGGGTTTTACGTTCCAGACTTCCGCGGCATCCATTGGTTGAACGATTGCCAGTATCGAAGACTGATCTTGCGGGTAAAGCACGTCCTGTAGTTCAGCGAGTGCTTCGATGCCTCTTTGGAGGATTTCTTTTGCTCGCGGTTTGGCATCGGAAATGGACCCACTGGTATCGTTAGGATCCGCATCTTTAAGCCGAAACTTCTTGCCATCGACGACACCGTAAGGCGCGGCAAACTTCCAGGATCTCGCGATGATTTCATTTGTTTTCATTTTTGGTCGAAGGTAGGTAGGTTCATCTTGCTACCGCGGAAGCGCGCACTGTGCACCAACGAGAAATGCAGGAGGCATCGACTGGGGCGACCATGCGCTCGTCAGGGCCGGTGGCCTGGGTCTTTTCATTTATTGATGTGCTGAACCGGCTGCTCCTTGTCACTGGTTTGCGGGAGGCCTCATCCGCATAAGAGCAGTACGAGGACCTGCGCCGAAAGGATGCGTAGCACCATGGTCAGCGGATAGACCGTAGCGTAGGACACCGTTGGGGCATCCGAGCGGCTGATGTTCGAAGCAAACGCTAACGCCGGTGGATCAGTCATGCTGCCAGCCAGCAAACCGCTGAGCGCCATGAAGTTCAACTTCAGCAAGGCGCGTGCAAACACGCCGACAGCCAGGAGGGGCGGGACCGTGACGAGCAACCCCGCAAACAGCCAGAGCGCACCCACAGGACTAAAGACGGTCGAAAAGAACTTCGCTCCAGCCGTCAGCCCCACGGCCGCAAAGAACAGGGCAATGCCGAACTCGCGAAATGCCAGATTCACGTTGGCCGGCATGTGCAAGACCAACCGTCCAATCCGTCCCAGGCGTCCCAGCACTAGCGCCACGATGAGTGCTCCCCCCGCTAGGCCGAGCCGCAGTGGCTGCGGTAACCCCGGCACCGCGATAGGCAAGGTGCCCAACACAATGCCGAGCGCGATGCCGATGAATAGCGGAATGAAGTGTGTCTCATTGAGTTCTTTGAGCGAATTGCCCAGGAAAAGCGCCGCCTTCTGGGTGCTCTCCTGGTCGCCCACTACCTGGAGCACGTCCCCGAAGCGCAGGGGTAGATCCTGCACGGCGCTCATCTCCAGGTCGGCCCTGGTCATGCGGGTGATGACGACGCCAAACAAATGATCAAGCCCTAATTCCCTGACCGTCTTTCCGAGCGCGCGCTTGCTGGTCACCACGACCCGCAAAGAGGTCACACCACCTGGCGCCTGAAGCAAGTTCTCGTCGGTGCGACGTCCAACGACCCGCTCGAACTGGTCCAACATTGCGCCGGCGCCCACCGCAACGATCCGGTCGCCCTTCTTCAGCACCGTGCCACCTGCAGCAAGGTGGACCTCGGCGTCATCGGCCCGGCGAATCCGCGACACTGTCACACCCATTTCCCGACGGCCGGGAATGGCCTCGACTTGCAGGCCTTCCAGGTTGGGGTTCTCGACGATCAACGTGCGCCGTTCTACCGGTTCAGCGCCGCGGCGTTGCTCAGCGGCAAATGCCTCGGCCTCTTTGAGCGGGTCGATCCGAAAGAGCGCTTTCAACGCGAGCAAGGTGCCGATGATCCCGGCTATCGCTACGGGATACGAGACCGCATAGGCCAGTGCCGGCAATTCTTGTCGGTCAAGCGAAACGCCGGGCAGCGTCGTCAGGGTCTGCTGTACAGCACCCAAGGAGGGTGTGTTGGTCGTCGCGCCCGACAAAAGGCCGAGCACAGCGGCGGGATCAATGCCCAGCAGCCAGCCAAGGGCCGGCGCCGTCAGCGCGCCGAGAGCGACTACCGTCGCGGCGAGCGCATTGAGCGCAACGCCCTGCTGGCGTAAGGCAGCCAGGAAACCGGGCCCAAGCTGCAGGCCAATGGTGAAGACAAACAGGATCAGGCCAAACTCCTTGACGAACTCCAGCGTGGCATGATCCACCGGTTTGCCAAAGTAACCCGTCAGGATGCCGGCAAACAGCACGCCGGCAGTCCCCAGGCCGACGCCGCGCACCTTCAGGCTACCGACGGCCATTCCCGCCACACACACTAAGGCGAGGACGCCGATGGCGTGCGCAACTGGTTGCGCCGCGTGCATCTGGAAGAGCCAGTTCATAGGGCTAGCAAAACCTCCCGTTAGACAAGGAAGCTGTAAGGGTATTCCGGTTGCGTCGATTTGGACGAAGCCTCGCGTGATAGATAGGAACGACTTGCATGTGATTCCTTCTTATCCCAGCTGCGACCGAAAGTTACAAGCCACCTCGTCAACTATGCCCTCGACTTCGTAATCCGCTGCCACCGGAAGACGGCTGAGGGCACAAGCGCGGACGGCAAAGACTTGTAGTTCCTCGAAGGGTCTAAAAAAAGGTAGCGAAGCCTGTTAAGAAACTTGCTACGATTGAGGTGCTTAAATCTAACCCAACTGGTGAAGCACGGTAATCAAATTGAATTTGAATTTCCAGACGTAAGGTTCGGAGAAAAATCGAGGCGAATTTTGGCCTAGGGCAGGTCAGGGCGAACTCTTTCAGTTGGCGGTAGCTTCAAAATCGTGCGGATTAGTTGAGGACAACGACTATGGCTTCCAATGAATCTCACATCCTGGTGATCAATAGCGGGAGCTCTTCGCTGAAGTTCACAGTTTTTGATCCGGCATCAGAGGAGGTCTTAGCCTCCGGCATTGCTGAGCGCCTGGGTACCGCCGGCGCCGGGCTAAAACTCGTCGATCTGGCGCAGAAAAGGCACGACGAGGAGTTACCGATGACAGACCATAGGTCAGCACTCCTTCGAATCATTGAAGTCCTGACTAAGAGCGGCCGATTCGGGGTAAAAGCTATTGGCCATCGCGTCGTTCATGGCGGCGAGTATTTCCAGGAGGCGGTGATCGTCACCGAGGACGTGGTCGAAAGAATCGAAGAGCTTGCGAGGCTAGCTCCCCTCCACAATCCGCCGAATGCACAGGGCATTCGAATTGCCGCCGAGATTTTTCCCGGTAAACCACAAGTAGCCGTTTTCGATACGGGGTTTCACCGGACGCTCCCTGCATATGCCTTTCACTATCCCATTCCCTACGAATACTACGAACGGCATCGGGTACGCCGGTACGGCTTCCATGGGACCAGCCATCATTACGTCACATACGAAGCCGCGAGAAGGTTGGGCAAGCCTTTCGAACAAGCACAGTTCGTCTCGGCCCACCTTGGTAATGGCTGTAGCGCGACGGCCATCAGGAATGGCCGGAGCGTCGACACTACTATGGGGCTCACGCCATTGGAGGGGTTGATGATGGGAACGCGAAGCGGTGATGTAGATCCGAGTCTTCATTTATTCCTACACCAACAGGAGCAGCTCGCCCTGGAGGAGATCACCGACATTCTCACGAGAAAGAGCGGTCTTCTCGGCGTATCGGGCGTCAGCCACGACATGCGTTCCGTCATAGCGGCCGCGACGCAGGGAAACTCGCGAGCACAACTCTCAATCGCATTGTTCTGTTATCGCTTGGCGCGAGCACTTCTCGGCTTGACGGCCGCACTCTCTTCGATCGACGCACTCATCTTTACCGGCGGCATAGGAGAAAACAACCCGTTGATCCGGGCACAAGTGCTCACGCATCTCGCGATCCTGAATCCGATGATCGATTCAAAGCTGAATGAGGAAAATGGAAGGGAGAGCAATGGACGGATCAGCACCGAATCAGGCCTGTTGTGCCTAGTCATTCCCACAAACGAAGAGCTCATGATCGCCCGCGAAACAGATTCTCTTACCTCATGAAACACGCATTTTGGGTGCGCGTCTTATCCCAGAAGCTCTGGGACCAGCCCTTTTTCTTCTTTCAACTCGTTGACGCTCGCGTCAATTTTTCTGCGGCTGAAGTCATTCAACGACAAATTTTGAACAATCTCCCACGCGTCGCCCACAGTACGAATGGGGAATGAACTGATCAGACCTTTTTCGACTCCGTAGCTCCCATCCGAACAGACTGCGACGCTGTGCCAATCACTTGCAGGAGTGGGATGGACAAGCGACCAAACCGTGTCGATTGCGGCGTTCGCTGCCGAGGCTGCCGAAGAAGCTCCCCTCGCCTTAATGATCGCCGCGCCACGCTGCTGCACGATTGGGATAAAGGTCTCCTTGAGCCACGGTTCATCCTTGATCACTTCAGTTGCAGGTTTGCCATCAATTTTGGCGTTGTAGAAGTCGGGATATTGCGTTGAAGAATGGTTGCCCCAAATCGCCAGATTGGAGACCGAGGAAACGTGGGTGCTGGCCTTGGCCGCCAGTTGCGACTTTGCTCTGTTTTCGTCAAGGCGAGTCATCGCAAACCAACGATCGCTTGGCACGCCTCTTCCGTTATTCATCGCGATCAGGCAGTTGGTATTGCACGGATTTCCGACCACGAGAACGCGCACGTCTGAAGCCGCGTTTTTCTCGATGGCTTGTCCCTGTCCGGTGAAAATCTTACCGTTGATCCCCAGCAGTGCCTTGCGTTCCATCCCTTGTTTCCTGGGAACGCTTCCAACCAACAGAGCCCAGTTGATTCCTCGAAACCCCTCGTCGAGATCAGTCGTAGGAATTATCGACGTGACTAGGGGGAACGCACAATCTGCCAATTCCATTACGACTCCTTCGAGCGCTTTCAGGGCGCTGGGAATCTCGATCAAACGCAGCTCGAGCGGTTGGTCCAGACCCAGCATCGAACCAGAAGCGATACGAAACAGGAGCGAATAACCGATCTGACCTGCAGCACCTGTCACAGCGACTTTCACAGGAGATTTCATATTTAGTTAGTGACTAAGAATCAGTTTTATATGGTCGTCTCGTATTTTCATCCAAACGACCCAACACTGTCGAGTTGCTAAAAAAGGTGCTCGAGTTCACCGGTTACGCTAGATTTTCCAGGGATTCGAACAACATGGTTAATGGCCTCCTGAGCTTGTGCCACAACGGGGGAGTTTCCCAGATAATAACGCCCCAATGGGCGCAAACTCTCATCCAGCTCGTAGACGAGAGGTATCCCGGTGGGAATTTCCAGCGCGGGGATATCCGCATCAGAAATTCCATCAAGGTATTTAACCAATGCGCGCAACGTGTTGCCGTGAGCAGCAATGATCGGCCTGCGGCCAGCACGGAGGGAAGGCGCAAGAGCTTCGCTCCAATACGGTAAGAACCGCGTCACCGTATCTTTCAAGCACTCGGTGCAGGGCAGGTCCCCTTCAGGCAAACCTTTGTACCGCGGGTCATGAATGGGATGGCGCTTGTCTTCCTTCGTCAAAGCCGGCGGCTGAACGTCATAACTTCTGCGCCAAAGGTCAACCTGTTTGTCGCTGTATCGCTTCGCTGTCGCCGCTTTATTGAGGCCTTGCAAAGCACCATAGTGGCGCTCGTTCAGTCGCCACGATTTCTCGACTGGAATCCACATCAGATCGAGTTCATCGAGAACAAACCAGAGCGTTCGGATAGCTCGTTTCAGAACGGAGGTATAAGCGAAATCGAAAGAATAATCGTGCGATTTCAGGAGTCGACCGGCTTCCAATGCTTCCTCCCTCCCGCGCCGGGAGAGATCAACGTCTGTCCAGCCGGTAAACCGATTTTCCTCATTCCAGGCGCTTTGGCCGTGCCTCAAGAGAACTATTTTTATCATAGTGCCTTTTCCAAATCGAGGCGCAGCCGGTAAAACAAGTCAGCGTACAAGGCTCATACGGGTGGAACCGGCCCGGCGGCTTTGACCTCGGCGCTCACCCCTTCCGCATACTTTGCAAAGTTCTGAGTGAAGAGACCAGCAAGCTTTTTCGCCGTGGCCTCGTAGGCAGATTTGTCCGACCAAGTATTGGAGGGAATAAGGATCTCACTCGGGACATTGGGGCATTGAGCCACCACCTCGAAACCGAAAACCGGATCACGCTGGGTCTTCGCCGTTGTGAGATTCCCGTTGTGAATGGAATCGATAATGGCGCGGGTGTTTGCGAGCTTGATGCGCTTGCCCGTGCCGTACGCGCCGCCACTCCAACCAGTGTTCACCAGCCAGACGCGCGCACCGTGCTGCTTCATTTTCGCAGCAAGCAGTTCGGCGTATTTGTTCGGATGCCAAACGAGGAACGGTCCGCCAAAGCAGGGCGAGAACGTCGCAGACGGTTCTTTTACCCCTACCTCGGTCCCGGCAACTTTGGCCGTATAGCCGCTGATAAAGTGGTACATTGCCTGAGCCGGCGATAGTGAACTAACTGGTGGTAGCACGCCAAATGCATCACAAGTCAGAAAAATGATATCGGTCGGGTGGCCCGCTACGCACGGGATCTTCGCATTTTGAATAAATTCGATCGGATAGGCGCCGCGGGTGTTTTCGGTGATGCTGATATTGCTGTAGTCCACCAAGTGGTCATGATCGAGCACGACATTCTCGAGTACAGCGCCGAAGCGAAGCGCCTGGAAAATATCTGGTTCGTTCTCTGGCGTGAGATTAATGGCCTTGGCATAGCAACCACCTTCGATATTGAAGATACCTTCCTCACTCCAGCAATGCTCATCATCTCCGATGAGATAGCGTTTGGGATCGGCGGAAAGCGTGGTTTTACCGGTCCCACTCAGGCCGAAGAGAAGTGAGGAGCGTCCTGTTTCCTTGTCGGCGGTCGCCGAGCAGTGCATCGAGAGTATGCCACGTTTGGGCGCGAAGTAATTGGCTACGGTGAACACCCCTTTCTTCATCTCACCGGCGTATTCAGTGCCAAGCACGACAAGTTCCCCGTCTTCGAGGCTTAAGTCGACGCTGGTCTTGGAACCCATGCCCGCAGTGAGCCGATTCGCCGGGAATGCACCGGAGTTGTAGATGGTAAAGTCGGGCGCCCCGAATTTTTCCAACTCCTGCTTGGTGGGCCGGATAAGCATAGTATGCATGAAGAGGGCATGATACGGCCGGGAGCAGATGACGCGGACCTTCATGCGATATTTTGGGTCCCAGCCGGCGAAGCCATCGAAACAATAGAGCCGCTCGCAGATATTAAGATAGTCGCGCGCCCGCTCGCGGTTAATGGCAAAGGTTTGGGGTGTGATCGCAATATTGACTGTGCCCCACCAAACATTAGCTTCGGAGTCGGGATGCCTTACGACCCGCTTGTCCTTGGGCGAACGGCCTGTTTTGACCCCGGAGTAGGCAACCAGCGCACCTTTTTCGGCGATGCTGGCGTCCTTCTCATAGAGGACGGCGTGCTCGTAGAGCTCACCGGGAGGTAGATTGTGGTGGATTTCGGCCACGGTGATCCCGTGATCCTTAAGGTCGAAAAGAGCGCTCATAAGCAGTATTATTCTTTTTCTTTTATTTCCGCGAGGCTATAGCGCTCGAAATTGTCAATCGTCGCCGTTTGTGCCGATATTAACCAGTTTACCACGTCACCGATTGAGAGAATCCCAACCAGCTCGGTTCCTTCCAGAACAGGAAGATGGCGCACGCGCCTTTCGGTCATAATCCGCATGCACTCTGTTACACTGTTGCTCGGGTTAACCGTTAAGACCTGCTTGGTCATTATGTCACTTACGGGAGTATCCTTGGAGGGCCTTTCCTTTACGATGATTTTTCGAGTGTAATCGCGCTCGGAAACAATTCCAACCAATGTTTTATTATCTACAACCGGTAGCGCCCCGACGTTTTTCTGATCCATCAACTGGATGGCATCAAAAACCATCGCGTTTGGCTTAATCGACCAGACGGTAGAGACCTTTTTTTGCGCCAAGATCGAGCTGACTTTTCCGCTGATTTCGATATTCATTTTTAGTTTTCTACAAGCATGTGTTCACTTTTCCCATCCCGGTCACCCATTTTGTAAGGGCCACGACTCCGGGCAATTCCTTTCCCTCCAGAAGCTCGAGAGAGGCGCAGAACTCCTCGACGTTGTTTGCGAGGATCTCGCTTACATCCCCATTGGCGTGCGGGTGCGCAACAATTCGGAGGCTATTGACCACTTGAGCGTCTGGCAGCATGGGGTAAGCGAGAGGGGGTCCAACTCTTCTCGCGTACTTTGTTTGAGATGTCAAAGCCTGTTCAAATACCTCGCAGAATTGAACGCTCCGAGGGA
>Ga0306926_10009869_pt1 | contig 10526 bp, 8 predicted proteins | sample flu12Cox44000178_FD_203759 | JGI IMG/M metagenome (GOLD analysis project Ga0306926, IMG submission 203759) | Lab enrichment of tropical soil microbial communities from Luquillo Experimental Forest, Puerto Rico - flux8day.12C.oxic.44.000.178 (v2)... | ecosystem: Environmental > Terrestrial > Soil... | reverse complement strand
CTGAGCAGCATGCCCGGACCCGCGATTTTCATCCGTGCTCCTAGATCCTGAGCCCGAGACCGTATCCGGCGAGCGCGGCCGCGACCCCGACCACGACGGACCCGAGCGCGTACGACGTCGCGGCCAGCCATTGTCCGTCGCGCAGCAGCGCGACCGTCTCGTACGACAACGCCGAGAAGGTGGTAAAGCCGCCGAGCACACCGGTGATGACGAAGAGCCGCGCGGCGGGGGAGACGAGCGTGCGCTCGAGCGCGAGCGCCGCGATGAAACGCCGCCCTCACAGCGGGAACGCGCCCTCGAACTTCTGGCCTTCGCCCATCGCGACCGCGTAGCGCATCTGCTCCTCGAGATGCTTCGGCATGCGCTCGTACACGTCGGTGAACAGCGATTCGATGGGCGGCGGGCCGAGCGCCTCGGCGGCAGCGATCGCCTCGCCGATCGCCACGTTGATCTCTTCCGTCATCTTCTCCTCGTCGCCGTCCTTCACGAGCCCGCGTGACTTGAGATGGATGCGCAGGCGCGTGAGCGGGTCGCGCCGCTCCCATTCCGCGACCAGCCCGCCGTCGCGGTAGCGTGTCGGATCGTCGCTCGACGAGTGTCCGCCCATGCGGAACGTGACGGCCTCGACCAGCGTCGGGCCCTCGCCGCGGCGCGCGCGATCCACCGCGTCGCGCGTCACCTGGATCACGGCGAGCAGATCGTTGCCGTCCACCCGCACGCCCGGGAATCCGTATGCGACCGCCTTGACCGCGATGCTGCTCGAGGCGGTCTGGCGCGAGAGCGGCACGGAGATCGCCCACTGGTTGTTCTGGCAGAAGAACACCACCGGGAGCTTCAGCACGCCGGAGAAGTTCGCGGCGGCGTGGAAATCCGACGAGGACGACGCGCCATCGCCCATGTAGCCCATCATCACGTCGTCGCGCTTTTGGAGCTTCGCGGCCCAGGCCGCGCCCATCGCGTGCGCGAGCTGCGTCCCGATCACGGAGGACCACGCCACCACGTTCACCCGACGGTCGCTGAAGTGGCACGGCATCTGCCGCCCGATCAGCACGTCGCCCGAGTTCCCGATCAGCTGGCACACGATTTCCTTGAGCGTCGTGCCGCGCCACAGGAAGACGCCCATCTCGCGCAGCGCCGGAAACACCCAGTCGCTCGCGCGTGCGACGTAGGCCGATCCGGTGACCGCCGCCTCCTGTCCGGCCGCGGTGCCGTAGAACCCGATCCGTCCCTGGCGCTGGAGCGAGAGCATGCGCTGATCGAGCACGCGCATCATCACGATGTGCCGGAACATGCGGATGAGGTCGGCGTTCGGAATCGCGGGAGCCGCTCCGACCAGCCGGCCGTCCTCGGCGAGGATCTGGATCAGCGGCTCGCTCACGTCAGGTCCTCCGCGGTGAGCCACGTTCCGGGCGACTCGAGACGTGCGACCAGCGCGTAGAGGAAGCGGGCGCCGACCGCGCCGTCCACGACGCGGTGATCGAGCGACAGCGAGAGATTCGTGAGGTCGCGCGCGACGATCCGGTCGTTCACGACCGCCGGCTTCTTCTTCACCTCGTGCACGCCGAGGATCGCGACCTGCGGATGATGCAGGATCGGCGTCGCGAGCAGCCCGCCCTGCGCGCCGGTGCTCGTGATCGTGAACGTGCCGCCCTGCAGCCCCTCGTGCTTGAGATGGTGCTCGCGCGCCGCCGTGGAGAGCCGCTCGATCTCGCGCGCGAGGCCGAGCAGGCGGAGGCGGTCCGCGTGGTGGAGGATCGGCACCGTGAGCCCGTCCGGCGTGTCGGTGGCGATGCCGAGATGGTAGTAGCGCTTGATCACGATCTCCTGCGCCGCGTCGTCGAGCGTGGCGTTGAGCAGCGGGTATTCGCGCAGCGGCTCGATCAGCGCGCGCAGCACGTACGCGAGGTAGGTGAGCCGGACGCCCGCCGCCTGAGCGATCGCGCGATGCGCGGCGCGATGCTCGGCGATCGCGGTGAAGTCGCACTCCGCGACGAACGTGAACTGCGCCGCGGTCGACAGCGAGCGGCGCATGTGCTCGGCGATCCTGCGGCGCAGGCCGCGCACCGGGACGCGCTCCTCGGACTCATCGGGCTTCGGCGCGTGCGCTGCGGCCGGCGCGGGCGGAGCAGCGGCGGCGGGGCCCCCCGTCGGCGCAACGGTGGTGCGGTTCCCCGCGTTCCGCACGTCCTCGGCCACGATGCGCCCGCCCGGGCCGCTGCCGCGGACGGACTCGAGCGCGACGCCGAGCTCCTTTGCGAGCGCGCGCACTGCGGGCGTGGCCTGGATCGTCGCCGCGCCGGCGACGGCGGCGCCCGCACGCGGCGCGGCGGCGGGAGCGGGGCCCGGCGGGGCGGCCGCCGCGGGCCGCACGGCCTGCGCGGCCTCGCCGGCCACCGCGATCGAGACGATCACCGTGCCGACCGGGATCATCGCGCCTTCCTCGGCATGGAGCGCGGCGATCGTGCCGGTGCGCGGGGAGGGGATCTCGACGCTCGCTTTGTCGGTCATCACCTCGACGAGCGGCTGATCCTCCTTCACCGCGTCGCCGGCGCGCACGAGCCACCGCACGATCTCGCCCTCGGCGATCCCTTCCCCGATGTCCGGCAGCTTCACGTCGTAGGGCATGGCCTCTCCATTCAGTCCCGGAAGTCGAACCGGCCGAGCAGCTGCTCGCGTTCGAACAATGCCTCACCGCGCCGGCTCAGCGTCGCGTACTCGGCGTCGTGATCGCGCTTGAACTCGTCGTACAGCGTCTCGCTGGTCCAGCGGTCCGCGACCATGAAACGCAATGGGTCGCGCACGTCTTTCATCAGCGTGGTGCTCACGAATCCCGGCGCGCCCTGGAACAGCCGCGCCCACGCGCCGTCCGCACGGTACAGCGCCTCGAAATCCTCGATGCGATCGGGCCGCGCGCGATACTCCCACACGACGACGAGCACTAATACCTCATGACGTGCTCGATCGCGCGCAGCACGCGCGGCGCGTCGGGCAGGTAGGTGTGTTCGAGCGTGTACGGGAACGGCGTGTCGTAACCGGTGACGCGCAGCACCGGCGCCTGGAGCGACGTGAGCGCCTGCTCGGCGATCAGCGCGGCGAGCTCGGCGCCGAATCCGCCGGTGCGCGGCGCCTCGTGCACGATCACGGCGCGCCCGGTCTTCCGCACGCTGTCGAGCACGGTCGCCTGATCGAGCGGCACCAGCGTGCGCAGATCCACGACCTCGGCCGAGACGCCCTGCGCCGCGGCCTGCTCCGCGGCTTCGATCGAGACCGGCACCATCGCGCCGTACGCGAGGATCGTGACCTGCTCGCCGGGGCGCGCGATGCGCGCGCTCGCGAGCGGCGTGGTGAAGCGCCCGGCCGGCACCTCCTCCTTCACGCTCCGATACAGGCGCTTCGGCTCGAGGAAGATCACGGGATCCTCGCCCTCGAGCGCGGCGAGCAGCATCCCCTTCGCGTCGGAGGGCGTGGACGGGATCACGACCGTGAGCCCCGCCGTGTGACAGAAGTAGGCTTCGGGGCTCTGGGAATGGTAGAGCCCGCCCTTGATGCCGCCGCCGTACGGCGCGCGCACGATCACCGGGCAGGAGTATTGTCCCGCGGACCGCCAGCGGAGCTTCGACAGCTCCGACACGATCTGGTCGAACGCCGGGTAGATGAAGTCCACGAACTGGATCTCGGCGACCGGCTTCAAGCCATAGAGCGCCATCCCGATCGCCCCGCCGATGATCCCGTTCTCGGCCAGCGGCGTGTCGCTGACGCGCTCCTCGCCGAACTCCGCCTGCAGGCCCTCGGTGACGCGGAATACGCCGCCGTTCCGGCCCACGTCCTCGCCGAGCACGACCACGCGCGGGTCCTCGCGCAGCGCGACGCGCAGCGCGTCCTGGATCGCCTGCACCATCGTCATCGAGGGCACGAAGGGTCTCCGGGTGGGAAGGAAGCGGGCAGGTTATTCGATTTGTGGGCTTGACGCACCCTCGCCCCCGTAGCGAGGATAATGGACCTGCGGCTCGGGCGCGGCGCAGCGCCCGAAACGAAGAGGAAGTTCGTGACAGCCCGCCCCAAGATTCCACCGCTCCAGTTCTGGCCCCGCTGGCTGCTGATCGTTCTGTCCCTTTCGCTCGTCGTGATCGTCGGGGTCGCGGACTACGCGACCGGCGACGAGATCCTGCTCTCGACGTTCTACCTCATCGCGGTGGCGCTCGCGGCGTGGACCATCGGGCGCGCGTTCGCGCTGCTGATCGCGGCGTTGAGCGTCGCGGCGTGGCTGATCGGCGATTTCGCGGCGGGCGCCGTCTATCCGCGCGCGCTCGTGCCGGCCTGGAACGCGGCGATCATCTTCGGGCTCTATCTCATCGTGATCTGGCTGCTCGGGCGGCTCCACGACATGCAGAGGGATCTCGAGGCGCGCGTGCACGCGCGCACCGCCGAGCTGACCGAGGAGATTGCGGAGCGCCAGCGGCTGGAGCGCGAGATCCTCGACGTCGGCGAGCGCGAGCGCCGCCGGGTCGGCCGTGATCTGCACGACAGCCTCGGCCAGCTCCTCACCGGGACCGCGCTCGTCGGACAGACGCTCGAAGAAAAGCTGGCCGCCGCATCGGCACCCGAGGCCCGTGACGCCGCGAAGATCGTGGGACTGGTCGAGGACGCGGTCGAGCTGACCCGCAGTCTCGCGCGCGGGCTCGATCCAGTGGAGATGGACGGCGGCGGGCTCACCCAGGGCCTGCACGAGCTCGCGCTCGCCACCGAGCGCATCGGCCCGGCCCGCTGCGAGTATCATGGAAGCAGCGGAGTGCTGGTCCGGGACAGCGTCACCGCGACCCACCTGTACCGGATCGCCCAGGAGGCGGTGACGAACGCCATCAAGCACGGCCGCGCACGGCACATCCAGATCGTGCTCGAAGGCGCGAATGGCAGCATCCGAATGAGCGTCGCAGACGATGGCGCCGGGTTCGGCCCGAATTCGGGGCGCGGGGAAGGCATGGGGATGCGCATCATGTCGCATCGCGCGAAGGTGCTGGGCGGCGCGCTCGTCGTGCGCCCGCAGCCGGGAGGAGGCACGACGGTGGTCTGCGAGGTCCCGAATCCATGATGACCGGCGAGAGGACGCGCGTGTTCCTCGTGGACGACCACCCGCTCGTGCGTGAATCGCTCGCGAGCCTGATCGCGCAGCAGGAGGATCTCGAGGTGTGCGGCGAGGCGGAGTCGGCCGCCGCCGCGCTCGCCGCGATCGGACCTGCGAAGCCCGATGTCGCGATCGTGGACCTGTCGCTCGGCGGACGCTCCGGGCTCGAACTGATCCGCGACCTCAAGGTCATGTTCCCGAAGATCGCCACGCTCGTGCTCTCGATGCACGACGAGGAGATCTACGCCGAGCGCGCGCTGCGCTCCGGCGCGCGCGGCTACATCATGAAACGCGAAGCCACGAAGAAGGTGATCGCGGCGATCCGCCGCGTGAAGGACGGCAAGCTCTACGTCAGCGACCGCATGGCGGCGCGGCTCACCGAGCGGCTCGTGGTCGGGGGACCGGAAGCGGACCGCTCGCCGGGCGCGGTGCTCAGCGACCGGGAGCTCGAGGTGTTCCGCCTGTTCGGGCTCGGCCGCGGCACGGGCGAGGTTGCCGAGGCGCTGCATTTGTCCTCGAAGACCGTCCAGACCTACTGCGCGCGCATCAAGGAAAAGCTCGGCGTCACGACGCTGACACAGATGATGCGCGAGGCGGTGCGCTGGGTCGAAGAGGAAGCGCGCCGCTGAGCCGGAGCCGGGTCGTGTAGGGCATCGCCCTACACGGGATTGGCGTCCCACCCGACAGACATACGGCCGCTCTCTGATCTAGATTTCTGTCGGTTGCGACGCGACGTGGAAAAGCCGGTCGCCGAGTTCCGGAACCCGCGCACGCGAAGTGATCGGCCGGCCGCTGAGCATCACCGGTCGCCGGCCTCAATTGACATCAGTGAGTCCCCGTCGGTCCTGCGAGCCCGGAGTGTGCGGCCCACTCCGCAAGTTCGCGCGGCGGGGATTTTTTTGTCCGCCGCACGCAGCCCTTGCCGGCGCGGCGGCGCGCGAACGCCGTGCGCGCTCCCCGTAGGATCGCACCCGACCCGAACTCCGGGTCCTGCCCCACAGACAGGCACCACCCGCCCGCCTTAGATTGTGCTTGGACGCGCGGCCGGATCTCCCGCCGGCCGCGCGCCCGATCCGGCCGGCACTATCAGGAGCGGAATGCAGCGCTTCATCGAATCCCCGATGTCGATCGTCCCCGCCGGTCAGCGGGTCCGGAGTGTGCGGCCCACTCCGCAGAGCCCGCGCGGCGGGGACTTGTTTCTCCCGCGCCCGACCCGCGCCGATCCGCTCGTGGCCGCGCGCCGCTCGCGCTCACTCGCCGTCCTCGCGCTGCTCGCTCCCCTCGCCGCGACCGGCGCACTCGCGTCCGACGACACGCGCGAAGCCGCCCCGCCGGAGTTTCAGCGGGTCGCGGGGCCGCTCCACCTCGAGGACGCGCTGCGGCTCGCGGTGGCGGGAAACTGGAGCGTGCGCTCCGCGGAGGCCGACCTCGCGGTGGCGAAGGCCGGCCTGATCACCGCGCGCACACGGCCGAACCCGTCCGCCTCCTTCACGACGTCGAAGATCCATCCGGATGGCGGCGACGGGACGGAGCTCGGAAACGGATTCTGGGAACGCTCGTACGACTCGGTCGCGCTGCTCGCGCAGACGGTCGAGATCGCGAAGCGGCCGGCGCGCACGTCCGCCGCCGGTGCCGGCGTCGACGCCGCGCGCTGGCGCCTCGCGGACGCGCGGCGCACCATCCGGGCCTCCGTCGCGCGCGCCTACGTGGGCGCGACGCTCGCGGAAGCGCAGGCGCGCATCGCGCGCGAATCGGCGGGCTACCTGCGCGACGAGGCGCGGATCGCGGGAGCGCGCTGGGCGGCGGGCGACATTTCGAAGTCCGACTGGGATCAGATCGAGATCGCGGCGATCCGGCTCGAGCTCGAGGCCGCGAGCGCGGAGGTGGACGCGCGCAATCAGCGCGTCGAGCTCGGCTTCCTGATCGGCGATCCGCATCCCGCCGGGGATCTCACGCTCGCGGATTCACTGGAGGTGCTCGCCGGGCGCGCCGCCGCGCTGGCCGCCGCGCGGCACGCGGGCGAGCGGCCGGACTTGACCGCGGCGCGCCACGAGCTGCGCCGCGCCGATGAGGAATGGAAGCTGCAACGCGCGGAGCGGATCCCCGACCCCACGCTGTTCTTCCAGCTCGAGCACGAGCCGCCGGATCGGCCGAACACCTTCGGCCTCGGCGTCTCGCTGCCGCTCCCGCTCCTCGACCGGAACCAGGGTCCGATCGAGGCTGCGCGCGCCGAACGTGATGCCGCGTCCGAGGCCGTGGTGATCGCCGAGGCGCGCGTGGCCGCAGACACCCTGACCGCGCGCGCCAGCTTCGACGAGGCGCTGTCGCGCTGGCACCGCTACCACGACGAGCTGCGTCCGCGCTCCGAAGAGATCCGGAAGAGTGTCTCGCTGGCCTTCGACCGCGGCGGCGCGTCGCTGCTCGACCTGCTGCAGGCCGAGCGCAGCGACAACGAGGTCCGGCTCGAGACCATGCTCGCGGCGGGCGACGCCGCCATGACGGTCGCAATCTACGAATCGGTCGCACGGTTCCGAACTCCGGAGGACGACAAACCATGAAAGCGTTCATCCTTGTCGCAGTGGTCGCGGCCGTCACCGTGCCGTTGCACGGCTGCATGAAATCCAAGGCATCGGCGCTCGCCCCGGCGCACGTCGTCGGGGCGCAGGTCACCTTCGTTCCCGATTCTCCTCAGCTTCATTCCATTGCGGTCGCGCCGGTGCTCGGCGCGACCGCGGACCGGGCCGATCTGTGCGGCCGCCTGGTCTGGGACGAAGACGTGACCGCACGGGTGTTCACGCCGTTCGCCGGACGGGTCCGCCGGGTGCTGGTGGACGCGGGCCAGCGCGTCGCGATTGGAACGCCGCTTGCCGAGGTCGAGTCGCCCGACTTCGGCCAGGCCCAGGCCGATGCCCGCACCGCGGAGACCGGCCTGAGCCTCGCCGAAAGCAATCTCGCCCGGCTGCGCGAGCTGTTCGATCACGGCGCGGCGGCGCGCAAGGACGTGGAAGCGGCCGAGGCTGAGCGCGCGCGCGCCGAAGCCGAGCGGAGCCGCGCGAACGCGCGCCTCGCGGCGTGCGGCGCCACGGCGGGCGCAGTGGACGGGATCTTCCTGCTCCGGAGCCCGGTGCGCGGGGTCGTGGTCGAGCGCAATCTCACGCCGGGCCAGGAAATCCGCCCGGATCAGATGCTCGCGAACGCGCCGCAGCTCTACTCGCCGCTGTTCGTGCTGAGCGATCCCGCGCGGCTCTGGATCGAGATCGAGGCGACCGAGTCGGATCTCGCGCTGCTTCACCCGAGCCAGGCGCTCGAGTTCACGACCGACGCTTATCCCGGCGAGGTTTTCCAGGGGACGATGGAGCGCGTCTCGGAGGGGATCGATCCGACGACCCACACGTTGCGTGCGCGCGGCCGCGTGGACAATGCGTCGCTCAAGCTCAAGGCCGAGATGTTCACGCGCGTCCGACTGCCGGAGGCCTCCCACGCCGCGGCGGCGGTGAGCGTTCCCGCCGGCGCCGTGATCCTGCACGAGGACCGGCACTTCGTGTTCGTCGAAGCGCCGCCCGGCACGTTCACGCGCCGCGAAGTGCAGCTCGACGGCCGCGGCAACGGCGCGGTCACGATCTCCGACGGTCTGCATCGCGGCGAGCGCGTGGTGACGGAAGGCGGCCTCCTCCTCGAGGCCATGCTCGACTGACCCGGATCGGCGCTCGCGCCACATGATCCGGCGTCTGGTCGTCTTCGCGCTTCACCAGCCGTTCTTCGTCGCCCTCCTTGGCGTGCTGTTCGTCGCGGGAGGGCTGATTGCGTTTGCCCGCCTCCCGATCGAGGCGTTTCCCGACGTCTCGGACATCCAGGCGACCGTGATCACGCTGTATCCGGGCCGCGCGCCCGAGGAGGTCGAGCAGCAGGTCACGATGCCGCTCGAGACGTCGCTCAACGGTCTGCCGCACATGGTGCGGATGTTCTCGCATACGCAGTTCGGTCTCTCGTTCATCATGCTGACGTTCGACGACCGCGCCACGGACGCCTCGGCGCGCCAGCAGGTGCTCGAGCGGCTCAGCTCCGTGGACCTGCCGCCCGGCGTGAGCCCGCAGCTCGCCCCGCTCTCGACCGCGATCGGCGAGATCTACCGCTTTCGCCTGAAGGGCGAAGGCGCCGACTCCCGCGACCTGCGCACGCTCGAGGACTGGGTGGTCGAGCGCAACCTGCGCGGCGTCCCCGGCGTCGCCGACGTGGTCTCTTTTGGCGGGCCGGTGAAGACGTACGAGGTCAATCCGGATCTCGCCCGGCTGCGCTACTACGGCATCTCGCTCCAACAGCTCTACGCCGCGCTCAATCGGGGCAACTCGAACGTGGGCGGGAGCAAGGTCACCGAGGGCGAGCAGCAGTACCTGATCCGCGGGGTCGGCCTGCTGCGATCCGCGGACGAGATCCGGGGCATCGTGCTGAGCGCGCGCGGCGGGGTGCCGGTGCGGGTGCGGGACGTCGCCGACGTGACGATCGGGAACCTTCCGGTGGAGGGGATCGTCGGACAGGACGCCGACGACGACGTGGTCACCGGCATCGTCCTCATGCGGAAGGGCGAGAATCCATCGGAGGTGCTCGCCGCGCTGAAGCAGCGCGTGGCGCTCCTCAACGACACGCTGCTGCCGAAGGGCGTGAAGATCGTGCCGTTCTACGACCGCACGTGGCTCATCCACACCACGCTCGAGACCGTGTTCGGGAATCTCACGGAAGGCGCTCTGCTCGTCACGCTCATCCTGCTCTTGTTCCTCGGCAACCTGCGCGCCGCGCTGATCGTCGCGGCCGTGATCCCGCTCTCCCTGCTCGCCACGTTCATCGGGCTGACCTGGCGTGGCATCCCCGCGAACCTCCTGTCGCTCGGCGCGATGGACTTCGGGATCATCGTGGACGGCGCGGTGATCATCGTCGAGAATATCTTCCGCCGCCTGGCCGCGAACGCGGAAGGCGAGCGGCGTGCGGTGCGCGAGGTGATCGAGGAGGCGACCGTCGAAGTCGGGCGCCCGGCGTTCTTCTCGATGCTGATCATCATCGCCGCCCACCTGCCGATCTTCACGCTGCAGCGCCACGAGGGCCGGATCTTCGCGCCGATGGCCTGGACCGTGACCAGCGCGCTCATCGGATCGCTGCTGCTGTCCCTCACGCTCGTGCCGCTGCTCTGCCTCGCCGCCCTGCGCGGACGGCTGCCGCACGGGGAGCCGGCGTTCGTGCGACGGCTGCGCGGCGGCTACGAGCGCGTGCTGGAGCGCGCGCTCGCGCGCCCGCGTCGCGTGATGCTCGGCGCCGGCCTCGCGCTCGCCGCGAGCCTCGCGCTCGCCCCCGGGCTCGGCACGGAATTCCTGCCCGAGCTGGACGAGGGCACGCTGTGGGTGAACGCGAACCT
>Ga0306926_10009868_pt1 | contig 10526 bp, 11 predicted proteins | sample flu12Cox44000178_FD_203759 | JGI IMG/M metagenome (GOLD analysis project Ga0306926, IMG submission 203759) | Lab enrichment of tropical soil microbial communities from Luquillo Experimental Forest, Puerto Rico - flux8day.12C.oxic.44.000.178 (v2)... | ecosystem: Environmental > Terrestrial >... | reverse complement strand
GACTCGCCTAGAGGGGCAGCTTCATCACTGCCCCTTCTAATCGGGAGCGGGAATGGACGCCAAGCCGCGCGCGGCGCCGGGACGCGCGGGTGTTCCTGTTCGCCTTCGATCTGCTCGAGCTAAACGGCCAGGACCTCCGGCGCGAGCCGCTCGAGGTGCGCAAGCGCCAGCTTGCGACGCTACTGCGGAATGCCCGCCTCGGCCTGCAGCTCAACGAGCATCTGGAGCACGAGGACGGCGCGGTCGTCTTCCGCCACGCCTGCAAGATGGGCCTCGAGGGCATCGTGTCGAAGCGGCTCGGCTCGCCTTATTGGTCCGGGCGTTCGCATGACTGGTTGAAGATGAAGAATCCGGCGGCACCGGCGGTGAGGCGGGAGGCTGAAGAGGATTGGGGAAAGCGGAGGTGGAAATGACCAATGAGAAGCCGCGGCGCATAGCCGACCTCCTAGCAGACCTCACGTTCGTGTCGTTCGGTAACGGAATGGAGAGAGCGACGATAAACGGAGTCCAGATCGTGAGACAAACGGGCGATACCGGATCATGACTCACAATGGTCCTCAGTGGAGCGACATTGTCGGCAGATAAGGCATCGCATCAGACGCCGGTATGCAGGCGAAGCAGGTCCAAGAGCAGCTGCCTCGTTCTTTCTGAATACGCTTTCAGGTCGGCGATGGAGGCTTCATGAAATGCCGCGTTACGGAACTTTTGCAACGGATCAAATCGTTCCAGAAAATCAATAACGCTGCCTATGTCGAATACATACACGCTGACCAAGAACTTGAATCGTAGACCCCTTTTCTTCTTATTAAAGCGGCGATGGGCCAAGACCGTTGAGAGTTGCGCGGCCAATTCATTGAAAGCAGCCCTATGTTTCCCACCAATGCCCTTGACTAGGAATTCCAACGCGGTCCACAGGAAAAGGAACTCTTCCAATTCATTTTTGGCGTCTATCGCTGAAGCCTTAAGCATTGCGAGCGGCCTACGAATATCTGGATCGAACCTAGCGAGCAGCTTGCGGTACTTTGTCTCAATCTCTTCGACGAATTTGCCTCCGGTTCCCAGGACCGCTTGTCCTATCGCGACACCTAGAAAGTAGATCTGCACTCTACCTGCGTCGAGATATATCCAGCGATAGGGTTGCTGAGTGAAGACCGACCACGCAGCGGGAAGTGCGATCATGAGGTTGCCAAGGGCAGAGCTTGTGGCTTGATCGTGCGCCTCGCGTCCAATTTGGGAGAGCGGGTCGCTAATGACGACTCCCACATCTTCAGTTCCCCCCACGCCGTGATAATTGAAAAGCCGTGGCTGAACTGGGGTCCTCGTCTCTACTTGAAGAAAAGCTCCCGAACCGCTGATCTCTGCCGCGGCTCTTGCCTGCTTCAGCGCCTGCCCATACCGCCCCGGGTCAGCGGCACCGACTCGCCCCCAAAGAGAGGCTATATCGGCTACCGCGTTCGACACGGCGTAGCTTTCGCTCCACGCGGGATCAATCTCGCCCAGGCGCATCTTCCCGTCATCTGGAAGAAGCTCTTCAAACCGGCTGTTCACCTCAAGCGGCGCTATGCGCAAAACTGTCCGTCGGACGAGTGTGGCGCCCACCAGATTTATGGTCTTCGCATTGCTTGCCAGCGTCATGGATAGACCTCAATATTTGTCCTACCGCTCCGCGAGTCGCCCGACCGCGTCACGCCACCGCTGGAGGATGAGGAGAATTCGTGGTGACGCTCATCTCCTGACTGACCGCGAGTACACCGATTATGCGCGATGGGGACGTCAATGGCACAAGCGGCTCACAGCAGCGACGTTCGTCTACCCGCCACGCCTGCCGGCTCGGCTGCGAGGGCATTGTCAGCAAGCGGCTCGGCTCGCCGTACATCAGCGACCGCACCCGGCATTGGCTCAAGGTCAAGAACCCGGCGGCGACGGCGATGAAGCGTGAGGCCGAGGAAGATTGGGGCTGATCACAAGCGGGGTGCTTCCATGGCGAACGACGAGCACGTCGCATTGCTCAAGCAGGGCGTGGACTCCTGGAACAAGTGGCGTGATGGGAACCCTGACATCCGCCCGGACCTCGACGAGGCGGACCTCAGCGGGGCGGGCCTCAGCAAGGCCAACCTCATCTTTGCGAACCTCCAGGAGGCGAACCTCAACGGGGTGGTCCTCAGCGAGGCGAACCTCTATGGGGCGAACCTCGACCAGGCGAACCTCCAGCGGGCGAACCTCAGCGGGGCGGGCCTCAGCCAGGCGAGCCTCGTCCGGGCGAACCTCAGCGGGGCGAACCTCCGCGAGGCGAACCTCCGCGAGGCGAACCTCCGCGAGGCGAACCTCCGCGGGGCGAACCTCAGCGGGGCGGGCCTCAGCGGCGCGAACCTCATCGGGGCGTACCTCAACGACGCGAACCTCAGCGGGGCGAACCTCCGCGGGGCGAACCTCGAGGCTGCCACTCTGGTGGGCACGGACCTTACGGGCGCTGACTTCACCGGCTGTCGCATCTATGGCGTGTCTGCGTGGGGTCTAAAACTGGAGGGGATCAAGCAACACAACTTGATCATCACACGCCCGGGAGAGCCTACCGTCACCGTCGATAACATCGAGGTCGCGCAGTTCATCTATCTACTGCTCCACAACGAGAAGATTCGCGACGTCATCGACACCATTGGCAAGAAAGGCGTGCTCCTTTTGGGCCGCTTCACTGACGGCCGGATCGAGGTCCTGGAACGCTTGCGAGGTAAGCTCCGCGACCTCGGCTACCTGCCTATGGTCTTCAACTTCGACAAGCCGCAAACCAAAGACTTCACCGAGACGGTTCGGTTGCTGGCTAGCCTCTCCAAGTTCATCATTGTCGACATCACCAATCCTCGGTCGGCACCCCTCGAACTACAGGCCACCGTGCCGGACTACATGGTCCCGTTCGCCCCCAAGCACCGAAACGACGCAGCGACTACACGGCCAAGCAAGCGTTTTATCGCCTCGCCGACGAGCCGCGCGACACCATCCTGGTCGCCTGCAGTAAGTGCGAATGGAAGGCCGCTTTCCCTCGCGACGAGCTGATCGCCGCACACGGGGCCGCCTGCCCAATGCCAAACCTGCTGGAACGACTCGCCGCGCCGAGCTGTCCACGGCTCGGATCACTATGCGATCGCTGCGGCGTGCACTACGTCGAACCAGTTGAGTGGCCAGAAGGCCATTGAGCGACGCCGGATTGATCCTGCTATCGTCCATCGCCGCGCGGTTACCCACCGTTTGCGAGTCGACATCGCTGGTGTCTGTCCCTAATTTTCGCGTCATGTACCGCGTAGCGCTCCGGCCTCTGAACGGCTTCATCGAATCCTGCCTTCCATCCACCGCGCCGAGCGCCCGCCCTCCGGTCCCGGCGCGGGGGATCATGCTGTTGCGGTAGATATCTCATGAGCCGTGTTGACCACTTCATCGCCTCCTGTGGCTCCTGGGAGGATTTTTGGCAGCGGACGAGGCAGTTCTCAAAAGCGGAGATGGGTCGCGCATTTGAGCGGCTTGTTCAGCTCTACCTCCAGACCGCGCCAGAATACCGAACCATCCTGCGACACGTCTGGCTGCTGCGCGACGTGCCCGCCCAGGTCCGTAAACGACTCGAACTTCCACACCCCGACGAGGGCATCGACCTGATAGCCCTTGACCGGCACGGGGAGTACTGGGCCATCCAGGCAAAGTTCCGCACTCAGCGCGACCAGCCCCTCACGCGGCGAGAACTGGGCACGTTCACTTCCCTCGCGTTCAATACGTGCCGCGACATCGCGCGGGCGGTCATTGCCCACAGCTGCAGCAGGCCGGTCAGCAAGCGCCACCTGATGCGGGACACAGTCGAGATTGGCCTGGACCGTTGGCGCTCGGCGGACTGGAGCCTGATTCTCAAGGGGCTAAAAGGCGAGAGCGCGCGACCACAGGCGAGGCACCCCAAGTCTCATCAGGCGAAGGCAGTCTCCGCCGCGAGGGACCACTTCATCCGCGACAAGGCGGCGCGAGGCCGTCTCATCATGCCATGCGGTACCGGCAAGAGCCTCGCCGCGTACTGGATAGCCGAGGCGCTCAAGGCCAAGACCATTCTCGTGGCGGTCCCTAGCCTCGCGTTGATACGGCAGGGCGTCATGGACTGGACCCGCGAGTTTCTGGCGAACGGCCAAGTGCCGGACTGGCTCTGCGTCTGTAGCGACGAGAGCGTTGGCAGCCTTGAACGGGACCAGTTCGTCGGCGAGGTTTATGAACTCGGGCTGCCCACCCACACCGAGCCGAGGAAGATAGCGTCGCTGCTTCGCGCTCCCCGCAATGGGACGAGAATCGTATTCACCACCTATCAGTCCAGCGACAAACTGGCTGCAGCGGTCCGGCGGGCAAACATAGGATTCGATCTTGCCATCCTTGACGAAGCGCACAAGACCGTGGGTGTTCGTTCCAAGACGTTTGCGACGCTGCTGCGGGAGCGAAAGTTCAAGGCTCGGTACCGCCTGTTCATGACCGCCACCGAGCGTGTGTTTCGAGGCGCCAGCGACGAAGTCCTCTCGATGGATAACCAGGCCGACTACGGAAAGTGCTTCTTTCAGTTGTCGTACAAGGAGGCAATCGCACAACGGATTATCTCGGACTACAAGATTCTGACCGTGGCCGTGAGCGACGAGCGCGTTGCCAGGGTGATTAAGGAGAACCGGATACTGAACCTGCGCGTGCGCGATCTAGACGAGGCCGAGGCCCGAGCAGTCGCGACCGGTGTTGCCCTTAAACGGGTCGAGAAACAGGGGGTCACGCACGCGATTTCGTTCCACTCCAGCATCGGTGCGGCGGCGCGCTTCAGGGACCAGCAGGATGTCCTCAATAGGCTGCGGCCGCGAACCACGAACCTGCACATCTCAAGCAAGAAGACAGCTGGCCAACGCGCCGACCTCCTGCACGAGTTCGTCGGTGAGTCGCGGGCACTCATGACCAACGCGCGATGTCTGACGGAGGGGGTCGATGTGCCAGCCATCGACTGCGTTGTGTTCGCCGACCCAAAGCAGAGTCGCATCGATATAGTCCAGGCGGCGGGACGCGCTTTGCGACGGTATCCAGGGAAAGATTACGGCTACATTCTGCTGCCGCTCGTTGTCCCCCGCGAGACGGGTTTTAAAGAATTTGCTGAGACAACGGCCTTCCGGCAAGTTGCGCGCATAGTCGCTGCGCTCTCGACCCAGGACGAGCGCATCGTTGACGAGTTTCGAGCAATCCAACATGGCCGCGTACCCACCGGGAAAATTGTCGAAATTGAAGGGGACGTTCCGGTCGGGATGCATATGTCATTCGGTCAGTTTGCCGAGGCCATCTCGACGCGGATTTGGGAAAGCCTCGCGCGTATCAATTGGCGGCCGTTTGAGGAGGCTCGCGCGTTTGTCCGTTCGTTGAAGCTGAGACGTCAGCTCGATTGGTCTGCCTATTGTTCTTCAGGCAATAAGCCCGCCGATATCCCGGCTGCCCCCGAGGCGGTTTATGCAAATGTCTGGACGAGTTGGGGCGATTGGCTGGGGACCGGCCGCTATTCCGGCGCTATGCGATCTTTTGACGATGCTCGCGCCTTCGCACGCAAATTGAAATTGAAGTCTGTTTCAGATTGGCGAGCCTATTGTAGCTCAGGCAAGAAACCCAAAGACCTTCCTCGCAATCCTTCCCAGGCTTATGCCAAATCTGGTTGGATCAGCTGGGGCCACGACCGCTTCTATCACGGCAAAATGCGGTCCTTCAAAAAAGCACGCGCATTCGTGCACGACCTCGGACTCAAATCTCAAAAGGAATGGTTCACATACTGCCATTCCGGGAAAAAACCCAAAGACATCCCCCAAAGCCCTTGGACTGTTTATCCCGATGAATGGATCGACCTATTTGATTGGCTCGGAGGGAGCCAAGCTCGTCGCAGTCGCAAGGGTTTCCGGCCGTTCAAAGCTGCCCGTACGTTTGTCCGCCGCCTTAGACTCAATAATTTCAAAGAATGGTGTGCTTACTGTGATTCCGGAAAAAAGCCTAATGATATCCCAAAGATTCCTTTGGGACCGTATGCTAACGACGGTTGGGTCGATTGGGTCGATTGGGCCGATTGGCTCGGCAGCAAACACATTCAAGCTCGTGGCAAATGGCGGCCCTTCAAAGAAGCGCGGGCATTCGTCCGCCGTCTCAGACTTCAATCCAACCAGGAATGGCGAGGCTACTGTCATTCCGGAAAGAGGCCTTATGATATTCCGGCTGAGCCCCAGAGACCTTACGAAAAATCTGGCTGGGTAAGCTGGGGCGACTGGCTCGGCACCGGGTCGGTGTCTAGACGCGACTGGCGGCCTTTCAAGAAAGCTCGTTTGTTTGCGCGGAGCCTTGGTCTGAAGTCGCAGGCTGAGTGGATTGACTACTGCAAATCAGGCAAGAAGCCAGATGATGTTCCAGCGTATCCCGGTCAAACATATGCAGAGACAGGTTGGGCTGGGATGCGCGATTGGCTCGGAAATGGCAGGCCCGTCGCGCCATGACGGCAAAAGTCAGAAGCGCGTGCCGTTGTGTAGTCGGAAAGCGCGCGGGTTAATGTATTTAGCGAGAATCTTGGCTCGGCTGCAGTTGCCGCTTGTACTCCCAGGGCCTCCGCATCCACAGGCGACCTAGTTCTTGGCGCTGCTCCTTGGTCAATTGCTCCTGTCTCGCGTGGCACGCCGGTGCGGGTGGTGCGCCAGTCGCGGGCGATCGAGGTCATGGTCGAGGTCTCTCAACGTTTGGCTCGGTCTGCGTGGGCTTAGAGTAGAACAACGGTGACGGCGTCAGAGGCGCGAGTTATCGCAGTCTTTCCAAGCCCCACTGTTGCCATGTGCTGCGTTATTTCGTCGCAAAGGGATCTCTTGGACGCGCGGCAAAGGCTCGTGCCCGCGATCGAGCGCTTTCACTTCGCTCATGACTCGATAACCTTCACCTGCGTTAGAATTTTTTGCAGCCGCGGCCCACCAATGCGGTCGCGTTCGAATAGGGATCCCCCCTTTATTCTTTAATGACCGCATCGGCATAGGGAGCAAGAGCTAATGGCAGCGGCCAAACCATACTCAATCCTTGTTTACTTTCCTTTCCAACAAGACCAATGAAAACGCCCTTGGCAACGCGGCACGCTAGTATCATTGGTCATTGCACACCTTTTCGGCCGTGGAATTGGATCACTCGCTTCCGCTCTGCTCGAGGTGGCGGAACGGCTAGCGTCGGAGCCAACACCTTATGCAGGCGGTGGATCGCCTCGCCTCGAGTGTGCCCCCAAGCGATGGTCTCGCCAGCCTGCGCCAGCCAATCACTTGCCCGACTGTAGAAATCACGGCCGTGCCAGCGTGCGAGCTTGGTGACCCTAACGCCAGCGCATCTTCCGTCAGTAAAGTGGAGAATCATCATGGCTGCTGTGCTCCCGTCATTAAGTCAGATCGATGCCGTCAGGTAGTTGATCCCGATATCGCTTCATCGAGGGGTGATCCTCGCGGGCATACCCAGCATGATTACCTTTTTCGGAACAGATCAGATGATAGTGCGAGCGGGGCTCGCCTAATGACGGCTGCCACTTTCCATCCGCATCGGGTGTCCATGTCACGTCGAGTTTGTAGGCATGGACATGCGTGATGTGACCCGGACACTTCCGCCCGTTCGCGTAGACAGATGGGCACGCAACTTCTTTGGCCATCAAAGCAGTTCTCCTATTTTCATCCGCGCGGCGCGCAACGCACGCTTATGGTTCGACAACCTCTTGACGGATGGCAGGAGGTTCAGTTCGCGGAGTGTTGTCAGTTGTTTCATCATGCACCGTTTCCTCGATCTCTTCGGGCGTGAGCGGCGGCCCCCGCGCGCCATCGCTCTCGAAATGCACGTGCTTGATGGCGGGCGGCTCACGCCCGGTGCGGCTTCGATAGGCGTGACGTGCGAGCTTGATGCCCCGACGCACATCGCCCTCCCATGTCGTCATGCGAGTAATCTGGCCGTCGTCGAATTGGACGACGCAAGTCGGAGATCCTTCGTGCGTTGCGCAGCTCGCGAAGGCGCTCCGCCAAAACGCGGATAGCGCGCTGTTGATTGGCGACCTTCGGCGATTGGACCAACGGCCGGGGAATTGCGGGTGCGCTACGGTGCGATAGGGTTCCGCCCGGGCGGAGAGTGATTATTTTGGCGCTCTTCATTTTAGTTTTGCGGCCCGCCTCATTACTCCCGTGGCAGAGATCTTTGGTCATGGTGCTCTCTTCTTGCCTTTGCGCAGCGCGCGCCGACAGATCGAAGGATCCGCGGTCGTCGTGGCCGCCGCGCCTCTACAGCCGCAGTTCGTAGGCTATAGGGCGACCTGGTCGATCTGGCGAGAAACATATGTGCGGCCACCCACGACAACGCCGAGGAAGCTGTCACCACAAGAAGCGGGAGCGACATCCATCGGGAGCGACCGCCAAGTGCTGTCGGTGTATGCCTTTGTAGCGATCTCAATCCAACGCGCGCGCGCGCGGCAACGGATCAGCCCGGCAATACCAGAGCGCTGGCGGCTCACCGCCTGACTGTTCCAATCTCGCGATCAGATCTGGCGTCCAGGCTGGATAACGCTGCACGATCCTGCGCCAGGGCTCGAAGTCTGTGGCGTGCAAAGTGAAGCGGACCAATTGACTGTATCCCCTGCGGTAAGATGGACTGCTGCCTGCCGCCTTACGCGAACCTCGCTTGTTGATTGTGGCCCAGACAAAATCAGGATCGGGATAGCCACCGATCCGGTTGGCGCCTGGCCGCAATTCTGCCGATCGGAGAATCCACGGCAGGCGAGCATTATCAGTGAGGTGTGAAACAAAATCTGTCATGGTCATCCTCCGCGGCCGCACATCAACGAGCTCGGCATCGGGCATCGCCATCCTCGCAAAACGGCACAACGGCACATCAAGCCTCTTCTGGCGGCCGTAACGGGATGACTTGTGCCGTTGTGCCGCTTTGCCCACCCCCGTCGCAGTAGGCGCGCCAGGCCGGCTCGAAGTCGTTCCGATGATAGCCCTTGGCGCTGGAATCGCTGGGCTTGCGCAAACCCACGGCCCAAACCGAGCGCGACTCGATGCCGAACATGCGCAGCATTGCGCGTAGCTCACCGTTACGCAGTTTGTGCGGCGGACGATCGCCTCTGACTCCGCAAAACTCCGACCAGCCGGCTTCCTCCAACCGGTTGAGCGCTTCGAGCAGCGCCTTGCCAGTGAGACGGTCACCGCTTGCGTCGAATATCTCGCGGATGGAATAGAGCAGCAGCACGGCGACATCCTCCTCGCGATAGTCTTTGGCAAAGAAGACCGCAGTAGCCCGCGCGATCCGCCCCCACTCAGCACCGAAGCTGTCGGCGATGGCGATCAACGGCCGCCAGTTATCGGCGATACGATCGACCAGCTCGAGAGGCAGCTGGGGATTGACGTCGAGCTTCACGTAGCGCGCCCAGTCTCGGACCTGCACGTAGACCCGGTCGAGGTCGCCGGTGTTGTCGAGATCGAATCGCCGTAGCTCGCGCCATCTATCGTTGCGCTGCATACGGATGACGATCGAGCGGCTCATCAACGGCAGAGGAAGGACCCCGATTGCCGCCATAGCGATAGGTGCGAATACACGGTAGGTGCGCCGCTGCTTGCCAACGCCACGATCGATCGTTCGTCCGCGACGATAACCCGCGTTGAGTACAGCACGCAGAGCGTTCTTGGCCGCGATTTCCTGGTTATCAAACTCATCCATCAACAACGTGCATAGCGTGCGATCGATGGTGTCGTAGACCGCCGCCGCCGTGATGTTGTCGGTCAGTTTTGCCCGCGCCACCAATCGACCGAACACATCCAGTCCGACTGACTTCCCACAACCGCGCACCGGGCTGGTCAGCAACAAGCGCGGCGTGACCATATAGCGGTCGTAGACGTGCGTGTGCATCGCCCACAACGCCATCGCCACGTACTCGTGACTGTTGAGCGCAAGGTAAGTCTTGAACGCACCGCAGACGAGACTGAGGACCGTGTCGTGAGGATTGACCGGTTCGACCGGAGCAGTGTCGCGTGGATCGGGAGGCGGTGGCGCGGTAGCTGCGTCATCAGCCGCGGCCTGCGCGAGGATCGAGGGAATGTCACTGTTTTTCTTGCCGTGGCGCTTAAGCCATTCATCCACCTTCCGCTCGGCATTGGCACGATCGCCCGGGCTCGCGCGGTTGTCCATGAACACCGCGAAAATCTTCGCGAAGAGCTGCGCGGGTGTTGTCATGCCGCGCCCCCACGGCAAGAGGGCGGCGTCCCAGCCACTGGGCAAAATACGCTAAGACTGCCAAAGTGCGCTTTAAGCGCACCCAGCCAGCGCAAGCCTTTGGAATCACATGATCTGGTTACAACGCCGCGAGTTCATCGCACTGCTCGGAGGCGCGGCGGCTGCTTGGCCGATAATGGCGCACGCGCAAACCTATCCATCGCGCCCGATCACCATCGTGGTACCGGCTCCGGCCGGCGGGCCCGGGGATACGCTCGCGCGCCTTTTGGCTG
>Ga0306926_10009867_pt1 | contig 10526 bp, 7 predicted proteins | sample flu12Cox44000178_FD_203759 | JGI IMG/M metagenome (GOLD analysis project Ga0306926, IMG submission 203759) | Lab enrichment of tropical soil microbial communities from Luquillo Experimental Forest, Puerto Rico - flux8day.12C.oxic.44.000.178 (v2)... | ecosystem: Environmental > Terrestrial > Soil... | reverse complement strand
CAGTTTGCGTTGACCACGCTCGTCATGATACAAGTCTCATGACGAGATTATTCTCACGGTGGTCCGAACTTGAGGAAGGACTCCACCCGATGACCTCTAGCGAGCGCACTGCCGCAGGGACCGGCGCGGTGATGGCCGAGGCGGCCAACCGCTTCCTGGACCTGCTGGATGACACTCAGCGGAAGACAGCGGTGTCCGGTTTCCCCGGCGAGCCGGAGCGCACCCGCTGGTTCTACAACCCCTCCGATCACGGCGGCCTCACCCTCACCGACTGCACCCCCGCCCAGCGGGTGGCGGCGCTGCGGCTGCTGGCCACCGGGCTCAGCCCAGCCGGGTACCACGCGGCCGCAGCGATCATGGGCCACGAGCTGATCCTGGAACACCTGGAGGACTGGCCGGTGCTGCCCGGCTGGGGCCGGGTCCGCGACCCGCTGCACTACGCGGTCACCATCTTCGGCGACCCGGGACCCGGCGACTGGGGGTGGAGGTTCGCCGGGCACCATCTATCCCTGCACTACACCATCGTCGGCGGTGAGCTGGCCGCGGCCACGCCCAGCTTCTTCGGCGCCGACCCAGCCGACGTCGAGCTCCCCGGCGGCGGGCTGCTGCGGCCGTGTGGCGCCCTGGAAGATCTGGGCCGCGACCTTGTCCGCTCCCTCGATCAGGCCCAGCTGGCCGCCGCACTGCTGGCCCGGCAGGCACCGCCAGACATCGTCACCGGCAACCGGCCGGTGCTCGAGGGGCGGCTGTGGGTCGTGCCGCCACGGGAGCGGTTCCGCGCCCCAGACCACCTGCTCCGCCCGGCACTCGGCGGGCTGGAGGCCCGCCTGGCCGCCGCCGAGCGCGCTCTGGGCCCCGCAGCGGTCGAGACACTCTCATGGTCGGCCACCCCAGCTGGGGTGCCCTGGCCCCAGCTGCGCCCCGGCCAGCAGGAGATCCTGGCCGCGCTGCTGGGCGCCTACCTGCACCGGCTCCCCGACGACATGGCCGAGGCCGAGCAGGCGAAAATCACTGGCGCTGCCGCCGAGGCACTGCACTTCGCCTGGGCCGGCAGCACCGAGCCGCGCCAGCCGCACTACTACCGCATCCAGGGCCCCCGGGTCCTGGCCGAATACGACAACACCCAGCGCGGCGGCAACCACATCCACAGCGTGTGGCGCGATCCGGTCGGCGACTTCGGCCGCGACCTCCTCGCCCACCATTACGCCACCAGCCACCGCTAACCGGCCCGGCCACGCCACCCGCCTGTCACCTCACCTGCCCGGAGACCACAATGCCTGCCAGCACCAGCTGGCGGCCCGGCGGGTGCGGGAGATCGCCAGCAAGCTGCGGGCCCGGGGGGCGCTGGTCATGCAGTTCTCTGGACGCGGCGCTAAGGCGCTCATGACGTTTACCATCTCGGTCGGCAGAATCGGCACATTGGAGGCTGGTCGGGTGCTTGCCCGGGCTGGTGCTGCATGTGCCGGATCTGCCCGCATCGAAGATCAAGGCTGCACCCCTGGGATTCGCTGGCCGGGTTCCGGCTCCGGTACGAGCTCAGGGAAATGACCGCTGCGGCCAGCCCGGCGTACATCACTTGCAACCGGGTCGGCGCCAGAGGCAAATATGCTGCCGACGGGTGTTACGGGTCACACGGTGGGCAGTAGCCCGCCGTCGACGACGTGGCTGGTGCCGGTGAGGTAGCCGGCTGACGGGGAGACCAGGAAGGTGACTAGCGCGGCCACGTCGTCGGGGGTGCCGGGTCGGCCGAGCGGGATGTCGAACGCGGCCATGAAGCGCTCGCGGGCGGTCGCGATGTCGGTGCGGGCATCGTCGGCGAGGATCCGCAGTCGCGCGGCGAAGGCGGATGTTTCGATCACGCCGGGGGAGACGAGATTGACGCGCACGTTGTCGGGGCCGACCTGGCTGGCGAGTCCCTTGCTGTAGGTTGCCAGCGCCGCTTTGGCGGCGGCGTAGGCAAGGGCGGCTGGTCTGGGCAGGCGGGCGGCGTTGGATCCGATGTGCACGATGGCGCCGCCGCCCGCGGCGATCATGCTGGGCAGGACCGCGCGGTCGAGGCGTACCGCCGATAGCAGGCTGCTGTTCAGGTCGGCGAGCCAGTCCGCGTCGGTCATGGCGAGCACGCCGCCGGGCACGACGGTCTGGCTGGCGGCGTTGTCGACCAAGATGTCGATTCCGCCCAGGTATTCGAGCGCGCGAGCGGCCAGTTGCGGCGGCCCGTCCGGCGTGGACAGGTCGGCGGCAATGAAGTGGGTCGCCCCGTCGTGGTCTCCTGGTGAACGGGCAGACACGACAACGTGCGCCGCGGCTTGGCTGAGGTGGCGGGCGATGGCCGCGCCTATTCCGCGGGTGCCGCCGGTGACAAGTGCCCGTCGTCCGGTGAGATTGGTCAACGCCTGGCTCCTTCGTGGATGGACATATGTCAGTGCGTGTAGGCGAATGAATAAGAAGTCCCCGGGCGCGGCGCCCGCCGTCACCTCCGGGCTAGGACGATGTTCTGTCCGCCGGGGAGGTTGATGAAGCGCTGCAATTCGTAGCCGGCGTCGGCGAGCAGGGCACGGAACTCGCCGCCCGGGCGTATCTTGCCGCCGTTGGTGACCAGTAGGTGCAGGTCGAGCAGGAATGGCATCAGCCCGTCACCGGGCCGCTCCGGCAGCAGTGCCTCCACGATGGCCAGCGTGTGCCCGGGCCGGCCTGCCCGGTGGCAGTTGCGCAGGATCGTCGCTGCCGCAGCGTCGTCCCAGTCGCACAGCACGTGCGCCAGGACGTAGAGGTCCGCGCCGACCGGGACGCCGTCGAAAAAGCTCCCGCCCACCGTCTCGATGCGCGGCCCGGGAGGGCTCGCCGCCGCGTCTGCGGCGCCCGCAACCACGTCAGGCAGATCGAACAGGACGCCGGTGGCCCCGGGAGCGCGGGCGAGCAGTGCCCGCAGCAGGAAGCCGTGCCCGCCTCCTACGTCCACGATGCGCTGGTAGGGCGAGGTGTCGAAGTGGGCGGCCACCACCGGTGCCCTGGCGGCGGACAGGCCGGTCATCGCGCCCGCGAAACGGCTGGCCTGGCCGGGGTGTTCGCGCAGGTAGGCCCAGATGTCCTGGCCGAGCGCCGCATGCGCCGTCGGTTGCCCGGTGGTCACGGCCTCGGCGAAGCGTTCCAGGGGCCGCGCCAGGAAAGGCTCGGTCATCATGACCGCGTAGTCGCGGAAGGTGCCCGCACCGGTCACCAGGCATTCTCCAAGCGCGGTGAGCGCGTAGCGGCCGGGCGGAACTTCTTCGAACAGGCCCAGACCCGCCCCCGCCCGCACCAGCCGGGCCATCGCGTCGGCGTCGGCGGAGGCGGCCCTGGCCAGCTCGGCTGCTGTCCGCGGCCCGCCTGCTAGATGGTCGGGGACGCCGAGCCGGGCGATCGCCGCGGTCACGTGCGTCTTCCACAGGCTGGTGATCAGCTCCATCACACGGCCCTGTGGAGGCGGTCCGGTCACGGTGTCACGAGAAAGCTGGTCGTGGGGGTGCATGGTAGTCCTGGTGCTCCTTTCTAGGGATCATTGCGACGGGCGTTACCGGGGGTTAGCAGGCCATCAGCGCGCGGTGGTTTGTACCGTTTGGCCGCTGGCGTTTGCTGCGGGATTCGCCCTTCCCAGGCCAGGCAGAATTGGGCCATCGCTTGCGGGTCGTCGCGTGCGGCGGCGCGTGCCTGGAGGATCTCCGGTGCCGGCGCGCTGAACCGTGCGGCGCGGAGGTTTGCCTCGTAGTCGCCCATCGTGGCCTCGTTACGGCGGCGCTCGTACTCGCTGAGGGCCTCAGCGTCAGCCGGCCCGCCGGAAAGGGTTGCCGTCAGCGCATCCGCTAGCAGCTCGGCGTCTCGGAGGGCATCGCAGATCCCCAGCGCGCGGACTGGGTCTTTGTGGCTGCCGGCGTCACCGACGAGTGCCCAGCCGGGCCCATATGGCTTGCGCAAGAAGTTCGGCAGCTGCGCCGCGCCGTAGATCCGCTCCTCGCGCCGTCCTGAGCGGATGCGCTGGGAGAGGTCCGGTACGCGGTCGACCACCACCATCATCTGGGCCTCGATGTCCGGCCGGACGGCTGGCAGCTCGGCGATCGGCCAGCCGGCGAACACGGCGAACAGGCCGTCGTTGGTGGGGTGAGCGAAAATCATCCGGTGGCCGCGCCGGTACATCTCAAGCCCGTCCCCTGCGATCCCGCTCCAGTAGGAGAAGTACCAGCACGCGAGCGTCGGCTGCTGCGCGTAGGCCGGCGCACCGACTAGCTTGGCGACCCGTGAGTTACGCCCGTCGGCGCCGATCACCAACCGGGCACGCTCGGTCAGCCCGCCGCGGCCCCGGATGCCGGTGACCCGGCCGTCTTCAAAGGTGAGGTCGTGGACAGGGGATCGGTCCCGGAACTCCGCGCCGGCTTCGACCGCAGCATCGATGAGCACCTTGTCCAGGGCCGCGCGCCGTGGCGCGACCCCGACCGGGACGCCGTCCACGACGAGGCCGCGTCCGGTCAGCGGGAAGTCGCCGAGGTCCATGGTGATCGAGGTGATCGGCGGGCAGCCGGTCGCGAGCACCCGGTCGAGCAGCCCCCAGGCGGCCAGTCTCGGCGGCCCGTGCATGTGCACGTAGTGTCCGTGGGGAATCTCGCTCGGGAATCGCGCCCGGTCGACGAGCAGCACATCAAAACCCCGGCGCGCCAGCAGCATCGCAGTTGCAGCCCCGGCGACCCGGGCACCAACGACGATCGCGTCGTAGCGGCGCCGATGCCCGGCGCGGGTCATCTTCGCATCCGAGCGCCAGGCGCTCATATCGCCTCGTTCATTGCCAGGGCGACGCGGGCCAGCGCGCAGCGCCGGGCCTGAGCCGGGCGGTAGCTGGCGTGCGGCATTGCCGTCTCCTTGGGTGTGTAGCCGTGTTATCCCGAGGATGCGGCCAAGAGCCTGCCTTGCGGATCGGGCAACTGCCCAAGATCCATGTGCCCCGGTGTTTAGATTTTGCGTGGGCAGTGTTTAGGGTTGCCGGGAACGCAGCAGGCCGGCGCGCTCGGCCAGGGACGCGGCCTGGACCCGGCCGGAGACGCCGAGTTTGCGCAAGATGTTGCTGACGTGCACGCCCGCGGTCTTGGGGCTGATGTACAGCTCGGCGCCGATCTGGGCGTTAGTGTGCCCGGCGGCCAGCAGCCGCAACACCGCCAGCTCCCGGCCGGTCAGCCCATACGGGGCGGGCGCCGGGGCCGGTGCCGGTTTGGCAGCGGGCGGCTGGAGCGGAATCCGGGCCCGATCGGCCAGCGCGCGGATCGCCGCGAGCAGCGGCGCATGGCCGACGGCGGCCCCGGCGGCCGCGTGCAGCGCGGCCGCGGCCGCCGCGGTGGGCCGGCCGGCGTCCAGCTGGGCCTGGGCCTGCCGCCAGCAGGCGTAGGCGGCGCGGTGCGGGCAGCTCAGGTCCTGCCAGGCCGTGGCCGCTGCGGCCCACGCCTCAGGGTCACTGGGCCCGGCCAGCCGGGTCCGCTCGGCGTCCCAGGTGGCCCGCTCGGCGGGGATGGCGGCCACGTACGGGTGATCGGTGAATGGGGCGCCGCCCATCTGGCCCACCCAGGAGGCCAGGGCGCCGCCGGCGGCCGCAGCGGTCGCGGCGGCGGCCTGGTCTCGGCGGGCACGGGCTTGTTCGGCCAGGTCGGCGCAGGCCCGCATGCCCGCCGCCAGCAGCCGTCCGCAGAAAATGGTCACGTCCGGAGATGTGACCAGTGCCAGCACTCGCTGGACCTCGTCCAGAGCGTCGCCGGGCCGCCCGGTCCACAGAGCGGTCTCCACGGCCCGCGGCGCCGCCTCGTAGGCGTAGTTGAAGACTCTGTCGACGGCGGGGAAGGCGTAGATCTGCTGCCACCGGCTGGCGGCAGCGTCGCTGTCGCCGCGCAGCAGGTCGATCTCGGCGCGAATCACATGGGCCCACCAGTGATCACGTGCCGGCGGCCCCGTGGTCAGCGGGTCGATCAGTACGGCCGCGTCGGCCGTTCGCCCAAGGGCCAGCAGCGCCTCTGCCGCGGTGAAGACCATGTCGTATGCGATGTCCCAGTCCTCCAGGCCGGCCTGCCGGGCAGCATCAACACCGCGCGAGGCCACCTCTGCGGCGCGCTGGAACTGGGCGAGCTTGATCAGGTCATCGCTTTCCTGGCAGGCCAGCAACACCAGTGCCGGGCCGTCCTGTGCGGCCCGGGCCAATGCCCGCCCACGTTCATAGGTGGCGAACCCCTCCTTCATCTGCCCGCGCATGAACGCGGCGTACGCGATCACGGCCAGGATGCGGGGGATCAGCGCCGTGGCGCCGACCGTTTCGGCTATCTCCAGCGCCCGGTTCAGCACGGGGGTTCTGGCCTGAGGCCGCCCCTCAACACTCAACAAGAAGAAGCTGGCGTCAAGCAGGGCCTTGGCGTGATCGAACGACGGCGGCGCCTGCTCGAACAGCCGCACCGCCTCCCCTATCAGCGGCAACCCTGCAGCGGGCGCCTCGAGCGCCCGGAAGTACCCGGCGCGGTAGCAGACGATCGCAGCGGTCGCGGGGTCCGGATAACTGGCGTACCGGCGGTAGGCCTCTTCGGCGACCACACCGGCGCGCGCGTTGTCGCCTGACAGGTGCAGCGCGTCGGCAGCCCGCGCGTAGAGCCGGGGGAGGTCGATCCCGGCAGGGACACCGGGCTGGGCCTGGCACAGCTCGATCGCCCGCTGCCAGTGGGCGGCCGCCTGCGCGTAGCCGAACACCCGCTCGGCAGCCCCGGCCGCGGCCACGCGGGCCGGGAGTTCCTCGGCCGGGCTGCCCGCCGCCTGCCAGTGCCCGGCTACCTCCGCGGCCAGGTCTGGGTCCCCGGCCAGGGCCCGCGCCGTGCGCTTGTGCAGCGCAGCTCGTTCCCCAGGCAGCAGCCCACCTGTCACCGCTTCGGCCAGCAGCGCATGGCGGGGCCGGTGCCCCCCTTCGGCGGTGCCTTCGGCGAGCAGCCGGGCAGCTGCCAGCTCCCGCAACCCCCGCCGCACCGCCTCGGCATCCAGCCCGGTCACCTCACGCAGCATCGCCTCGCCCAGCGGCCGGCCTGCGACCGCCAGTCCATCCAACACCGCACGCGCGTCACCGGCGGAGCGGGCCGCCCGTGCGGCCAGCAACTCGGCCAGCCGGGCCGGCAGCCCCGCCGGTACAGCCAGCCCGCCTCCGGCCCGGCCGGCCAGCGCCGCGGCCACAAGTTGCTCGGTGAAAAACGGGTTTCCCTCCGCCCGCGCGTACAGCTCATCGACTGCACGCGGCGACACCGGGCCGCCCGCCAGCGTCGCCACCTGCCGCGCCGCCTGGTCCGGCGACAGCGGGCCCAGCCGGATCTCCTCCACCCCCGCCCCGGCCCGCACCTGGCCAAGCCAGCCGGCCACGTGCGGCGCCAGCGGCGCTTGGTCCCCCCGGCAGGTCACCACCACCGTCACTGCCCCCCCGCGCCCAGCCCGGGCTAGCACCGTCAGGCAGTCCAGCGTCGCGCTGTCCGCCCAGTGCACATCCTCAACCACCAGCCCCACCCCGAACCGCCCCGACACCGCCGCCAGCAACTCGGCCACCCCGGTGAACAACCGCTCCCGGCTCCACTCCCCGTCCCGGCCATCGCGCACCGCTCCGCCACCGTCGGGACCCAGCCCCGGCAGCAGCCGCGCTATCTCAGCCCGCACATACCCCGGCGCCGCCTCCAGCGCCTCCGCCAGCACCCGGCCGTCATCCAGCCCGGCCAGTTCGCCCAGCGCCCCGGCCACCGGCAGCAGCGGCAGAGTGCCTGCCAGCGGCAGGCACTCGCCCCGCGCTATCACCATCCCCGCCGCCGCGGCTCGTTGCATCCCCTCGGCCACGAACCGGCTCTTGCCCACCCCCGCATCCCCGACCACCAGCACCAGCCGGGCATCCCTGCTCAGCGCTCCCAGCAGGGCGGACAGCTCACGCTCACGGCCAACAAAGCCCGCTGGGCCCGCCATGCGCTTAGCCCATCAGCCCGCGCCTGCCCCCGTCAATCCTCATCCCAACGCCTCGTAGCTGCGTTACGGCATGGGGAGCCTGACTACTGAGGTCCCGCTTGCCGGTCGGCGAGCAGGAGCTCGCGACTGACCGGCCCATCCACGATCCCTTCGGCTGTTACCGGGGCGAGACCGCACCTGCGAAGCCACACCGCGGCTGACCATGGCCTGGCCCTTCCGGCCTCCACCCGCGGCGGCCTGCCCCGGCTCCCCGCGACCAGCGGGAGGCTGCTCAGCCCGATGCCCGCGAGGATGGCCACACCCCCGGTGACCTGCGCGGGGCCCATCGGATCGCCGAAGATCACGGCTCCCGCAGCGGCGCCGACCATCGGCTCCAGGTTGAGGAACGCCCCGGCGATCTCGGCAGACACCCGAGATTGCCCGTAAGCGAACAGGGTGTACGGCAGCAGCGTGCCGCCCGCCGCCAGCGCGCCGACGGCCAGGACTGGTCCGGGGCCGGCCGGCAGAGCAGGCCCGCCCTCCGTGATCAGTGTGAAGGCCAGCGCGCCGAGTGCGGCCCCGAGGAACTGCACGGCAGTGGCCGCAATGGGGTCACGGCCGGGCAGCAGCCGGGCTTGCGCCACAGTGAACACAGCCGACAGCAGCAGCGAGACCAGCACCAGGCCGTCGCCCCCGAAGGTCGCGCCGCCGCCTCCGCCGACGGTAACCAGGCCGACGCCCGCCAGCGACACCGCGAAGCCAACCCAGGCCACAGGCCGGGCCACCGCGTGGTGCCATAGCATCGCGATAACCGCGACCAGGACCGGCAACGCGCCGAGCAGCAGCGCCGCGTGGGTGACGCTGGTCCGGGCAATGCCGGCGTTCTGCGCGATGACTGACCCGCCGTACCCAACCGCGCCGGAGGCCAGCACCATGGGTGTGAAGGCAGGGCGCAGCCGGGGCCGGGCAACAGCCAGCAGGACCGGAGCGGCCAAGCCGAAACGCGCAACGGTGAGCCAACCCGGTCCCAGCCAATCCAGTGCCAGCCTGGACAACGGCACGGTGGATCCCCAAAGCAGCCCCGCCCCGCTAAGGGCAGCGACGGCGTGACGGTGGCTGGTGTTCATGAATCCATCCGGGCGAACTCCAGGTGAGGCTCCACCAGCCCGCGGGCATTGCCGGCTCGCGGGGCGTCAAATCGAGATCCAGCCACGCCGACCCGCCGGGATCGCGCATCGGCCCTGTCCAGCACGGTCATCGTTTCCAAGCCCTCCGCGGTCAACTGGGGATTCCTGCGAGCACGGACTGATCAGCCCTGCCGTCCGGCATCTTCAAGGCTCGCTCTAAGCAGGGGCGGCCCGGATCTGGCGATCGCCTAGGACTTGGGCGCGGAGGCGTTTAGATTTGTGCGGCAGTGTTTAGGGCTACCCCGAGTGCATCGGGCCGTGCGGTAGGTCACCGCCTGGATCGCGCTGCCGTCGGGCTGTGCAGGAACGTCCCGCGGGGAGGGTCAGGCTGTCTCCCCGAGGCCATCCAGCGTCAGCGTCATGAAGGTGCTGTCGCGGCTCGGCTGGTAGTGGCCGAACGGCCCGCACATGGTGAATCCTGCGCTTGCGTACAGCGAGCGCGCTGGAGCAAACGCTGGCTGGGACCCTGTCTTCAGGCTCACCCGGCGAAAACCGCGAACGCGGGCCACGCCGATGAGATGGGCGACCATCGCCCGTCCAATCCCGCGGCCCCGGGCAGCCTCGGCGGTATGCATGGACTTCAGTTCAGCGTGGCGCCCGTTTAGGCGCCTCAGTGCCCCGACTGCCAGCAGTTCGCCCCCCGCGCGATAGCTGAACATGGTGACCGCAGAATCGAGGAGGCCAGCTATGTCCAGTGCATGCATGTCCCCGGGCGGCTTGTGCGACTTAGCGAAGTCCAGGTGGCACTCCACCAGCGTACGAACGTCGTTGGCACGCGGGTCGTCGATCGAGATCTTGACCTCAGCCATCGCCGCGCCTGCTTGACGGGGCAAGTCCGGGCCCGGCTGGGCTGGTGTCGCCGGCTGGCCATGAGGACGTGTTTGCAGCGAGTGCACCCGAGCCAGGTGATGCCCCCACGCCGGAGGCGGCGAGCAGCCCGCTGGGACTCGGTGCACCGAATCGGCCATGTCCGGCTCCGTCATCGTCCTAACACCTTCCGTGGGTCAGCGCGAGAGTCTGTACGAATACGGGCCGGCCTATCGAGCCCGCACACCCTCAAGGCTCGCGCGAAGACCAAGCGACGCGGATCGGGTGATCACCCAGGATCCGGAGCCGCTGGTATTTAGATCTGCGCGGGTGGTGTTTAGGAGAGGACCTCGCGTCCACGCCGGGATCTCCAGCGCCAACTGGGGCGGGGGCCGTCCGAGTCGTCGCGGAGACCGGAACCGAGCTCATCGCAACGGCGCCCACGGCCTCTACCCGTTCCGGCAACTCATATAGAGAGGCGGAACTGAGGCGAGCTGGTCGCGCCGCTCATTCTGCTCGCGGCGTTCCAGGCTGTGGGGCATCTAGCAGGCCGGCGCGTTCGGCTAC
>Ga0306926_10009866_pt1 | contig 10526 bp, 9 predicted proteins | sample flu12Cox44000178_FD_203759 | JGI IMG/M metagenome (GOLD analysis project Ga0306926, IMG submission 203759) | Lab enrichment of tropical soil microbial communities from Luquillo Experimental Forest, Puerto Rico - flux8day.12C.oxic.44.000.178 (v2)... | ecosystem: Environmental > Terrestrial > Soil... | reverse complement strand
GACGACGCCGATCACCTTTGATGCGCCGGCTCGGCGGGCGGCGGCGGCGGACAATGAGCCGCTCTTCCCGGCCGCGCCGATGACCAGGACGGTTGCCCCATGCTTGACGACTCGCTGGGTCAGGGCGGGGGCGCCGCACACATCCATGACCGCGAGCGAGAGGGGGACCGGCAAATCTGGGGGCAGGACGGCGGCGATCGATCTGGCGAAGAGGATGGCGTGCCCTTCGCAGGGGATCTGCTCGGACTGGGCATCCCAGCGGGACAGCCCGTCGGTGATTAGCAGGGGGGTCAGGGTCAGCGAGACCAGGGTGGCGATGCGCTGGCCGGGCTCCAGGCCGAGCGGGGAGGCCGGGCCGACCTCCTCCACGGTGCCGGTCAGCATGCCGCCGGACCCGGTGACCGGGTTCTGCATCTTGCCGCGGGTGGTGATGATCTCCAGCACCGCGGCCCTGATCTTGTCCGGATCGCCCGCGTAGGTCTCGCGCAGCTGCCGGTAGGAGGCGGCGTCCAGGTTCAGCCGGTCGACGCGGACCCGGACCTCGTCCGGGGCGATCGCGGGACTCGGGTCCAGCCGCCAGGCCGCCTGGGGCAGGACGCCGGGCGGATCCAGCACGCGACGCAGGCCGAGGGGCGAGGCCGATCCCTGGGCCGGGGTGGGAAGCGAGGTGGTCATGCGCTGAGGGGTTCCCTTCTTCACAGGCCAGCCGCGGCTGGGGCCGGGCCTGCGCCCTGCCCGCCCGCGCGTGCCCGGGCGGGGCACGTAACACGACGGTCCGTTCAGTAAAATCTTCTGTTAGATGGCTCACATAACGTAAGTTTTGCGGCAGATCTGCTATTGTACAGTAGATATTGTTGCCGTGATGCGGCCCCGGCGACCCGACGTCCCGGGGCCGCTCCGGAAAATCTACGGTTCACTACGTTTTGTACCGCAGGTCCTTCGGTACTATCCAGAGATGGGAGGGCTTCGTTCATGATCTCTCAGCCTTATATCTACAAGCGTCATGAGCTGGCCGAACCCGACTGGCGCCGTTTCCCCGGCTGGGCCGGGGTGTCCGCCGCCGACTGGGAGTCCGCACAGTGGCAGCGCGCGCACTGCGTCAAGAACGCCCGCCAGCTGAGGCAGGTCGCCGGGCCCGGGCTGGACGAGAGCTTCTTCTCCGACCTCGAGCGTGACCAGCGCGAGCGGGCCACGATGTCGATGCTGATCCCCCCGCAGATGCTCAACACCATGGTGCCGTCGGGCGCGCCGGACGAGCCGGGCTTCACCGAGGCGTTCTACGCCGACCCGGTGCGCCGGTACATGATCCCGGCGTTCAGTGACCGGCGGACCGACTGGCCGTCGCACCCGTACGCGCAGCGCGACTCGCTGCACGAGGCGGAGATGTGGGCGGTCGAGGGCCTGACTCACCGGTACCCGACCAAGGTGCTGGCCGAACTGCTGCCGACCTGCCCGCAGTACTGCGGCCACTGCACCCGGATGGACCTGGTCGGCAACGCCACGGCCCAGACCGACAAGCACAAGTTCGTGATGGCCCGGGACGACCGGCTCGGCGCCATGCTGGATTACCTGCGCCGTACCCCCGGCGTGCGCGACGTGGTGGTCTCCGGCGGGGATGTGGCCAACCTGCCCTGGCCGCGGCTCGAGGGCTTCGTGGCCGCACTGCTGGAGATCGACTCGATCCGCGACATCCGGCTGGCCAGCAAGGCGCTGATGGGGCTGCCGCAGCACTGGCTGTCCGATGAGGTGCGCGCGGGCATGACCCGGCTGGCCGGCACCGCCCGCTCGCGCGGGGTGAGCATCGCCATCCACACCCACGTGAACGCCGCCCAGTCGGTGACGCCGCTGGTGGCGCGGGCCACCGCGGCCATGCTGGAGGCTGGCGTCCGTGACGTGCGGAACCAAGGCGTGCTGCTGCGCGGCGTGAACAACAGCACCGAGGCACTGCTCGACCTGTGTTTTGCCCTGCTCGACGGCGCCGCGATCATGCCCTACTACTTCTACATGTGCGACATGATCCCCGGCAGTGAGCACTGGCGGCTGTCGCTGGCCGAGGGCCAGTCGCTGCAGCACGACATCATGGGCTACCTGCCCGGGTTCGCCACCCCCCGGATGGTCTGCGACGTGCCCTACGTCGGCAAGCGCTGGGTGCACCAGGTGGCCAGGTACGACACCGAGCGCGGCATCTCCTACTGGACGAAGAACTACCACACCGCCCTCGAGGCCGACGACGAGCTCGCGCTCAGCCGCGAGTACCCGTACTACGACCCGATCTACCTGCTGCCCGAATCAGGCCAGGCCTGGTGGCGGTCGCAGGCCGTCCAGCCGCCCGCTGGCACGCTCCTCAGCCTCGCCGACGCCCGCGGCTAACTACTTCGACCTGGCTCAGGGTGACTCTATAGTTTGAGTAGATCGTCTGATCTTTCTTTTTAGGAATGCGCGGGGCAACACAGTGCGGGCCTACCCGGATCGCAGTCGGTGCGCGGTCGCCTGCTGCCGGGCAGCCGCCTGCTGTGCCGCCATCCTCATCGGCGCTACCGCGTGCGGTACAGCCCGCCCCGGTCCTTCGGCCCGGGCCGCGCCGTCGGCGAACCCGCTGGCCGGGCTGACCGCCGACCAGATCGCCCGCAAGGCGATCGCTGACCTCGCAGCGGCCTCGTCGGTACACATCACCGGGTCGGTTGGGCAAGATGGCCAGAGCGCGTTCGCCGACCTGACGCTCGGTACCAAAGGCTGCCGGGAAACCTTCCGGTTTCCCGGGCAAGGCTCGTTCGGAATGATCGCGATCGGCAACACGATCTGGCTCAAGCCTGATAGCCAGATGCTCGGCATGTTCCCGGCCAAGGTGCGGCCGCACCTGGCAGGAAAATACGTCCAAACACCCGACGTACCGGGTGGCATGACAGATTTCTGCGGCCTGGGCGAGACTGCCAACTCCTTCGGCAGCGAGCTGAAAGACCTGGTCACAGTCAAGATCACCACGATCTCGGGCCAGCCCGCCCTGCAGCTAGCCGACAAGCGCCATTTGACGAGCGCCTACGTCACGATGTCCGCCCGCCCGGAGCTCCTGCGCGTGGATGTCAGCCAGGACCACGCGGAGTTCACCGGCTACAACCAGCCTGTGACGTTCACCCCGCCACCTGCCGACGAGACGGTCACCGAGGCTCAGCTTCGTGCTCTAGCGGGGTGATCACCCGTAGCGCGTGGCCAGCTCCTGCAGGCACTGTCTTACCGCGGGCCAGTCGGCGGCGGTGACGCTGAATCGCGCCGAGTCCCGGGGCCGCAGGTCCGTGCCGAGCCGGTGCGCTCGCAGGACGCCCTCGAAACGCGCGCCGATCCGTTCCATGGCCTGCCGTGACCGCTGGTTCCGTGCGTCGGTGTGCAGGGACACCGAGGACACCTGCCAGACCTCGAACGCGTGCGTGAGCATGAGGCGCTTCATCTCGGTGTTCGCCCCGGTCCTGATCGCCTTTGGGCTGAGCCAGGTGTAGCCGATCTCGCAGGTGTCGGGTCCAGTGCGGCCGCGGCCGTCCGGCCACGCCCAGTAGTCGAGGTCGAAGAACCGGGTCGAGCCGATCACGGTGTCGTCCGCGGTGCGGACTACGGCGAACGGTACGGCCATCCCGTCGTCGCGGGCCGCGATCGCGGTCTCGACATACTGCCGGACCTGGTCCTCGTCCTGTGGCACCGCGGACCAGCGGTACAGCTCCGCGCCGTCGGCCGCCGCGGCGACCAGCCCGGGCATGTGCTCGTGCTGTAGCGGCTCGAGGCGGACCAGCTTCCCGGCGAGTGTCCCCGCGGCGGCTCGCGGCGCGGCGGCAGCGCCTTCCGATCGTGGTCGCCTCTCCAGGTAGCGGCCGTTGGGCCGGGCGAAGCCGAACTGGCGGTACAGGCCGTGCGCGTCGGAGGTGTGCAGCATCCAGCGCCATCCGGCGCCCGCGCCGTCCTCGATCATCATCCGCACGATGGCCTTACCCAGCCCGGCGCCCCGGTGCTCGGCCAGCACGTACACGTCGGCCAGGTACGCGCACCCGCCGTCGCCGTAAGCACGCGCGAAGCCGATCATGGCCCCGGCCCGGTCGTAGGCGCCCACGACCCGCCAGGCCTCGGCGATCTGGCCCTTGATGTCTTGCGCGCCGCGCCAGCGGCCCCAGTAGGCCTGGGTGGTCAGGAACGCCACCGCGGCGTCGGCGTCGACCCGGCCCGGATCATCGTCGAGCTCGTAGTCGCCCGCGGTCAGGCGCGTCACGGTTCCTCCAGCAGGTTCAGGGCGTGGTCGATGTCAGCGATCAGGTCCGCGGCGGGCTCCACGCCGACCGAGAGCCTGACCAGGCCGCCCGGCGCCGTTTCGCCCGGCCATCTGGCGCGGCGCTCCCAGGTCGACTCCACGCCGCCGAAACTGGTCGCGGGCAGGATCAGGCGCGCGCCGGCGACTACCCGGTCCGCCGCGGCGGCCGAAGCCACCTCGAAGGACAGCAGCGGGCCGAATCCGTTGGGCATCTGCCGACGGGCGATTGCGAGGCTGGACGACTCGGTGCCCGGGTAGTGGACGGCGCGCACGTGCCGGTGGCCTGCCAGGTGCCGGGCGATGGCCAGTGCGCTGTCCGACTGGCGCGCGATCCGCAGCGGCAGGGTCTTCAGGCCACGCAGCGCCAGCCAGGCCTCGAACGGACCCGGAATGCCGCCGCCGCTGCTCCGCCAGGCCCGCAGCCCTTGTATCAGCTCGGTGTCCCGGCTGACGACGGCGCCGGCGATCACGTCGGAATGCCCGGATATCGCCTTGGTCAGTGAGTAAAGGGCAGCGGCCGCGCCCCAGTCAAGCGGCCGCTGAAGCAGGCTGGTGGCCGTGGTGTTGTCCACGACCATGGGCGCGTCCGCGGCCGCCGCGGCCTCGGCCAGCCCGGCCAGGTCCGCGACGCGCAGCAGCGGGTTGGTCGGCGTCTCTGCCCAGAGCACCGACGGCGCGGTTTTCAGTTCACGGGTCACCGCGGCCAGGTCCCGCAGGTCGACACGGACCGGGACAGCGCCGTGCGGCCGCAGCTTGTCCGCGAGCACCCGGGCCCCGTAGTACCCGTCGGCGGGCAGCACGATGCGGTCCCGGCCCTCGGCCAGGGTGAGCATCAGCGCCATCGACGCCGCCTGGCCGGAGGCAAAGGCCACCGCCTCCGCCTCCTCCAGGCCGCCGAGCGCCTCCTCCAGCGCCTCCCAGCCCGGGTTGCCGTCGCGGCCGTAACCCCGTTCCCGCCGCGGCTCTCCCTGGGACACGTAGATGCTGGCCGGAACCAGCGGCGGGGTGCCCGGCTGGCCCGGCACACGGGAGGTCCCGGCGTGGATCAGCCTGGACTCGGCGGAGAAGGTCCCGCTCATGTGCCTTCCCGGTGCCGGTTCCCTGAGTCCCGGAAAAATGTTACAGTACGAACTGTGAACATACTGGTACGATACCGCGTCCAGGGCCGGACAGCAAAGGAGATATCGGCCAGCGTGGAGGCGGGCGTCCGGGACGGTCAGCTGAACCCGGGCGACCAGCTTCCCCCGGTCCGCGATCTCGCTGACCAGCTCGGCGTCAGCCCGACCACGGTGGCCGCGGCCTACGGTGACCTGCGCCGGCGGGGCATCACCGCTGGCGCGGGCCGGGCCGGCACGCGGGTCCGGGACGCTCCGCCGGTCAGCAGCCGGGGGTACCTGACCGTTCCGGCGGGCACCCGCGACCTCATTACCGGCGGCCCCGATCCGGACCTGCTGCCCGAGCTGCCGGCCAGGCCCGCGATGCGGGCCGCCCGGCTGTACGCGCAGGCCCCGGTCGCGCCACGGCTGCGGCGGCTGGCCGCCGGGCAGCTAGCCGCCGACAGCATCGACGCGAGCAGCCTCATGGTCACCGGCGGCGCGCTGGACGGCATCGAGCGGGTCCTCGCGACCTGGCTCACACCCTCGGACCGGGTCATCGTGGAGGATCCCGGCCACGCGGTGACCTTCGATTTGGTCGCGGCCATGGGCTACACGCCGGTGCCGGTGCCGGTGGACGGCTTGGGCGTCAGGCCCGCCGACCTGGCGGTCGCGCTGGCCCGGGGCGCGAACGCGGTGATCATGACCCCGCGGGCTCAGGCCGCCACCGGCGCCGCCTGGGACGCCGACCGCGCCGCCGAGATCGGCGCGGTGCTGCGGCGCCACCCGTCGGTCGGGGTGATCGAGGACGATCATGCCGGACCGGTGGCGGGCGTGCCCGCCTTCTCGGTATCCCCCGGTTTGCCGCGGTGGGTCACCATCCGCTCGGTGTCCAAGTCGCTCGGCCCCGACCTGCGGCTCGCGGTACTGGCCGGGGACGAGGCGACCGTCGCCCGGGTTGCCGGCCGTCAGGCCCTGGGTACCGGATGGGTCAGCTACCAGCTGCAGGAGCTGGTCGCCGACCTGTGGGCGGACTCGTCAGTGGCGCACTCGCTGCGGACCGCGGCGCAGGTCTACGCCGACCGCGGCGAGGCGTTGCGTTCGGCCCTGCGGGACCACGGGATCACCGCCAGCGGGCGCTCGGGCTTCACCTGCTGGGTACGCGTCCTGGACGAGGACGGCGTGGCGTCCTCGCTGGCCGAGGCGGGCTGGGCGGTCGCGCCCGGGCAGCGGTTCCGCATCGCCGCGGCGCCCGGGGTCAGGATCTCGTTCGCCACCCTCGAGGCGGCCGATGCCGTCTCGTTTGCGGCTGACTTTGCCCGCGCGCTGCGGCACCGGCCGTCCCGCCTGGACTGAGCCGCGACCTCACTCGCGCGGGCTGAGCACGCAGAACTCGTTGCCCTCGGGGTCGGCCATGACCACCCAGCTGACCTTGTCCGGGTCCTGGCCGACGTCGACGCGCCGGGCGCCCAGGGCTTCCAGGCGGCGCACCTCGGCCTCCTGGCCCGCGTCCGGCGACGGCGCCAGGTCGATGTGCAACCGGTTCTTCACCGCCTTCCCCTCCGGGACCGGCACGAAGACCAGCCCCGGGCCGCGCTCGGCCGGGGGAATATGACGAGCCGGGTCCATCGCGACCGGCGGGACCACGACGACCTCGTCGGCGGCCTCGTAGATGATTCGCCAGTCGAGGGCCGCCGCCCACCAGCGGCTCAGGGCCGCGACATCCCGGCAGTCGACGACGACGGTATACCAGCGGATGCTCATAGGCCGACCGTAGCCCTCTCCCCCGGCGCTCCGGCATCGCCGCATCCGATACCGCCGCCACTCTTCCGCGACTGCCCCCCGGCGCCGCACCCCGGCCGCCGCCGTGCTCCCGGGACGTGCAGGCGGCTAAATCGGACAAAGGCCACCAGGAAAGTCGATAATTGGCGCGGTCATCTCGCGAACATGGGGTCATGCCGCTAGCGTTGTCCCATGACGCGGCGCACCGAACAGATCAGCCTCCACCTCAACGCGTACCTCACCGCGCACAGCAGCCCGCCGGACGCCGTCCTGCGGGAGCTGGCCAACGAGACCGCTGACCTGTTCCCGAACGAGACCGGCCTGCAGATCGCCCCCGAGCAGGGAACCTTCATGACCCTGCTCACCCAGCTGACCAGGGCTACGTCGGCGATCGAGATCGGCACCTTTACCGGCTACTCCTCGATCTGCATCGCCCGGGGGCTGGCGCCCGGCGGAACGCTGCTGTGCTGCGACATCAGCGAGGAATGGACCTCGGTCGCCCGGAAGTACTGGGAGAAGGCGGCCCTGCAGGACCGGATAGAGCTGCGGCTCGGCCCGGCCATGGACACGCTCCTGTCGCTGCCCGACGAGGAGCTCTTCGATCTGGCCTTCATCGATGCCGACAAGAGCGGCTACCTCGGCTACTGGCGGCAGGTCGTACCGCGGATCCGGCCGGGCGGGCTGATCATGGTCGACAATACGTTCTCGCACGGGCGCGTGATCGACGCGGGCAACGACAATCCCGCCGTGATCGCGGTCAGGGACTTCAACGACCACGCGGCCGCCGACGATCGGGTCGACCTGGTCATGGTCCCCATCGGGGACGGCCTCACGCTGGCCCGCAAGAAGTAGCGGTCAGTCGGGGCTGACCGCCCCGCCGAGGTAGAGCGCGCCGATCTCGGGGTTCTCCAGGACCTCGCGCCCGGTCCCGGACAGCCGCACACGGCCGTTCTCCATCACCACGCCGTGGGTGGATAGCCGCAGCCCGGCGCGGGCGTTCTGCTCCACGAGCAGGATCGTGGTGCCCGCCGCGTTCATCTGCCTGATCGCGTCGAACACGGTCCGCAGGATCTTCGGCGCCAGGCCCATCGACGGTTCGTCGAGCATCAGCAGCCGGGGCTCGAGCATGAGCGCCCGGGCGAACTCGACCAGCCGCTGCTGCCCGCCGGACAGGCTGCCGGCCTTCTGCCCGGCCCATCCCGCGATCTGCGGGAAGACCTCGTAGACGGCCGCGAGCCTGCGCGCGGTCAGCGTCCTGTCGGACAGGATGTAGCCGCCGAGCTCGACGTTCTCGCGGACCGTCATGTCACGGAACAGGCTGTGGTTCTGCGGCACCTGCACCACGCCCAACTGGAGCACCTGCCGCGGCGACCGGCCGGCGAGATCCTGCCCGCCCAGCACCATCGACCCCAGCCGCGGCCGCAGCAGCCCGCTGATCGTCGCCATCAGCGTGGACTTGCCCGCGCCGTTCGGCCCCACCACGCAGGTGATGCCGCCCTCGACCACCTCCAGGGACACTCCCCGCAGCACGTCCCCGCCGCCGTACCCCGCTATCAGGCCGTCGATCTTTAGTACCGAACGGGCCGTGGTGCTTGTCGCCGGTCCCCCGGCTTGCTCGGTCATGTACCCTCCGCGTCGTCCGGGTCATCGCCCGCCTCCCCGATATCCTCGCCGAGGTAGGCGTCGAGCACCCGGCGGTCGGTCCGGACGATGTCGGGCGGCCCGGTAGCCACCACCGCGCCCGAATCGAGCACCGTAACCTGGTCGCAGAGTCCCATCACGAACTCCATGTTGTGCTCCACGATCAGGAAGGTCTTGCCGGCCGCGTTCAGCTGCCGGATGCGGTCTGCGATGTTGTTGACCAGCGACAGGTTGACCCCGCCGGCCGGCTCGTCGAGCAGGATGATGGCCGGGTCTCCGACCAGCACGTAGGCGAGCTCGAGCAGCTTGCGCTGGCCGTAGGACAGGGTGCCGGCGGGCGTGGCGTGGTATCCGGCGATGCCGACGAACTCCAGTAGCTCCATCGCGACGGCTTTCCGGGCGGCGACACGTGTGCTCCGGGCGGGGACCAGCATGTTCTCCATCACGGTGAGGCTGGGGAAGATCCTGGTCAGCTGGAAGGTCCGGCCGATGCCGGCCGCGAATACCTTGTCCGGGGCAGCGTTGGTGATCTTCCGGTCGGACAGGTACACCTCGCCCGAGTCCGCCTTCGCGTAGCCGGTGATGACATTGAACAGGGTGGTCTTGCCGGATCCGTTCGGGCCGATCAGCCCGGCTACCGTGCCCTCCTCGATCTGGACCGTGCACGCGTCCAGGGCCTGAACGCCGCCGTAGGACTTGTGCACGCCCTCGGTCCGCAGCAGCACGCTCACCCGGCACCTCCGCGTGGACCCGAGCTGGCCGGATCCCGGACCTCCGGTGTGACCTCGGCGGCGGGCAGCGCCGTTGGGAGCGCTGACCGGCCCCTGGTCGCCAGCCGCCGGATCCATTCGCCGCCGGTCGGGATGATGCCGCGCGGCACGAAGAGCACCACCACCAGGAATATCGCGCCGAGCAGGATCTCGCCGTAGTACCCGTTCGTGAAGCGGATGGTGAGGTAGAGCTGCCCGGGCTCGATGATGAGCGCGCCGAGCACGGGACCGGCAATGGTGCCGACCCCGCCGAGGAACGCCATCAGCACGATCGAGAGGTCGAAGAGCGGGTCGAAGCCGGTCTGCGGCTCAACCTGCGTGAGGTAAAGGAACCACACGCCGCCAATCAGCCCGGTGACCGCGCCGGACAGCGTGAACGCCGCCAGCTTCACCCGCATCGCCCGCACCCCGAGCCCCCGGGCGCGGTCTTCGTCATCCCTGATCGCCCGCAGGTGCAGCCCGAACCTGGCCCGCCGGATCAGCCAAGACAGGGTGATGATGCCGATCGCGCAGGCCAGCGCGATGTAGTAGAAGGGGTTGTTGTAGGTCGCCGCCGGCCAGGGCAGGAAGGGGGCCGGCAGGCCGCTGGAGCCGCCGGTGAAGGAGAAGTTGAAGGCCATCAGCTGGAAGATGAAGAACACCGCGATCGTGATCACGATGAAGGTGTGCCGCCGCACCCGCAGCGCCACCAGGCCGAACGGAACCGCGATCGCCGCCCCCACCGCAGCGGCCAGCGGCAGCAGGGCGAACACCCCAGTGCCGGTGACGTGCCAGTCCCTCGCCGCGATGCCGACCGCGTAAGCGCCGCTGCCGAAGAACACCGCCTGGCCGAGCGAAATGTAGCCGGAGAATCCCGAGAATACGTTCCAGGCCGAGGCGGCCGTGACGAAGATGAGCGCGAATACCCCGTAGTTCGTGAGCACCGGGTTGGTGAACACGACGGGGAACAAG
>Ga0306926_10009862_pt1 | contig 10528 bp, 10 predicted proteins | sample flu12Cox44000178_FD_203759 | JGI IMG/M metagenome (GOLD analysis project Ga0306926, IMG submission 203759) | Lab enrichment of tropical soil microbial communities from Luquillo Experimental Forest, Puerto Rico - flux8day.12C.oxic.44.000.178 (v2)... | ecosystem: Environmental > Terrestrial >... | reverse complement strand
TTGGTTCTGTCTTCATTTGCTTTCTCCCTTGTCGTGATGTTTCACTTCTTCGCTGCCGCCTGCCGGGCCTTGAGGAATGGCATGTCGAATTGATCCGGATCGGGTCCGTTGCGCCGTCCGGTGTCGAGCGCGTTGATAACGGCCATGTCCTCGGCCGATAGTTCGAAGTCAAAAATGGCGATGTTCGCGGCGATGCGTTCCGGATGGACCGACTTCGGGATCGCCGAGACGCCGTTTTGAATCTGCCAGCGGAGCACGACCTGGGCGGGCGATCTGCCGAGCTTTTCGGCAAGGCGCGCCAGCGCCGGATGGTCGAGCAGGCGCGTGACGTTGTTCGGATCGCGCGGATGGTTCGTCAGGGTGCCGCCGATGGGCGACCAGGCCTGGGTAATTATGCCAAGTCTTGCATTGGCGGCGCGAAGGCTGGCCTGATTGAACAGGGGATGCAGTTCGATCTGGTTGACGGCGGGCACAACGTTGCTCGTGGCAGCCAGCGCCTGCAGATGTTTTTCCGTAAAATTGCAGACGCCGATGGCGCGCACGCGGCCATCGGCAAGCAGCTTCTCCAAAGCCCGCCAAGCTGCAACCGTCGCGTCCCATGCCGAGGGCGTCGGCCAATGCACAAGATACAAATCGAGATAATCGAGCCGCAGCTTCGCCATGCTCGCATCGAACGAGCGCAGCGCCTGCTCGTAACCGTGATCCGCTATCCAGAGTTTGGTCGTAACGAACAACTGGTCGCGCTTTGCGCCGCTCGTGGCGATGCCATCGCCGACCTGCTGTTCGTTGCCATACGCAGCTGCTGTGTCAATCAGCTGATATCCGCTCTCGATGGCGCTACGCACAGCGCTGGCGGTCAGATCCGAGGGGCTAAGATAGACGCCGAGACCGAGGACAGGCATTTCAATGCCGTCATTCAACTTTAGATGAGGCTGGCTTTTAGACATGAAGCATTCCAAGTTCATGAGGGTGCGTCAGTAGGCAAGAAACCGTCCGGCGATGATCGTGCCGGTCCAGCAAAGGGCGGAGATGATCGCAGCGGCTCGTGCGCGCATCGGCGTTGCAGCGTTGACATCCCAGAGATGCACGCTGCGATAGACGCCGAAATGAAACACCAGGATGTTGATACCGGCCACGATGATGAGCCCCAGCTTCCAGGGCGCTGCGGCACTGCCGGCGACGGCGCGCGCGATGCCGGAGAACATGGCGAGCCCCGTCACAACGACGAGCAGAAAGCCGATGCGCGATACTGGGAGCAGATAGCGGGTCACTGTCGTGACCGGCAGAACGTTTCGTGCGACTCCGAGAAGGCGCAAATCGACGGCGACGACTGACCCCACAAGCATAGCAATGCCAAGAACGTGAAGGCTCTCGAGCAGAGGATATAGGAACGGCGCAACGCGGACCGCTTCCGCGAGGCTCGATCGCTCGAGCCATCGGAGCGCATCCCACAATTGAATGGCGGTCATCATCCTAGTCTCCTGGCGCTAATGAGACGAGGCCGGAGCGGGTTCCGGACGATGCGGGAATGGCAGCAGCTTCTGCCAGACCCCTTGTCCATCGGCGAGCCAGAACATCACCGGGCGAAACTCGTCGCCGCCATTGACGTTCAAGAAACCAACCGCTTCGATGTGCTCCCCTACTTCAAGCCGGCGATGCAGGCCCCAGCGCGCCATCCAGTCAGGGGGTGCGAGCGTCAGATCGAGTTCGGGAAGTCCACCGGTGTAGGCGCGCGTCGAGATCATCGTATCGCGGCCATCCTGCGCATCAGCGCCGGGAGGAAGGGGCCGCTTAATCCAATTTTGCGGGACGGCCGCATGATCAAGCCGTAGACGGACTTCGACATGAGGGTTGCCCCATCTCACTTCGATGATGGTGCCCGCGATGTAGTAGGCATAGCGTGTGTCGGATGCTGCCCAACTGTGATGAGCAAAGGCCAATCGGGGGGGTTGTGTTGCGATGACGAGTGTCGCGATGACGGCTATCATCAGGAGCGGCTTGAGGAACATTGTCGTGTTGCCTTCCATTGTCATTGCCATCGTTCGTCTCTCCTGCATTCGGGTCACATCACCGCGCGCAGTAACCGCCGTCCGGCATCAGCGTCTGACCGATCATGAAGCTGGCATCGGGCGAGCACAGCCAGAGCACCGCCGAGGCGATTTCCTCGGGACGTCCCATACGTCCGAGCGGAATGCCTGCGATCACTTCGTCCAGTCGGCCAGGTTCACGTTGCATCAGGCCCTTCACCAGCGGGGTTTCGGTCGTGCCCGGACAAACAGCGTTGATCCGTATGCTCTGGGGGGCATATTCGAGCGCGGCGGCCTTGGTCAGGCCGATCACTCCATGTTTGGAAGCGGTGTACGCGCCGAGCCCAGCGATGCCGACGAAGCCGCTTTGAGATGAGCAATTGACGATGGCGCCACTGCTTTGCGTGCGCATCTGCCGGAGTTCGTGTTTCATGCAGTTGAAGACGCCCCGTAGATTCACGGCGATAATGCGGTCGAAATCGCGTCTCTCGACGTCCGCCGTATCGGCGCGTGCGACGTGAATACCGGCATTGTTGAACGCGGCATCCAGGCGACCGAAAGTGGAAACAGCCTTCTGTACCATGGCTGCCGCCTCAGCTTCCTCGGCTACGTTGCAGCGGACGCCGATGGCCTTATGTCCCGCCGCGGTAAGTGCCTGGGCCGCGGAGATAGCTGCACCCTCATCGATATCTGCCAGTATCACCGCCGCACCCGCTTTGGCGAATGCCTCTGCGGAGGCTAGTCCGATACCGGCGCCCGCACCTGTGACGAGCGCAACCTTGCCTTCGAACAAAAGGCTCACGCAGCTCTCTCCTCGTCTTCCTGCTCGATGCTGGATCGTCTCTATGGGGTTCGGGTCGTAATTACCCACGATGCGACCCGCCGCTTCGCTAGAACTTAGGAGGTTTCGGTCTGAGGATTAGTCACTGTAATCTGCAAAGACCTATTAGGTCCTCTTATGAATACCCGTGAACAGATACGCAAAACGAGGAAAGCATTACGCCTCTGTCGCTCGACTGGCCTCGTGCCGGCGACTTGTCGATTGACCTCTTCCTCACTAAGCCCAATGGTCGGAGCGGCACCTCTCTAGAACTGCCATTGATGCCTGACCAAGTTTTATGCCGCCGGCCAAGCCTGAATCGAGCATCCCAGTCCAGACCGCCTGATCTCGACTGTGAAGGGTCGCATGAAACTGATGGGGCGTTTTTCCTCCGAACCTGTGCCGCAAGCGTATGCAAACGGGAAACGGCTCGCGCATCAGGGCTCGTGAATGGGCGTTTGGCATTTGTAATCCGGTTGCCCGTACCGTGGGATAGCCTCCCGAATCGACGGCCGCCAGGCTCACCGATGTATCCCCTTAAAGAAAACCCACTGAAATCCAGGGGACGAGTGCGATCAGCAGCAGCGCGACGAATAGTGCACTTAGGTAGGGCCAGACGCGTTTCATTGCGTGGTCGGGACTCACCTTGCTAATAGCGCATGCGGCGAAGAAGCCTACTCCGAAGGGCGGAGCAAAGAGCCCCAACCCCATGGCAAAGACGACGACCATCGTGTAGTGCACCTCATGGATGCCGACCGCACGCGCCGCGGGAAATAGAACCGGACCGAACAGTACGATCGCCGGGATGCCTTCGAGAAAGCTACCGAGGACCACGAACGCCACCGCCGACGTGATGAGAAAGCCGACCTTGCCACCCGGCATCGCGACCATGAAGTCAGTGAGGATGCGGGAGAAGCCCGACTGCGTGAGGGCCCAGGCCATCGCAGTAGCGCAGCCGATAATAATGAGTATCGTGCCGGACAGCGAAGCAGTCTCGATCAGAATGGGAATAAAACGGGACCACTTGAAACTGCGATACAACAGCAAGCCAACCACGAAAGTGTACACCACACCAATGGTTGACACTTCTGTCGCAGTCGCCACGCCTTCTACAACAGCCGACCGAATGACAAACAGAAGCGCCATGGCCGGGAACGCAAACAAAAATGCCCGAGCGATCTCCGCACGCGTTGCACGGACGACATTTGTTACATCTTCGCGACGACTCTTCGCCCAGACCACAGCAGCCAATGCAATCGCACCGACCATCGCGGGCACGAACCCGCTCGTAAATAGCGAAGCGATTGAGACACCGGTCACCGAGCCGATTGTGATTAGTACCACGCTAGGGGGGATAGTCTCCGACATCGCCGCTGAGGTGCCGAGTATTGAGACTAATTCGCCATCGTCGGAGCCTCTCTTTCTCATCTCAGGAAAAAGGGCGGGCGCCACGGCCGCCATGTCCGCTACCTTTGAACCCGAGATACCAGACACCAGATAGATCGCGCCGATTAGCGCATATGACAATCCGCCGCGAACATGACCGACCAATCCAATGAGAAGGCGGATCATAGCAGCAGCCAGGCCCATAGCCTCCATCAGCGAGCCCAGCAATACGAACAGAGGAACGGCAAGCAGAATCATATGTGACATGCCCTCGTCCATGCGGCTTACGACTATAGAAAGTGGAACCGCCGTCATGCATGATAGATAGGCGAGCGTCGAGATGCCGAAAGCAACGAAGATCGGCACGCTCAGCACAACGAGGACCGCCACACCCACGAGAAAGAAGAGGACAAGATTGAACATTCCCAGCACTGCGAACATCGGCTTGCCGGTCCAGATTATCAGTGTAAGGCTGGACACAATCGCCACTGAGACGGCTAAGTCGCGGGCTCGTGCCTGCTCCATGAGCCGGACAAGCGCTAGAACGAGCATCAGCGCGGCGCCGACGACGATGGAGGCTACGCGAAAGGTATCTTGGATCTCCAGCGCCGGCGTAGTGATCACCCACTGGTCTTGCGCATACTCCCACGCAGGTCCAATCAGCATCAGAACGAACGCAACGACAATCACGTTGACTAAGCAATGAGAAAATGCGCGCGTTGAGGGCGCCATTCTCGAGACGAAGACAGTAAGGCGCATGTGTTCGCCCCGCCGCAATGCAATGACGACGCCGAGCATTGCTAGCCATATGAACAACAGGGAGGCAAGTTCATCTCCCCAAATGAGCGGCGTGTTCAACACGTAGCGGAAGATAACGTTGCCAAGAAGCAGCAGCAGCTCGGCCAGGACCAAGAGGGCTGCCGGCACTTCCGTAATTGCACCGATCAAAGCTTCAATGCGATAGCCGAACCGGGCGATCCTGCCAGCTGGGATAGCGGTCTGAGGGACTCCGCACTGCGCGCCAGCTATGGAGCTCATATCCTGCTCGAGGTTCATCAGGACAACGCGCCGGTGTACTTCTCAAGCAAGGTCCATGCTTGCTCGCCGTACTTCTTGCGCCACTCCGAATAGAAACCGGCCTTCTGAAGCATGGCGCGGAAAGGTGCGGGGTCGGGCCGGCTGAATGTGATTCCCTTGGTTTTTAGATCGCCTTCAAGCTGCGCATTCAAGGATAGAACGTCGGCGCGTTCAGCCTTTCCGGCAACGTTGATATGCTTGGCGACGACATCGCGCACCTCTGTCGGCAGGCGATTCCAGGATTTTGCGCTTGTGAAGAAAAAGAACCCATCCCAGATGTGGCTAGTTAACGAACAGTACTTCTGCACTTCGTAGAAGCGCGCGGCTTCGATGAGTGCAAGGGGATTTTCTTGCCCGTCAGCAAGCTTCGTTTGAAGCGCCGAATACACCTCATTGAAGCTAATACTGACCGGAGACGCCCCGAGCGCTTTGAACATTGAAGAGGCTTGTTGGCTCGGCGGAACGCGAATTTTGAAATTGTACAAATCGGTCGGATTTTCGATCGGCTTGTTCGAGCTGGTAATGTGTCGGAAGCCGTTGTCCCAGACCGTTTCCATCGCGACCAAGCCGACCTTGGCCATCTGCTCTCGTACATGCCGTCCGAGGTCACCGTCCATAGCCGCCCACACTTGCTCGTAGTCTTTGAATGCGAAGCCAACGCTATTAATCGCGGCCACCGGAACGAGCGTCGAAAGCCCATTGCCCATATTATAGAAGTCGATCGCACCAGAACGCACTTGAGTAAAGAGATCGGAGTCGCTGCCCATTTGACCATTTGGATAAATCTGCAGATCAACGCGCCCCTGAGTGTCGCGACGAATCGCTTCGGCTGCTTCCTTGGCGCGCACGTTTACCGGGTGTGTAATCGGCAGGATGTTGGCGAACTTGAGCACGAACTCCGCCTGCTGCGCGAAAACGAGACCCGGAAGCCCACTTGCCATGGCAGTTGACATCATTCCGAGGCCTTGAACGAATTGACGACGGGAGGGCGTAAACATGTCTCACTTCCCTTGGCTAGAGGATTATCCTTTGGCCACCGGCGGCCACTGGCGCCTAGTCGACGGCGATCGCTTTTGAAGTGATGCTGAGCAAGTGCCATGCCAGCAAAGCTCGGCCACGCCTGTCCCACGGCGCTGGGATCACGGCAGATCGCTTTGAGGCTTCTGGCGGGATCTCGTTCGGTTTTTCGGCTGAAACGCGCTGCAGGTTGCCAAATCACGGAAGGTCGGCAGACCGAGGTTGTTTTTCCCGACGACAGTGTGTCCGTAACTCACACAATGTCGTCATAGGAAGCAAATGCGCCTCGAGCCGCTCGAGTCGATGGCCCTACTTGTTGCGGTGCGGCTGAGGATGAACCGATTGCTTCCAGAATATTGGTTCCTGGCGGCTGCGAGAGCCCCGGTTCGGATGCAGAAGAAGACTGCGGAGTGACATGGTCACACCTCTGCTCCGCCGTAATTCCCAACGAGCGGCGACTTTCTAAACGGCTACCGATCGCATCAACCGGAACACAACCTCTATAGCGCCTCTTAGGATTGCCCTTAAGGTCGTTTCAGTACAGACACATCGGAAGATACGCCGGAGACGATGGCCGCCTTGCGCCCATTTGCCGGCACCGGCCGAGCGCGACTGCGTTTCAGGAATCGCGCGCGGAACACTCCCGACCGCGAAACGGGGCAGGCCGCACTTCACCGCAGCAATGACATTGCCGGCGTACTCGAATCAACCAGTTGGCGAGCTCCTCCGCCGTTTGTTCGCGCCGTCGGAAGAACGATCGTCGACGTCGGCCAGCGAGATCAATTTCCGAGATCTCAAGAGATGTCGCTAACAGAGATCAGCGCAGATCATTCACCTGGACTTGGACGCAGAATCGAAAGTGTGTCGATCGCTTCGTTGACGTTTTGCGCCGCGGGTATGCCCCACCAAGCTTGCCGGATTCGCTCGCGCTGCTCCGTGGACACGCCTGCGTAATGAGAGCATAGATCCAACTTCCGGTTCAGCATCTCGCGGCGGACGTTTTCCGGCGTTTGGGGGTGACCACTATGGCCGAGTATCTCACGAACAAACTCGCGACCATTGGCAGTCACGCGAATCCGCGCAGGCTTGGCTTCCGGACCACGTGAGGCTCGCATGAGCGCTTTCAACTCCTCGCTTCCGCGCACAGCGATTTTACGCATCAATCCTCTTATCGTAACGTCCGAGATGCGTGCTTGGCTGTAGGAGTCAAGGGTGATTTCTCCATCTACAAGGGCGCGCGCGAGCATATAAGGCAAGCTATGGTCGGCACTTTCGCGGGTCTTAGGATCATACTTCGAGTCGTCAGCCAGGTGGACGTCAAGGCCCGTAGCTAGCTCGATGTCGATAGCCTCTATTTCGCTTACGGAAGTCCACTCCCTGATGACCGGTGCCAGCTCTAAAAGGCCGATCGTGTTGTTCTCGGCCGGAATAGGCTTGACATAGGCCATCTCGACAACACGCATGCCGCCTGGATCAACCGGCAAGCAAAGCTCAAACGGTCCGATTGCACTGTGTAGACCGAAAATCCCTTCGTACGGCTCGGAAGCAGAGGTAAAGCCTTCCTTCGCCAACATCGCGGCGAATACCCCATTGCGGACAGAAAACGCAGTTGAACACCCCTTCATCATCGATAAACGGCCCCAGCGGCTGACGCCAAGAGGTAGATTTGGCACCAGCGCAAGGGACGCAGCATTCGCAAGTTGGCTCTCCTTCAGATTCCAAAGCTTGCCCACAGCCAAGGCAACGGCAACATTCATGAACACGCCTTGATCGAGCCAAGAGTCGAGATGATATGGCGCGCTCCGCGCAAACGCGGCGTATATCTCGTAAGCCACGCCGATACAGCTCAGAACTTGCATTCCCGACGAGCGCGCGATCTCGCCAGCTGCGAGAACGCCGGGGATCATATCGCTGGGATGGCCGTAATACGCATCGTTATAATCGTAGGTTCTCACCATCATCGTGTTTGCGAGCGCGGCAAGTTCAGGGGATGTCTTGAGACCATAGCCGAACACTGTCGCGCTGGGATTGCTCTGAACGCTTCTCGCAAGCCGCGCTACCATCGACGCCGGCTCTGAAGCAGTGCCCGCGACTGCACAAGCAGCCGTATCGAAGAGAAGATCAACTGCTCTATTCAGGGCTGACCCGGACATGCTTTCAGCCGAGAAAGACGCTGTGAAATTGACCAGGCGTTCTGACGTCCTATCCACTTAGGCTCTCCATGCCTCAAGATCTCTTTACTACTCTCGACTGGCTTCTGCGTCGGCAAGAACCATGTCGGCGCACTTCTCGCCGATCATAATGCATGGGATGCTGGTGTTGCCTGATGGCATAGTTGGCATGATAGAGGCATCGGCAACACGCAGCCCCTCGATCCCATGCACCTTCAGGCGATCATCAACGACGGCCATCGGATCGTGGCCCATTCTACAGGTGCCGACCATATGATTCGTAATCAGCCCCTCCATTCGCAAAAATTCCAAGATCTCGTCGTCCGTCTGAATCCTATGGCCGGGCTGCAGTTCCTCGGCGATGAATTTTCCAAGTGGCGGGGCTTGAATGAGTTCACGAGCCCGTCTGACCGATAGAATTGCTGCTTGTCTATCGTTCTCTGTCTCAAGAAAGCGGAATTTGATTGATGGCGCGACAAAAGGATCTGACGATTTTATGTGAACACTGCCGGTACTCTCAGTGCGCTGGGGATGGGCATACATAAAGAAGCCTTCGACAGGCGACATCCTGCGGCCGACCCCCGGTATGAGCTCAATCATAAAGGGTGCGACCACCATCATGATGTCCGGGTTCTCTAGCTCGGGGCGCGAACGCATAAAGACCCTGAGCGTGCCCATTCCTTGCGAAATAAAACCTCTTCGCAAGAGCAGATACCGGCAGATCTCAAGCCCCAACCTCCAACCGCGTCCCCTCTCCGCGATCGAAATTTTTGACTTGTTGAGCCGCCATTTCATGAGGGCGCCGTAATGATCCCGCAGGTTTTCGCCCACGCCTCTCAATTCATGGACAACCTTTATGCCATGCTCTTGAAGGATTGCAGGGTTCCCGATGCCCGACAGTTCAAGCAACTTCGGGGAATTGGCTGCGCCGCAGGAAACGATGACCGCCCGCGCCGCCCGCACCTCCTGAACTGCGCCACCACGTCTGAAGCGGACACCAACGCAGCGGTTGTCCTCAAGAACAAGCGCCACTGCTTCAGCACCGGATGCAATGGTTACATTGGCTCGCTTGCGTGCTGGATTGAGATATTGGGTAGCGGTGCTGATACGCATTCCCCGAACCACATTCTGCTGCGCCATCGCGACGCCTTCCTGGGTCTCACCGCTGTAGTCCGGATTGTAGGGTACGCCGGCGTGAACTGCCGATTTGATGAATAAGTCGTAGAATGGCGAGACCTTAGACGCCTCGGTAACCTTCATCGGCCCGGTACGGCCGCGGTACTCTTCCGAACCGATGTCCGTGCTTTCAAGCTTCTTGAAGTACGGCAGAACGTCTTCGTAGCTCCATCCTCTGCAGCCCATCTGAGCCCAAGTGTCGTAGTCCAGCCGTTGCCCGCGGTTGTAAATCATTCCATTGATTGAGCTTGTTCCGCCCAGCATTCGGCCTCGCGGAACATAAAGCTGGCGATTGCCGAAGCTTTCGTCTGGCTCGGAATGGTAGCACCAGTTTACTACGGGATTCTCGTACATCCGGCCGACCGCCGCCGGCGGTCGCGACCAGATGTAGCTGGAGCCCTTCTCTCCCGCTTCAAGACAGAGGACTTTGTATTTGGCGTTCTCGCTTAGACGGCCAGTTATGGCCCCACCCGCTGAGCCGGACCCCACAACGATGAAGTCGTAATGCTCTGTCATTCTCAGTGCACTCCTCGTTACCGCTCTTCGGCGGCTTTCTCTGACAATTCACCGCACTCTGGTGGTGGGCCCTATGCGACGGGAATCACTCTGGATGACGCCACAGGCGCCGGCCTGCGTCTTACAGTCCAATCCAGACATTCTTTGCGCGAGAGAACTCCTGGAGGCCATCGCGCCCCCCCACCCGACCGAATCCACTTTCCTTGTAGCCGCCGAATGGACCACCAGGCAGGATTCCAACCGCTCCGTTCACCCAAATGACGCCAACATCCAGCGCCGCGGCAGTGTGGTGGGCTCTCCGGATGTCTTTGGTCTGGATGTATGCAGCTAGCCCATAT
>Ga0306926_10009861_pt1 | contig 10528 bp, 7 predicted proteins | sample flu12Cox44000178_FD_203759 | JGI IMG/M metagenome (GOLD analysis project Ga0306926, IMG submission 203759) | Lab enrichment of tropical soil microbial communities from Luquillo Experimental Forest, Puerto Rico - flux8day.12C.oxic.44.000.178 (v2)... | ecosystem: Environmental > Terrestrial > Soil... | reverse complement strand
AGCCTCGCCGAGGTGCGTCGGGGCGGCGCCTTCTCCTCGTTTGCGGGCGTCGACCGTCACATGGCCGTGATCTCGGGACGGTTGGGACTTTCGATCTCCGGTCGCGAGCCGCTCAGCCTGGCGTCCGGTAGTCCGCCGCTCACCTTTCCCGGTGAGGTGGCGGTCTACGCCGAGCCGGGAACAGAGCCCGTCACGGACCTCAACGTCATGACGCGGCGCGGCCGTTTCCTGGCGCGCTTGACGCGCTGCAGCGCGGCCGAGTCCCCGGAGCTCAGACTCGAGGCCGACACCACCTTGCTGCTCGCCCTCGTGCCACTCACTCTGCGCGCCCCGAGCATCGAGGCGACACTCGCGGCGCTCGATGCCGCGCGGTTCAGCGCCAGTGCGCAGACCCTCAGTGTGCACGCGGCGGCTCCCGGTGCCGCCGCGTTCTGGGTAATCGACATCCGCGCTGCGTGACGCGAACGCGCCTGCCGCCGTCCCATTTGGACCAGAGCGGGCCGGTAGCGACTGTCACGCTCGGCTCTGATCCTCGTCAGGGAGTGCCGGCGTGCTGTTTGCAACCGATCATCCGTATGTGCTGACCGCGGGCTGCCCGAGCCGCATGGGTACTACCGCGGCCATCACGGGCTTCCTCGCGGCCCGGCGCTTCTATCTGATGGAAATGCACCAGTTCGACGACACGAGCGCCGAACGCTTCTTCGTGCGTATCACCTTTTGCGGTGTGCAGGGCGAGAAAGTGGAGCTGGCACGGCTGCGGCACGAGTTCGAGCCGATCGCGACAGCCGAGGAGCTGGAATGGCGCATCCACGACAGCCGCGAGCGCACCCGTGTGCTCATCATGGTGTCCAACTTCGATCACTGCCTCGAGGATCTGCTCTACCGGCATCGTACCGGGGAGTTGCAGATGGACCTCACGGCGGTGGTGTCCAATCATCCGACGCTGCAGCCGACCGCAACGCGCCACAACCTGCCCTTCTTCCACCTGCCGGTAACCGCGGCAACCAAGCCCGAGCAGGAGCGCCGGCTGCTCGAGCTCATCGAGTCGACACGCACTGAGCTCGTGGTGCTGGCGCGCTACATGCAGATTCTCTCCGATGAGCTGTGCACGCGGCTGCGCGGACGAGCCATCAACATTCACCATTCATTCCTGCCGGGCTTCAAGGGCGCCAAACCCTACCACCAGGCCCACGACCGCGGCGTCAAGGTGATCGGCGCCACCGCGCACTACGTGACTCACGATCTTGATGAGGGTCCGATCATCGAGCAGATCGTCGAGCGCGTGGACCACGGCTACACGCCGGAGATGCTGATCGCCGCCGGGCGCGACTCGGAACGCCGGGCGCTCTCCGCTGCGGTGCGTTATGCGATCGAGCATCGCGTGTTCCTCAACGGCGGACGGACCGTGGTGTTCAAGTAGGCAAGTGGTATAATTGACACAATAATAAAAAAAACGGTCACGGCGGAACTTCGCGCGCCCCCCTGGCGTCCAAAGCGAAATTTTCTCAGGGTGGGGGTCGTCCATGCGCCAATTCGGCGTCGTATGCGTCTGTGTTTGCGTTGCAGCATGCGGTCAGCGCAACACTGCTACTCATCCCACCGGGCTCAGTGCCGATGAGGCGGCGTTCCAGAAGCGGCTGCAGGAGCAGTTCCTCGACGCGAAGCCGGGCACGGTGATCGAGATTCCTCCGGGCCGGCACGCGCTCGATCGCGTGCTGACGCTACGCGCCAACGGCGTGACGATCCGCGGCGCCGGTGCCGACAAGAGCATCCTGTCGTTCAAAAACGAGATCTCCGGTCCCGAGGGACTGCTCGTCTACGGCAACGATTTCACGATCGCGAACCTCTCCATCGAGGACACCAAGGGCGATGGCCTGAAGATCAACGACGGCGAGAACATCACGATCCGCGGCGTGCGGGTCGCCTGGACTGCTGGCCCGCAGACCACCAACGGCGCCTACGGGATCTACCCGGTGCGTTCGCGTAACGTGCTGATCGAGAATTCCGCCTCCTACGGGGCGTCCGACGCCGGTATCTACGTGGGCCAATCGCTCAACGTGATCGTGCGGCATTGCCATGCGGAGCAGAATGTCGCCGGCATCGAGATCGAGAACACCATCAATGCCGATGTCCATGACAACGAGGCTGTGGGCAATACCGGCGGCATCCTCGTTTTCAACATGCCGAACCTCAGCCAGCCGGGTCACTCCACCCGGGTTTTCAAGAACACGGTGAAGGCGAACAATCTGGGAAATTTCGCCGCCAAGGGTGCGGCGGTAGCCAGCGTTCCGGCCGGCAGTGGCGTGGTCGTGAATTCCAACAGCAAAGTCGAGATCTTCGACAACGACATCGGCAACAACCAGACGGCCAACCTGATCATCTCGGCCTACTTCTCGACCAACTACTACAACAAGCCGGGGATCGATCCCCACTACGATCCCTACCCACGCGCCATCTACGTCTACGACAACCGCTTCGCCGGCGGCGGCGACTCGCCCGATGGCTTGGAGCTCAAGACGCTCAAGGTGGCCATGTTCGGAATCAACGGTCACTTTCCCGACATCCTGTGGGACGGATATCGTGACGAGAAGAACCTCGTCAACGGCATACCGCCGGCGGCCGAGCGCATCTGCGTGAACAACGGCGCGGCCACGGTCCTGAATGCCGACGGACCACACAAATACAAGAACCCCACCACCGACATGGCTCCGTATCGCTGCGAGCTGCCGAAGCTCGCGCCGGTAGAGCTGCCCGCCAGAACGTGAGCCCGACACTGGCTCGCATTGGCCGCGCGCTCCGGGCCGCGGTGGCCTTGGTGTTGCTCGCCGGAGCGGTCGGCGCGGCGGCGGCCATGGTTTTTCTCGCCGCCTGTGCGCGGGCGCCGGCGCCCGTGCGTTTCTTCCCGGAGGGGCGACCGCAGCACTTGAGCGAATGGCATGTGCTCGCGCGGCAAGGCGCACGGCTCGAGCTCAACGACCGGGTCGTGCCCTACGACCTGAATACGCCGCTCTTCAGCGACTATGCCCACAAGCTGCGCACGGTGTGGCTGCCGCCGGGGACTACGGCACGCTACTCGGCGACTGACCCGTTCGACTTTCCGGTCGGCACCATCATCAGCAAGACGTTCTACTACCCGCGCGCCGCTGGCGCCGGCGCGGTGGCGCGCAGCTACGACTTCTCGCGGGATTTCAGCGGTCCCGGGCTCGATCTTGCCAGGGTGAGGCTCATCGAGACGCGCCTGCTGGTGCGGCGGCAGGAAGGCTGGGTCGCGCTGCCTTATGTGTGGAATGCCGCGCAAACCGATGCGGAGCTGGCGCGCACCGGTGATGAGCTGCCACTCGAGCTCGTCTCCGCGGACGGCGGGCACGAGTCCTTCACCTACGTGGTACCGAACGAGAATCAGTGCGCGGGCTGCCACGTCACGAACCTCAAGACCCGCAGTATTGCGCCCATCGGGCTCAAGGCGCGGCACGTGAACCGCGACTACGCTTACCCGGGTGGCAGAGAGAATCAGCTCGACTACCTCACGCGCCTCGGTTATCTGAGCGGCGCCCCACCCGCGGCCGACGCGCCGCGCAATGCCAACTGGCTCGATGACACGCAGCCGCTCGAGGCACGCGCGCGCGCGTATCTCGATGTCAACTGTGGTCACTGCCACAGCCCGACTGGGCCGGCCAACACCACCTCGCTCACCTTTGACACCGGCACACCCGTCGATCGGCACCTCGGCCTGTGCAAGCCGCCGGTCGCGGCCGGCCGCGGCACGGGCGATCACCTGTTCGACATCGTGCCGGGCCACCCCGAGGCATCGATCCTCCCCTTCCGCATGGCCTCGCGCGAGCCGGGCGTGATGATGCCCGAGCAGGGCCGTGGCACGGTCCATCGCGAGGGCGTGGCGCTGATCAGCGCGTGGATCGCCGCACTCCCGGGCGCGTGCAGCCCCTGACACACATTCAACACGGAGACTTGATGATGAGCGCTGACTATCGTCCGATTCACCTGTTGCTGGCCCTGCTGGCGAGCGGAGCGGTGGCGGCAGCGGAGTCGGGCAACACCGCGACCGCGGCGGCCGCCGACGGCGCCGGAGCTGCGACCGCAACCGCAGCGGCCGTGGATCCCGCGGCTGAAGGTGTGATCGAAACGGTGACCGTCACCGCCCAGCGCCGTACTCAGGCGGTGCAGGATGTGCCGATTCCGGTGCAGGTGGTCACCCCGCAGCTCATCGAGAGCCTCGCCGCCACCGATCTCGCGCAGATGAGCGGCTACGTGCCGGGACTGCAGGTGTCCGGTGAGCAACCAACACAGCCCGGCTATACGTTGCGCGGTATCAGCGTAAGTGACTTTGGTATCGGCACCGACTCTCCGATCGGCATCTACGAGGACGGCGTCTACGCGGGCAAGACCGGCGGCGCGCTGCTGATGTTCAACGACGTGCAGCGCATCGAGGTGCTGAAGGGCCCGCAGGGAACGCTGTTCGGCCGCAACAGTGCCGCGGGCGCCATCTCGGTGGTGAGCAACGAGCCGGTTGCCTACTGGAGTGCGGCAGCCACGGCACGCTTCGGCAACTACGGCGCGAAGTACTACGATGCCATGGTGAATGTGCCGCTCGGGCAGGACCTGGCCGCGCGTGTGAGTTTCGTCGACAACCGCAGCGACGGCTGGCTGAGCGATGCCGCCACCGGCGAGCGTTACAACCGCGAGGGCGACTGGGGCATGCGCGCGCAGCTGCGCTGGAATGCACCCGCCGACACCCGCGTGCGCTTCATCTGGGAGCACGAGAATCTCTCCCAGCCGGCGCGCCCGGCGATCGGCATCGTGCCACTGGCGCCATCGCCCGCACTGCCGCCGCCCTTCATGCCCGGCGTCTCGAGCACAGCTGACTGGTTCGACCCCCTGCATGCTCCGGTCCTGAACGACGTGATCAACGGGGTCGAATCACGTACCTTCGACGGTGCGACGCTGCGCATCGAGCACGCCTTCGGTTTCGCCGATTTCACCTCCATCAGCGGGTATCGCCACTTCAACACCTACAACCGCGAGGACCAGGACGGCACCAATCGGCAGTACCTGTATTTCGATGACGCCAATATCGAGCAGAACACCAGCTGGTCTCAGGAGTTCACACTGGCGAGCAAGACCGAGCACGCCGACTGGGTGGCGGGCGCGGATTACTACTACAACGATGCCAACCAGACGAGCCAGCTCAACTTCTTCACCGACAGTATCGATACGGTGCTCAACAACCCCGGGCTTGCCCCCGGGGGCCTGTACGGGCCGATCAGCCAGGCAACCGGCATCAACCTGTTGGGACTTCCTTGGCAGGAGAACATGTTCAACCACGGCCTGTATCGCGCCGCCGCGGTGTATGGCGATGTCATCTGGCACCTGGCGCCGAAGTGGAACCTGACCACCGGCGTGCGCTTCACTCACGATGACAAGGAATTCAGCTGGTACAACCCGACGCGCACGGCGCCGGAGCTCGATGCGGCGCTCGCGCCGCTTTACCCGGGCGGCATGCCGGTCGTGCCGTTCCTGCCGCCGCTGCAGACCTTCCAGCAGAACCTGGTGTTCAACACTCCGGTCTCGACCGCAGCCCCGCTGCGCGTGAGCAACAGCTGGAACGACACGAGCCCACGCGTGGTGCTCGACTACAAGCCGCAGCCGGATCTCATGGTGTACGGGTCGGCGACCAAGGGCTATCAGGCGGGTGGCTACAACGCACTCGCGCCGGGCGCCAAGTACGATCCGGAGACGGTGCGTAACTACGAGCTCGGCGTGAAGAGCGAGCTTGCCGATCGCCGGCTGCTGCTCAACGCCTCGGTGTACTACTACCTGTACTCGAACCTGCAGAACCTGAGTCTCATCACCAACGGCAGCACCATCCCGCAGTACCAGGTGACGGTGAGTGACGTGCATGCCAGGGGGTTCGAGACGGAGGCCCGCTGGCAGGCGACGGACGGGCTGCGCCTGTACCTCACCGCGGCCTACATCGACTCGACCTACCGGCACTACGTGGCCAGCGACGGTGTCGACCTTTCCGGTCAACCGACCGGCGTACCGCTGTGGTCAGCGGCCGGCGGGCTCGACTACCTGTGGCGTGGGATCGCCTCCGGCGATGTCGACTTGACGCTGCAGCACGCGTACCTCGGGGCCTACCGCTGCAACGCCGACTCACCCGCTCAGGGAGGGTGCCTGTCGATCCCGACTTTCAGAACGGGCGAAGCGACCAATCGCACCGATGCGCGGCTCGCCTGGACGAGCCACGGGCTCGTGCCGGTGACGGTTGCCGTATACTCGAACAACCTCTTCGACAACCGCTACGTGACCGGGGTGCAGACTATCAGCGCCACGACGCTCGGTACGCCCTTCACCAACATCACCGCCCCGCGCTTCTACGGCGTGGAAGTCGGCGCGCGGTTCTGAGCTGCAAGGAGAGCTGCACATGAGCATGCCGGCTGAAGCAACCGTCGTAGCCGCAGGCACCGCTCCGGCGGCACCGGCGGCTGACGCACGTGCATTACCGTCAGCCGCCCCGCCCACCGTGCTGCAGGCCGCGCTCGAGCTGCAGCGCGGCGCGTGTGCGCGCGATCCGGTGCCGAGCTACGCGGAGCGCCGGGCGGATCTCGCAGCACTGCGCCGGTTCATCGTCGAGAACCGCGAAGCGCTCATCGAGGCGGTCAATCGCGACTACGGCAGCCGCTCGCGCCACGAGACGCTCTTTGCCGAGCTTGTGCCGGTGCTCGATGGCATCCGTCATGCGCGGCGGCACCTGCGCCGGTGGATGCGCCCGCAGCGCCGCGGCGTCGACCTGCTGCTCTTTCCCGGCGCCCGCAACCGCGTCGTGCCGCAACCGCTCGGGGTGGTAGGGGTCATCGTGCCGTGGAACTTCCCCATCAACCTCACTTTCTCCGCGCTGACCTCGATCTTTGCCGCCGGCAACCGCGCGCTGGTGAAGCTGTCGGAGAATTCGCGTCACTTTGCGGCGCTGCTGATCGAGCGGCTGCCGCGCTACTTCCCGGCCGAGAAGCTCGCGGTGTTCGACGAGACCGGTGGGGTGGGCGTCGCGTTCGCGCGCCTGCCGCTGGATCACCTGCTCTTTACCGGCTCCACGCACACTGGGCGCAACGTGATGGCGGCAGCGGCGGCGAATCTGTGTCCCGTGACCCTCGAGCTCGGCGGCAAGTCACCGGCGCTGGTGTGTGAGGACTTCCCGCTGCGCACCGCCGCCGAGCGGATTCTGTTCGTCAAGCTGATGAATGCCGGGCAGATCTGCACGACGGTGGATTACCTGTGGCTGCCGCGGGGTCAGCTCGCAGACTTCGTCGAGCATGCGCGGCGGATCGTCACCGCGCGCTACCAGAGCATCGAGAGCCCGGACTACACCGCGATCATCGATGACCGTGCGTTCGAGCGGGTGACGGACGCCATCCTCGAGGCGCGTCGCCGCGGCGCGCAGGTGGTGCAGCTGCTGCCGGGAAAGCCCTGGAACCCCGCCACGCGCAAGATCTCGCCCCATCTGGTGCTCGACCCGCCGCCGGATTGCGAGCTGATGCAGCGCGAGATCTTCGGACCGGTGTTGCCGGTATTCGGCTACGAGCAGCTGAATGAGGCGGTGCAGTTCATCAACGCACGGCCGCGGCCGCTTGCCTTCTATCCCTTCAGTCGCCGGCGCGCGCGCATACGCTACCTGCTCGAGCACGTCATGTCGGGCGGGGTGAGCGTGAACGACGCGCTCTGGCACGTGGGCCAGCACGATCTGCCCTTCGGCGGAGTGGGTGCCAGTGGCATGGGCCACTATCACGGCGCGGACGGATTCCTCACCTTCTCGAAGCTCCGGCCGGTGTTTTACCAGTCACCACTCAGTGGCATGCGGCTGCTGTGGCCGCCGTTCGGCGCGCTCGCCGACCGGGTGCTCGACTTCCTGACGCGCTAAGCCACCCCAGGAAATCGCGCCTGGCGTGTCATGTGGCGCTAACCGTGCGATCGGATGCGCGATTTCCTGGGGACCCCGGCGCGCACCCCACGAAATTTCACTCGCCGAGCTTGGCGTGGATTCGCCTGTCACCAAGAAGTGATATTTCGTGGGGACCCCGCCGCGCACCCCACGAAAGTCCGCTTGGCAATCCTTCACACGAGCGTCGTCGTCGTGTGGATCGCGCCGCCGAGCGTCTTGTTCACCGGGCAGGCGTCGGCGACCTGCAGCAGACGCTCGCGCTGCCCATCGGTCAGATCGCCGCGCAAGGTGATGCGTCGCCGTACCTCGGAGCCGCCTCCCTCCGGCGCACCGTCGGGATTCAATTGCAGCTCGACCGTGACGCCAGCGAGCGCCCAGCCCTTGCGTGCGGCATACATCCGCAGAGTGATCGCCGTGCAGGCACCGAGGCCGGACAGCACCAGCTGATGCGGGGTCGGGCCGCGATCGCCGCCGCCCGACTCGACCGGCTCATCGCCGAGCCACTCGTGCCTACCATCGCTCAGTGTGACGACATAGGGGGGCTCGCCGAGGACCGCCGTGACGGCGCGGGACTTGCTCACGAGGTCTCCTTTAACTTTTTCACCAGCGTCTCGATGCGCGTATCGGGCACCAGCCACATTACGGCCACGGTCACGTATATCAAAATGGCGATCCACGGTCGCACGAACGCGAGCGGAATAGCCAAGAGATACAAGATGAGCGACATCTTGCCCTTGAAGTCATCCCCCAGAGCCACCGCGAGGCGCGAGTCACGTCCATTCACGGCGATGATCGTCCGCTGCAGGATGCTGTAACTGAATCCGGCACATAAGAGAACAACACCGTAGGCGGCGGTGGGCAGAGGCGTGAAACCGCTCTCGTCGATCCAGCGGATGACGAACGGCACCAGTGACAGCCAGAAGAGCAGCCCCAAATTCGCCCACAGCACCTTGCCATCGACGCGCTCGGTGACGTGCAGCATGTGATGATGGTTGTTCCAGAAGATGCCGACGTTGACGTAGCTGAGCACGTACGCGACCAGCACGGGGACATCCGCCTGCAGCGAGACGAGATCGGCGCCGTGCGGGACGCGGATCTCCAGCACCATGATGGTGATGATGATGGCGACTACGCCATCGGTGAAGGCTTCGAGGCGGGCCGGCTCCATGGGTGGATCCTACGTGCATCCGATCGCGCAAGCCATTATGAAGTCAGGGGCCGCGGTCCTCTATTTTGCAGCCCGCGGCGCAAACGCGGGGGATAGTCAGCACGCGCCGGTGCTAAGCTCCGGGGAGCACTCGCTCGAGGAGAGCTCATGACCAACAGCCGCCGCTTCATCGAGCTGCGCGATCAGTTGCTGAGCGCGCGGGAGGACTGCGAGCTCGCGAGGAGTGAGTTTCGCTGGCCGGTGTTCGATGAGTTCAACTGGGTGCGCGACTACTTCGAGGTAATAGCGGCCGGGAACGATGCGACTGCGCTGCGCATGGTCGATGATTCCGGCGGCGATCGGTCGGTGTCCTTTGCCGCGATGGCCCAACGCGCCGCACAGGTCGCAGCGTTCCTGGCTGCGCGAGGAATCGGCCGTGGTGATCGCATCCTCGTCATGCTGCCCAACTGCATCGCGCTCTGGGAGGTGATGCTGGCGGCGATCCGCTTGGGTGCCGTGATCATCCCTGCGACGACGCTGCTCGAGCGCGAGGATCTGCGGGACCGGCTCGATCGCGGTCGCGTGAGCGCGGTGGTCACGGAGGCGGCACTCACCGCACGCTTCGACGGGCTCCCGGGGGCGCCGCTGCGCATCGCCACGGGCGAATGCCAGCAGGGCTGGATACCTTTTGAAGAGTCGCTGGCTGTGCGCGCCAGCATTGCGCCCGCCCCGACACGGGCCGATGAGCTGCTGCTGCTGTACTTCACCTCGGGTACCACGGCGCGACCGAAGCTCGTCGCGCATACACAGGTGAGCTACCCCGTCGGACATCTCTCGACCATGTACTGGCTCGGGCTCAAGCCCGGGGACGTGCATCTGAATCTCAGCTCGCCCGGCTGGGCGAAGCACGCCTGGTCGTCGCTGTTCGCGCCGTGGAACGCGCAGGCGACCATTCTCGCCTATCACTACGAGCGCTTCGACGCGCGCGCGCTGCTCGCGAAGCTCGTGGAATGTCGAGTCAGCACCTTCTGTGCACCGCCGACGGTCTGGCGCATGCTGATCCAGAACGATCTGCGTGCGTGGCGCGTCACGCTGCGCGAGGTAGTTAGCGCCGGCGAGCCGCTGAACCCGGAGGTGATCGCCCAGGTGCGCGATGCCTGGGGCGTGACTATCCGCGATGGCTTCGGGCAGACCGAGACGACCGCACAGGTCGGCAACCCGCCCGGTCAGCCCCTCAAGCCTGGCTCGATGGGACGGCCACTCCCCGGCTACCCGGTGGTGCTGCTCGATGTCGAGGGCCGTCCGGCGGAGGAGGGCGAGATCTGTCTGGATCTCGCCCAACGCCCGCTCGGACTCATGCACGGGTATCTCGATGACCCCGAGCGCACCGCGAGCGCCATGGGCGATGGCTACTACCACACTGGCGA
>Ga0306926_10009858_pt1 | contig 10531 bp, 8 predicted proteins | sample flu12Cox44000178_FD_203759 | JGI IMG/M metagenome (GOLD analysis project Ga0306926, IMG submission 203759) | Lab enrichment of tropical soil microbial communities from Luquillo Experimental Forest, Puerto Rico - flux8day.12C.oxic.44.000.178 (v2)... | ecosystem: Environmental > Terrestrial > Soil... | reverse complement strand
AGTGATGTCTCTGCAAGCCGTAAAAGGCGTTGAGATTGGCGACGCGGTGACGGGGGCTTCGTCCATGGGATCGACCGTGCACGACGAGATTGGCTATTCTTCCGGCAGTTCGTTCACCGGCTTCACGCGCGCATCGAACCATGCCGGGGGAATCGAAGGCGGAGTCTCCAACGGGGAAGATATTCGCGTGCGGGGGTATCTGAAGCCGATTTCGACGCTTCGGCGTCCGCTGGGATCTGTGGATTTTGCGACGCGCGAGCCCGTGAAGGCAGCGTACGAACGCTCGGACGTGTGTGTCGTTCCGGCGGCGGGTGTAGCGGCCGAAGCGATGGTCGCGCTCACGCTGGCGCGGTTTGCGCTGGGGAAGTTCGGCGGTGACTCGATGTTGGAGTTGAAACGAAATTACGAGGGCTACTGCCAACAGCTGCGAAACTTCTAGATGATCTACCCCATCGTCAAATACGGCGATCCGGTGTTGGAGAAGCCGTCGGCCACGATCACCAAGTTCGATGATGAACTCCGGCAACTCGCCGATGACATGTTTGAGAGCATGTATGCCGCGCACGGAGTCGGTCTCGCCGCTCCGCAGATTGGCATCAGCAAGCGAATCGCTGTGATCGACGTGACGTTCAAGGAAGATCCCGACGCCAAGATCGTGCTGGTGAATCCGGAGATCATTCACGTCGAAGGGCGGATTACCTCGAATGAAGGATGCCTGAGCATTCCCGAGTTTCGGGAAAAGGTCACTCGTGCGCGCAAAGTCACCGCCCGTGCCCAGAATCTTAAAGGTGAGAAGATCGAAGTCACCGGCGAGGAGCTGCTGGCGCGAGCCCTGCTTCACGAAACCGATCACCTCAACGGAAAGCTCTACATCAGCCACATCAGTGCGCTGAAGCGCGACATGCTCAAGCGCAAGATCCGCAAGATGGTGAAAGCCGGCGAATGGTAAGGCTGCCGAGATGAACCTCGTCTTTTGCGGCACGCCGGTTTTTGCGGTGCCCACCCTCGAACGCCTGGTCGATCGAGGGTTTGCGGTGAAGCTTGTCGTAACCCAGCCCGACCGCGCTAGCGGCCGCGGCATGGAACTTGCGGCTTCACCGGTCAAAGGCAGCGCGCTCGGGTTTGGCCTTCCGATCGTTCAGCCCGACACGATCAAGAACAACGACGAATTCCGCGCGCAGCTCGAAAGCGCCGCGCCCGATGCCATCATCGTTGTTGGCTACGGCCGCATCGTTCCGCAATGGATGATCGATCTGCCCAAGTACGGGAACATAAACTTGCATGCGTCGCTGCTGCCAAAATACCGCGGTGCTGCGCCCATTCAGTGGGCCATTGCCAACGGCGAAACCGTTACGGGCGTTACCATCATGCGCATTGATGCCGGACTCGATACCGGCGACATGTTGATGCAGGCGGAAGAGCCGATACGGACGGACGATACGGCCATTACGCTGACGCCACGGCTGGCTAAGACCGGCGCGGAGCTAATGATTACCACGCTCGCCGGACTGCTGAACGGAACCGTTCATCCGCAGCCACAAGACAACTCCAAGGCGAGTCTTGCGCCCATCCTCAAGAAAGAGGACGGCATAATCGACTTCTCGCGCACCGCCACGGAAACCTGTAACCGCCTGCGAGGATTTCAGCCCTGGCCAGGCGCGTTCACGACGTTTCGCGGGAAGACGATCGAACTTCATGCTGCCGTGCCTGCGCCAGAAGTCGCGCTGGTTAAGCCAGGACATTTCGCCGTCGAGAGCGAGCGCTTGCTGATGGGCTTCGCCCGTGCCAGCACGCTCGAGGTTCGCGAGCTGCAGGTCGAGGGCAAGAAGCGTATGAGCGCTCAGGACTTCATGAACGGATACCGTCCTCGCAGCGACGAGCTACTCGGCGCCCCGGTGTAATGCTCATGCCGGTTTCGCCAGCTCGTGCTGCTGCGTTCGACATTTTGCTGCGAGTCGAGCAGCAGGATGCGTATGCCAGCGAGCTTCTGCACTCCGAAAGACTCTCGAAACTTAGCGCTGCGGACCGTGCGCTCACGACCGAAATCGTGATGGGAGTGCTGCGCTGGCGATCGAAGCTTGATAGCGCCATCGCGGCAAACTCCCTCCACCGGTTGGAGAAGCTGGATGCCGAGGTACGCGTGGCCCTACGCATCGCGACATATCAGCTGCTTTATCTCGACCGGATTCCCGCTCGCGCCGCGGTTAACGAGAGTGTCGAGCTGGTGAAGCGCGCCCGCAAGACCTCGGCAGCGCCATTTACGAATGCTGTTTTGCGCAAACTCGTCGAAGCTGCGAAAGCCTCTCGGTTATCGGCGATGTCTGGCCGGTCGGCTTCGCAGCTTGCTGAGAATTTTGCTCATCCGGATTGGCTCGTTGAGCGTTGGGTTGAGCACTATGGAATCGAGAACACAGAGGTCGTCTGTCGCTATGATCAGATTGTCCCGGCTACCGTAATTCGCATCGCCGGCGATGAGGTGCTCAGCGAACTGGAGCGCGACGGCATCGGGCTCACACCCGGAACGTTGTTGACCTCCGCGTGCATCGTGACCGAAGGCGATATCACTCAGACACGCCGGTTTCGCGAAGGGCGCGTTTTTATTCAGGATGAAGCATCGCAACTGGTGGCTGCGCTGGTCGGCCGAGGTTCGCGGATTCTCGATTGTTGCGCCGCGCCCGGCGGCAAGACCGCGGCTATCGCCTGGCGCAATCCGCAAGCGGAGATTGTCGCCGCGGAGCTTCATCCCCACCGCGCGGAATTGTTGCGGCAGCGTGTCCGCGCGGCGAATGTGCAGGTCATCACTGCTGACGCCGTGAGCCTGCCGGTGTACGGCGGGTTTGATCGGGTGCTGGCTGATGTTCCTTGCTCCGGCACAGGCACGCTCGCACGCAATCCCGAGATCAAGTGGCGACTCAAGCCGGAGGACTTGAAAGAGCTTCATCAGAAGCAGGTCGTGATTCTGAGAGCTGCGCTTTGGCAAGTCGCGCACAACGGTCGCGCGGTTTATTCGACGTGTTCGCTGGAACCAGAAGAGAATGAGGCGGTCGTCGAAGAAGTGTTGCAGTCCATAAAGGAGTTCGCTTTAGTCGATTGCCGCAGCGAATTAGAACGCCTGAGGAGCTCAGGCGAGCTCGCGATCGACGATGTGGATGGGCTGCTCAGTGGCCCCTACCTGCGCACAATTCCCGGCAGGCAGCGTTGTGATGGGTTTTTCGCGGCGATGTTCGAACGCAGACGGGTTGCGCGGGCTGACGGCCACGTCTAACTAAAACCCAGTCACGGCTCCGCCGTTGAACACGTAAGCGTGCGATGCACTGGCGATTACTGCAAGGTGGCGGCACTGACAGCCAAGCGCTAAAAGCTGCTTTGCTACCGCGTCACTTCGAGGTTGATGGCTTGGCCGTCCCAGACGCGCTGGCCCGGGCCTGGAACCGTCTTCACCACAATGCGAGTGCCCTCGGGCAGGGTCTCGGGAGAGTTTGCATCCGCATCCGGCCGAGGCTGGCTAGAAATGCTTCCGGCCTTCAACCCGGCTCCGACGATCGCGTTGACGGCTTCGTCTTCGGTTCGCCCGCGCAGATCGGGCATGACGTATGACTTACGCTCTTCGGTGGCTGCGACCAGCATGCTGACCTTGGGCGCCGACACATTCAACGCGTTAGCCGGCGGACTTTGCGCGACGATTTGATCGGGTGTGGCGTCGGGCACAGTGGCTACCGCCTTGGTTCCCAGCTCAAGCCCGCGACGGCGGATGTTGATTTCGGCCGACCGCTCGCTATCACCCGTCAGGTCGGGAATGGTGACACGTTGCGGACCCATACTTTCGGCCACGCGTACGTGCCAACCGCGCCGTACCACTTCGCCCGGAGAAGGGACCTGCGAGACGATTCGGCCTTCAGGCACCTCGGCGCTGTAAAAGCGGTCGGTGCGATCCAGCACCAGTCCGTTGGCTTCGAGCGCGGTTTCCGCTTCGTGCGGACTCATCCCGACAACTTTGGGGACTGTGGTCTGACGCCCGTGAATGGCGAAGCGCATAGCGGTGAGCGCCGCCGTCATGAAGACGACAATCAGGACAAGCACGCGTACCAGCCAGCGGAAGAAGCGCCGCATCAGTGCGTCTCTCCGTCGCCGGGAGTCTGGTCGGGAGTGTCGACCTTTTGGGCCACCGCACTCGGCGCAGGCGGAGGCGGCGCAGTGAAGCTTTCCGACTCGCGACCTTCGAGCGCAACCCGCATGAAGTCCATCCAGATGGGCAGCGCAGCCACCGCACCGGTCTCTTTGTTGCCCAGAGTTTTCTTCTCGTCGAAGCCCACCCATACGCCGCACGTAATCGATGGCGAGAAGCCTACGAACCAGGCGTCGGTAAAGTCGTTGGTCGTGCCGGTTTTGCCGCCTAGCGGATGGTTGAGCTTTGCCGCTGCGGCTCCGGTTCCGCGCTGAACGACTTCCTGCAACATGCTGACCATGATCCGTGCCGTGCGCGCGCTGATGACGTCTTTCACCTCGGGATAGTTCTCTTCCAGCACGCGGCCGTCGTAGTCTTCGACCTTGCGGATCATACGCGGAGCTACGCGCACGCCGTCATTAGCAAATGTCGTGAAGGCCGCGGTCTGCTCCCACAATGTGATGTCGGCTGCTCCCAGCGCCACCGGCAGAAATGCTGGCAGCGGCGCGGTGATGCCAAACTTGCGCGCGTAGTCGATAACGACCTTTATGCCGCCTACACGTTCTGTGACCTTGAGCGCGGGAATGTTGCGCGAGTGCGCCAGCGCTCGGCGAAAGGTAATGATCCCTTCGTACTTGCCGTCGTAGTTGTGCGGTGTATATGGGCCGGACGGTCCACCCGGAAAACTGACTGGCGCGTCGAGCACAGTGTCGTCGGGCGTCATGCCCTGATCGATCGCAGCGGTGTAGATATATGGCTTAAATGACGAACCGACCTGGCGCAATGCCTGCGTGGCACGGTTGAACTTCGACTGCTCGAAGTCGCGTCCCCCGACCATAGCCTTCACGTCGCCGCTGGAGTTGTCCAGCGCAAGCAGCGCGCCTTGAACACCTGATTCCTGTTCCAGCGACACGCGGCTTTGGGTGCCGTTGAGCTGCTGGATCTTCACGTAAACCAAGTCGCCGCGGGTCAGGAACTGCCGCGGCGAGGTGTAGCGCGTCCACTTGATTTCAGCGGGCCCCAGCTCAGCGCCGTACGGGCCAAACTTGAGCGTCGCATACGGCGCGTCCACGCTGGTAACCAGCGCGTGTACATAGCCGCCTGGCTTCATGTCGTTGTCCCAGTCGACGTGCGCATAGCCGGTGAGCGACTCGCCGTTGGCGACGACGTTCAGCAGACTGCCCTTCCAGCCGTGACGATGTTCGTAGGCCGCCAGGCCATCGAGCACCGCGAGATTTGCGGCCTTCTGCAATTCCAGATTCAGCGAGGTGTAAACCCGTAGTCCTTTTTCGTGGACCTCTTCGCTGCCGTACTTCTTTTCGAGGTATTGGCGGATCTCTTCCACGAAGTAGGGCGCGATGCTGTTGGGCTCGCCCTGAACGTTGAGCTGGATGGGCGAATTCTTGGCGCGCTGCGCTTCTTCAGCCGTGATCTTGCCGTCTTCGAGCAGGTTGTTGATCACGAGGTTGCGGCGATGCAGTGCGCGCTCGGGATTGTTGATGGGCGAATAGGCGTTTGGCGCCTTGGGCAAGCCCGCCAGCACTGCGGCTTCTTCGAGGTTCAGGTCTTTGGCCTTCTTGCCGAAGTAATAGTTCGCTCCCGCTTCGAATCCGTAGACGCCGTGGCCAAGGTAGATCTGGTTCGCGTAGAGCGTGAAAATCTGCGGCTTGGTGAAGCGCCGCTCGATCTGGATGGCCAGCATTACCTCCTGGATTTTGCGCCGGAAGTTGCGGTCGGGCGTGAGAAACAGGTTGCGCGAAAGCTGCATGGTCAGTGTCGAGGCACCCTGCGCGCGGCTTCCGGCGGTGAAGTCGCGATAGGCGGCGCCAAAGACGCGCCACACGTCCACGCCCCAGTGCCTCTCGAAGTCTTTGTCTTCGGTGGAGATGATGGCGTCGCGCAGCACCTTAGGGAAGTCCTCGTACTTGTCAATCACTCGCCGCTGGAGTGCGAACTGGCCAATCACGCGGTTCTGGTCGTCGTACAACTCGGTGATCGTGCTAGGGCGATACTGCTCCAACTCGGTCACCTGCGGCAGATCGGTGGAATACACCAGCACAATGCCGCAAGCCGCGCCCGCCGCTGCCGCCAAAATGATGAGGATGACGAACAGGAAATTGCCGACGAACCTTTGCCCGTTGCGAGCTTCGGGTGCGGGTTGTGGGATAACCGCTGGCTCTTCAACTTCGCGCTTCATTGGGGTAAGACCCGTTCAGAATAGCACCCCGGAAAGCCGCCGTTCTGTTGGCAATCTGGTCCCCTGATGCGAATCGACGTACCCGATCATCCAAAGTAAATGATACTGTCGAGACCGAGACAAATGGTCACTAATGTTCTTTATCTCGGCCGGGTTGCTTATGGCACTGCGCTCGAGCTGCAGCGCACGCTGCTGGAGATGCGCAAGACCGGGCGTATCGACAACACGCTGCTTTTGCTGGAGCATCCCCCGGTCATCACACTGGGACGAAACGCTCGCCTGGCCAATGTGCTCGCGCCTCCGGAATTTCTTGCCCAGCGCGGAGTCGAGCTGTTCGAGATTGATCGCGGAGGCGATGTGACGTTTCACGGCCCGGGACAGCTGGTCGCGTATCCCATCTTTGATCTGCGCAGCTTCGAACCTAAGGTCGGTGCGGTGGAGCACGTTCGCCGCCTCGAAGAGGTGCTAATCCGCACCTGCGGTGACTTTGGTATCGGTGCACAGCGCATCAAGGGGCTCACGGGCGTCTGGACCTACGCGTTGCGTAACAAGCCCGAAGCCAAGATCGCCGCTATAGGAGTACACATCTCACGGTCGGTAACCACGCATGGCTTCGCGCTGAATGTCTCCACTGACCTCGATTTTTTTTCGCTGATCGTCCCGTGCGGCATTACCGGCAAGCCTGTCACCTCGATGGGGCGAGAGCTGAAGAAGACCATTCCGCTGGAACAAGTGGCGACGTCGGCCTCGAGGAACTTCGGTCGCGTCTTCAACTCGCAAATGCTATGGCTGGAGTCGCTGGACGATCTTCTCTCGCAGGCAGCAACCGTCACTTCGCAGCCTCCACCATCGAACGAGGATACTCCGGCACGGCCTCCGAAAGAACTGCGCGACCTGCGCGGCGACGGCAGCGAGCTGGCGTAGGTTGTCCAAGACATGGATACTCTGGCTCGGGCTCTCGTTATCCTATGTCGCTGACCCGCGGGGCGGCTTCGAATTTCTATGACGGTCCTACCCAGTGCTTGAAGCGCTGGGCTGTCCTCTGCCGTGCCGCTCACGGGACTGGCGTACGCCCACGCGCCGTCTCTAGCCTTACGCATCGATTTCTCCGATAGAATCACTTGTTTCACGGTTTCCAGGTTGGGCGAGGTGTGCACATGTTTCGCAAATTTTCCCTGGTAATAACCCTATCAGCCGCGATCTGTGCTTCTGCAGATGCTCAGATTCAGAAACTTTCCCCTAAGTGGGAAGAGCTGACTGCTCCAGACTTCGTTCAGGCTGTCCACCAGTCGCGGGGCGTCTGCCTGCTGCCGTTCGGCATCATCGAGAAGCACGGACCGCATCTGCCGCTGGGCACGGATCTGCTGGATGTGCGCTTCGCCGTGTTGAACGCCGTGCAGCAGGAATATGCTGTCGTCTTTCCGGAGTATTACTTCGGGCAGATCTTTGAGGCGCAGCAGCAGCCCGGAACCGTCGCTTACAGCCTCAGCACGCAGCTCACCCTTTTGCAGGAGACGGTGAAGGAGATGGCACGCAATGGCTGTAAGAAGGTGCTTATCGTGAATGGGCACGGCGGCAACGAGAGCCTGCTGCCGCTGTTTGCGCAGGGGCAATTGGCCGCGCCGCGCGATTATGTCGTGTACGTCTTTGGATTGCCGCGCGAGAATGTGCCGGGCCGTCCACCGCTGAAGACACCGGGCAACGACATGCACGCGGGTGAATCGGAGACATCGCACATGCTGGTTGCGCGGCCCGACCTCGTGCACATGGATCGGGCCGACAGTGAATCGGGAGCCGACCAGGCACGCCTGCAATTGCCAGAGAACGTATACACGGGCATCTGGTGGTATGCGAGGTTTCCCGAGCACTACTCGGGCCAAGGCTCGGCAGCCACCAAAGAGCTGGGTGAGTTCGATCAGAAGACCTGGTCAAGCCAGATCGCTGAGGCTATCAAAGCGGTGAAGGCGGACACCCAAGCGCTGAAGCTGCAGAACGAGTTCTTCGAGAAGACGCAGCATCCGCTGGATACGAAGCAGTAGCTGCAGAAGGCCTCAACTTGCTTCACTCGTTATGGACAGGTATCGTACCGGTGCGTCTTATGCCGAAGAAGAAACACACACAGAAATCGCGCGCAAAAGCTCCACGAAAGAAATCCGCTACTGCGAAACCGCCAAAGATGCCTGTGTCACAGGCGGTCAATGCGGTTCGCACCTACAACATCCCCGACTATCGGCTGGAGCACCCGAATTTCCGAGTTTACCAGTCGGGCGACGGCTCCAAGGTCGAATACAAGGTCGAAGGCGACCTGAGCGCCCCGCCGCCGCCGATTCGCGACTCCAAATACTTGTTGCGCGAGCAATCGATCGCGATCTATCGCTGGATGCTGCTCAACCGCCGCATGGAGGCCGCGCTCGAGAATCTCTACAAACAAGGTAAGGTCGTGGGCGGTGTGTACTTCGGGCTCGGCCAGGAGGGATGCTCTTGCGCCTCCGCGTTCGCGCTCGGCCCTGACGACTGGCTGGGACCCATGATCCGCAATCAGGGATCGCTGCTGGTGCGCGGATTCAGCCCGCGCGACATCATGCGGCAATATATGGCGAAGGCCGACTCCCCGACCTTCGGCCGCGACGCCTCGTCGCACTTTGGCGATTGCGCCCGCCGCCACGTTTGCGCTCCAATTTCCATGCTCGGCGAGTTGATCGGAACCATGGCCGGTGTCTGCTTGGGAGCGCGCCTGCAAGGCAAGAATATTGTCGGGCTCACCTATATCGGCGACGGCGGCCAGTCGACGGGCGTGACCTATGAGAGCCTCAACTTTGCTGCTGTGCAGAAGCTCGGGTTAGTGCTGATCGTCGAGAACAATTTGTGGGGATACTCTACCCCGAGCGACATGCAGTTCTGCGCGAAGGACCTGGCGGAGCGTGCCATCGGCTATGGCATTCCCGGCGTGATTGTCGACGGTACCGATCCCAGTCAGGTATACGACGCGACACACGAGGCCTGCGAGCGAGCCTATCGAGGCGCGGGTCCCACGCTGATCGAAGCCAAAATGATGCGCATGAAGGGACACGCCATTCACGACGCCGCCCAGTATGTTCCGGCGAAGCTGTTTGAGTACTGGCATGCTCGCGATCCCCTCGCCCGCTTCGAAAACTATCTGGTCAACGTGAAGCACTGGCTGACAGCAGACGAAAATCGCAAACTGATCGACGAAGTGGAGCAGCAACTCGAAGCCGACCGCGAAGCGGCCGTCGCTTCACCTATGCCCGATCCGGAGACCGACAAGTCGCATCAGGGTGTGTACTGCGATCCATCGTGCCACGAGATCAAACCGCTTTACGGAGCGGTTAAGGTATCGGCGGAAAGATCCACATCAAGTCCTCGGAAGTCCGCCGAAGCGGTGGCGCACTTGAAATGACGGTGGTCGGAAAAATGCTCGCACATCAGTTCCGAGTAAAACTGCGGTCGTCAGGGTTCACCTTCTGGGAATGAAACTTCTTCTAGTACCGGCACTGATCGCCAGTTTTGCTCCAGCAGCGCTGGCCGACTTTCCTTTCAAACAGAAGCAACAGGAATTCGTCACTCGCAAACCAGATGAAGTGGCCCACACGCTGCAAAATGGAACTCCGGTAGAACGCAACAATCTGGCGCTCGAGCTGGGAATTCTTGCACCCAACCCTTCTAGGCCGGGCGCAGACTCCAACTCGCCGTGTGTGGATTTTCATCATGTTGAGCAGCGGCCGGTGAAACTTCGCGCCGGTGCGGAAAACGTGGTCTTGCTGGCCGACTCTCCGGAGTGCGATTCGCTCTACGTCGCGGTCTTCGATAAAGCCCCGAAGTCAGAATGGCGGCACGTGCAAACAGTTCGGCTTCCCTCGAACACCCAGCGTCCCGAAGTCAGCTTCGCAGAACTTATTCAGCCGGGCGTTTCGGAGATTGTCGTGCACAAAGAAACGACGCGCGACAGCGGCGGCGCTCAAGAGCAGGACTTTGTCGTACTCAAGCTCATTGACGACCGCCTCGAAGTGGTTATGAATGCGACCGAGCGCAGCGAGATCACCCTCACGAACCGCATGCCGAACGAAGACGACAACCTGACTCAGACCCAGACTTCGACGTTCGACCTGCTCAAGTCGCCTCCGAACTCGGCGGCAACCTATCGCCTCCTC
>Ga0306926_10009855_pt1 | contig 10532 bp, 12 predicted proteins | sample flu12Cox44000178_FD_203759 | JGI IMG/M metagenome (GOLD analysis project Ga0306926, IMG submission 203759) | Lab enrichment of tropical soil microbial communities from Luquillo Experimental Forest, Puerto Rico - flux8day.12C.oxic.44.000.178 (v2)... | ecosystem: Environmental > Terrestrial >... | reverse complement strand
CACCCGGTCGAGATCGTCCTCGCTCATGCCCACGATCTCTTCCCCATCCACCACGATCGAGCCCTTATCGGGCCGCATCAGCCCGATGATGTGCTTGAGCAGCACGCTCTTCCCGGTCCCGCTCGGGCCCAGCACCACCAGGGTCTCCCCCTTCTCGACGTCGAGGTCGAGACCTTCGAGCACGGTCTTCCGCCCCAGCTGCTTCGCGAGGCCGCGGATCGTGATCATCGCTTGGCGAAGATGATCCGGAACAGGAAGTTGGCAAGCAGGTAGTCGAGGATCAGCACCAGCACGCACGACCACACCACCGCGTTGGTGGTGGCGCGTCCCACCCCCTCGGCCCCACCCTCGGTGCGGAAGCCGCTGTAGCACCCCATGGTGCCGATGATGCCGCCGAAGAAGAACGCCTTGATCAGCCCCGAGATCACGTCGCGCAGGTAGAAGAAGTCGTGCAGCGCCGTGACATAGGTGTGGGTGCTGACCCCGATCGAGGTCACCGAGACGATGTAGCCGCCGAACACCGCGATGGCGTCGGCGTAGATGGTGATGATCGGCAGCATGATGATCGCCGCGGTGACCCGCGGCACGATCAGGAAGCGCACCGGATCGATGCCCATCGCGCTCAGCGCGTCGATCTGCTCGGTCACCTTCATGGTGCCGAGTTCGGCCGCGATCGAGGCGCCGACGCGCCCGCCCACCACCAGCGCGGTGAGCACCGGCCCCAGCTCGATGACCACCGAGCGCAGGATGACCGACCCGATGTACTTGAGCGGCACCACGTTCGAGAACTGGTAGGCGGCCTGCACGGCGGCGACGCCGCCGGTGAACAGGCTGACCACGATCACCAGCCACAGCGAATCGACGCCGATCGCCTGCATCTGCTGGATCAGCAGCCGGCCCGCCGGCAGCCGCCGCACCACCACCCGCAGCATGTCGCCGACCAGCAGGGTGACGCGCCCGATCTCGGCGAACCCCTCGGCGACGCGGTCGCCGAGCAGCTCGGCGCCGCGCGCCGCGACGCTGCCGCCGTTGCGGTCCGCCATCGACTAGAACGCCTCCTCGGTCTCGCCCACCATGACCGGGGTGTAGGGCACGAACTTCGTGCTCTCGCGCAGGAAGGTGAGCGGCACGTCGCCGGTCGGGCCGTTGCGCTGCTTGGCGAGGATGACGAGCGCCTTGCCCTTCTCGGCGGTGTCGGGCTTGTACACTTCCTCGCGGTAGACGAACAGGACGACGTCGCTGTCCTGTTCAATGGTGCCGCTCTCGCGCAGATCCGAGAGCTGCGGGCGGCCGCTCTTGTCGCGGGTCTCGACCGCGCGCGAGAGCTGCGACAGCGCGATGACCGGGACGTTGAGCTCCTTGGCGAGCGCCTTGAGACCGCGCGTGATCTGCGCGATCTCCTGCACCCGGTTCTCGGCCGAGTGGCTGGGCCGCAGGAGCTGCAGGTAGTCGATCACCACCAGCCCCAGCTGCTTCTCGGACTTGAGCCGCCGGCACTTGGCGCGGATCTCGGTCAGCGACAGGCTCGCCGAATCGTCGATCATGATCGGCGCCCGGGTCAGCAGGCCGGCCGCGGTGGTGAGGCGCGGCCAGTCCTCGTGCGCGAGCTGGCCGTTGCGCACCCGGTGCAGCGCCACGCCGCCCTGCGAGCACAGCAGGCGCTGGACCAGCTGGTCCTTGCTCATCTCGAGCGAGAAGATGCCGACTGGCGTGGGCGCGCGCTGCTCGCCGGCGCGCGGAATCGCGGCGTGCTCGGCGATGTTCAACGCGATGCTGGTCTTTCCCATCGAAGGTCGCCCCGCGATGATGACCAGGTCGCTGTTCTGGAATCCCGCGGTCAGGTTGTCGAGATCGTCGTAGCCCGCCGGCACCCCGGTGATGCGCTCGTTGCGCTTCGACAGCGCCTCGATGTGCTCGAACGCCGGCTTGAGCAGGTCGCGGATGTGATGGAAGCCCTCGCGCACCCGCTCGTCGGTGATCGCGAAGATGCGCTCCTCGGCGCGATCGAGGATCTCCGCGGTGTCCTCGCTCGCTGCGTAGGCCTCCTGCTGGATCTCGCCCGCGGCGCTGATCAGGTCGCGCAGCAGCGCCTTGGAGCGGATCAGCCGCACGTGCTGCTCGAAGTTCATCGACGAGGTGGCGTGCTCGAGGATCTGGGACAGCGCGGCGGGCCCGCCGATCGCCTCGAGATCGCCGCGCTTGCGCAGCTCCTCGCCCAGCGTCACCAGATCGGCGCGCTCATTGCGGTTGTAGAGCGCGACGATCGCGTCGAACACCTTCTGGTGCGAGATGCGGTAGAACGAGGGCGCCTCGAGCATCTCGATCGCCAGCCCGACCGCGTCGCGGTCGAGCAGCAACGCGGCGAGCACCGAGCGCTCGGCATCGAGGGCCTGGGGCGGCACCAGTCCGGGACCGGAGATCGCCTCGCGTGGGGGTCCGGCGGGGCCCGAGAGGATGTTGGTCATGGTGTGTCCTTCCCTGGGGAGCCGCGGGCCGGGGAGCGGGGATCCGCCATCCTCACTCCGACAGATACTCGCGCGCCAGCAGCTGCATGTCTTCCCATACCGGGCGCTTGTACTCGGGGTTCCGGAGGCAGGCGGCGGGGTGATAGGTGACGATCACCTTGGCGCCACCGTAACGGTAAACCCTGCCGCGCAGGCTGGCGAGCGACCCCCGGGCGCCCACCAGGAAGTCGGCGGCGGTCTTGCCCAGGCAGCAGATGACGCGGGGCTTGAGCGCCTCGAGCTGGCGCCTGAGGTAGGGCGACGACTGCTCGACCTCGAAGGGCAGCGGCACGCGGTTCTCGGGCGGGCGGCAGTGGATGATGTTGCCGATGAACACGGTGGCGCGCGACAGCGGCACGCCCGGGATCAGCGCCGCATCGTTCATCGCCTGGATGATCTTGTCGAGCAGCTGGCCGGCGCGGCCCACGAACGGCTCGCCCAGCCGGTCCTCGTCGGCGCCCGGCGCCTCGCCGATGAACACCAGCCCGCTGCGCGCCCCGCCCACGCCCGGCACGGCCTTCGAGCGCGACTCCCAGAGCCCGCACTTCTGACACGCGCGCACTTCCTCGGCGATCGTCGCCAGCACCGGCTCGGCGGCCGCCGCGATCGCCGCCCGCGCCTCGGCGCCCCAGGGATGGAGCGGGACCGCGGCCGAATCGGCGGCCGAAATCCCCGCGGCCCCGGGAGCGGCCGGCGCGACGCGCACCACCGGGCGGCCGAAGAGGTCGGTCTCGATCGCGGTCGGGGCGCGCGGCGGCGCCGCGGCCGGCGCCGCAACCGAAGCGGGCGGCGGCGCGGGGCGCTCGCGCACCAGCGGCGGGGCCGGCGCCTGCGAGGCGGCGGCACGCGGCGCGGCGGGCGCGGGTGTCGTGGCGGCGGGGGGCGCCGGCGCTGGAGCGGCCGCCGGCCTGGGCGCCGGCCGCGGCGGGGACCCCGGACCGTGGGCCGCCGCGCGCGCCGCCAGGTCCCCGAGGCCCTGCGCGCGCTCGCGCTCGAGCTTGCGCCGCAACCGCCGGGCGAGGTCCACCGCCTCGTCCCTGAGATCGGCGGGCTTCATCGCGCCTTCCGCCCCCGGCCCGCCCGCGGGCGCCGGCCGGCGCGCAGCGCCAGCGCGCGATCGAGCACGCGCTCGGCGACCTCGCGCTTGGGCAGCACCGGCAGCCGGCGGTTGACGCGCGGCTCGACCAGGGTCACGCGGTTGGTGTCGCGCCCGATCGACTCGCGCGGCGCGTTGAGCACCACCAGATCGAGCCCCTTCGCGGCCAGCTTGGCGCGCGCCCGCTTGAGGCCCTGCGAGGTCTCGAGCGCGAAGCCCACGTACACCTGCCCCGGCCGCCGTCGCGCCGCGGCGCGCGCCACGATGTCGGGGTTGGGCGCCAGCTCGAGCGCCAGACGGCCCGGCCCGCGCTTGAGCTTCTCCGGCGCGGCGTGCGCCGGCCGGTAATCCGCGACCGCCGCCGCCATCAGCACCAGGTCGGCGCGCCGCGCCTCCGCCAGCACCGCGCGCTCCATCTCGGCGGCGCTGCCGACCGGCACCACGCGCACCCCCGCCGGCGGCTCGACGCTCATCGGCCCGGCCACCAGCGTGACCTCGGCGCCGCGGTCACGCGCCGCCTCGGCGAGCGACACACCCATGCGTCCGCTCGAGCGGTTGGTGATCACGCGCACCGGATCGAGCGGCTCCTCGGTGCGCCCCGCGCTCACCAGCACCTTGAGGCCGCGGAGGCTGGTGCGCCGCACCACCGCCTGCTCCACGGCCTCGCCGATCGCCTCGATGGCGGCGAGCCTGCCCGGGCCTTCGAGCCCCGAGGCGAGCGGGCCCCGCTCCGGGCCCACCACCGTCGCGCCGCGGGTGCGCAGGACGCGCAGGTTGTCCTGGGTGGCGCGATGGCGCCACATCTCCATGTCCATCGCCGGGCACACGATGAGCGGCGCGCGGCTGGCCAGCGCCACCGCGGTCAGCGCGTCGGGTGCCTCGCCGTGCACCAGACGCGCCAGCACGTCGGCGGTCGCGGGCGCGATGACCAGCGCGTCGGCGGCCTCGGCGACGTCGATGTGCTCGACCCGGCCGCCCATGCGCCGCAGGGCGACCCGCGGCAGCTTGAACTCGGGCTGCTGGTCGCCCCACAGGTCCTGGACCACCGGGTTCCCCGACAGCGCCTGGAAGGTGAGCGCGGTGACGAACTGGGTCGCAGCCGGGGTCATGACCACCACCACCGCGGCGCCGCGCTGGGTGAGCCAGCGCACCAGCTCGCACGCCTTGTAGGCGGCGATGCCGCCGGCGACCCCCACCACGACCGTGCGACCGCGCAGCATGCGTCTCCCCGACCTCGGCGCCCCGGCCCACGCGGGGCGTGGCCCGGCGGCGCATTGTGGCCCCGCGCGCGGGCGGGGCGTGTGCGGAGCGGGCCTAGGCCGGCTGCTCCTCGTAGTTGAACGGCACCTCGCCGCGGATCGTCCGCTCGAGCGCCGTCGCGGTGACCTTGCCGGGGATGGTCTCGCCGGTGCGTCGCGTCCACTCGTTCAGCCGGCGCGCCTCGCGGGCGGCGACGATCGCCAGCTCGTACTTGTTGGTGCCGTACGGCGGAATCAGGGAAGCAAGTTTCGTCATGACGCTCCTCTCGTGGGTCCGGGTGACGGTGCGGTCTAACCTGCGACGTGGAGCCGGCGCACCCGGGCGCGCTCGGCGTCCACGATGGCGACGAGCCGGGCCACCGCCTGCTCCAGGTCGTCGTTCATGACAAGGTAATCGTATTCACGGTACTGGCTCAACTCGCCCGGGGCGTTGCGCAGCCGCCGCTCCACCACCTCGGGGGGATCGGTATGACGGCCGAGCAGGCGCTGGCGCAGGGCATCGATCGAGGGCGGATGGACGAACACTGACACCGCGTCGCTGCGCGCGCGCCGCACGCTCGCCCCGCCCTGCACGTCGACGTCCAGCACCACCACGTGTCCCGCGCGCACCCCCTCGTCGACGAAGCGGGCCGGGGTGGCGTAGAGGTGGCCGTGGACCTCGGCCCACTCGAGGAACAGGCCGGCCGAGCGGCGGCGCTCGAACTCCACGCGGCTCACGAACTCGTACTGCACGCCGTCGGACTCGCCGTCGCGGCGCGGCCGCGTGGTGGCCGAGACCGAAAACACGCACTGGGGGCGCAGCGCCACCAGCCGGTCGACCAGCGTGCCCTTGCCCGCTCCCGAGGGCCCGGAGATGACGAGCAGGAACCCGCCGGGCGCGAACTGGAACGGAATCGGCGCCGCCGGGATCTCAGCCATGGGTCGCCGGGCCATCCTCACTCCGCATTCTGGACCTGCTCCCGGATGCGCTCGACCTCTTCCTTCATGATGATGACCGCGCGCGCGATCCCCACGTCGTTGGCCTTGGAGCCGATGGTGTTGACCTCGCGGTTCATCTCCTGGAGCAGGAAGTTGAGCTTGCGCCCCGCCAGCTCGGGGCCCTCGATCAGGGAACGGAACTGATCGAGGTGCGCGGAGAGCCGCACGCACTCCTCGGTGCAGTCGAGGCGGTCGGCGAGCAGCGCCATCTCCTGGGCCAGCCGCGCCGGGTCCATCTCGATGTCACCGAGCAGCGGCCGGAGCCGTGCCATCAGCCGCTCCTTGGCCTCGGCCGGCCGCAGCGGCGCGCGCTCGACCACGAAGTCGAGCTGGGTGCGGATCAGCTTGAGGCGCGCCTCGAAATCGCGGGCCAGCGCCGCGCCCTCGCGCGACTTCATCGTGTTCATGTTGTCGCACGCCTGGTCGACCAGCGTCTTGACCAGTCCCCAGGTCTCCTCGTCGGAGAGCGCCGAGTGCTCCCACGCGAACACGTCCGGCAGCGTCGCCAGGGTGCGCACATCGAGCCCGCTCTCGAGCCTGTAGCGCTTGCGCAGCTGCTCCAGCAGGGCGACGTAGCGGTCGGCGACCGGCTCGTTGAGCTTGAGCTCGTCGCCGCTCTCGCCCGCCCCGCCCCAGGTGATGGTGAGGTTGAACTTGCCGCGCGAAAACCGCTCGGCGATCAGCTGGCGGATCTGGTCCTCGAACATCGCCACCAGCCGGGGGGCGCGGAGCGAGACCTCGCAGAACCGGTGGTTGACCGAGCGGATCTCGGCCGACAGGCGCTGGCCGTCGCGCTCGAGCTCGGCGAAGCCGAACCCGGTCATGCTGCGGATCATCCGGGACCTCCAGGTGGGGACCCGGCAAGGTAGGGCACCGCGCGCGGGGGCGTCAACCGGGGCCGCGGATTTTCAGGGGCTTCCGCGCGTCGCGGGACGTGGCGCGCCGAGGCTTCCCTCCACCGCTCATCCACCGCGCGCGGTGGAAAACCACTCACCCGCGCGGCCGCTCAGTGGTCGACGTTCAGGACCTCGAGCGGGTCGCCGGTCTTGTACTCGGTGATCTGGAAGCGCAGGAAATCGTGGATCGCGACCAGCGCGCGGGCATTGCGCGTCGCGATCAGCACCCGTCCGCCACCGTCCACCGTCTCGAAGCGATAGTGGATGGTGCCGCCGAGGCGCTGCATGTCGGCGGTGCCGGGCGCCGTGGGGTCGCGGGTCAGCATCGACTCGCTGAAGTCGCCGGCCGAGAGCATCTGCGCGACGCGGCTCAAGTGGGCGCGGATCGCGTTCCGGCTCAAGGTGTCGGCGGCGTCCCGGGCCGTCACCTCGATCGCCCCGCCGTCCGGCAGCAGGTGGTAGTGGTGCGTGGTCTTGGAGTGAGTCAAGCCGGCCGGCTTGTCGTGCGCGCCGGATGAGCGCACGTGGGTGCTGTCGGCCCCATGGGCGTCAGCGACGGCGGCGAGCAGGGCGGCGGCGAGGACCAGGGCGAATGCGGAGGCGCGCGGGAGGACAATCGGCATATCTGTTCGTATCGGCGGCCCGTACAGCATGCTAGAGCCGGATGCTCATGCCAACGTCATGGCGACGTGCGGAGCAGGCAAAATCAATTACAAGGCCGTCGCGCGGCGGCCGAATCGGGCCCGTTCAGCCGGCTTCGGGCTTCTTCTTGAACAGCGCCTCGAGGCGCGCCCGGGCGTCGGCGGCGCGCTGGCCCGACGCGGCCCTCGCACCGCCCGCGAACGGAGCCGGGTTGAAGGCGAAGTACTCGCAGAAATTGCGGCGTTCCTTGTCCTCGACCGGCTCGGCCTCGGTCTCGCGGCAGGCGTTGTTGTAGCGCGTGTCGTAGTGTCGGCAATTCCGACACGAGCGCAGGTCGTGGCGGCAGGACTCGCACTCCGAGTCGCGCGGGATCGGCTCGGAGACCATCACCGGCGCGCCACAGGACTGGCACTGGTACGCGGCCATGGCGGAAGCGTGCGCGCCGGGCCGGCGCGCGTCAAGGGCCGGGGGGCGTGGCCGGAGCCGTCCCGAGCCCGTCGCGGAAGTGCCGCGCGAACTCGCGCAGCTCCGCGGCGTTCAGGTCCGAGACCGCCCAATAGGCGAAGCCCGCGTCATGGCCGTGGGCGATCTGGTAGCCGCGGCGCGTGACCGGCGCCGGCTGGTCGCCGGCCGGCGCGCTCTCGGGCCACAGGAACAGGTTGATGACGTGGAGCCGCCGCCCGTACACCAGCGCCGCCACCGGATGCCCGGCGAGGTAGTCGAGCCGGCCGCCGAGGAGCGGGAAACCGGCGCTCGCGAAATCGATCACCGGCGGCGAGAAGTCGAGTCGCCCGTTGAACCAGGGCTTCACGGTGTGCTGATCCGTCGAGGCGACGTCGGTGAGGTGGTGCTCCATGAGCGAGCGCACGTGCCCGTCGACCACTTCGCCGACCAGCGCGCCCTCCCCCACGCTGCCGAGACGCAGCGCGAGATCGGTGGCGACGATGGCGACGATCACCGCGGCGGCCAGCGCGCCGAACAGGCGCGGGCGTCCGCCCGGCGCGCGCTCCCGTCGCGGGATCGCCGGCACGCCGCGCGCGTCAGCCTCGCGCAGCGCGCGCCCCACCCGCGCCCGCAGCGCCGCGGGCGCGCGATGGTAGAGCGCATCGGCGCGGAACGCCGCCATGGCGGCGCGCGTCCGCTCGAAGCGTGCCGCGCAGTCGCGGCACGAGCGCAGGTGCTCGTCGAACGCCGGCTGGCGCGCGGCGTCGAGCTCGCCATCGAGTGCCGCGTCGAGTTGCTCCAGGAACTCACGATGCTCCATATCCGCCCTCACCGCCCCCGGCCAGCGCGCGCTGCATGCGCTCGCGCGCGCGCGACAGGCGCGACATCACCGTTCCCACCGGCACGCGCACCGCCTCGGCGATCTCCTTGTACGACAGCCCTTCGAGCTCGCGCAGCACCAGCACCTCGCGAAACTCGGCGGGTAGTTGCTCGAGCGCCCGCTCCACCTGGGCACTGGTGCGGCGACGCTCCTCAGCCGGCTCGGGATCATCGGCGCGCTCGCCGACACCGTGCAGCTCCTCGTCGAACTCGGTCGCCGCCGGATGGCGCCCCTCGCGCCGTCGCCACGAGTAGCAGGTGTGGCGCACGATCGTCAGCAGCCAGGCGCGCGGGTTCTCGCCCCGGAAGCCGCCGAAGTGCCGCAGCGCCCGCACGCATGCGTCCTGCACCGCGTCCTCGGCGTCGTGCGCGTCGCGGAGCAGGTGGCGCGCCAGGTTGTAGGCGGCATCGAGCCACGGCAGCACCATCTCTTCGAACCGTGCCAGCGTTTCGGGCGGCAGGGCGTCCTCGCGGGCCCGTCGTTCCTGATCCGGCGATCGGCTCATCGCGGACCCTCAGTGGATGGACCCCGGCGTGGGCCCTTTTATTCCCGGGAAATGGCGCTTGAGACGGCGCGGAATAACGACGCCCCGGCGTGGGTCATGGGGGCCGAAGGCCGTATTCGCCCCACCCCCATCCAGGAGGCTAGAGATGAACAAGTCCCGCCATTCGATCCGCGTCGCCCGTGCCGCATTCACCGCCGTGGTCGGCATTGCCGTTCTCGTCACCGCCGCTCACCCCGCGACGGCGGGCACGAAGCGCCCCACCGTCGTCGAGGTCAAGCTGTCGGAATGGTCGATCGGGCTTTCGCCCGCCCGCGTGCCGGCCGGCCCGGTGAGCTTTCACATCACGAACGGCGGCAGCATACCGCATGCCTTCGAGGTCGAGGGCCGTGGCATCGAGCGAGAGATCGCCCCGATCCCGCGCGGTGGATCCGACTCGCTCGCGCTGGCGCTCGAGCCCGCGACGTACGAGGTCTACTGCCCGATCGGCAACGGTTCGCACAAGATGCTGGGGATGCGCGCCAGCCTCGTGGTCGCGGGGCGGGCCGGGAAGGCCGCGCCGGTCGCGATGGCCGACGACGACGACCACGACATGCACGAGATGAACGAGATGCACGAAGCCGAAGGCGCCGCGCCGCTGCCGCACGCGATGAAGGTCGTGGGCGGCGGCCCGGTGATCCAGATCCTCCCCGGGCCCTTCCCGTTCGCCGACAGCGCGATGGCCGTCATCCGCTCGCGCCCCGCGGACCAGCGCGAGGACCTCACCGCCAAGTCGAAGATGGGCCCCTACTCGAACCAGGTCGCGCGCATCGACGGCACCCTCTCGATCGCCGCGTTCGATCGCGGCGCGAGCGGCGACTCGGTCGCCGGCAACGCCGCCTTCACCACTCAGGACGGAGCGCGCTGGCGGCTCGACATCGACCGCGTCCAGACGCAGGACATTCCCGACAACCCGCGTTTCGGCGGCGTCATCATGGGGCTCTACTACCATGGCGCGAGCAACGTGCACACGCCGCTGGTGCCGACGATTCAGAGCTCGGTGGCGCTGTGGGCCTTCGCCCACCTCTATCGCAACGACCGGCTGGTGACCGACAACGCGATGGTCCACATCATGCTGCTGTCGCGCACCCGCCGGCCCGGGGATTTCGCGCTGGCGTGCTGGGACTGCTCGCGCAACCCGATCGACGAGCTGCAGCTCCAGGTCACGGCCCCGCGCGGCGAGCCCAAGTTCGAGGCGCCGGGTGGCTTCCTGTTCGTCAACTGGGAGCAGTCGTCGGCGCAGCCGCTGGCCGGGTACTGAAAGCGTCGCGGCCCGCGCCCGCGGCTCAGCG
>Ga0306926_10009848_pt1 | contig 10536 bp, 10 predicted proteins | sample flu12Cox44000178_FD_203759 | JGI IMG/M metagenome (GOLD analysis project Ga0306926, IMG submission 203759) | Lab enrichment of tropical soil microbial communities from Luquillo Experimental Forest, Puerto Rico - flux8day.12C.oxic.44.000.178 (v2)... | ecosystem: Environmental > Terrestrial >... | reverse complement strand
GCCGCAACCGCGCCGCCGACCCCGCTGTAGTGCCGACCTTTGGGGGCCGGCTCCAACAAATTCAGATACTTAGGTTCCTCAAAGTGCTCGAATCGGCGAAGTTCGGCTAATTCTGACCGCGGTCTGTGTCGTCTCGCATCGGTGGTTGCGACTGCTGACTGCAACGCGCCGCCCGGAACCTGATCCCCGCCGGGTCGCCGCTCTGACGATCACCGCCGGTCTCGTCCTCGGTGTGCTCGTTACTCTGTCTTCAGTAGGCGCCGGTGCGATAGGTATGACCGCGCTGGTGCTGCTCTACCCCCGAACCCCGATCAGCAAGCTCGTCGGATCCGATATTGCTCATGCCGTACCGCTTACGTTGATTGCGGGCACCGGCCATTGGCTGCTTGGGTCGGTAAATTGGCTGCTCTTGTCGTCGCTGCTGATCGGTTCGTTACCCGGAATCTACGTAGGCAGCCATTTTGCAGCACGCGTTCCCGATCGAATCCTGCGTCCGCTCCTCGCAGCGACGTTGATGCTGGTCGGTATACGGATGTTACGTTCTTGAGCATTCCCCGCGCGGGCCCGGCTGATAGCGCACGAAGAAGAGGGGGGACAGAATCGAAGCCAGCCCCCGAATACGCAATGATTTCGTTTTTGGCCGGCGGGAGCTCCCCCCAACTCGCTTGCTCCGAGGAGCAGCAGCGTGTTGAACTCAGGCGGAGAGGTGTTTGCGTGTCTAGAAATGGTCAGTCAACCAGCTGGGCGCCTATTGCCGTCTCATCCCATTCCAGCCCCAGCCCCGGCACATCCGGAATATGCACTTTCCCATCCTTCACTCGGTAGGGCTGCTGCAAGATCGGATTGGCCCAATCTTGCCACTCCAGCCAGTGCGCCGTTTCGGCGACCCGCATGACGTGCGCGGCGACCTCGGGGTAGAGGTGGGTTGAAATGGGTATGCCCGCCGCCGCGGCGATGGCAGCCGCTCTCTGCCAACCTGTGACGCCGCCGATCCGCATAAAATCGGGCATCACGTAGTCGCAAGCTTTCATCTGCAAGGCGGTGTAGAGGGCACGCGGCCCGTAGAAATTCTCGCCGATCTGGACAGGCGTCTTCAGGTCGGCGGTCAGCCGCGCGTATCCGTCGAGATTGTCGTAGACGATGGGTTCCTCGATCCAGGCGAGGCCGAGATCATCGATTGCATGGCATCGTTCCAGCGCCTCGCCAAGGTGAAGTCCCTGGTTGAAATCGACCATCAGGCTCATTTCGCTCCCGACTGCTTCTCGGACGGCCTCGATCGTCGCAAGGTCATCGGCCAGACGCTCACGGCCAAGACGCAGTTTCAGACCGGTGAATCCGCCCTCCTCGCGCAGTTCGACAGCCTCGCTCGCGACTTCCTCCGCAGACTTTAGCCAGAGGCCGTTGCTGTTGTACGCGGGCACTGCGCCGACGCCGCCTCCGAGCAGCACGCAAAGCGGTACGCCGGCCGCCCGCGCCAGCGCGTCCCAAGCTGCCATATCGATGCCGGCGACAGCGATCATCGACATGCCCTCGTAGCCAACGAAATGGAGTGATTTTCGAGCTGCCTCGTAAAACTCGATCGGAGCGAGGCGTCGACCTTTGAGCATGTCACCGAGATCGTGGAGGGCAGGAATGAGATACCGCATCGATCTGGCGATGTAAGGCTCGAGGTAGCTGCGTCCTATCACCCCCTCTTCCGTATAAAGATCGATTAGGATCAACGGCCAGTCGGCGAGTGTCGCAATGCGCGCTACGACGGGGCGGGTGAGCTTGAGCAAAACGGGGCGGGCCCGAATGCTTTTTAGCGTTAATGTCGGGGAGCTCATCCAACACCTCCTGGCCCAGCATGACGGCGTACTCGTGCGGTCCAGCTTCGTCGTCGACTCGCGCTCGTGCTTTCGGTCGAGTTCGTTCAGCGGCGGTGCGCTGGTGCTGACGAGGAATGCGAGTTTAGCGGAATCCTCCATAGATATATTACCATGGAGGAGTCCGCTAAAGTCGCACTTCCAAAAACTGTTAGAAGACCCACAGCGCGTCGGTCTCAGCTCAACGAGGTCTCGCGCCGCCCGTCATGCCGCCGTCGGTCACGAGCTCCCCGCCGGTCATGTAGATGGACGCGTCGGAAGCGAGGAATCGCACGCCGTCCTGCGCCTGTCCGGCCCTGCCCAGCGGCACCCCGGCTCCGACCACCTCGTGCGGGTCAATCGGCGCATTGTTCCCCGGCAGACGCTGGTAACTTCATCCAAACCGGCGTGTCGATGACGCGGGATGGACTGTATTAACTCCGGATACTGTCGCCAGCCGCCGCGCAATCCATCGCGACCGCCTTTGCGAACAGACGCACGCCCCCCGTTGCGGCGCAATAGCCGGCCAACCCCGCCGATCCCCCAGACCGGCAACGGATGACGTAATGACGATGGAGCCGCCGCCCGCGCGCCGCATCGCACCGTACTGACGTCCTGATGAACGAAGATCACCTCCGAGCCGGCGGTTTCGATTGTTTCCATCAAAGTTACGCGTTGCGGCATGGATGCTTCGACTTATCCCGCATGCGATCTCGCGTTGCGTTTGACGCTGGGCTCCTGCTCGGCGAGCCTCCGCGTTCGGCTGCCGTGCTCGATCGCTCTCCGGATTGAGGCCGCCAACATGTCGCGCCGATATGGTTTTTCGACCAGAATGAAACCTTCTTTTTCCCCTTGCAGCGCGTATTGACTATAGCCGGTCGTCAACAGAACCGGGAGTCCGGGATGATGTTCCTGCATCGCACGTGCTAGCTCTAAACCACTCATACCGCCGGGCATGACGATGTCCGACATCACCATCTCGATTGTCGGGTCATGTTCTAACTTTGCTAACGCAGCTTTGCCGTCGCGCACCCACATTACTTCGAGGCCGATGTCCCGCAGCAGCTCCGTGGTCGCTTGGGCGACTTCGGTGTCGTCCTCGACAAGCAGGAGGCGGGCCGGGGCTGCTGCCTTTACGGCATCGTGCGCTGCCGAGGTGAGCGCCATGGAAATCTTGACCGCTCGAGGAAGATATACCGTAATCGATGTGCCTCGGCCGATTTCACTTTCAATCAATGCAGCCCCACCGCTCTGCCTCGCGAAACCGTAAACTTGCGAAAGGCCGAGTCCTGTGCCTACACCGACCTCCTTAGTCGTGAAATAGGGCTCGAACGCGCGCATCTGCACCTCTGCTGTCATACCGGTTCCAGTGTCCGATAGTGTGACCGCAACGAAATCGCCAACCAGCCCCTCGCTTCCGGCGTCGTTGCAGCGGAATGAGAGGTTGCGCGCTTCGACGCGGAATCGGCCGCCGTTCGGCATCGCGTCCCGTGCATTGACACCGAGATTGAGCAGCGCGAGCTCGAATTCGGCGGGATCGGAGTCCTGCGGTGCGTTTCTCCCTCACGCGCGCGCGAAGAAACTCCCGAGAGCCGCGGAATGCCTTGTCTGTTCCTTAACACCGAGCGGGGTTTTGGCGGAAAACCACCCAAAAAATCGGGGTTTCGTCGGCATCTTGCGGGGTCAAAAATGCCTAAGGAGGGTCAAAAATGCCTAAAGAGACGTTTTTTCACGGCGATCTCCCGTTAGAGAGTGGTCTCGCGGCGAACGCGGCTGAGGACGAGATTGTCGCGGCGCAAAGGGACGGCGCGGCCGCGCGCCCCTTCACCCGCCGCAAGCCGGTGCGCGCGCCGTTCCCAGCACATCTGCCGTGCGAGCGCGTGGTGATCCCCGGCCCGACCGCCTGTCCATGCGAGAAGAACCGAACGTTGGCCCGCAAGCTGATCGAGGCGCTCGGCTACGGGCCGGATAAGCCGCTCAAGGTCAAGGTCGCGGCGCGCAACGTCCAAGAATTCCGCGACACCTCTGTGATCCTGATGGATCAGCTCAAGCAGGTCTACATCGGGCCCGGTTTGCGCCTGCCATCGTAGAGATCGGCGAACCCGGCATAGGCATCGGCCTGCAGAATCCCGGCATAGCCGGCCAGATGCCGGGCGGGATGCTCGCCGGCGCGATTGCGCGAGTAGAAGAACATTGCGGCCGGCGGATCGGGCACGGCGAACGCCCGGTCGTCGCGCACGTACGTCCATAATCGACCGGTGATTGTCTTGCCCTTGGCGAGCACCGGCACCGTCGTGTCGTCGTCGTGCACGCGCTGGGCGGCGAACACGTGGCCGCGGATCAGCTCGCAGAGCGGGCTCAACACGGCCGCGCCGGCGCCGACATGATCGGCCAAGCTCGAGACATCGAGGTCGACCCCCTCGCGGGCATAAGCTTCGCTCTGTCGGTTCAGCGGTTGGTGCTCGCCGTACTTGGCGTAAAGGATCATTGCTAACAGGCTCGGCCCGACATGTCCGCGCGGGATGACATGGAACGGCGCCGGCGGCTGAGTGATTTTCTCGCAGACGCGGCAAGTGAACTTCTCGCGCACGGTCTGGATCACCTTCCATTGCCGCGGCACCACCTCCAGGGTCTCGGTGATGGTCTCGCCGAGCTTGGCGAGCTTGCCGCCGCAGCTTTTCGCTGACATCGGTCGACGTTCTGGGTCGGCGTCGTCGACAGGCGCGCCGCGATGTGGCTATGGTTCTAAGCTCCTCAACCATGGTCGCGATACCCGCGCGCGGCAGCACTATCTCGGGCACCGGAACATCCAGCACCCGACACGCTATAAGCCGCAGCCACGATCCTACCGACGCTACCCACCACGCGCTCGCCGCGCTGTCGGGGTTGCCCTTGGCGCATGGTGCCCGACAGCTTCACACCGCGCAGGACGGCGGTAATCTGGGAAATTCTATCAACCCGAAGGTCCGAGAAGAGGTCGATATGACCCGACCGACGAGCCGGGCACCACCCGACAGCCGTCAGCGCCCTCGAAATCATGGTGGCACCGCGCCTGCAGCGGCGCGGCATTTCGCGGCTGATGCTGGCCGCCATGCGCGGCAACGCGCGGCGCCTCGGCTTTGTCGATCTCTACGCGCCGCTGCGCCCGACCGAAAAGCATCTGGAACCGCTGACACCCTTCGCCGATTACGTCGCTCGCCGGCGCGAGGACCGCTTACCTTATGACTCGTGGATACGAGCCCATGTCCTGGCTGGCGCTCGGACCGTCAAGGTGGCGCCGTACAGTATGGTCGTCTGCGGCACGATCGCCGAATGGACGGCGTGGACCGGTCTCGCCTTTGGCGAGAGCGGCCCTGCAATCGTGCCAGGCGCGCTGTCGCCCGTCCATGTCTCGCTCGAACAAGATTCTGCGGGCTATGTCGAGCCGAACTTATGGGTACACCACCGCCTCGTCTGATGTGGGCACTAGCAGTTCCTGGGGTGCGCTCGAAGCGCGCAACGGGATGTTGGCGGTCGCGCTGTCGTCAAAAGGCTTCCCCTGGTAGCTGCACCTCAGCATGCTAGCGGGATCAGAGTTTTCGGAGAGCACAGGATGCCAGCAAGCCAGCCCAACATCTTGTTCATTGTCGTCGACGACTGCGGTTACGCCGACCTCGGCTGCACCGGTCAGACCGATTACCGAACTCCGGCGCTTGACCGGCTTGCCGCCGAGGGCATTCGCTTCACGCAGGCTTACGCCAACTCGGCGCTGTGCACCAATACTCGGGTTGCATTGATCACCGGCCGCTACCAGTATCGACTGCCGATCGGGCTGGTCGAGCCATTGCGTTGGAGCGACCGCCAAGCGCCGGAAATGGGAGTGCCTCCCGGTTTTCCCACCTTGCCGGCATTGCTGCGCGGCGCCGGCTATCGTACCGCGCTTATCGGTAAATGGCATCTCGGATATCTGCCGCGCTACAGCCCTTTGAAGAGCGGCTATGACGAGTTCTTCGGCGTGATGGGCGGATTCACCGGATACTACGCTCATATGGGCGATGGCGGAGAACACGATCTCTATGAGGGCGAGACCCCAATCGAGCGAGTAGGCTACGTCACGGACATACTGACTGAACAGGCGGTTGCCTGGATCGCCGCAGCGTCGGCGCGGCCCGAACCATATTTCCTCAGCCTGCATTACACAGCGCCACACTGGCCGTGGTCGGCTCCCTCGGTTGAGGCCGCCGCGCGGCAACGCGAGGTCGAGCGGACTGAACTGACCGAAGGCGGCAACATCCGCATCTATGGCGAAATGATGCAGTCCCTGGATGCCGGCATCGGCCGCGTGCTTGACGCAGTTCGGCAGGGACCGGGCGAAGACAATACGCTCGTCGTGTTCACCAGCGACAACGGCGGCGAGCGATTTTCGAAAATCTGGCCATTTGTCGGCCGTAAGTTCGACCTGTTGGAAGGCGGGTTAAGGGTACCGCAAATCTGCCGCTGGTCCGGCCGTATCGAGCCGGGGCGCATAACCGATCAGGTGAGCATCACGATGGATTTGACCGCAACCTGCCTCGCGGCGGCCGAAGTCGCTCCGGTCCCCGGCTACCCGCTCGACGGGGTCGATTTATTGCCGGTACTGACCGGCCAGACAGCAGAATTCGAACGCACGCTCTATTGGCGGATGCGCCACCGCTACCAGCGGTCGGTACGGCGCGGCGGTTGGAAATACCTGAAGGTCGCTGATAACGAATATCTCTTCGACATCGAATACGATCTTCGCGAACGCGGCGATCTTTCGAAAAAACGGCCGGATCTGCTCGCCGAACTACGCAAACTGTGGGAGGATTGGGATCGCAATATGTTGCCGCTGCCGACCAGCGCGGTGGTGCCAATGTCGAATCTGTCCGCGATGCTTTGGTAGGACCGAATGACCGCATAGCATAGACTTGCGGAGACCGGAGCAATCAGCGGGTTTGCGCCGCATCCCCACATCCGGACCTTTGAAACGCAGCTCCGGTGCGTTCTGCGCCGGCCCGAAGGGAGGCGACCGCGCCGACCCCCATGAAACTGGCGCTTGGAGATCATTTTGAGCGGGTCCGCTACCGACATGTGCAGACGGTATCAAGATGCCGCATTTGCTTCCCGGATTAAGTAGTTGCCGTCGTCGTCCCGGTTGAGGATCTCGGCACGACGCAGCTCCCCCCAAGCGCGAAGGAAGTCGGGCCATGGAACCTCGCGATGCGCGTCGACCAGCTCGTGAAATTGCTGCGGCCGATCGGTGATCTCGCGGATCAGCGTAGAGGCGAGTGGACTCATGTCGAGCCTCATCGGTACTCCTCCGGCTTTACCCGGTCTTGCCCATAGACCCGGATGCGTCGGTAGAGTTTCTTAGGCACGCCTTCTGGGATCGTTGCGTCAATACCCAGCTTGGCGGTGGTCGGCAAGCCGCCTTTCCCGAGTTCCCAGGACTTGATGCTCGGATCGATGTGCTTGCCGCGGGCCCCCTGAACGACAATCAGGTCGCGGTCGGCCTGGACACGGAAAGTCATCGCCCAGTCGAGGTCGTCGGGATTGTGGATGTCGATATCTTCATCCGTGACAATCGCGAGCTTCACCTCAGCGACCGAGAGCAGCGCGAGCAGTGCGTTCTTGCCCTCGCCTGGCCGCTTGCGGATCGAGGCGATCAGCGTCCAGTAGCCACAACTGCCGACCGGCGCGCGAATGTCCACGGGCTGCACTGAGGCGTTGCGCAACGCGCGCAACCCGGCGGCCTCGGTCACCGGCGCGGCGAGCCAGTCGTTCTCCCATGGCATCTGCAGCAGATAAAAAATGGGATCGCGGCGGTGCGTAATGCATTTGACTCGGAACACCGGGTTCCATTTGACGTCGCCCGAGATCTGGCTGAATTCGCCGAATGGCCCCTCATCGGCGGTCCAGCCGATCGGCAAAAGCTCGCCCTCCAACACAAGCTCGGCATCGGCCGGGACTTCGAGATCGACGGTCTTGCATTTCGCGAGCGGCACCGGGCTGCCGTGCAGACCGCCGGCGACCCAGTATTCATCAAGGTCGATCGGTGCCTTGTACGAAGCGGCGAGCATTTCATACGGATGGCAGCCGATCGCGACCGCGATCTCAAGCGGCTTACCCTGGTCGAGGCGCCGCTGGTAATAGAGGCGCATGTCCGACGGTGACACCAGATCGATGCCGGTCTCGTTGGGCGAGCGGTACATCAGACGGTACGAGCCGCAGTTGCGGCCGAATTCGGGATCCTTGGACACCACGAAGGTGCCTGAAAGATAGGGACCGCCGTCGAACAGGTGCATCATGGGGTAGGGAATCGCCGCAAGGTCGATCGCATCGCCGGTTATGACGACCTGCTGACAAGGTGCGTCCTCGACGATAACGGGCTCAATGAGGCGTCCCAGCCCCTCCTCGAAGCGGCGCGCCACCTCGTCTTCAGCGCAATCCATTGCCAATGCCAAGCGCTTGCGCGTGGTCAGCAAGGCACCAGCGAGCCGCCAACCAGGATAGTCCTTGAGAGTGTCAAACAGGCTCGCCTGCCGGGACTGAGCGCATAGTGCCGAGACGTCGCGCACGTCGACGGGAACGCGATATCGGCCGAGTTCGCCCGCCGCATCGAGATCGGCAAGAAAATCGCGGAAGCTTTTCTTCATGCATTTCGCCCGGTCATGCCTTGGTCGGCGGCAGGTATTGCTGCGAGCGGCTTTGCACCGCCGCCCATTCGGCGCCGCTCAGCTTAACCTTGCCAACGAATTGGTTGGTGAAAAGCCGATCGGTTGGCGGAAGGCCGGCGGCGCCCATATAGGTCTCGACCGTCCTGCGCGTCGTCGCGACGAGAACCGGATCCATGTAACCGAGCCCGTGTTCCGCGACCGAAGGTACCAGTCCGAGCGCGGTGCCGACCGCTTGGCCAAATTCGAGGGTCTTGCGGTTTGCCGGGCTGCCGCCTTGGAATTCCTTCAGGCTCTCGATATGAAGATCGACTGACTTGTCGGGGTTAAGCCAAGTGTACTTCACACCCTCGAGCAGGCCGTCGATGAAGACCTGGCACAGCTCCGGCTTCTGTTCAACAGTGCTGCGCTTGGCGGCCAGCACGATGCTGAACATCTTCACCCCGTAATCCTCGTAGAGGATGCTGTTGAGCTCCATGCCCTGCGCCCAGATGCTCGGGGCGATGCTGCCGAAGAAATTACCTTCCGCCTTGACCTGCTTCTCGGCGAGCGCCTTGATCAATGCCGCAGCGTCCATCGTCACTTTGTTGACCTTGCCGTCGTCGATCCCGGTCGCCTTGACAAAGGCGGGCCACAACTGAAAGTCGCCGCTGCCGACATCGAAAGCCACCGTCTGTCCTTGGAGCTGCTCGGGCTTAGTGATGTCGTATTCCTTTAGCGAAAAAATGCCGATCGGCGATCTTGGCCAGATGCCGGCGACCGCAATGAGGTCGAGACCTTTGGCGGCACAATTCATCATCACTGCCATATCGATCAGGCCGAAATCGTATTGCCCCTGATCGACCGGCACGCAGACCTTTCCGGACCCGAAACCGCGGTCGATGCTGACCTCGAGGCCGCGCTGCTGCCAGGCACCGATCTTTTTGGCAACGAATGGGTAGGTGTAGGTACCTAGCGGCAGCCAGGGCAGCGTCAGCTTGACTTGCGCCGCTTCCGCCGCGCCGATCTTGGCCGGCAAGGCGAGGCCAAGCATGCCGCCGGCCGCGGCTGCGCTAGCGCTTTTCAAAAAGGCTCGCCGATTGTAGGCCATGCCGAATCTCCCTTTTTCAGCCGCCGACGCCTCCCTCAACGTCACTCGCGCGTTGCCAATAGATGACACGCCGTTCCACCCAGGCGATGACGCCGTAGAGTGCGAGGCCGGCAAGGCTCAGCTCGGTAATCGCCGCCATCATCAACGGCGTGTCGAGAAGACCGCCGGCCAGCTTGATCAGATAGCCGATCCCGCGCTGCGAGGCGACGAATTCGGAGACGATGACGCCGATGATTGCGAGCGTGATCGAAATCTTCATGCCACCGAACAGATAGGGCAGCGCGTTCGGCAGCCGGATCGTGCGAAAGATCTGCCAGCGCGAGCCCATAAACCCCCGCGCCATCGAGATGACCTCTTCGTCGACCATCCGGAAGCCGATCGCCGCGTTGATCGTCATCGGAAAAAAGCTGACGAGAAAGGCCAGCAGGAGGCTGGAGGCGGCACCGGTGCCAAACCAAACGATAAAAAGCGGGGCGATCGAGATCTTCGGCACTACCTGAGAGACGACGATCAGCGGGTAGAAGCCTTTGCGGACGGTCACCGAATAGGTGATCAGAATCCCCAGCGTTACGCCACCGACCACCGACAGCAGGAAAGCCAGGACGGTCTGATAGACCGAAGGCCACAAATTGGCGAACAGCAGGTCTCCGCGGGTCACCATCACAGCGAGGATCGCCGACGGGGGCGGCAACAGGATCGGCCTGACGCCGAAGCCGCGACAGAGCGCCTCCCAAAGCAACAGGGCGCCGAGGCTGACTCCAATCGGCCAGGCAATATCGCTCAGCCGGTCGCGCAGGTTTGCTTCGGGTAATCCGGCGCCCGGCTCGGCCTCCGCGCCGGCTGCCTCGGCTTTCCGGCGCGGCGGGTCGGCCTATGCAGCATGGCTCGCCTCGATCGCCTTACGCAGTTCGCGGACATAGGCGTTGAAATC
>Ga0306926_10009846_pt1 | contig 10537 bp, 11 predicted proteins | sample flu12Cox44000178_FD_203759 | JGI IMG/M metagenome (GOLD analysis project Ga0306926, IMG submission 203759) | Lab enrichment of tropical soil microbial communities from Luquillo Experimental Forest, Puerto Rico - flux8day.12C.oxic.44.000.178 (v2)... | ecosystem: Environmental > Terrestrial >... | reverse complement strand
ATCTCTGTCCCGGAATTACTGAAATCGCTGTCCGCGAATTACCGAAATCGGTGTCCGGAAATTGCCGAAACACGCACGTTTCGTGACTTTACCAGCCATCGCTCAGCTTCGACTCCTTCATCTGTCCCAGTTGGCCCAGTTGTTCCGCTATGTTCCTAATACCCTATAAATCTCTCTCTCTCACGTACCCATACATACTGGGACTACTGGGACAGTGGGACTTGTACAGGAATAGCAGGGACTTCTGGTGTCGTTTGTCCCACCTTGAAGGGTAGGACGGTGCCGAGTTGTTCGCCTTCCTCCCCCATTGTGTCCCAGCTTATCCCGGGTCTGCGGTACCTCCACTCGCGTTTTGTCCCACTTGTAACCCGCACCCTGATCCACTCGAATGAGCGCAGGCAACGCGCAATCCGATTTTGCTCTTGCTGACCCCAGCGTCCCCTATCGAGGTGCAGTGCCTCTTGGAGGATTTCAGGAATGGCTACCTCGGTGCGCTGATCGATGAAGTTCCGAATGACACCCTCCCAGGGATCTCCGACGTAGCGGTCGCGCTGGTAGCGTTCTGCGTCGGCCTGAATCTGCTTGCTGGTGATCCACCATGGCTGCCGTTCGCGATAGGCAAACACCGCTTCGGCCCATAGTTGGTCGCGATCCTGAGCGAGCCGTTCGACCCTGATCTTTCCAATCCTAATTGGCAGGAAGCGGCGCCCGCCTGTTTCATCCTGAGGTAACCATCCGCATTCGTGGTACCCCAGAATACGCAGGTCCTTGGGCTTTCGATGATGCGGCTGCCATACGGAGGCCGGAAGCGATCGATGGTCCGACTGATGAACGATTTGATGCGAGAGACCTCTGTGCGAGACATTGCGTCGAGTTCGGAGACCTCAAGACCCCAGACACCGCGGGTCTGCATCGCTGCATCCTTCGATCCGAGGTCGGCGAGTTCGTCACTGAACCACGGTTTGAACAGCGTCTTCACCGCTGTGGACTTCCTTGCGCCCTGCACACCCTCAAAGATCGGGACGGTATCGACCTTGCAGCCTGGATCGAATATGCGGGCCACGGCAGCAATCAAGATCGCGCGCCCCACTTCCCGGTGATAGGGGCTTGATGTTGCTCCCATGTATTCGGAAAGCCACATCTCAAGCCTCGGCGTGCCGTCGTGTTCTAGGTTGTCGAGATACTCTTTGACCGGATGGAATGACGCTTCGCGGGCTACCACCTCGACCGCCTGTGCTGCAATGGCGGCATTGACCGAGATTTCCTCCCGCTGCAACCATTCAGCGAACAGCAGATCATCGTGAGATGTCCGCGCCCGTGACACCCAATTCTGGAGCTTTATGTCCCACGGCGGCGCCGACCGAATAATCGTTTCTCGCGCAAACTCATCATAGGCCAGCACGCAAGACCAAGCTGGAGCCTCGCGCAGTGCAGTGATGGCGTTCGCCAAGAGCGGCTTGGGGGCGCCGAATTTGCTAGTTAAGAGCTTTGATTTCCAATCGCTCATTGTGAGCTTTCCTCATCGAAAACAGCAAGCGCCACTTGGTCGTAACAGCCGGGAGCGACCGTCTCGACGCGAAGCAGGGCATGTGAAGGGGTGATCAGGTCGCGGCTAAGCGCGACCCAATAGAGTTGACTTCAGCCTCGATCAGCCTGAGACGAGCCGAGACGACGCGCAGAATGGAAAGCACGTAGTCTTTTTCCTCGCCGGTGATGCTTGAGGCACAGAGCGGCGGTGGTTTGATGTGGTGGTTCATTGGCCACCTGCCTTGGCCGCGATTTCTGTGGCAAGCTTCAGGGGCAGCACGACCAGGGGCTCGCTGCGATCGGCACGGATAATCCGGATGTCCCGATCAATCAGCCAGCGGTAAAGCTCCCTGAACCCGTTGGCGCGACACTTCACTTCCACTACGCGATCAACGTTGAGGACCGGAACCGTCAGATCGCCAAGATAGGAGCCCCCGGCCGCGCCGGATAACGGAACGCGTTCAGCCGTGAAGCCGCGCTCCTGTAGGAATTTGACAATCGCCCTTTCGGCGCGGTTGCCCTTGTCGCGTGATGCTTTGCCTCCCTTCATCGCGCCACCCCATAGGCAAGGGTCGCGATGGTGCAGGCGGTGGCGTGCCAGAAAAAGAACAGGCGGCGCAGCTTCCGCGCTTGCAGATCAATCTCGCCTTGGTTATTTCCTGAATGCTGATTGATGACTGCGATTTTTGGGCTGCTCTCTGCCAGGGGAGCGGCCCTTCGCATTTCTGGATCAGGAGGGCGCCGCATGCGAGCCTCCCGTTCCATCGTTGGCAAACTCGCCCTGCGGACCGGCTGCCGGGGTTACCGGTTCAATCCGTTTGTGCGGGGGGAAAGTGATGCGAAACACCTTCCTGGAACGTGTTTCCAAACGGCCGAGGTTTGCAGGCTTCTCGCTTGGTTCGGTGGCAGCGGTGTTTCCAGAAACTGCTAGCGTTTCCAACGGCCGACAAGGGTTTTTAAGTCCCTTGCGTCTACCAGTTCCGCCACGTCCGCATGTTGATTTTATTGGTCTTTTCGCAATTTTCTGCCAAAGGGTTTCCAAAATCCCTCGCAGGGTTTCCAAAACACGAAATGTTCTGTTCTCGTTTGCCCCCCGGCGCCGGTTGTATCGCCAGCGCCGCCCGGCGTCCTTTTATTGCTTCGGCTTGAGCTTTTCAAACGCCCTGATGACGTTGCTCTCGCGGTCGACGTGGCGGCTGTAATGGGCGCCCATCGCCTCGCTCTCGTCGCCCAGCAGGTCGGCGATTTCGCGGTTCGTGGCACCGTTGCGCTTCCACCATGCGGCGTAGGACGACCGCAGGCCGTGAAGCGTCGTCCCGCTGCCGATCAGACCCTTGGCTTCCAGATCGCGGAAGAAATGGCTGCACCTGGTCTGCATGTCCACTTCGGTTTCCCATGGCGTCCCGTCGTCCCGGACGGCGATCAGCGTGGAGCTGCGCTGCCCGTCGTGGAGTAGGCGACTAAGGTAGTCTTGCAGCTCGGGCAGGGCGGGCAGGAACGCTCGCCCCTTGTTCTTCTTCGTCGTCAGATAGATTGCCTTGCCGTATTTCGGATGGTCCCGGTACTGCGTCCAGTTGGCGACGACAATCGTCTGACCGCGAAGCCCGGCGTAGCGCGCCAGCATCATGCAGGTCCGGATTTCCTCTGGCGCGCGACTGAAGGCGACCTTCCATTCCTCGGGAAACCATTCGCGGTTCGCGTTCGGGTCGGCCTGGTGCGCTTTGTCCATGCCAAGGCAGGGATTTGTCTTCAGCCCGGTCTTGTTGCCGCGTTTGACGCCCTGCTTGAACGCCGACGACAGCGCCGCGATCATCTGGTCGGCGAAGCGCGGCCACTTCTCGTTCGCGCAGCGGTCGCGCAGCTCGTATAGGTCGGGCTGATGAATCTCGGCCAGCAGGATCGGGAAGGCGTCGCGCAGATAGTCGAACGCTTCCAGGTAGTCCTTGCGGGTCGCTTTGGCCAGATTGCGCCATTTCGGATAGCCGTCGGTCGGAGGGGTGTCCGGAAGATCGGGGACGACAAACTTACCGCGTTCGTCGCGGCAGCGATCGACGTCGCCGTTGGTGTACCATGCGACCAGGCCGCCTAGCGTGTCGCCGGCCATGTCCTTCGCGTCGGCGCGCTGGATCGTCCTGGGGGCGTTGTATGCCCTGACAAAGTCCGGGCCTTCCATGCGCTTCAATAGCGCCGCCTTCGTCCCCTTGAAGTTCCTGATCAGGGCCTCGCCGTTCGACCGGCGATAGACGTAATAGGCGCCGGTATGGCTCCGCGTGATTTTCAGCCGTCTAAGCTTGATGTCTACCACCGATCATGTCCCCGATCTTGCGCCGTTCCGGTTCACGGGAAACCTCACGGTTAGGGTCGATCCTGTCAAGCCACTCGTCCAGCCGGGCGCGCAGGTAGCGCTGGCCGCGGCTGGATTGCGTGAACTCGATCGGCTTAACCGGGCAGACCGCCGCGAACGTCGGGACGCTTAAGCCGCAGTATTCGGCGGCCTGGTCAAGGCGGAGGGCGGCGGGCCAGCGTTCGCTCACGGCCGCTCCGTCGATGCGACGGGCGGCGAAGGAAGCGGCGCCCAGTGGGTTGCGTGGCGCGGCGCATCTGATGCATAGGCATCAGACCATCTGCCTGACACGTTGCGATAGGCGAGGCCAAGGCGCCACTCCCCATCAAGGCGATAGGCCCAGATGAACATTTCATCCTTTGGCGCCGTCTCGATCGGTTTCCACGCCCGTTCCGCCTCAGCTCGCTCGCTTCTTTGGCCCGCTCATCCGCAAGCCGCAACGCGAGACGATTGGCCTCTTGGAGGCGGGAGATTTCGATTTCGCCTTTCGTCAAGCGGTCGCGGAGATCTTGCTTGTGGGCCAGCTCTTGAAGTTCTGCCCTTGCCGGGGAGCAAGAAGGGCACGGAAACCACCATCCGTCTAAGCACTCTATTTGTCGCCCGGCGCATGTATCGCCGCCGAGTCCATCCGGCTGCTTGTGATCAAAGAAGGCGCCGGTGCGCGCGTTGAGCTGGACCGGGCAACTCTCACAGAACGGCACGCCGTCGCGCATACAGCGCTTCAGAGCAGCGGCCTTCACCTTCTGCGGAAACTCGGTCCGCCTCTGGTTGCGAAGGCTGCTCATTGACTAACCTCGAAAACTTGACGGTGAGAGCGGCGACAACGATGGCGCCGCCGATGGTGATGTAGATGATGGCGGCGACCTGCCAGACGTCCCACCAGAAGGCGGGGTTATCGATCATCGGCGCGCCTGCGGTTGAGCCAGTAGCGGGCGGTGAACTTCACGTCCTCGTCCATGTCGGTCGCCTTGTAGACGATCCAGTCGAGATAGGAGATATCGACCCGCGACCAGGGCGTGCCCCTGAGCGTAGCGCGTGCCACTCCGATGAGCAGGCCTTGAAAGTGGCTTTTCGGATTCTGCCGTGGCGTCGCGTCGCTCTCGCGGTTCTTGCGTGGCAGACCGATTTTCGTTCTTCCTCATGCGTGGTCGCGCTCCTCCATCGATCTCTGCGTCCATCAAACGTCATGAGACGACCGATGAAAAGAGGTGGGCGGTATCAATCGTAGAATCGGCGTCAATCACTTGAACGAGCGTAGTCCGATTTCGAAAATTTCACGGAAGTTGGACTCTCGATGCTACCGGCGAGATCGTCCATAGGGACGGCATTTGGCTCGTCTATGAACTCATCTGGCAGATGGATGTGATCCTGTTCTGGGATCGCTTCAAGAGATGCTGGCTCCGCGGCTGCCGGAATTGAAACCGCTAACCTTTTGGCCGAAATTCGACGCGCTCGATACGCGGTAAGGCGCGACCTGATGACCGCAAAATCTGTATTAGCCGTGCCGATATTTTCTCTCTGTTAGGATATAGCTTTTGCCAGCTATGACGACCTTCGGCCAATTGTGATGCCTGAAGGAGCAATGTCGTTTGACCGCGTGTCTAACATCTGCGCGCGAGATCGGAGACGACGATACTGAACTCTCGTCGGGACCGTTGCCATCATTTGCCATACCGAGACCAGCAAAAGCCACCCACGATTTGCAGCCGCCCGTGACCACATGATGGTATGTGCGGTCAATCGATATCAGTTGGTCTCAAGGGCTGACCTGCAGCTTGAAATCGTCAATCGCCCTTGCCTGGAAAGCCGGACTCACAGTAGCTCAGGGCTTCCCAATGCGGCGCGGGACATCGACATGGCGTTTCCTTTCAATAAGCTTCCAAAAGCTGGGTTTGCCCTTGAAATCGATGGACGAATCAAGACCGAATTTGACACCCGAGAAGGCGCCGAAACAGGCGCCATCGAGTTGAAGCGCCGCTTTCCGGCCCTGCAAATTCGCATCTATGACGCGCAAACGCAATCCAGGGACGACATCCAGGCCTGATGGCGCAAACGCCACCATTTGCCAGCACTCGCCATCATCTTTTGTAAGTCCGCTGCGTCCATGCGCACCTCTGCGAGCGCAAGATGGGCGGACTCGTTACATCATCGGTCGTGTTCGCGGGCGCAGATAACGATCGAACGTTGCCGATAGTTGTCGTTTCCCGCGTTCGGCGGAAACTGAAGTCCGAAGTTCACTACAAAGAGCGAGTATCGGTCTCTACGCTCGCGCTTGTATTTGCGCGCTAACCCCGCCGAAGACGCGACGGCCGTGCGGCGCGCCTTGCGCGCTTGCCTCGATCGGCCTTTCTATGACTGCGAATGAAGCAGCATGGTCCAGCGTCGAACATGAGCGAAGTTCTCGAAGCAGATCCGTCAATCACCGCAGGGCGCGCCGTTAAGCGGAAGATCTGCATCTACGTCAGCGAAGATCTTGTCGCGCGATTGGCTGCGGCCGCCGAGCAGCGCGGGGCCACCAAATCGGGCCTCGTCGGCGCGGCCCTCGACCGTTTTCTGGATGCAGCGGAAGATAATCCGTCCGGCGTCGAGCAGCGTCTTGATCAGATGGGCCGCCAGCTCGATCACCTCGCGAGCGAATTGAAATTTGTCAACGAAACAGTTGCGATGCATGCGCGCTATCATCTCACAGTCACGCCGCCGCTCCCCGATGCCGCACAGCCCGCGGCGTGCAGACTAGGCGCAGCGCGTTTTGACGAATTCACCGCACAGGTCGGGAAGCGCGTCGAGGAGGGTCGTCCGCTAATGCGCGAAACGCTTGACCGGCTCGCCACAACAAATACACATCGATCGTTTCCCGACAGCGAAGGCTCACGGAGCGCGCGGGCAAACCATCCGGCCCCGCACGAGGCGATCGGCAGCCGCTCTGATGCCGCCGGTCAAAACCCCGGCGCGACGAACGAGTTGCGGCAGACGCGGGGGCCGAAACAGGAAGTCGGCGCACGCCAGCTTATCAAGGACCGGCCTTCAGGCTTTGCCCCAATCCTGCGCGTCTTCCTGCCATTCGCCTTTGGCTACTACCTATCGTACTTATTTCGCACCATCAGCGCGCTGACCGCTGCGCCGCTGACGGTCGAGTTCGGGCTGACGCCGTCCAGCCTGGGTCTGCTCACATCAGCCTATTTTCTCACCTTCGCCGCGGCGCAACTGCCGATCGGCGTTTTCCTCGATCGTTATGGCCCTCGTCAGGTCCAGGCCGTGCTGCTTGTGATCGCAGCCGGCGGCGCTGCGCTGTTTGGCGCATCCGATGGATTCCCCTCGCTTCTCGCCGGCCGCGCCCTGATCGGCCTCGGTGTCGCGGCCGCTTTGGCCGCCGGCCTGAAAGCGACCGTTCTGTGGTTCCCCGAGGAGCGTGTTGCGCTCGTCAACGGCTGGATGGTGATGCTCGGCGCACTGGGTGCCGTGACCGCGACGACGCCTTCCGAATGGCTGCTGCCCTTGATCGGCTGGCGCGGATTGTTCGAGTGGCTTGCCATGGCGACCACGGTCGCGGCCGCCGCCGTTTATTTTCTCGTCCCCGAAGCCCCGCAGCCGCCTTCGACAGCGAAGATCCAACCTTTCGTTGGACTTAAAGATATCTACACTGATTCACGCTTCTGGCGGTTGGCGCCGCTCTCCGCGAGCACGATCGGGACAGCCTGGGCGCTGCAAGGGTTATGGGCTGCGCCGTGGCTCAGCGATGTTGAAAGCCTCGATCGCGCGGCGCTCGTGAACCATCTCTTCGCCATGGCCGTCGCGCTCAGCATCGGTGCCCTCATGCTCGGTGTCCTTGCGACCCGCTTACGCCAGCGCAATATTCAGCCGCAGGCCATCTTTGGCGTCATCGCGGCACTGTTCATCGCGGCACAACTCGCGCTCATCCTGCGCTGGCCGCTGCCGTCCTACATCCTGTGGTGCTTCCTGGCAGCAGCGGGCGCGGTGACAGTTCTGAGCTACGCGATCTTGGCTGGCTATTTTCCGAAGGAATTGGCTGGACGTGCGAACGCGGCATTGAACGTGTTCCACATCGGTGGGGCCTTTGTCGTGCAAGACTTCATCGGCATCATCATCGATCGTTGGCCTGTCCAAGACAATCACCATCCAACGATCGCCTATCAGATCGCATTGGGCACGAACGTCGCGCTTCAACTGGTCGCCTGGATCTGGTTCATGTGGCCGCGTGCTCAGACAGCCACCATCCCTTCACCCCGACGGTACGCAGCCCAATCCATGTCAGCTCAAGTGATGGCGGTCGAGGCCGCCGCGCGTGCCTAGATTTCGGCGGCGATCGCAGAATAGAAGCAGACCGTCTATCGCCCATTGGCCCGCAATCGCTGGGCGGCTGGCCTCTTCGGTATGTCCGGTCAGGGACCAATAGCGATCGTTCGATTCACGGCGGCCCCTCCTTACGGTCACGCTCTACTCGCAGGCATGCGCCTGCGACCGGAGCCGCAAGGCGTCTCCGCCCTTCGGGTGACGATCGTTGCGCGTGCTGCTTCCAATCTTTGGAACGCACAAGAGAGAGTGAGAGGAGGGCGGCGGGTTTCCGTGACGGAGTGCAGGCCGGGAGAGAGGCTCTCGGGCTCTGTCGTGGAGATATCCCATGAGTCAGACGAATATTCCAGATGCCGCGCGTGATCAGCGCGGAGCTTTCAAGGTCGATGTGAGCCGCGGCCAGAGAGTCGGCCGCGTGTCCTCTGAATGGTTCTCGCGCCCGGCCGACGAGCGCTATCTGTCCCTGTCCGAGCTTTTCGGTGCCGTATCCGGCCGCGCCGAGCGAAGCCGAACGCGGACTGCGGAGAGCGCGGCAATCCGCGTGGAAGCGAAACGCGACGATGCGGAGCGATTGGCGCTGATCGTGCCGGGTTCAGACGTGCCGCTCGCACCGACCCACTGGAGCTTCGGCCAACTCGCCACCATGGTCGGAGCTCCGTCCGCCTATTTGCGCCAGCTCCCGGCACCGCTTGCAGCCATCAACCTTCAGTACGGACTGACCTCGCATCGTGGCGAACTGGTCAAAACGCTCGAGGTCGAGGACGGACGCGTTGAGCTTCGCGCGGTCACCGGACCCGACTACGGGCGCATCTTTGATCATGAACTGGTGGCCGCGGTGCAGCGGATTGCAGGAAACGGCACCGGCGATACAAGATGGAAGGTCCCTGGCATGCTCGACTGGCAGACGGGCATGTACAATCCCGAAGTTGATATCACCCGAGACACGACAACGCTTTATGCTTCCGATCGAGACGTCTTCCTGTTCCTGGTTGATGACCTCAATCCGATCGAAGCGGGGCGGCTGCCCGATGGTTCTCCCGATCTCTACTTCCGTGGTTTCTATTGCTGGAATTCGGAGGTCGGCGCCAAGACGCTCGGCATCGCCAGCTTCTATCTGCGTGCCGTTTGTCAAAATCGGAATCTTTGGGGCGTCGAGGATTTTGAGGAGATCACGATCCGCCACTCCAAATATGCCGCCTCACGCTTCGCCCATGAGGCCGCACCGGCGCTGAATCGCTTTGCCGATTCCTCGCCGATGCGCTTCGTCAACGGAATTAGGGCGGCGCGCGAGCGGATCGTCGCTCGAACCGACGAGGAGCGCTCCGACTTTCTGCGCAAGCGTGGCTTCGGCAAGTCCGAGACAGCAAAAGTCATCGAGACGGTGCTGACCGAAGAGGGCCACAAGCCCGAGAGCATCTTCGACTTCGTGCAAGGCATCACGGCGGTGGCGCGCGACAAGCCGCATCAGGACGTTCGGCTAGATCTGGAGGCCCGGGCGAAGAAGCTGCTCGACCGCGTCGTCTAGCAACAGGTCCGCTCCCGCTGCTTCCAGCTTCGAGCGCATTTCAGCGGTCGATTGTTCGGCGCCGCCCTCCAGAGGAAGAGGGTGGCGCCGGATGTCGTGACGGGTTCAGGAGGTCGAGAGAGAGGCTCTCGGCCGCCCGTCATGGAGAAGCCGATAATGGCCAAGTCAACTCAGAAGATTACGCTCAGCCAGTCGCGGGACATTCCCTTCAATAAGCTGGTGCTGAGCCAGGCGAACGTGCGGCGTATCAAGGCCGGCGTATCAATCGAGGAGCTTGCGGAGGATATCGCGCGCCGCACACTGCTACAAAGCCTCACTGTCCGACCGGTGCTCGATGACGATGGCGCGGAGACCGGCACTTTCGAAATTCCAGCCGGGGGCAGGCGCTATCGCGCGCTAGAGCTCCTGGTCAAGCAAAAAAAGCTTGCGCGCACCGCGCCCGTTCCGTGTGTCGTGCGGACCGAAGGTCTCGCCGAGGAAGATTCGCTCGCCGAAAACGTTCAGCGTGCGCCGCTCCATCCGCTCGATCAGTTCCGCTCCTTCCGCGATCTGCGCGAGAAGGGCAGGAGCGAGGAGGAGATCGCGGCCACCTTCTTCGTCAGCGTTCAGGTGGTGAAGCAGCGGCTCAAGCTCGCTGCCGTCTCGCCGAAGCTGCTCGAGGTCTATGCCGAAGACGGCATGACGCTCGACCAGCTCATGGCGTTTACGGTCAACCCGAATTACGAGCGCCAGGAGCAGGTATTATGCCTATATCGGCATAATAAAGAGCGTTTTTAGATTGGCGGCGCGGTGTCCAATGCCGCAAAGTGCACCGCCGTGATCGCGCCGGT
>Ga0306926_10009845_pt1 | contig 10537 bp, 11 predicted proteins | sample flu12Cox44000178_FD_203759 | JGI IMG/M metagenome (GOLD analysis project Ga0306926, IMG submission 203759) | Lab enrichment of tropical soil microbial communities from Luquillo Experimental Forest, Puerto Rico - flux8day.12C.oxic.44.000.178 (v2)... | ecosystem: Environmental > Terrestrial >... | reverse complement strand
CGCGCGCTGGCGCCAGGATAGCGCGTGGTGACCGAGATGGTCGGCGGCACCACGTTTGGATATTGCGCCACCGCAAGCCTGAAGAGCGACACGGCGCCGATCACGACCATGAGGACGGCCAGCACGTTCGCCAGAACGGGCCGCTCGATGAAAAATTTCGAGATCATGACGCGCGGCTATTTCGATCCGGTCGGCTCGGCGGCCGCCGACTTCGGCGTCTGCAACTGGGGATCGACCTTCTGGCCCGGCACGGCGTCGAGGATGCCCGATACGACGACGCGCTCGTCGGCCTTGAGGCCGCTGTCGACCACACGCATCTCGCCCGTGGTCTGACCGAGTTGCACCCGGCGCTGCTCGACGATGCCATCGGCATTGACCGTGAGCACGTAGCGGCCGGCCTGATCGCTGCCCACCGCAACTTCGGGGACGAGCAGCGCCTGCTCGGGCCGCAGCGGCACCCGCACGCGAACGAAATAGCCCGGCAGTAGCGGCAGCAATCCCTGCTTGGAATTCTCGAAGATGCCGCGCACTTGCAGCGTTCCGGTCGACTGATTGACCTCCGGCGCGGCGTAATCGATCACGCCCTTGTGCGGATAACCGGTCTCGGTCTGCAGGCCGGCCTCGACGGGGACCTTCATGTTGATGATCATGGAGATCGTGATGTCGCGCTGCATCATCTGCGCACGCACGTGTTGCACGTCTCGTTCGCTCAGATTGAACCACACCCAGATCGGGTCGAGCTGCACGATGGTGGCGAGCTCGCTCGTGTGATCGCCGCCGACCAGTTCGCCGACCGACACCTGACGCGCGGTTACGACGCCGTCGAACGGAGCCGAAACCGTGGTGTAGCCGAGATTGATTTCCGCCGTCTGCGTATTGGCCTGCGCCTGGAGCACGGCGGCGCGGGCGGTGTCGCGGTTGGCGCGAGCTCGGTCGAGATTGGCCTGCGTCGACACGTCCTTGGCTTGCAGCTGTTCCTGACGGGTGAATTCCGCTTCGGCGTTGACCAGCGTCGCCTTGGCACCCTCCTCCGCCGCTTGCGCCTGCTCGAGCTGGACCTTGTAGGGCTCCGGCTCGATTATGAACAACGGCGTACCCTTCTTCACCATGGCGCCGTCCTGATACTTGATCTCCTGCACGTATCCTTGCACGCGCGCCAGCAGCTTGACGGTATTTATCGATGCGGCGTTGCCGGTCGCCTCCAGATACGGCGTCACGGTCTGCTGGACGGGCAGTTGGACGATCACCTTGGGCGGCGGCGGCGCGACGAACTGGTTTTCTTGGCTGCATGCCGTCAGCAGGGTGAGCGTGCAGGCGAGGAGCGGCAGACGGCCTCGCAACACGTGTAATCCACCCTCGGCGAGGCGTCTCATCTTGTATCGGTGCCCGATCGTTTTGTGCATTCGACGTGGTAGTGTACATGAGCATGCCGAGCCGGCAAACGCCGGCAAGACGACCAAGCGATGCCTACGAGAGTATCGATCGGAAAATTGGCCATGAACACTTTGCGATATTTCCCCGCGCTGATCTTCTTCGCGTTGTCGGCTGCAGCGCCGGCGTCAGCGCAATATACCTGCACCACGAATTACTGCATCAGCAGCCAAAGCGTGTCGTTTCAAACTCCGCCGGGATGGCCGGCGGTGCCGATTGAGACCTGCTGCCAGACCCATTGGGGCGCCCTCCCCGGCGGAATCGATTGGAGCAATGGCGCACCGATCATGATTTGCACCGGCCGGGCGGAGTACGTTACCGCGTTTCCGAATTGCGGAGATCCGAACAATCTGTCGCAACCGTTTCCTCTGGATTAATCCCAAGGATTATCGCTACGAAATGCAGAGCGTGCCGCTCGTCGACGGACCCGATGGAACATGCGCTCAATATTCCAATCGTCCTGGTCAAGTAACGAATTGGTGGGTGTACGAGCTTAAGGAGCCCAAGCGCGGATCCTACGTGTTCACCGCTGCGGTCAGCTTCCAGAAAGGCGACAAGGGCTATTACGCAGTGCTCGGCAACTGCAACCTTAAGCCGCCAGCTTCCGCGACAGCGCGATAGCGCCGGACCTGAAGAAGCCGTTGACCCCCGCCGGGCCGCGGGCTATGCCCGCGCTCGGCATGCAATTCGCGCATCAACTCGCGCAAACGGGAGCGGAAAATGCTTCCATCAGCGTTGCTTCTCGCGCTCGGCGGCGCGCTGCTGGTCGCGGACGGCGTTCCCGCTTTAGATGTGGAATCCGGCTGTCGCGCAGCGGCGAAGATGGGGGACAGCTTGAGCTTGGATAGTTCGCTGCGCCAATGCTTGGCCGACGAGAAAGGCGCGCGTGCCGAATTGGAAAAGCAGTGGTCGCAGTTCTCGCCGGCCCTTCGCCAACGTTGTGTTGACACGACCGAGAGCGGGGGCAATCCCAGCTACGTCGAAGTTCTCGTTTGCCTGCAGATGGGGCGCGACGCGGCACAAATGGAAAAGCCTTGAGAAGGCTGGCTGTCAAATTCTGAAAAAGTTGCCGTCGTCTGCTCGAGGTTCCGGCGGGTTTTCCAGGACACCGGTCTCGGCAAAGCGGGAGTGGCGTGACATGCGTCTTAAGGACAAGGTTGCCATCGTGACCGGCGCCGCGAGCGGCATCGGCAAGGAGATCGCCAAGACCTTCGCGCGCGAGGGGGCGCGCGTCGTGATTGCGGATTTGAACCAAAAGGGCGCCGACGCGGTCGCTGCGGAGATCGGCGATACGCGCAAGGCCTTGGGCGTCGTCATGGACGTGACGAACGAGCAGCAGGTCGAGGCGGGCGTCGCGCGTATCGTGGATCAGTTCGGCAAGATCGACGTGCTCGTGAGCAATGCCGGCATCCAAATCGTCTCCCCGCTCGACGAGTTCAAGTTCGCGGACTGGAAAAGGCTGTTGAGCATCCATCTCGATGGTGCGTTCCTCACTACCCGCGCCGTGCTGCAGCGGATGTACAAACAAGGCACCGGCGGTAGCATCATCTATATGGGATCGGTGTACTCGAAAGACGCCCCGGTGCTGAAGGCGGCTTACGCGACCGCCAAACACGGATTGATCGGACTGGCCAAGGTGGTCGCAAGAGAGGGCGCCAAGCACGGCGTGCGCGCCAACGTCATCTGCCCCGGGTTTGTGCGCACACCGCTGATGGACAAGCAGATCCCGGAACAGGCGAAGGAGCTCGGCATCTCGGAAGCCGACGTCATCAAGAAGGTGATGCTCAAGGATACCGTCGACGGCGAATTCACCACGGTTCAAGACGTGGCCCAAACGGCGGTATTTTTTGCCGGTTTCGAAAGCAACGCTTTGACCGGGCAGTCGCTGGTGGTGAGCCACGGCTGGTTCATGCAGTGAGGAGCGCAGCGGCGAAAAAGTAAGATCCCGTTGCGCTGCAAAATTCATTTCCGCGGGCGGCTGAGGCTGCCCAGGCGGCATCGTCGCCACAATCCTGCCAAGTTACGGTCGGGCTAGCTTCGAGCGGCCGTCCAAGATCGCCAATGGCGTCATATGGTTATTCTGTCTATCGGCGCCCCGCCCGATTGCGCTCGAATTACGGCGGCGGCGACACGCATTTTTCCTTGTGCCCACGCAACATTTTGAACCTCCGCCCCCTCAGCCGCGACTAATAGAGACGCACGCCACCACCCGCCCCTCATGGACCGGACAAGAGTGGATGCGACTTTCAGGGCGAGGTTCGTCATGAGTGTACAAAGCAGGCATTGGCTCGATTACGACCCGGTGGCTTTGGTTATCCTGGTCGTGGGTATCGGCGCGGTGGCATTGCTCGCGCTGAGCATTTAAATCCCCCTCCGGCAGCGGCTGGGGCCCGTCACGCGCGGCCCCCGACGCGGCCTCCACGCGCAGCCCCCGCCGACCACGTTCGCCCCGGTCCCGCGCAAGCGGGGCCTTCGCATTTCAGCGACGATGATGATGGGTCCACGCTATCGCGGGCACCTATGGTTTTGGCGCTAACGCGCAACGACGCGAGAAGGAACGCCCCGCCCCAACTCAACGCAAGGCAGTGCCGCCGCGATTCCAGCCACGGCCGCCTTCGCCGTAGATGTCGAACCCCCCGTCGGTCACCACCACGGTGTCCTCGAGCTTGATGAACCCGCGCTGCGGATGCTGCAGCGTCGTCTCGACCGACACCACCATTCCGGCTTCAAGCGGGCGGTCGGCATCGTAGGCGTCGTAGGGCACGGGACCCGTCGCCGTCAGCCGCGGCGCCTCATGACTGACCAATCCCATTCCATGGGCAAGGAAATGCAGATGGTTGTGGTGCTTGGATTTTTGCACGAGGGGCTCGGCCGCGGCGTAGACCACGCTTCCCATGGCGCCGGCCTTGATCGGCTTCATTGACGCGCGCTGGATGTCTTCGATCTCGGCGAGCAGATCCTCGAGCTCGGAGTCTGGCTCGCCGTGGATTGCCATCCGGCAGAGGTCACCGATGTAGCCGTGATAGTTGCCGCCGGAATCGAGCGACAGGATATCGCCCTTGTTCCACCTCTGGTCCGATGGCGCGCGGTTGAGGCTGGTTCCCGCCGTGATCAGGCAATAGTCGAAAACGAGCCCGCGATTGGTCTCCTCCCGCCGTAGCGCTTCGGTCAGGTCGCGCTTGGTCGTGCCGGGACCATGCTTGCCAATGACCGCCAGCATGGATTCGATCACGCTCTCGGAGGCGATGCGTAGCTTCTGCAATTCCTCCGGGCTCTTCACCGCGCGCAGCCGCTCGAGCACGAAGAGGGCATCGACGATTTCGCTCCCGAAGAACGCATTGCGCAGCGCGTTGCCGGCGTCGACCGGGAGAAAGGCGAGCTCGGCCCCGATCCGGCGCGGCTTCAGGCCCAACTTGCGGACGTAGTCGATCGCCTTCTGCATGGTATCGAGCGTTCCGGAGCAATCAGTCTGCGACTCCGAGACCCAGAATGGATGGATCGCCTTCTGGAAGCCCTCCATGCGATGGCCAAAATATCCCGTCTTCTGTCTGCCGCCCTTAGGATAGACGAGGATCGGCAGATACCGGCTCAATCCCATCGCATCCATGGACTCGAAGAAAAAGGCGCGATGGCCGCCGAGCAGATACTGCACGTTGTGTTTCGAGGTCGCGAGGAGGATGTCGATCCCGGCCTCGTCCATCAAACGATCCAGCCGATCGGCGTCGAACGGAATTGCGCGTGCAGCTTGTTTGACGACGTCGAGCATATCGAAACTCCTTCTGGATCGGTCGCAGTGCCCTGTCGACGGACGTGGCGTCAAATGGCCGCTTCGATCATACACAAAGGCGGCGATCCGACCATCCCGGCGGGCGAAGATACGTCATGCGTTCGCGCGCGGCCGGCGCAACGCCTGCGCCGGTCTTAGTTCCGATAGCTCGGATCGAAGCGGTCGAGCATGCGAAGATAAGCCGGCCAGTCCGCCGCGCCGCGGCCGCTGTCGTGCTTCTCGTACTGAAGCACCGTCTTCTTGCATACGTCTGGCGGGATTTCGATCAACTCGCCGCCGGTCGCTTCCATGGCGAGCTGGATCTCGGCCGCTTCCAACAAGTGCTTCATCAGGATGAAAGCCTCGCGCGCGGTCTCGCCCACCGTGAGCACGCCGTGATTGTGCATGATCATGGCGCGATTGCTGCCGAGATGGGCGATGAGCCGCTCACGCTCGCCGAAATCTTCGGTGATACCCTCATAGGGATGATAGCCGACGCGGCCGAAGAAGCGCACCGACTCCTGCGAGATCATGCGTAATCCGCTCTTGAGGCCCGCGATCGCCATTCCGGTGCGGGTATGCACGTGCACCGCGCATTTGACGTCAGTCCGGCCGCGCAGGATGGCGCTGTGCAGCGTGAAGCCCGGACGATTGACGCCGGCGCGCTCATCGAGGTCCGCATCCATGTCGACCTTGACCAGGTTCGAGGCGGTGACTTCCGTCCACAACAGCTCGTGGCGCTTCATCAGGAATTTTCGATCTTCGCCGGGAACGCGCATCGAGCAGTGGTTATAGATGACGTCATCCCAACCGTGCTGCGCAACAAGCCGATAGACTGCGGCGAGGTCAACGCGCGCCTGCCATTCCGCAGGCGACATGGTCCCGGTTGGGCTAGCTTTGGCATGGATGTTCACGGATGAAGCTCCTCATGGCGCAAGGCGGATACGCATGGCGGCGCCACCTTGCTTTTCGGCATGGTAACGAAATCGGCCTGCCCGTTCCAGCGAAGTTGAGCTTTAAAATTCTCGTCCGATGAGAAGATGATCGAGCGAGATCGCGCCGCCGCCGCGCACCAGAAAATAGAGCGCGGCGATGGTCCACATCAGCGTGTATTCGAGACCGGTCTTGTTCCAGAAATAGCCGCCCACCCGCCAGCGTTCGTAATTCGACACCAGCAGAAAGATAACGATGGGGATGGCAACGAGCCGAGTGAATAAGCCGAGAGCGAACATCGGACCGGCCACGAGCTGGGTGAGCGAGATTGCAGGCGCCCAGAATTTTCCCGGACGATAGCCGTCGCGGTCGAGCTGTTTCGCCAATTCGCTCAAATTGTGTGCCTGCACGCCCGTCGACGGGAAGAGGCCGAACGTGTTGCGCAGCCCGTGCGGCACGAGCGCAAGCCCCACCACGGCGCGCAGCAGCGCCTCGGCCCACGGCAGCAGTTCCTGATAGACCGGGCCGAGTTGCGGGAAGACGAGTGCCGCGGAGTCAATCATCTTCGGCGCGTTCCCCGCCCGTGCAACGACGATGGAGACTACAGCCTGATCTCGCCGAGATTGATACTCGCGCCCAAATGGGCCTCGACTGATTTCTTGCTCCGCCCCTTCGCGGAAATCTCGACAACATACGCGCCCGACTCCTCATCGAGCCTATCGAATTTGAAATCGCCGTAGTTGTCGCTGGTCGTCTCCGCGACCGTTCGGCCGTCCTTGATGAGGCGAACGCTCGCGCCCTCGACGCAATCGACCGAGCCGTTCGCCTCCGCCGAGAGCGTGCCGCCGATGAAGCATTTCGAGTAGCGCCAGAGATTGCGGTAATAGACGCGGGGACGAGTGCCCAATTGCGGTTTCATCACGTCGAGGTCCTGTTCGCGCGCAATGCGCGCCATTTCCTCGTCCTCGACCTTGATCGCGCGCATGGCGCCGGTCGGGCACGATTGCTGGCCGCGGGTCTGTTGCCAGCCCTGGTCGAGGAGATGGGCGTCGAACGGCCAGATTTGCGGGAGCTGCAGCTCCTCGTTCCACCAGATGTGACCGTAGGGACAAGCGTCAACCAGATCCTTGCGCCCCCTCGCCTTCTCGGGATCGATGAGCACGATGCCGTCATCGCGCTTTTTGATCGCGTCACCGGCTTTGGCCATGCACGGCGGGTCGTCGCAATGGTTGCACATGGTTGGAACGTAGGCGATGTCGATCATCGGCACCTGCCCCCGCTCCTTTTGCAGGATGTTGATCCATTTGTGCCCGTGCTTCGGCATCGGCGCGCTGTAGCCCGGCCAAGCATTGCCGACATACTCATCCATGACCGCGAGGGTGCACAGGTTGCAATTCGTGCACTCCGCCACGTCGATGACCATGTTCCACTTTTGCATGACGATGCTCTATCCCAGGACTGAGCGTCACTTCGCCGGCACGAGCTGGGCGGCCTTGAGCGTCTCGCGCACCTCCTTGTCCTTCTCCATGCGCGCGAAGGTTTCCGACATGTGCTCGGTGCGCCCGTCCCACAGCTCGACCTGAACGAGCGCATTGGCGCCGGCAATAGAATGCGTCGAGTTGGTCTGCGTACGCTCGGGCGTGAGCAAGTTGAGACATCCGCCGCGATCGACCGATTTACCGGGTTCACCCATCGGGTCGTAGACCGCAGATGATTCATAGCCATGGCAGACGCCGCGGGGGAGCCGCTGGGTCGGCAGCGCCGCGCAGATCACCGCGCCGCGATCGTTGAAGACCTTCACCAGATCGTGCTTCTTGATGCCGCGCTCGGCGGCATCCTCGGCATTGAGCCGCATGATCCAATAGTAATAACCATCGACCTTCACTCGATGATCTTCGATGTTGAGCAGGAACGAGTCTTTGCCGTCGCCTTGGGTGTGGAACGAGTATTTCGAATGCGGCGTGAGCATCTGCAGCGGATAACGCTCATACATCTCGCCCGAATGCGGCCCCTCCCATGAGGGCTCGTATTTGACGATCGGCGGCCGCTCGGGATCGTTGAAACGCTTGAGGCTGTTGCATTCAAATTCGAGCTTGCCCGACTGGGTCTGCAGCCCGCGCAGATACTCCTCGGTGTAATCGGACGGCAGCGGCTGCGCCTCCGGCACGTCCTTCTTGCGGTTTTCCCAGAACCAGCGGAATGAGACCGGGGCGCGCAGCTTTTCCTTCTCTGCCGGCACCACGTAATAACCGCGTTTGATGAACTTCTTCCACGAGATCGCCTTGGGCAGATCGGACGCGAGATAAACGCGCTTGACCCAGTCGATCTCGTTGACGCCCTCGGAGAAATAATTGGCAAGCCCGAGCCGCTTGCAGATCTCGTTGAAGATCCAGAAATCTGACCTCGATTCGCCGAGCGGCGCGATAGCCGGCGCTTGGAAGATAATGACCCGGTGATTGAGTTGCTGCTGGCCGTGATGGCCGTAGCCGCCCAGCCCCGCCCACTCGCTGATGTCGACCCGCTCGAAATTGGTGCACGCGGGCAGAACCACGTCGGCGAATTTGGCCTCGCCCTCGAACCAGATCGATTGGTTGACCACGAATTCGAGATTGGGTGACTGATACATGCGCACCCAACGGTTGGTGTTGTTCATGGTCGAGAGGATCGAGCCGCCGTATTTGTACATCATGCGCACGGGCGCCTGGCCGGGCGCCGGATAGGAAAACTTCGCGAACTGGTGCTCGATCGATTTGCCGACCCACGGATAGCCTTCGGCCTTGCCATCAGCGATCGCTTCGGGTGTGCGCAACCGGGGAATGCGTTGAAACGTCGTCGCCATGCTCGGCAGCTGCGGCATGCGCTGATAGAGCTCGACCGGCATCGCGGTGTTTTCGAGATCGCCCGACATGCCGCCGTCGGCGTAGCCCGGGAAATAGAATTGGAAGTCGAGCGGGCATCCCCACTGCAAATTGCCCATGTTGACGCCGGGCTTTCCCAATCCTTGCATCGCGGTCAGACAGACCATGACGCGCGCCCACTGGATACCGGTCTGGTTGCGGCAGGCGCCGCCGTGGCCGTTGCCCCAGCCGCCCGGCGCAAGATAAACGCGCTTCTTGCCCCATTCGCGCGCGAGCGCGCGCACGTCCTTGGCCGGAACGCCGGTCTCTTTCTCTTGCCACTCCGGCGTCTTCGCGATGCCGTCCTCTGCACCGAGCAGATAGGCCTTCCATTTGTCGAAACCGATGGTGTGGGTCTCGACATATTTCTTGTCGTAGAGGTCTTCCTTGATCCAGACATAGGCGATCGCCATCGCCATCGCGACCGAGGTCGTGGGCCGCGGCGCGAACCACTTGCCCGGCAGGAATTGCGCCGACGCGTTGTAGTAGGGATCGACGTGCACGACCTTGATGCCGAGCTTGGGGTTCTTCAGCCACTGGCGTCGCACGGTGCCTTCCTGCGCGCCATAGGAGCCGCTGGTGCTCTCGGGATCGGCGGCCCAGAACACGATCATGTCGCAGTTCTGCAGGCAGTCCTCGACCGTGCCGTACGTCTCCGATTGGCCGACGCGCAGCGTGTAGCCCCAGTGGTGCACCGCGCCCCAGTACCAGCCTTCCCAGCTGTCGGGATTGTGATGGATCTGCGTGTAGCCGACCGCGTTACGGAAGCGAAACAGCGCGGAGAGGTAGTAGCCGATGTTGCCCCAGGTATGGTGCGAGCCGTGCGACACCGCCATGACGCCGGGGCCGTAGGTGCGCTTGAGCCGCTTGATCTCACCGGCGACGAGGTCGAGCGCTTCCTGCCAAGAGATGCGCACGTAAGCTGACTTGCCGCGGTTTTGCGGATTGCGCTCGCCGTTGGGATCGAAGTCGACGCGCTTCATCGGATAAAGCAGGCGATCGGGCGAATAGACGATCGACTTCGCGTTCTGGCCGTGCGGGGCAAGCGTAGTCTTGCGCGGCGGCGTGAGATCGAGCCCGCGCGCGTGGATGGTCCACGGCGGCGGATCGTCAGCGCCGAAGTCGATCGGCGTCATGCGGACGATCTTTCCGTCCTTGACGTAGACGAAGACCGGACCGCCATTGGTCATGTTGCAGTAGCGCATCGCGCCGTCGGCCAGCCGGGTGCCGATCTGCAGACCGACGCTCTGGCTCATCATGATGGTCTGCGCGAACCAATTGCTGAGATTCTCCGGCCCTTCGACGGTGAGCTTGAAGTCCTTTTGCGCGTTGATCTGATCGAGCCAGTTGATCGGCGGCATCAGCAGATCGGCGCCGAGCGCGGCGGTCTTGAAGGAAAGCGTTACGTCGGCATCCGCACGCAAGCCCGCGCCGGAGGTTACCTTGCCATCGTAGATGCGGTACCAGCGGCCGATCTCCTCGTCGCGCGCCTTAAGCTGCGCGAGGAGAT
>Ga0306926_10009843_pt1 | contig 10538 bp, 10 predicted proteins | sample flu12Cox44000178_FD_203759 | JGI IMG/M metagenome (GOLD analysis project Ga0306926, IMG submission 203759) | Lab enrichment of tropical soil microbial communities from Luquillo Experimental Forest, Puerto Rico - flux8day.12C.oxic.44.000.178 (v2)... | ecosystem: Environmental > Terrestrial >... | reverse complement strand
GCTCGACGGAACAACCCAGGCCACGCTTGCACGGTCCTTGTCGGCATTACCGCCGGCGGAGCGGGGATGGATTACGTTTGCCGAGGCACGCATCTTGTTCTCCGCCAAGGGCACACCATACGCGTTTGGAGAATCGGACCAGGACGGCAGAAGAAGCATCGAGTTGTTCGCAGCGCAGCATTGGTCTGTCATCAACTTCATGCCGGTCGAGGAGCGGGTCTATTTCGTGCGCGATCCAACCGCTCTGAACACTGCTCGCGCCACGGCGTGATTGAAACGCCAGATTTTGCTGCGATGCACGTTGGTCGCTAATGGCACATCGCGTCATTACGCTGCCATGCAGCAAACGGTCGCTTTTGGACATCGAGCAAACGCCCAGGCTATTCGGCTCGGCATCGTTCAAGCCAATCCCGTGCTTGGTTTCATCGTCGAACAGGGCAGCGGGGCGCGATCCGTAGCCGAGCAGGCGGAACACTATTGCCGCCATGTTGAGCGCGAACACGGCAAGCAGCCGACAGCTGCCGGCGACGGCTCCAATTTGCTGCACATCCGCACTTTGAGATGGCGAAGGGCAAATAAATGACGGCCGTATCTATTGCCATCAATCGCGGCCAGCACGGATTGCGCTTAGCGACTTTATCATTGCCGCGTCATCGCCGACCGGCGCGACCGATATCGAGCTGCGCTATCAATTGCTGGACGCCAATTCCAAGCCGCTGACGCGCGAGGGTGTTCACATCGCGATTGCGGCATTCCAGCGGTTTATCAAACAAACAGACATGCAGTCGCCAGCCGGCACGTTCACCTTGCCAGGATTGGGAGTTTGCGGAGATAGTAGTGAGCCGCCGCCGGGACTCAAAGCACTCGGGGCAGGGGGGCATAGGACTATTGCGTCACCGTGCCGCTAGCCAAGTTGTCGCGGAGCAGTGCGTAGAGGTTCCGAAAATCTTCCGTCATGTTGCCGATATGAACGACGCATGCCTGGAAATTCGCACGCCCGCGCAGAGGCGCCAGGGAGAACTGAACAGCTTGCCGCCGAAGCCGGTCTGTCAATGTGTAGTCCCTAAATTCAGGAACACTAGAACAAAAAGCCCCAGCATCTGCGCCGGGGCTAAGGACCATCACGACGGACGAGCCGGACATGAGCTGAGGAGATCCAGCCCGTCACCCGCATTTAACCGCACTGCGCGGGCGGTGCCAATAGAGTAGGGGCGGCGCGTCGCTAACTCGAAGAAGAGGCGCACTAGGTCATTCGGGAGAGCCGTTGCAAGAACTCGTAGCTCTGCGCGAGGAGCAGCCAGCGGTTTTGCATATCGAGGAAGTCGGCTTTTTCATTCGGGTCGTGCGCCAGTTCTGCTCGATGCCCGCAATGGTCGACAAGCTTGTAGCATTCGCGAATTTCTTGACTGAAGGCTTGCATGATCGCACCCAGCCCCCCGATCATGCCGGGCAGGACTTACAGAACCGTTAGCGGTGTTAGGCAGTTTGTGCCGAGCGGCAAAGACTTTACACCCCGCGCAGCTCGCTTTCATTCGCAACAAATTACCCGTGGGTGACTGTGCATCTAATTCGGTAGTGGCGTAGACCATCCGTGACGGGCAATCGTCGAGTGACCTGAAAGGATTGGTTCAAGGCAACATTAATCTCGCAGATGGGTTTGCGACGAAAGAACGGAAAGAACACTGTCTACCCAATTTTGAACTTGTGATCTGCCATTGCGCGGACCATGACGGCGTATCGCGACGCTGCGCCAGGATGATAGCGTCCCGCCGCCGGGCTGACGCGAGGAATAATGTTCGTCCCAGTTGCATGGCCTAATTGAACAACTTTTTGGCCCGCATTCACTCGTTCCTGACAATCGAAGTTTGCATATTCCGACCCCTTCCGGTCGCGGGGTGGGGCCACACGACGCCGATAAGAACCGCGCGGTGGGGACCGGTCGGGAGCGGAGGGCATAGGCCAGCGCCTGCGTCCCTCTGCTCAATGGGCAGATGATCTATGGAAAACGAATTGTGGACTTTCCGTTTGTGCATCTGCTTTTGATAATTGTCGCAGCTATTTTCGCTGCGGAGGCAATCCATACGATCGCCACCGGCCAAATTTGGTGGCCATTTTGATGAGCGACGAAGCGTTATGCGGGGACTCTAGGAGCATCAATGATGATGGGCAATGACGTCAACACGCCACCACAGGCTAAGTCATTGTAGCTTCCGCAGCAGCTTCGGCAGCTTGGCGATGTTGGCCGCGATGCGCCGCGCCTCATCTTGTGATGGCAGTCACATCGCTCAGGAGGCCGGACAGGTAAAGGTGGCCCCGGACCCTGGGAAGGGGCAACTGACCGGGGCCACCGGGCGCGGGTTGGGTACGCTACATAGCCCAGCCGCGCCCGGTATCATTTTCTTCCACATCGATATTGCCGGCAATACGGGGCGGGAAGCCGCCGATTTTGGCTATCGCGACAGCTCGGCTTTCAACCGGTCCCGATCCTCTACGTGCAGTTTTAGCGTAGCCTTGAACGTCGCTAACAGAGCTTGCGCCCTTGTCGTGTTGTGGGCGTCCCTTCTAAATTCAAAAATGACCTGACGTTGGCGCACTACATGCTGCCGGGCTTCGGCCAGATGGCGTTCAGCGATCGCCAAATGCTGCTCCCACATTCCGCGGTCCATGTGATCCACCGCCCCGTCGAAGGGCTAAAGTGTAAGACCCGCCGAGAGCGATCGCTATGCCTCTGGAGCAGCAGCTTGGCGATGTCGGCCGCGATGCGCGCCTCATCGAGCCGTGGCGGTCGGCCGGTAACGATTACGCAAATTTAATCGCTGCGCGTCGCTTCAACAAAAGACAGCGTCATGGACAAGGTCTAAAATAGGGGTGCTGGCTAACCCGATCTCATCCCCCGACTACCCCGAACGGGCTAGCCGCACCGCGGCCGGCCCTTTGTCCCCCGACGAGAGCCGGCCGCACCCATTTCACGGCGCCGCACCGCGCCGCCACTTCATTCTTGCTTTTCTTGGAAAGGTCCCCTGCTGAAATCCCCGACGGTTCCGAGCGTCTGGGGGGAACATGGCGATTGCAAGGCCCGTCCGGCCGCGGAATATAATCCGGCATGGGCTCAACAAGCGCAAGATGGAAGACGCTCGGAAGACCGAGGCCGACGAGGAGGCCGCGACGCGGCGCGAGCTTGGCCCGCAGATCCTCGAATACGCCGTGCGGCTAATTGCCGACTGGAACGAACGCCAGGCCAAACGAGCAAACCCAGCTTGCGGGCGCGGTAGGTGAAGGTCCGCGTCACTGCGTGGGGGTCGCCCAGCTTGCGCATCGGCCGGCAGCCTGACCAGCGAAAGATCGACGGCGGCCCTGTCAGGCACAACGGCGACCAGCTGCTGCATCTTCTCCCGCTCGGTACACAGCAGGGCAGCGAGCTTGTCGTCGATCTGCACAGTGCGCCGACCGCGCTTGGCCTTGGGCAGCTTATACGTGATGCCCACCTTGGTCTGCTCTAAAGCCCGCTCAACCTTTAACGCCTTGCCGGCGTCGTCGAAGTCCGACCACCGTAGCGCCAATATCTCGCCCAGCCTCGCTGCTTTGAGCGTTTTCGGTCATCACCTACTGCGGCGCCACGAAACCCCCACCGGCGGCTATCAAAGGCCCGTCAACCAAATCACTACCGCTGCCGCCAACACCAGTCCGGCGATTACCAATAATTCGCGCCAATCGCGCCTATGATACGTCTGACCGGTCAAAGCATCGCCATTGCGTAGAAGCCGATCCACCAAAGCGCCAAGGTGGCCGCGCTCGCTATTGCGGCTGTAATCACTTCACTCGACCAATACGCCAACATGGCGGCGATGCTAATTGAGTCCATCGACCCATGGGTTAATGCAGCTTTGCTGGCGCGATTTTTTTGGCAGCTCGTTGCGATCCAGCCACATCGGCACGAATTACCGAGTTGGCCGCCAAGTTTACGCGCCCGGATGGTTCTAGGTAGTCAGCAGAGAAAATACTAAACGCGCGCCCGCGCGATGCGTGGCGAAACCTGCGTCCGGGAATGCCGGCATTTTGGCCGACAAGGGGGGCGGTGGCGTGCCGGGGCGGAAAAAGCGGACGCTCTAAAATTCGATATCCCATTTGTAGTTCGCGCCGCCCCTGCCAATCCTTCCGAACCACAGGCCAAAACACTTAGCGGTGCGTTGAAAGACAAATCAGCACTCTCTAATAAACGACCCACGGCCCACGACACGCACGCCGGGAGCCGTTACCTCCACGAGGCCACCCAGCGTACCCTGATTGCCTGCGGGCAGCATAAGTAAGGATCCGGCCTCCACGCTCGGAGGCGGTTAAGTGGCAGTGGGACACATGATCGGGTCTTTACCCGTAAATACGGGCCTCCAATGTCCCGCTTTTCGGCAAGCGATTGATTTTGCTCGCTGACCGCAGTCCCTTCACTCCCGCCAGGCTGCCATCGTTTAAGACCTTGAGACGACAAACGGACTTTGCCCAGCCGCGCGGTCTTGCTTGACGCTGTGACCGTCCGGCGGTAGGTAAACGCCATCGCCAGCGGCCCGGTAGCGGATTTCCGCGGCGAACTTTCCCCAAAAGGAACCGCCGCTCGCCGGTCTCATCCTTCAAGGTTGGGCGGTCAACTCCTATTTGAATGTGGCAATGGCAAGGACCGACCCTTTCAAGTTTCTGCAGGAAGTGCGTGCCGAGGCGCAGAAGGTCACGTGGCCGACGCGCAAGGAGACGACCGTGACCACCATTATGGTGTTCGTCATGGTGTTCGTCGCGTCGATCTTCTTCCTGGGGGCCGACCAGCTCATGCGTATCGTCGTGAGTTACATTCTCAGTATGAGCAGTTGAGTGACGACAGCATTAGAACCCAGATCACGACCCGGAATTCATCACATGACCAACCGGTGGTACGCCGTCCACGCCTACTCGAACTTCGAGAACAAGGTGGCGGAATCGATCCGCGAGCAGGCCAAGCAACGCGGCCTTGCCCATCTGTTCGAGGAGGTTCTGGTCCCGAAGGAAAAGGTCATCGAGGTCCGGCGCGGCCGCAAGGTCGATGCCGAGCGCAAGTTCTTCCCCGGCTACGTGCTGGTGAAGATGGAATTGACTGACGAGGCCTATCACCTGATCAAGAACACGCCGAAGGTGACCGGCTTCCTCGGCTCCGACAACAAGCCGATGCCGCTGTCGGAAGCCGAAGCCCAGCGCATTTTGCACCAGGTGCAGGAAGGTATCGAACGACCAAAGCCTTCGGTATCGTTCGAAGTCGGCGAGCAGGTCCGCGTGTCCGACGGCCCGTTCGCCTCCTTCAACGGCACGGTGGAAGAGGTCGACGAAGGCCGCTCGCGGCTCAAGGTCGCGGTCTCGATCTTCGGCCGCGCCACGCCGGTGGAGCTGGAATTCGGACAGGTCGAAAAGCTTTAAGTGCAGACGTCGTGGGAGGCGAGGCGGTCGCCAGCCGCCGACGGCCGCACCACTAAGAGGAGCAAGAGATGGCAAAAAAGATAACCGGCTACGTCAAACTACAGGTGCCGGCGGGGGCGGCCAATCCGTCGCCGCCGATCGGGCCCGCGCTCGGCCAGCGCGGCCTCAACATCATGGAGTTCTGCAAGGCGTTCAACGCACAGACCCAGAAGTTGGAGAAGGGCGCGCCGATCCCCGTCACCATCACGGTCTATGCCGACCGCTCGTTCACCTTCGAGATGCGCTCTCCGCCAGTGTCGCACTTCCTGAAGAAGGCGGCGAAGCTTGAGAGCGGCTCGAAGACGCCCGGCCGCGACGTGGCCGGCTCGGTGACCAAGGCGCAGGTGCGCGAGATCGCCGAACAGAAGATGAAGGACTTGAACTGCGACACGATCGAAGCGGCCATGCGCATGATCGAAGGCTCGGCGCGCTCGATGGGGCTGGAGGTGAAGTGATGAGCGGGATTGGCAAACGCACGACGAAGGCACGCGAAGGCATTAATCGCGAGAAGCTCTATCCGCTCACCGACGCGGTGAAGATGGTCAAGGAGCGCGCCAAGGCGAAGTTCGACGAGACTATCGAAGTGGCGATGAATCTCGGCGTCGATCCGCGGCACGCCGACCAGCAGGTGCGCGGCGTCGTCAATCTGCCGAACGGCACCGGCCGCTCAGTGCGGGTCGCGGTGTTCGCCCGTGGCGCCAAGGCCGACGAAGCCAAGGCCGCCGGCGCCGACGTGGTGGGCGCCGAGGATTTGGTCGAGAAGGTTCAGGGCGGCGCCATCGATTTCGATCGCGTGGTCGCGACGCCTGATTTGATGCCGCTGGTCGGCCGTCTCGGTAAGGTCTTGGGCCCGCGGGGCCTGATGCCCAATCCTAAGGTCGGCACCGTGACCATGGACGTTACTAACGCCGTCAAAGGCGCCAAGGGCGGCTCGGTCGAGTTTCGCGTCGAGAAGGCCGGCATCGTGCAGGCCGGCGTCGGCAAAGCCTCTTTCACCGAGGACAAGCTGGTGGAGAACATCCGCGCCTTCGCCGATGCGGTGCAAAAGGCGCGGCCGCAAGGCGCCAAGGGGCAATTCATCAGCCGCGTGGCGATCTCCTCGACCATGGGCCCGGGCGTCAAAGTCGAGCCGACGAGCCTGTTCCCGCAGCAGGCGCACTGACCGCTTTGTCCCTTCCCAGGTGGGGAAGGACTTTCATCAAGCCGCCGCCTGCCTACCCCACAGCGTCTGGGTGGCGATGCGCGCGCCTTCGGCTAGCGATTTGAGCTTCGCCCACATGATGGTCGGGTGAACGCGGCGTGCGAATGGGCTTTGCGCAAAGCCGCAATCGGTGCCGCCCATGACGTTTTCGCGGCCGACGATTTTCGCGAGCCGCACGATGCGTTCGGCGACCAGCTCCGGATGCTCGACGATGTTGGTGGCGTGGCTGATCACGCCCGGGATCAGCACTTGCCCGGGTCGAAGCTTCACCGTCTCCCACACCCGCCATTCGTGAGCGTGGCGCGGATTGGCGGCCTCGAAGGAATAATGGCCGACGCGGACCTGCAAGAGCAGGTCGATGATGTCCTTCAGCGGCACGTCGAAGGCATGCGGTCCGTTCCAGCTGCCCCAGCAGATGTGATAGCGCGAGCGTTCTTCCGGGATGCCTTTGAGCGCGTGATTGAGCGCATCGATGCGCAGCTGCGCCCAGCGCTTATAGGCGGCGTTCGACATCGGCGGCACCATGCGCTCGTGCATATACGGCAGGAACGCGTCGTCGATCTGCACAAAGAGCCCGGCGTCGACGACAGCGCGGTATTCCTCATGCAGTGCGTCGGCGAGCGCGAAGAGATAAGACTCTTCGTCCTTGTAGTGCTCGATCTTGGCGCCGGGCAGCGCGCTTGCCGGCGCCACCACCGGCAGAAACCCGGCAAGGCCCGAGTGCTGCGGCTTCGCCTTGGCGACGCCGGCCTGCAGGTTGCGAATATCGCGCAAGACTTGGCCGTTCGCATATTTGATCGGGCCGTTGACGACGACGCGGTTGCCCAAGCGCTTGCCGAGTCCGGTAGCGACGTCGTACTCGGCGTAGAATTCGGCGAACGCCTTGTGATCGCGGCCGCCACCCATGGACGCCATCGGATCGGCCATTTCCTCAGGTGTCGCCGGACGCACGGTGATGCCGCTCAGGCGTTTGAAAATGTAGAAGGCCCAGTTCAGCCCTTTGGAGAATTCACCGTCGCTGACGATGTCGATGCCGGCCTCGGCCTGCTGGCGCACCACCTCAGCGATGGATTCGGTGAGGCAGGCCTCGAAGGCAGCTTCGTCGTAGGGCTTGCCGTCCTCGATCGATCGCCAGAATTCGATCAGCTTCGGCGGCCGGATGAGGCTGCCGACATGGGTGGTGCGGATGCGATCGACGTTCTGTGGCATAGTGCGCCTCCCTCATCTTTGTTGCGATGGTATGCCCTTAACGGGGCGTCGGCAAAGCGCGGGAGCAATGCGATGCAGGCACCACAAACCGGAGAAGTCGAAGCGGCTTGCCACTGCGGCACGGTTCGGTTTCGCGTGAAATTGACCGACGGCTTCAACACCGTGCGCCGCTGTACCTGCTCCTATTGCCGGGCCCGCGGCGCGGTCACGGTATCGGCCGACATCGGCGGCATTACAATCGATGCCGGCGAGGACGCGCTGACAGGCTACCGCTTCAATACCGGCACGGCGCAGCACTACTTCTGTTCGAAATGCGGCATCTACACCCACCATCGCCGCCGCTCCAATCCGAACCAGTACGGCGTCAACGTCGCCTGCCTGAAGGGTGTCAGCCCGTTCGACTTCGAGGATGTGCCGGTGATCGACGGCGTCAACCACCCGTCCGACCGCGGCCGCGGCTATGAAATCATCGGCCACCTGCGCTTCGTGCGAAGCTAAGGGCGTCCGGCCGTAGGCGGAGCCGGTCCTGGTACGAGGGACTGTCGGCAAAATAGGCTTGGCAAGGCGGGATTTAGCGGCTAAATAGGGGTCATGGGCGTGCCGGCCCGGTTTGTCGGCGCGCCTTTGTGCGCTTCACGAAAACCGCAGAGCGGATCCCTCTCTTAGCCAATCCCAGCTGGATTTCCTAAGAGGCGGGACGCGCTTAAGGCATTCGCGAAGTCGTCCTGTCCGAGACTGCAGGCGCCGGCGACGGCTTAATCGTAAGAGCCAGCATAGACGGGTGAAGACAAAAGGGCAGGTTGCCCTTCGGTTCTGACCTCGACGGCCCGACCGGGCGCAAGCTTGGCCGGGGGGCAGGGTGCAAGGCATCAACCCGGCGGTTCCGGTATCGGAACCCGCCAACCGGAGAGAGCTGGTGGATCGCGCGGCAAAGAGCGACCAGATCGCGAGCCTTGGCGAGGTCTTCAAGACCACCAAGGTCGTCGTCGTTGCTCATTATTCCGGGCTTACGGTTGCCCAGATGCAAACTCTGCGCAGGCAGATGAGGCGGGCTGGCGCCACCGTGAAGGTCGCGAAAAATCGTCTCGCGAAAATCGCTCTCGAAGGGTCTGATGTCGCTTCGATCGCCTCGCTGCTCAAGGGGCCGGCCCTGATCGCCTACTCGGGCGATCCGGTGGCGGCGCCGAAGGCGGCGGTCGATTTCGCCAAGACGAACGAGAAGTTCGTCATCCTCGGCGGAGCGATGGGCAAGACCACGCTCGATCCGAACGGGGTCAAGGCGCTGGCCGCCTTGCCGTCGCTCGATGAGCTCCGGGCCAAGATCGTCGGCCTGGTTCAGGCGCCGGCGACCAAGATCGCGCAGGTGCTCAACGCCCCTGCCGCCAACGTCGCGCGCGTCGTCCAGGCTTATGCCGCAAAGAGCGGGGAAGAGGCGGCTGCCGCCTAATTTCCGCACCTCACAAGGTTCGAACCGAAGGACAATGTTTCATGGCTGATCTGCAGAAAATCGTCGACGACCTCTCCGGCCTCACGGTGCTCGAGGCCGCCGAGCTCGCCAAGCTCCTCGAAGAGAAGTGGGGCGTGTCCGCTGCCGCCGCGGTTGCGGTAGCTGCCGCGCCGGGCGCCGGTGGCGGTGCCGCAGCGGCTGCCGCCGAGGAGAAGACCGAGTTCACCGTGGTGCTCGCGGCCGCCGGCGAGAAGAAGATCGAGGTCATCAAGGAAGTCCGTGCGCTCACCGGCCTCGGCCTCAAGGAGGCCAAGGATCTGGTCGAGGGCGCGCCGAAGAACGTCAAGGAAGGCGTCAACAAGGACGAGGCCGCCAAGATCAAGGCTACCCTCGAAAAGGTCGGCGCCAAGGTTGAGCTTAAGTAAGGAATACTTACTTATGAGGGGCTGCCCGGAGCGCGCAGGGCCGGGGCCCCAAAAAACCTGTGATTTCAGTGCACCGGGCCTGGAATCAGCGAAAGTCGTCGCGTAGCGGCGGAAGTGGCTTGGCGATTCGGACATTCGGCCGAATCGCCGCAAATTAGGGCGTACGACGCCTGTCCGGACGGTCGCGATGGATTGCGGCCTTTCGGAGAGTCGCCTTGATCGCCTTTAAGTCTCGAACTCCTGGATGCCGGTCCAGCGGGTTCGAGCGTTATGGCTAGAGCCCTGAGGCTCCGGCCCGAAGGATCGATTGAGCGAGAGGACATGATGGCGCAGACGTTTATCGGTCGGAAGCGCGTACGGAAGTTTTTCGGAAAAATCGAAGAAGTCGCGGAGATGCCGAACCTCATCGAGGTTCAGAAGGCGTCCTACGACCAATTCCTGCTGGTGGTCGAGCCGCACGGCGGCCGGCCCAACGAGGGCCTGCAGGCCGTCTTCAAGTCGGTGTTCCCGATCTCCGATTTCTCCAACACCTCGCAGCTCGAGTTCGTGAAGTACGAATTCGAGCCGCCGAAATACGACGTCGACGAGTGCCGCCAGCGCGGCATGACCTATGCCGCGCCGCTCAAGGTGACGCTGCGGCTGATCGTGTTCGATATCGACGAGGAGACCGGCGCCCGGTCGGTCAAGGACATCAAGGAGCAAGATGTCTACATGGGCGATATCCCGCTCATGACCAATAACGGCACCTTCGTCGTCAACGGCACCGAGCGCGTCATCGTCTCGC
>Ga0306926_10009842_pt1 | contig 10539 bp, 12 predicted proteins | sample flu12Cox44000178_FD_203759 | JGI IMG/M metagenome (GOLD analysis project Ga0306926, IMG submission 203759) | Lab enrichment of tropical soil microbial communities from Luquillo Experimental Forest, Puerto Rico - flux8day.12C.oxic.44.000.178 (v2)... | ecosystem: Environmental > Terrestrial >... | reverse complement strand
GCCGGCGGGAGGGACCGATGCCTGGACAGACTTCCGACGACCTGTTGGCTCTCTTTGACGGCGCTTCGCTCAATCGCCGCTACTGGGCGACGTTCATACTGATGTCGGCTGTCTTCGTGTTCGACTTCTTCGATTTCCTGGTCGTCGGATATTTGCTTGCGGTAATCGGGCCGCAATGGCACCTGACCTACGGCCAGTCGGCGGTGATCCTCTACAGCGGCGGCATCGGCGCAATCCTCGGCGCACTTGTCTTTGGTGCCCTTTCCGACGCCTGGGGACGGAAGTACCAGATCGTCATCGGCACATTCATCTGCGCATTCAGCTCCGGGCTGATCGCCACGATTCCCGAGGGCGCGTGGTGGCTGTTTGCGATTTTGCGCTTTTTTGTCGGTGTCGGCCTGACAGCGGCGGTGACACCGGCCTTGACGGTGGTCGTGGAGCTCACCCCGACACGGCACCGCACCTTCGCCACGAGCTTTTATGTGGTGTTCGCCTCGGCTGGCGGCTTTCTCGCCCCGCTGATTTCGGCGGCCTTGCTCGGGCCTTTCGGCTGGCGCGGCGTAGCGCTGCTCGGTTTTGTCGCGGCGATCATCGCCGTGCTGGTCTGGGCGTTCACCCCCGAGTCGGTGCGCTGGCTCGCCGCCAAGGGCAAGTTCGCCGAGGCCCGCGCGGAAGTTGCGAGGCACTTGGGCGCGCCCCTGCAATCGATCCCGCTGCCGACAGTTCCCCCAAGCGTGGTGCCGCGCGGCAATCTGCTCGACCTCCTCTCTCAGCCACGGATGTTCTGGGAGACGATCCTGATCTGGGGTGGGTCGTCGACGGCCGGCTATGGGGTCTATCTCTGGGGGCCGACGATTGTCGCATTGCTGCTCAAGGTGCCGGTTCCGCAAGCCGCCAAATATTTTGTCTTCGTGTCGGCTGCCGGCGTGACCGGCAAGATCATCGTGACCTTTATCGCCCCGCTGATCGGCCGGCGCGCGCTGGGCGTGCTGTGGGGTTTCGGTGGCGTCGTCGCTCTCGCCGCAGCGGGATACTACAACGGCGTCTTTGTCGGCGGGCTGCCATTGCTCGTGATCCTGCTGTGCTGCTCGACCTTCTGCATCGAAGGCGGCTTCTCGAACCTGGCGCCCTACACGGTCGAAAGTTATGGCGTGCGCATGGGCGCGCGCTCCTCCGGTCTCGGCCAGACGGCAAACGGTGTCGGCAAGATCCTCGGCCCGTTCAGCCTCGCGCTGATTGCCGGCACCAGCAACATCGTCTCGCCCAAGGCGACCGAGGAGGCGGTGTTCCCGGCGTTCCTGTTCCTGGCCTTTTGCATGCTGCTGGTCGGGCTGTCGTTCCTGGTCTTGGGGGTGGAGACACACGGTCGCGCCATCAAGCTCGGCGAAGAGGAAAGAGAAGCAGCGCCAGCACCCGCCGTAGTGCTCGGCACCGAGACGCGCTGAGCCCCGACTAGGTCGCGCCGATCGCCTCGCGGCAAATGCCGATGCGGCGGGCGTTCTTGGCCCAATAGAACAGCGGCGCCTCGCCGCTCGCCGTGCCGCGACGTAGCGCGATCGCCCGAGAGAGCATGAACCTCGTCACGTCGCGAAACGATGCGAAGGCCTCGCGCCCGATCGGGTGCCAGCCGACGTCTTCCAACTCTTCGCTGGCCGCCGGTTCGCCGAACACATTCCTCCCGTCGCAAAGAAAAAACCGGGTGTTGAAGCGCCGGAAGGAATGCGACGGCGTGATCGCCCGGCCGACATAGGTCAGCAGATCCATCGCTGCCACCAGACCGCGATCGAGATAGGCTTGCTCGACCGGCGCCCTGGCCGGAAGGGCCGACGGTCGGCTACCCGGGCAGCCGACCAGCACACCCGCTTCCTCCCACGTCTCGCGCAAGGCTGCGCGGGCAGAGCGGGCGAGCTTGGAGCCCAACGCCTCGATCCTCGACTCGACACTCCAGGCAATCCGGTCCGGCGGATCGATGGCACCACCGGGAAACACATAGACGCCGGGCATAAACTTGACATGGAGCGGGCGGCGGCCGGCCAGCACCTCGAGTGTCTTCCCCTCACCGCGCAATAGGATCAGGGAAGCGGCGTCGCGCGGCCGCACGACGGGCTTGCGCGCGTCGATCCGGACCGGAGGGGCATCATTCATGAGTAAATACCGGCGCGATTTCGGTTGCCGGCTCCAGCCGAGCGGCGCGTCTCCAAGCCATACTGTCGCGCCTTCTGTGTTCGGGCGATTTAATTCCCTGACCTCCGATTTTACCTCGCTGCTCGTTCGATTTATTTCCCTGTTCGCCCATGTAGGGAATTTGCATTCCTATGTTTCGATATATCAATAACTTGCCGACACAAGATCGGTCGCGGGACGGCCCGGAATCGGGTATTTCGCTATATATTCCCGTTGTGCAGGGAAGTCCGCCGCGCAGGAGATCCCCGTCATTATTCTTGCGGCGACATGTCGTCATCGCAACTGCCGAAGGCTTTCGATAGCGGCGATCCAGGCCTCCAACGCGACGCGCAGCTCGGCCAAGCGATAGCGCTCGGGCACAGCCCCCTCGAGGACTGCGTTCCGGATCACCACGCCGTCGGGTGTGACCCTGACCGAATAAGCGTTCCCGACCCCACCCGGCTGCGGGGTCTCTCCGCGCTCGGCCGCAGCGACCTCCGCAAGGAGCAGCCCGGCGGTCTCGATGTCGCCCTGGACGTCGCTTTGCAGAAAGCTCGCGAGGATCTCGCCGTGGCGTCCACTGCCGGGCCGCGCCCGCCCTTCGAGAAACCCCGCCGCGGCGCGGCGCACCCTGACCAGGCTCGGCATCACGGGCCGCGCAGCGGGTAGGCGGCGTTGATCCGTCCGCTCTGATACCATCCCTCGATCGCGAAGCCGCGACCCGAAGTCCCGACGAACTGGCCGTCGCTGCGTCTTCGGGCGGTCTGGAAGGCGGCGAGAACCGCCGCGACGACCTCGTCGTCGGACATTGCATCGGGGAAGAAGGTTGACGGTGCCTTCTTGTCGATCCACTCGCCGGTCGCGGGATCGCGCAGCGCAACGCGGGCGCGGTAGACGCCGCTGGCATCGGGCGGCTGCACGATCCGCTCTACCCGCGCTCCGGGCGGATCCACCCCGTTCAGCCGGTGATGATAGCCGACCGCCTCGCCGTGCCGGTTGATCTCGCCATAGTCGATATGGACGAGGTTGATCGGCGGATCGCTGGTGGTCCATTTTGCCGCGAGCCCGGGTGCTTGGAGGCCTCGGGCCGAGAGGGCTGCCGGGACCAGCAGCAACGCGAAAAACGCCGCTGCCTTCATCCGCGCTCGGGCTCCGCGACCGCGCCCGACCACGGCGACATGACGTCGGTGATGCCGTGATTAACCCCGTCGGCGCCGCGCAGCACCAGGTTCGGGCACGCGAAGCGGGCCGGAAAGGCACTGTGCTCGACGAGGGTGGCGCCGGGCTGTGCCGACAGCCGCTCGGCGATATCGGGCCGAAGACGGCGGTCGAGGCCGATGCGATCGCTGCCGTTGACATCGACGCGCGGATGGTGCGCCGCCGCCTGCGGATCCATGCCGAAATCGACGACAAAGCTCGCCAATTGCAAGACCGCGCCGACAATCCGCCTCCCACCTGAGGCGCCGAGGCCGAACCAAGGCCGCCGGTCGCGGGCGACGACGACTGGGCACATATTGGTTAGCGCCCGTTTGCCCGGCCCGATCGAATTCGGCCGGCCAGGCTGTGGGTCGAACCACATAACCCCGTTATTCATTAGGATGCCGGTCCCCGGCAGCACATAGCGGCTGCCAAAGCTCGACAGCAAGGTTGTGGACAAAGCGGCGAAGCCGCCGTGACGATCGACCGCCGTGATGTGGCTCGTCGACGTCGACGAGCCGGCTTCGCTGTCGCCCATGGTTGCGAGCCGCTCGGCATAGGCGTGCTTTAGAACCTCGATCACCGCTTCGAAATAGGCGGCGCCGGGGCTGCCGCCGGCGAACCGCCGCTCGGAGAGCCGTCCGAGAACACGGGCGAGGGTCGGTCCTGCGGTCAAGCCGGGTGCGGTCTGAAACGTCGAGCCCCGATAGGGAATGTCGAGCGCCGGGACTATGCGAGCGCGGTAGCGGCCCAGATCCCCGGCCGACAGCACGCCGCCGGCGGCACGGGTATCGGCGGCGATCGAACGGGCAATACCGCCCTGATAAAAGTCGTCGGGGCCGGCTTCGGCCAACCTGTCGAGGGTCTCGGCCAGACGACCCAGAGGCAGGCTCTCATCGCCGGCATCGGCCGGGCCGATCGGCGGCAGACCATCCGGCAGCCAGATTCGCCGGCTCTCTTCGTAGCGCCGCAGATCGGCCGCCGCATTCGCGACCTTGACCGTCGTAAACCAGTCGATCGGCAACCCCTGCCTTGCGAGCGCAACCGCGGGGGCGACCAGTTCGCGCCACGGCATGCGGCCAAACCGCTCCAGCGCCAACTCGTAGCCACGCACCGCGCTCGGGATCGCGAAAGAGAGCGGGCCGTGCATGTTGCGGTCACCGATAACTTGCGGCCAGGTGAACAGCTCGGTCCGCATCCCGCCGGTCAGCGGAAAGGCCGCCGGATCGAGCCCATTCGGGGAGAGCGGGCCGAAATCGACAACCTCGGCCCGTTCGGCACCGGCTTGGTGCACGGCCATAAACCCGATCCCACCGAGCCCGGTGTTCCACGGCTCGACCGCCGCAAGCGCAAATGCCGTGGCGACAGCGGCATCGACTGCGGTTCCGCCGGACGCCAGAACTTCGGCGCCCACCCTCGCCGCTGTGGCGTTTTGCGATGCGACGATCCCGCCGCGCGAGGAGACGCCCGGTTTGCGGACCTCCCAGTTTTGCGTCAGGTGCATATTGTAGGCGAGGATCAGCTCAAGGTGATCGAATCGACCCGGCTGGTATAGAAGGCGTAATATCCAGCGAGCCCCGGTACTTCGTCATAGGGTGAGGGATACGCCCATACGGCGTTTTCCGACCGTCGCACGGCGCCGTTCTCGGCCGGCACTTCAATCGTCCAGTAGGAGGCTTCGCCCTTGTATGGACAGCGGGTGTGGTGTTCGGTCGGGTGCAACAGGTCGAGCCGGATATCCTTTTGCGGGAGGTAGTGCACCGGTCCGTGGCCTGTCTCCTCGCAGCGCAGCGCTGCGGTGCTGTCGGCGATGGTCACACCGCCAAATACGACCTTGACGCGCCGGCTTTCCGGCACAAGGTCGACGCGATAATCGGGGCGGGTGGCAAAACCTGGGGCGGGGTTCGGCATCTCGATTTCCTCCTAGAATGGTTTACTGCTGGCGCTTCCGGGACGCCGGCGTCGGGCCGTTGGTCTGGAACGAGCTGACGCAGCTCGCATGAAGTTCGGGATCGGTGATCGGGCCGCATTCCTGTTGCATTCGCTTGGCGCGGAAGGCGGAATTACCGCGCAACATCTGCTCGTATGCCTGGCTCTCGCGTATATTCGCCGCGGCGCCTGGATCGGGTGGGATCTGGGCTTTGACGGGTGCCGCAAGAGCGATCAATAGTGCCGCGGCTGGTATTATCGATATGTGGCTGGCCATCCTTCCTACCTCCTCTGTTCGGATGGAGGCTGGGGCTTCAATCCGCCATCGTCAAGCCGCCGCTTACGCTCAATACCTGTCCGGTGATGTAATCAGATCGGGTGCTCAAAAAGAACATGACCGCCTGAGCGATTTCGATAGGCTGGGCGATCCGGCGAAACGGGATGGCTCGGGTCAGCGCCTCCTTCATCCGCTCGGGCTGGCGCTGGAAGAGCGGTGTGTCGGTCGGACCGGGGCATACGCAGTTGACGTTGATGCGGTAACGGGCGAGCTCGCGCGCGAGCGATTTGGTGAACGCGATCAGCCCCCCTTTTGCTGCGGCATAAACGGTTTCGCCCGTGCTGCCGACCCGCCCGGCATCGCTGGAAATGTTGACGATCTTGCCCGCGTTCGCCGCCACCATCGGTGGCAGCAAACTGCGGGTCAGCCGCACCGCGCCCATCAGGTTGATGGCAATCACGCGGTCCCACATTTCCGGCGGGTTTTCGAGAAAGGGTTGGATCTGATCCCAGCCGGCGCCGTTCACCAAGCCATCGACGCACGAGACACGTTGCTGTACGGCTGCGACGAAGGCATCGATCGAGAGCTTGTCGGTCAGATCCACTGGCAGAAAGTCGATAGCGAGACGGTCCGCGGCGGCTTCGGCAGCGGCGCTGCGTCCGCCCGCCTCATCGATATCGCCAATCACGACCCGCGCCCCCTCGCGGGCCAGCAAAAAGGCTGACGCCTTGCCGATCCCGGAGGCTCCGCCGGTAACCACCACGGTCCGATCGTGCAAATCCATCGGCCTGCCTTTCCGCTACGCCGGTTGACGATGTTCCGCGTGGCTCGCCAGCGATGTCAATCCCGGCCGACGGGAAATTGCGCAAGCCCGACGAGGAACGCTACAGTTCGTCAAAGCGTCGAGCGACTAGAGATGCAAGCTGACCCGAGCGCCCCGGTCTATTTCATCCTGCACATTCCGAAGACTGCGGGCCAGACCATCCAACAGCACCTGGCCAACCACTGTGCGCAGGGAGTGTTCTGGGGTCCCCACCAGGCGCCGCGGCTCCAGGCTCTCTCGGGTCCTCGGTATGACCCCGGCAGCTTGCCCGAGGCCCCTCGCATGCGTGCGGTCTTCGGCCACAATCTCGGCCGGTCGCTCGAAAAATATTTTCCGGCAAGGGAGATCCGGCGCGTTGTTCTGCTGCGTGACCCGATCAGCCTGCAACTGTCACTGTACAACCATCGAATGATGCTTCATCTGAGCAAGGGGCTCGGAACTTACAGCTTCGATCTCCATCTCAAGGCGCTGCCCCGCGACTTTATCGCGCACCGGCTGCTCGGGCGCTGGCTAGGGATCCGCTGGCCAATGCTGATGGCGATGACCGACCAACAGAAATACGCAGCGCTAAACCGCGCGCTATCCCAATTTTGGTTCGTCGGTTCCTATATGGATTGCGATAAGCTAATTGCTGCGATAGCTCCCGATCTCGGTGTGCCAGCAGTCGCGCGGCGAAGGAATACCGCCGCCGAGTGGAAAAAACGCGTCACCTGGCGTGCTTTGAAAGCCGCCGAGCTTACCCCGACAACGCATGAATGGATCCTGGCGAACAACCGGCTCGACCAGCGGCTGTGGGAAAGCTGGCACAGCGCCGGGTTCCACCCTGCCGACGTCCGCCCTCCCCCGCTCGCTCCGAGCAGGCCCGGCGGGTTCCCCGCCCGCGAAATCGTCCGTCCGATCTTCGCCGGTCTCTGTCGCTACCGACGCGACTTGCGCCCTCGACTGCACGCGGGCCGGGCCGGCAACACGGCTGGCGCCAAGATCTTGCGCGCTGAACGCGCTCAGGAGGCGCGCAGATGGGAACTTGCCGCCCGGCATTACCGCGACGCTCTCGCCGACATGCCAAACGTGCCCGAGATGTGGGTTCAATATGGCCATGCCCTGAAGGAATCCGGCAACGTGGTGGAGGCGGAGACGGCCTATCGAAAATCGATCGACCTCGACCCGAACTCCGCCGACGCGCATCTGCAACTTGGGCATGCCTTGAAACTTCAGGGGCGGATAGACGAGGCAGTTGGCGCATATTTTTGTTCGTTGGCTCTCGATCCGGCGCCGCGCCACCCGCGGGACGAGCTGATCGCGCTCGGCTGGTCGGTGGAGAGCATCGAACAGCAGCTGCACGGGGCGCGAGATACGGTGCACCAACACGCTTCATGCTGAATGCGACGTTCGTCAACGTTACGGCTAACAAGCTCTCGACCTCAGGAGCGACTTGCTCTAAACCTCGTTGCTGAGCGTACCGATTGACCTCGCTCGTTTCGTCTATCTCAGCTGGTTGAGCGGGCTGCGCATACGACCAGTGGAGGGGTTTCTTATTTCAGGCGGATACGTCGGAGCCGGATTGTCGGACGTGCTGGTCAGCTTTGTGGTTCCCGCCTACAACGAGGAGGCTCTCATCGCTTCGTGCCTCGCTGCCATCCTCGGGGAGATTTCGCGAACCCGCTGCCACGCAGAAATCATCGTCGTAAACAACGGTAGCGCCGACGCCACGCGGCGGATCGCCTCGACAATCCCCAATGTAACAGTCGTCGACGAGCCCCAAAGAGGGCTTGTTCAGGCGCGCAGTGCCGGATGTCTGGCGTCCAAAGGCAAGTTCATCGCCAATATCGACGCCGACACGATACTTCCCGAGGGCTGGCTGCGTACGGCACTCGCGGAGTTCGCACGCCGCCCGGACTTGGTTGCGTTGAGCGGCCCGCACATCCATTACGATCTTCCAAAGGGAGCGCGGCTTATCGCGGCGGGATTTTACCGAGGCGTGTACGTCGTCCACTTGTTGAGCAGGCTTCTGGCCGGATGCGGCTCGGTGATTCAAGGAGGGAACTTCATCGTATCAAGGACCGCCCTCGAGGCTGCCGGAGGGTTCAACCCCGAGTTCAAATTTTGGGGCGAGGACGCCGAGCTAGCCCGCCGGTTGAGCAAGGTAGGGGCAATCAAGTTCACTCCGGCGTTGCGTGCCCTTTCTTCAGGCCGACGATTCGCCGGCGAGGGGGTATCCAAAGTCTTGTTGAGGTATTCCGCGAATTATCTTTGGACTCATTTGTTCAAGCGTCCGTTCTCGTCAACCTGGTTGGACTTTCGGCATCCGACCGGCGCGCGTGGCAGCCTGGGAGGCGCTGCGAACCACCAGCGGCCGCTCGAGCCGATAGGGCTCGGGTTGGTTCGGCCAAACTCGAATTCGACCTGATCCGCTGAAGCGAACGGGGGACGAATACCGCCATGCCGAGATCCCGGCTTTGCCTCTTTGTTGTGCTTCCCGGGTTGTCGTGTCTCGCCGGTCAGTCGGCGGCTGCCCCCACGATCCCGCTGCCGGAGCCAGGCAGCGGACCGGGATTGATGCCGATGCTTGTCATTTTGGGGTTGTCGACGATGATCGCGGCGGCCGAGTTCGCCCGACCGCTCCGGAGCCGGTCCAACACAACGATGCGACGATGGGTCGGCAATCTGTCGCTCTGTATACTTTCCAACGGTATCTTCGTGCTGCCGACGTTGACCGCAATTGCCGCGGCGTTTGTCGCGCAATCAGAAAGACACCGTCTACTCGACGCTTTCGGGATGCCGAGCACGGTGCGGTTCGCTGTTGCGATAATCGTCCTTGATGCACTCGCCTATGGCCAGCACCGGCTGTTGCACCGGTTCGATGTCCTTTGGCGCTTCCACGCGGTGCACCACTCCGATCCGGAAGTCGATATCACCACAACCTTTCGACATCACCCTGTCGAAGCGATCTTCAACGGCGCTCTGATCGGAGGTGTCGTCCTGGTAATCGGTTTCTCCCCGGCCGAGATTGCGGCTTATACTTGGGTTTCATTTGTGGTCGAGCTCCTCGCGCATGCAAATCTTGCATTACCTTCATGGTTTGCGGCGATCCTCGGCAGGCTTATCGTCACCCCGGAATTTCACCACCTGCACCACTCGCGTGCCAAAACGCAGGCGAATGCGAACTTTGGCCAAGCATTTTCGATCTGGGATACGCTATTCGGGACCGCACGAACCCGATCTCCTGAGGACCGCCGCCGTTTGGAATTTGGTCTCGACGAGTTTCGTGACCTCAAATTTCATCTTCCGCATTACCTGCTGGCGCAACCATTGCTGCCGAGAGCTAGCGAGCCCATCACAAACGCTGCTTCACGCTCTTGACCCGTGCCTGCTCCCAGGGGCGGACTGTTCCTGGTCCTCTTCCTGCGCAAGGCGGCGCACTTCGAACCGAACCGTCACGAGAAAGGAAATCAGCACGAAGGCAATGGTGACGAGGACAACCCCGTCAATTGGCGAGATAGGACCAAATGGGGTATTTACAGACCAAGGGCCGATCGTCAGTAGGACAAAATTATAAAGCATCAAACTTAGTCGTATCTCGGTCGGACCAACACCAAAAAAACCTATCTTTATAACACGGGTGTCCATAGCTTTGATAAGATTAAAGAAGGATACCATGTAATATGCTGCCAACCCGAGACAAGCCACGTCGAAACGCATGTACGGCGATGCGCCCAGCCCCAAAAATATGCATATTTGAGAAAGCAAATCTGTCGCGTTGTCGATAAAGAAGCCATATCGGGGACGCTCGATCTTGCGAAATCGCGCCAACGTGCCGTCCAACGAATCACCGAACCAGTTTACTATCAGCCCTGCGCTGGCAACCCACAACAAAGCCGGCGACAACCAGGAGGCCCCGTAGGCGAGACCGCAGATCAGGGCGCCGGCGAACCCGGTTAATGTCAAATGATCCGGGGTGACCGCAGCCGGGAGCTTCGCCGCTAACCATCCGACTAGAGGACGCTCCACAGGGATCACCCACGATGTGTTAATCCGCGATATCATTCGTGTTCCCTGATGGAGGGCGAGAAGGGCCGATGACTTCGGCGCGCGTCCTCGATCATAGAGATTTCGACGAGCGCCGGCATTCCCGCCGTGAGACTATGCCTAA
>Ga0306926_10009841_pt1 | contig 10539 bp, 13 predicted proteins | sample flu12Cox44000178_FD_203759 | JGI IMG/M metagenome (GOLD analysis project Ga0306926, IMG submission 203759) | Lab enrichment of tropical soil microbial communities from Luquillo Experimental Forest, Puerto Rico - flux8day.12C.oxic.44.000.178 (v2)... | ecosystem: Environmental > Terrestrial >... | reverse complement strand
TCGCCTTCACCGATTCGCAGCTTCGGGCCGTCTGGGCCGCTGCCGACCGCGTACCGTTTGAGAAGCGTGGCGTCTTCGTTGAGCGGGTCATTGCGCGGCTGCAGCTGCAGCGCGCCTTTACGGATGCCGATCTCGACGACGCAGTTCGCGCAGCGTTGACCGGGCTGATCCAATCGGCGGCCTGATTCCGCAGCCGCTTCCCGCCAACCTGGTCAGTCGAGCCGCGCCCTTATCTTGCAGCGTGACGTAAATCGCCGATGTAGCTGGCGGCGGCAGTGCACATCATCAAAGAAGCCAAAGGTTGCCCCAGTCAGTACACAATATCGGGCCTCTGCTTGGTTGGGGACTAACGTGACCAAGGGGGCGGGGGGCGCAGTTGAAATGGGCCTAAAGCAGCACGAAGCACCGATGCCGAGGTTCCTACTTCTAGCTGGCATTGTTTTGCTAATCGCAGATTACTCCTTCGCTCAAGACTCCCCAGACCCGACTCCAATGCAATGCCAGTTAATAAGATTGGCGGTAGCTCAATATGGATTTGCCGCCGCCAGGCGGCATGCCCTAGAGACCTACGGTCCGGAGGCTGTAAAGACTGGCGACAAATGTTTCACGAACGTGGGGCTGAGGCTACGGGCTCGCACGAAGAGACGCGGCGAATAGCGGCGAACATCACGAAGCTGCCGGAGCTACTGCGCCGCTAATGGCTCATTCCGAGGTGATCGATCCCTACAAGACGATTGTGGATCGGTATGACGGAACCGTTTATTCGAATATGATCGTTGTAGTGCTCGATGGCGTCACCTCGTACAACAGTTACGTCAGCTACACTCCCCCGTTCAAATGGATCATCCACCCGAACTGGTACACCACCGCTGCTGACTCTAAAAATCCGCAGCATTTTTGCGAAGGGGGGTTGCGCAGGTCAGTTTTGATGTCCGCTATTGATGCTGTGGACGGCTCCTCCACCGGCACGTGAGTGCATTGACGCCGAGGCGATATGCGAGGCGGTCGGTAGGGCCAACATGCGGTTTGTGCCGACCAAGACACCAGAACAGCAAAGTGGTCTGGTGCTCCATCGCACGTGGCACTTGTTTATTCGACAGCAGACCTCGGTGATCAATGCGATCCGGGCTCATTGCGCTGAGTTTGGCCTGGTCGCGCCGGTTGGGCGTCGCGGTGTTGAGGAGCTGCTTAATGTCATTGCCAACGCTGAGGACGAGCAAGTTCCGGCGATCGCCCGTGCCTGCGTGGCAGCGCTTGGCGCTCAGCTACACCGGTTGTTGCAATCGGGCGGGGTCATATACGTCCACACATGACCCAAAGCGGACATTAAAGCGATCCGCGACTACCGTTGCCGGCTACAGCATCATTAGTGGACATCGCCCGATCAATTAAATACGAATTCGGCCGCTTGGGGGTGGAAGGCACCTCACCGTCTTGGCACAACCCGTACACTGACTGGTGCTGACGGAAGCCGCGCAACTCGAAATGGCCAATCTCAAAGACCGGCGCTGCAACTTCCCCGGCGAAAGCATCAGTCATGAGCAGTGGCCGGCCGACATCCTTGCAGAGAAGTTCTAGCCGGCTGAGGATGTTGATGTCGCGCCCGACGGCGGTGAAGTCGAGACGATCGCCAGAACCAATATTGCCGTATGCGGCATCGCCATAGTGCAGAGCGATATAGATGGAAATATGCTGCTGGACCTCCAGCGGTAAGGCCTGGAGCGCAGCTAGTGTTGTCCGCGCCGCAGCCAGGGCCGACCCGCACGCCGGCGCCGGATCATCGCCAGTGACCGGAAAGATCGCGATGACCGCGTCACCGATATACTTTAGGACATCGCCCCCGCTCCCGTTGACGCCAGGGACCACCAGATCGAAGAAGGCATTGAGGAGTTCAATGATCCTTTCGTCCGGAAGCTCATCTGTAAGTTGGCTGAAACCGCGCAAGTCGGCGAGCAGCATTGCCGCCTTGATGTGGTGGACGTTGCCGCGCTCGACGGCGCCCGCCATAATCTGCGCGCACGGATCTCGACCGACATAGGTGGCAAGAAGTTCACCATAAATCCGCCGCCCCGCTGTCACTTCGAGAACTGGGGCAAAGGCCGGCACCAGATCGTGAAAGAGCTCAGTATCCGCTTCCGTAAAGCCGCCGGGAGCCTCGGTTGCCCACGATACCGGGGTGACGATACGATTCGAAAAGATAAGAGGCGCCATCACGTAATGCGTAATGCCTTCCGCCCGCAGCGTTGCGAGGATCGGGAAGCGCCGGTCGGTGGCTTCGCTAAGAACGGTATCAAGCCACTGTCCGGTTTCGATGACGTGCTGAACGGGGCTATTCTGGTAATCCGACGTAGACTCGATACCGTGCCGTGACGTTCGGATTTCGGTACTCTGTCCACGCCACCAGATACGCGATACTCCCCGAAATTCTGGATGGAGCGTACGGACATGCGCCGTGGCGCGGGCGATCGGCGCCCCGAGCCCGGTGAGCTTCTCGCAGAGCATCTCAAGAAGGCGACCAGTATCGGGCGCAAAACGCCCCTCTTCGGTTAACCAGCGCAGCAGCTCGGCCTTGCGATCGGCACGTGGGGGATCGAGAGCGTTGGTCACATGATCACCCGAAATTTCCCGGCGCTGACAGCGCGAGTCGTCCGAGGCTTACCAGCGTGATTGTCCCCGAGCGATACGGTCGATGTCGCAGCGGCTAACTCCAATGTCAGCCAATTCACGGTCGCTCAAGCAGGATAGTTCCTGCACCACACGCCCAATGCTGAATGAAGCCCAAGGTCCTTCTCCGGCAAACGCCGGAACGACACGAAAAATGTGGGTTTGTATGATTGCGCTGCAATGCGATTTACCGCCCTACAGCTAAGCATCAGACGCATGGCCAAATGGCTAATTGAATAGCCTTTGGATTGGGTCGTGAAACCGTGGCCAGCGCGTGTGATGACAAGGTAATCGAACAAAGCGGTGGAATGTCTGCTTATGGCACAAAGCAGACATCACGACCGTCCTGAACAATGTCTGCTTTTGGGGGTAAAGCGGACATTCACTAGGCCTTTGGCAATCAAAATTAGGTGCATCCTTAAACGAGCCCCCCAGGGGGGACTAAATAAATTGTCAGCACCCCCCTAAGTGCGACCGCCGCGCAGGGTTTCTTTTGCTAAACATGATTTTTTGTAAAATGCACACGCGTCAAACCGCTTTTAGTTGAAGGGGCCAGAACTATGCGGCAACGAGGCAGAATAGGCAGACTTCAGCGCGAAATGACGCCCTATGCGCCCTACCTTAACCGGCCGGCACCGATCCATCATCTGTTACCAGCGCCTGACGACCTCCAAGAACCTGAAAAGCAAATTTGGCGCGTCATCGTCGCGCAACACAATTTCAATGCTGCCGCCGCTGCCTTGCTACATAGCGGCCTGCGGTCGCGCGCAATTGCTCGTACAGCGCAAGAAATCGTAGAGCGCGACGGCATGACCCTGCCTGGTCGCTATGGCCCGCGGTTGCATCCGATGTTACGCATCGAAAAAGCGTCGCGTTATCTCTTTTATCAAACCTGCAAATTGCTTCACGTCCAAATGGAACTTGACGATGAGGGTTGCCATTGATCCGCGTGCTCTCGATCAGTGAGGCATACGGCTCCGCCTTCGGCCTGCGAGAGTAGTAGCGCCAGTCGCCGGCGCGCTGTTGCAAACGATATTGCCAGCGGATGCACAAGCCCGCGTCGTCACGACCGCCCGACTGCCGCTGTCAACCCGCGCGGCCGCCGCCGCTCCCTGTAAACAGTTTCCTTTAGTGCTCGCTCGGGGTGTTCCAAACCCCGGCTTTATGAAGCAAAGATCGGAGGTGTTTCGGCGCCGAGAATTCCTGACGTCCGGAATTGTGGGCGCCACTTTCACTAGGCTGCGGCTTCCTCCTCCTCCCCGAACGGCCACGTCTCCGGTATGCCCTCACGATCGATGCGCTGGTGCAGAGCGATCGCGCTTTCCTCCGGCAGGTCGTACGACGAAACCCAGCCGCCACTTTCGGGGGAACGAACGAACACAAGTCGCCCGACCTGGTACTCCTCTGGCACTACCTCTCGCACGCCGTCGGGGTCGAGGATCTGGCCGTAGGTCCACGTAATTTCGCAGGTCGCGACGTCGATCGCCTTGCCTGCTTCCTTGCGCTCAGCGAGCCACTGCTTCAGTTCGTCGGTCTTCATGAACAACTCCGTTAGGTTCGCGATGCGGCGTTACGAACCATTGCGCTAATCGCCGCGCCGACGGCGTTTCGATCTTCGGATTGCCGACATCGAGCGACCCGGCCGAAATCAACAATTCGATGATGGGATGTGTGACCACGACGGGCGCCACGATCTCGTTGGCGCGCAGCCGGGAGCGATACCGCGCCATTCGCTCGCTTGCTCTGCGACGGCGAGCGGTGCCGGTCCTGAACTGAGGGGCTAAGATGGATAGCATATCTATATGTGTCTCACTGGTGAGACCGAGAGCCGGGAAAAATTAGCGTTGTCAATCAAGGCCCGAATCTCCCTCGGTCTCACTGGTGAGACCGACCGGTCTCTCTGGTGAGACCGACCGGTCTCTCTGGTGAGACCGTGAAATATTTTCGGAACCGTTTTTTCCGCGCCGCCAATGCTTGAATTTGAAGCCTGCCCGCTTGCCGGTCACGTTGCAGGGATATTCCGTCAAACGGTATTCAGTAGCGCGATCTTGGCCGCGTTTCAGATTGAAGCCGCTCCGCTTGGCGATGGTGATGAAGCCGCGATCAATCAGATTCCTGAATGCGCGCGCTGTGGTAGCCCTTGAGATGTTCAGGGCTGGTGCGGCTTCTCTGGCGGAAAAAGAAATCCGGCCGTTGTTCTTGCCGTTATATTTCGCGGCGACGTTCAGGTAGAGCGATCGGGCGTCACCATTGAGCGATTTCCACGCCACGCTTTCGATCAGGTCCTGATAGAGCATCACGAAGCGGCCGCGCGGATTTTTCTTTGGTTTCTTTTTCATGACGCCGCCCTCCGCTTGGCATAGGCGATCATCCGCGAGCGCACCCACGAGCGCACTTCCGGCGACGGCGGAATCGGCTGCGGTGCCGAACCCCACGGCGGCCAAGTGTCGAACTTGTCCTTGTACTTGTGGCTGGCCCAGCCGGGCTTATAGCCGCGCTCGCGGCCGATATAGATCAGCTCCGCGTGCCAGCGAGCGAGTTCCGCCGGATCGTAGACCTTTCCGTGAGCGTGGCGATCTCGGCCGACCAGGCCCAGCTCGCCATCCACGACCTCGACCGCGCGCGGGGGCCGCTGCGGCAGGTATCCGCGATACCAGCAGGCCTCGCCTGCGATGCTGACGACGCCGCAGTTCTTGCATTCGTGAAGCCGCGATCCGCGCTCGCCGCGCTTCTTGTGCGTCGGGCTTGCGGCGCGCTTATCGGGATCGAGCGTCCATCCGACCGGATCCTCGACGAAGCCGTGCCGGTACGTTGCGCCGGAATGGTCGAGCACGATCGCATCGGGCTTGCCATCGGCGGGTCGCAGCACGCGGCCGACCATCTGGCGGTAGAGCCCCATTTTCCTGGTCGGCCGCGCTAGGATGCAGCACCCGACGTCGGGCATGTCCCAGCCTTCGGTCAGCACCATGCAATTGCTGACCAGCTCGATCTCGCCGCGCTCCAGCATGGCGAGTGTAGCGTCGCGTTCGGGCTTCGGCGTCGAGCCATCGATATGCTCGGCGCGCACGCCGGCTTTGACGAACTCGTCGCGGATGTGGATCGAGTGCGCGACCGAGCACGCAAAGGCAACGGTCTTCCGGTGTTCACCGAATTTGTGCCAATGGGTGACGATATCGCCGACGAGCTGCGGCCGATCCATGCGCTCGGCCAACTGGGATTCGACGTAGTCGCCCTGGCGGGTTTCCACGCCGCGCAGATCGGGATCGATCGGCGCATAGACCCGCGTGCCGACCAGGTGTTTCTGTTGGATCAGCTCGGCGACCTGCGGGCATTCGATGAGCTTCTCGAAGATACCGCCGAGGCCACGACCATCGCCACGGCATGGCGTGGCCGTGGTGCCGAGCACAATCGCGCCGGGATAGGCCTCGATGATTTTGCGATAGGTCGCCGCCGGGCAGTGATGGGCCTCGTCGATCCAGAGCAGATCGGCCGGCGGCAGCTCCATGCTCCCGGTGCGCATGGCGCGCGTCCACAAAGTCTGAATTGACGCGACCTGCACCCGCTCCAGCGGTCGCGGGCGCGTGTCGGCGTGGATGATGCCGTGCGAGATTCCGGCCTTGAGCAGTTTGCTGGCGGTTTGCGTGATAATCTCGCGCCGATGCGCCAGGACCAGAACCGACGCGCCGAGATTCTCACGCAGCATCGCTTTGACGATGGCGGCGCCGACGATGGTTTTGCCGGCGCCCGTCGCGGCCACCAGGATGATGCGACGTTGACCAGCGCCGACGGTGCGGTGGAATTCGGCGACAGCGTCGTTTTGATAGGGGCGAAGCTCTACCATTTCGCCCCCTTCCGCCAGCGCGGAGATTGCAGCCCGGCATTGGCACCGCTGCGGATGGTTGCCTCGACCGAGCGCACGCCATCGTCCTCGATGAGATGATTGCGATGGCAGGCATCGATTAGGCCTGCGACAACCTCGTCCCCATCCAGCTCGCCCCCGGCAACGAGCTGATGAAGGCGGAAGCTCGCGCGGTTAAGCGCGTTGTTTCGTCCGCCTTTTGCGATCGCCGCGAGCGCGCCGCATTCGCGATCGAGCGCGGCGCGGTCGTAGGAGGCGTTTCGACCACCATGATTGATACCGGCGACGGCGCGTTCCGCGATCGTCGGTCTCGGCTTCTTGCGCGCCAGGTCGATCAGCCAATCGGGCGCGATGACCAGCTCGGCCTCGGGATCGCCGAGCCAGGAATAGGTGCCGTTCACGGTGACCGACGGCACCACGGCGACGTAACCGCCATCGCCGCGGGTATCGACGTGCAGCGCGATCCTGCTCTCGGTGCATGGGATCGGTCCGCTATAGCGGAACCAGAAATGGAATCCGCCGCGCGGCGTGAGTACCGTCCGCGTTGCCGGCAATGGTCCATGCTCGGCTTCGAGTCGGCGGATGCCGTCTTCGCCGCCGGGAGGATCAACGTCGACCACCCAGAATCCGGAAGCGATGCCGGTCGGCACGCCGATATTGCGGTCGCCGATGCGCCAATAGCGTTTGATGGTTTCCGGGTTCGTTGTCGCCGAATAGAACCCGCGCGCGACGGCAGGGATTTTGCCGCCGACGATGAGCGGGAACACCGGGAGCGCGGCCGCGGCGTAGGCAAGCGCGTCGGGGAGGTGGTTCATGTTCCACCCTCGTCGTTTGCGCGCACCAGCGAGGCTGGTCGCACCACGAAACCGGTTCCTCTGGCATTGACTTCGACCGCTGCGGCGCCGCCGATCGAGCGGACGCGGAGACAGAGGGTGGTGCCGCGATAGGCTTCGAGCGGAGTCGCTGGATCATGTCCGGCCTCGACCAGGGCGCGGCAGAGCGCCAGGACAGGCGAGCTGGAATTGATGGCCAGGCCGACTGCGACGCAGGTGTCCGAGCCGATCAGGTCGGCGCGGATAGCTTGCTGTAAGACTTGGCTGGGATTATCTTCGGGTCCGCTGACTTGCTGCTCGTCGACGAATCCCGAAGCCCGCCGCGCGCCAATCGCGGCGGGTTTCATGTTGCAAAGCATGGATCACGCCTGCGCCCCGGCGTGTTCCGCGACGTCGCCCTTTAGTGGGCGCAGCGGCAGTCGCTGCATCCACTCATCGACCTCAGTCGAAACCCACATCGACTTTCCGCCGACGATACGCGAGCGCGGAAATTTCCCGGCCCGCATCCATGACCAGATCGTCGGATAACTTACGCCCGCGATGGCGAGCACCTCGCTTTTCGATAACAAGCGCATCGGCGTCGCCGGCGCGCGCTCTTGCTGATGATCTGCCACTGAATTTTCTCCAGCATGCATCGCTCAGCGAAGGGCTGAGCGCCTGCACCGCCGGATGGTCATCGAAGTCGGCTCGGTCGAGCTGAGATCGCCGCCGGAGCCTGGCACCACATGGGTGCCGACTTCTCGCGTCCTCATCGCCTGCGGGCGCTACCGCACCATCCGCAAGCGGGGTCGGGGAGGTTGCTTCTGGCCGACCCGGAATTCCGCCGCTCGGCCGGTTGATTGGATCGGCTGTCACTGCTTTGGAAAGCTTCATAGATTATTACGGATTCAAATGACGGCGCGCAACCCGAAACGAATTTAATAGGCGAATGAAATCACGCACCCGTCAGCGGCGAAATGTTGGCATCCGACAGCGCGGGCAGGTCTTCCTGGCGGAGGAGGAGAAAGCTTCGCACACGCGCTCTGAAGCCATCGCAAAACCGTCACGCAAGGAGCGGCGTCTATTTAACGAGGTCGCGCGGTGGCTGGCGGCGGAGGTTGAACGAACGGGCTATGTCGAACACGCTGCGGCCGTGTGGCAGGCTTGCGGTAGGTTCGGCAACCGATTGGTCATCAACTGCGGTCAAGACGTTTGGGTCGAGGTGTCGCGCGGAAAGTTCGAGCAAAGGGGTCGACCCTACTTTCATCCGGAGGTGCTGAAAGCTTTCAAGCAATTGACCGGCAACTCGGTCATCGCCGAGAAGAACGACCGCGCGTGGCGGAAGCGCAAGCCCTAGCGGGCGAATGCAATGACGTTCGCCGGTTCGCGGCCCTGGGCCAGTGCCATGATGTGGTCGGCCACCGCTTCCATGATCCGGTAATTTTCGAGATTGTAGCTGTGCCTATCATAAACATCGGTGACTCCGCCTTCCTTGTGATTCTGGATGCGGTTCATGGCGTCGCGGCCAAAGCCGAGCCGGGTGATCGTGCTGCCATGGGTGCGGCGCAGATCGTGCGGTGTCGCCCGCGCGACGCCGAGCTTGGCACAGATTGCCGCCATGGGTTCGTTCAGATAGGAAACCGGTCCCCCGCGCGGACCGGAAAAGACGAAGCCGATCTTGCTATCACCGTCGAGCAGGTCGGCGAGCAGGGCTTGCGCTGGCTTTGGCAGCCAGACGCGGTGACTCTGCGCGTTCTTGGTGCCGGGCCAGATGTCGGCGATCGCCTCGCCCGGCATCTGCCACCAACCGCCGTCGACAATGTGCTCGCGCCTCATGTGGCAAATCTCGCCGGGGCGCTGGCCGGTCAGCAGGATTATCTTCAGCGCCGCGCCGCGCACCGGATCAAGATCGCCGAATGCTTCCCAGAACCGCGGCAGTTCGGATTCCGATAAGACGCGCTCCCGGCTTCGAATTGGATTTTTTTCGACCAACTTGCACGGATTCGCGGTGACGATCTCCTCCTTGATCGCCCAGGAAAAGACCGCCGAGACCGCGGCGAGCGTCTGATTGGCGACGATCGGCGCTTTGATCTGCGTCATCATCTGCTTGACGTCGCTGCGGGTGATCGATGTCGCCTGCAGCTTCCCCCAGCGCTTGATTGCAAACCGGCGCACCAGGGCGTCGGCTTGCCGCCAGCTCTTGTTGTGTTTTTTTGCGTACTCCTCGACATACCTCTCGGCCAGCTCGGCGAAGCTGCCGGCGCTGCGCTCGGCGCGCTTCTCGGCAGCAGGATCTTGACCTTGGGCGACGGCGAGCATGGCCTTGGCCGCGAGCATGCGCGCGTCGGCGAGGTAGATTGCTTCGGCGCGACCAAGCGTCAGCCAGCGCGTGCGGCCATGACGGTTATAGACAACGACCCATGACCGGCTGCCGGTCGGCTGCACGCGCAGCGCCAGGCCGCGTTGCTTAGTATCCCAGATCAGGAACGGCTTATCTTTCGGCCGGGTTTTGCGCACGGTCAGTTCGGTGAGTCGACGCTTCTTTGGTGCTGGAGGTCGGGGCTGCCAGCGTCTGGCCACCTTAGCGTTGCGGGGAATCTGTTCGGCAATATTCTCCGCATTCGTGACAATCCTGACGTTCGCGTAGGGGCCGCGATCGCCAAAGCGAGCCATGCAGTAATTGTCGGGACTGTTGCCGCGCTCGTTGAGATGTCCGGAGGCCTGCCAGATCGCTAACCATTGGTTATAGGTCAGGAGGAAGGGAATACCCTCTCGCTCGGCGCGGGCCCTGTGAAATTCGTAGCGCTTCTGCAGGAGCAACATTGGCAACCCCTTTCTCAGCTAGGACCCAGCTAGGACCGCGTGCCTAATTGCCGCTTTACGAAACTTAATCGGATTTAATCGGAAAACAACGGGTTTTCAAGCAGGTTAGCGCCATTAGCCCAATGCTTTCAAGGCGCAAAAAATTAAATAATCATTAAATTGTCTTGCCCCATCCTGGCTGGGCTGCCATCCCTTCATGGAGCCCCGTTATGTTTCGGGTGTTTGCGGTGTTCACCGCGATTGCGTTATTGGCTCAGATTTGCGTTGCGTCCGCAGGTGATTACGGCACCAGGGACGAGGCCGTCGCGATGGTCAAGCGCGTCGAAGACATGTTCGCAAAGGCGGGCCCCGACTCGACGTTCAAAGCGGTTTCTGACAAAT
>Ga0306926_10009839_pt1 | contig 10540 bp, 4 predicted proteins | sample flu12Cox44000178_FD_203759 | JGI IMG/M metagenome (GOLD analysis project Ga0306926, IMG submission 203759) | Lab enrichment of tropical soil microbial communities from Luquillo Experimental Forest, Puerto Rico - flux8day.12C.oxic.44.000.178 (v2)... | ecosystem: Environmental > Terrestrial > Soil... | reverse complement strand
AGACCAATCGCCGGGCCGGGGTATCGCGAATGGGGGCAAGGGAAGGGATGAAACCCAGGGATCCGGACTCGTGTGGTGGCGGCCATCGCGGAAGGTGGTTGGTTGCGGCGCTGCTCCTGCTCGGAATAGCCGGTGGAGCAAGGGCGCAGGATAACGGCACGGGGAGCGCGGGACAAAGCGGAAATCCGCCCGCACCGGCCGCGACCGAGCCGCCCCCGAATACCGCGGCGAAAGATACACCCACACCGCCGGCGGCAAAACCCAACGACAAAACCGAGGTCTCCAGCAAGGACACCGGAACTACGTTCAAGTTGCGTGTGAACTTGATCCAAGTGCGCGTAGTCGTGCGCGACAACAAAGGGAACTTGGTGGATGGGCTGAAGAAGGAGGATTTTCAGATCCTGGACCAAGGAAAAGTACAGATGATCTCGACCTTCGGGGTCGATACGCCGCAGACCAGGCTCGAGAAGGCCGCAGCGGTCGCGAAAACACAGCAACAGGACAAGGTCGGGGAGACGCCGGAAGAACGCATCGTGCTGCCCGACCGGTTTGTAGCTTTGGTGTTCGACGACATTCATTTGACAAACATGGACGCGGTGACCGTACGCGCGGCCGCGAAAAAGCTAGTGGAGAGCCTTGGGCCCACGGAACGGCTTGGAATTTTCAGCACTTCGGAGCAAGTGAAGCTGGATTTCACCAACGACAAAGCAAAGCTCGAAGAGACGCTGCAGCAGATCATCTCGCGGCCGAAGATGGGCAAAATCAATGACGTGACGAATTGCCCGGACGTCAACTATTACATGGCTGACCAGGCGATCAACAAAAGCAATGGCCAGATATTGGGGGTGGTGACGCAGGAAACGCTCCAATGCATGTACGGAGGAAACCAGCAGGAGTTGCCGGCGGCGAGGACCACGGCAGAAAGCTCGTTGCAGCAGGCGTTGTTTGCGGGGGATTCGGACAATGATTTCACCTATCGAGCGCTGGAAGACGTGATCCGCAGGATGACCGGGCTGCCCGGAGAGCGTGTGATGGTGCTGGCGTCGCCGGGGTTTTTGCTGACGACGAAACACCTGGATGAGATGGGGATCATTGATCGCGCGACTCGCGCAAGTATTGTGATTAACACCCTCGATGCGCGGGGCTTGTACACGCCGGAGATTCTGGGTGACGTATCACGGTCGATCACGGATACGGCGCAAACCGCGGGGCTCAAAACGATGTACCGGACCGAGGAGCAGACCGAAAACGAATATGTGTTGCAGGATTTCGCATACGGAACCGGGGGAACCTTTTTTCATAATTCGAATGACCTTGCGCGAGGATTGAAGGAAATTGGTGCGGCGCCGGAGATTTCCTATGTTTTGGGATTTTCGCCGCAGAACCAGAAGATGGACGGAAAATACCACAACATCAAAGTGACCCTGTTGAACAAGCAGAAATACACGATTCAAGCGCGGCGCGGCTACTATGCGCCGCGGAAAGTCGACGATCCGCAGCAGCAGGCCAAGCAGGAGATCGCCGAAGCTGTTTTTTCCCAGGAAGAAATTCACGATCTGCCGCTGGACCTGCAAACACAATATTTCAAGACCGGACAGACCGGCGCGCAGGTGAGTGTGGTATCGAAAATCGATGTGCGAGGCATGCCCTTCCGGAAAGCGGAGGGCCGCAACTGGGACAACCTCACCGTGGCCACGGTGATTTTCGATGAAAACGGAAATTATGTGACGGGTGGAGAGAAACTGTTGGAAATGCGGCTTCTCGATACGACCTATGCGCGATTAAGCAAAACCGGACTGACCATGAAATCCAGTTTCGATCTCAAGCCGGGAAAATACCTGGTCCGGCAAGTGATTCGAGATTCGGAAGGGGCGCAGATGGCCGCTCGCAACGGCGCGGTGGTGATTCCGTACTGAAGTGCAGCAAGGAGGTTGGGATGGGGACCAGAATCGGAGTGAGATCGGGCCAGAGATTGGGGATGGCCCTGTTCTGCGCGGCGATTTGCGCCGGCGGATTTAACGCGCAAGAACCGGCGCAGCAGGAGCCTGCGAAGCCGGCGAGCGCCGGAGGGGCGGAGCAAGCGGTGGCGACGGCTCCGGTGATTCGAACCGAATCGCGAATCGTGCTGGTGGATACGGTGGTGACGGACAAGAAGGGCCACTACGTAACCGACCTGAAGCAGCAGGATTTCAAGGTGTACGAGGATAACAAAGAGCAGGCCATCACGAGCTTTTCCTTTGGCGCGGATCCCGCAATTCAGCCGGCAAATCAAAAGCACTACATGATCCTGTTTTTCGATACCTCCTCGATGGAAATGAGCGACCAGATGCAGGCGCGGCAGGCGGCGGTGAAATTCATCGACAGCAATACAGGACAGGACCGCCTGATTGCGGTGGCCAACTTTGGGGGCAGCCTGGTCATTCGTCAGAATTTTACGACCAACACGGAGTTACTGAAGGCGGCAGTCGGTGGGGTAAATACACCACATATCGACACCAATGCGCAGACGGCGATGAACGATACCGGCGCGATGGTTGTGCCGATGTCAGGATTGCCGTCGATCAGTAGTGCGGAGTCGGATTTTGGGGCCCGCAGCATGCTGCTGTCGATTCGCAGCCTGGCCAAAAATCTACGCGGTGTACCCGGGCGAAAGATATTGATCCTGTTTACCTCGGGCTTTCCGCTGAATTCGGAGAATATGTCGGAACTGACGGCCACCATCGACGCGTGCAATAAAGCGAACGTGGCGATCTATCCGCTGGACGTGCGCGGATTGACGACCAATATGCTGCCCGCCAAGGGACCGGGAAGCGCGAGGAATGACCCGGGAACGGGGGACGAGCAAGTCGCGGCACCTCGGGGCGGCGCAAGCGATGTGCCTCCACGGTTGATCCTTTCGAGTTATAACGGCGCGGGACTGTTTGAAGCACAAAGGCCGGGTGGAGGAGGGGGTGCCGGCGGCGGAGGCGGCGGCGGAGCGGGTGGTCACGGAGGCGGCGGCCCGGGTGGAGTGGGAGGAACGGGCGGCGGCACGGGTGGCGGAACGGGCGGCACGGGAGGCGGTAGAGGCGGGACAGGCGGAACCGGTGGCACGGGCGGGACCGGCGGCGCAGGAGGTGGCAAAGGCGGAACCGGCGGAACCGGTGGCACGGGTGCCGGAGCGGGCGGCGGAAGAGCAGGAGGGGGAGGCGGAGCACCGCCGGTAGCCTCGCCGTATGCAAGTTACTATAACAACCCCATGAACAATCCCCAGGTGCTGCTACCGCAGATACCGAAGGTGGCTTCTGACAATCAGGCGGTGATGCAGATGTTGGCGCAGGGGACCGGAGGCTTCACGATATACAACACCAACGACCTGCTGGGCGGATTGCAACGGATCGCGGAAGAGATGAACCAGTTTTACGTGCTGGGCTACATACCTCCAGCCGCCGTGGAAGGCAGCTGCCACACGCTGAAAGTGAAGACGGATAAGGGGGGCCTCGAGGTACGCTCGCGTTCGGGATATTGCAACGTGCGGTCGACCAATCCGTTGGACGGAAAACCCATCGAGAAGCAGATGGAAGCGCAGGCCACGGGGAGCGCGCAGGGTTCGATTCGCGCGAGCATGGAAGCCCCGTATTTTTATTCGGCGCCGAACATCGCGCGAGTGAACCTGTCGATGGAGATCCCCGGGGAAGCCGTGGTGTTCAACAAGGATAAAGGGAAATACCACGCGAACGTGAACGTGTTAGGGATCGCCTATAAAACGGACGGGTCGGTCGGAGCGAAGTTCAGCGATACGCTGAATTTTGAAATGGAGAAGGATGAGTGGAAGGAGTTCACCAAGCAGCCGTACCGCTATCAGAACCAGTTCGATGCTGCGCCGGGAACGTACAAGCTCACGGTGGTGATGAGCTCGGGCGGTGAGGGATTTGCGAAGATGGAAAAACCGTTGCAGATCGATCCGTACGACGGAAGCAAGTTCATGTTGGGCGGAGTGGTGCTTTCGGCGAGCCTTCAGCGCGTCGATCAGATTCCGACCGAAGTGGATGCGTCACTGCTCGAGGATCGAAAACCGCTGATCATCAAAGGCATGCAGATCACGCCGGCGGCGAACTACCAGTTCAAGAAGTCGGACAGCATCGTGCTGTATTCGGAACTGTATGACCCGGTCTTGAAAACCGAGCCGAGCACGAAGGTGGTCTCCGGGTATCACGTCTTCGACAAATCGACAGACAAGGAAATATTTTTTACCGGCGGGATCCCCATGGATGGGTTTGTCGAGAAGGGAAATGCTGTGGTGCCCTTCGCGTTGAAAGTGGATACCAAGGATCTGCCGCCCGGGAACTACCGACTGCTGCTGGTCGCGGTGGATGAAAAGAACAATAAGGCGCCCCAGAGGCCCGTGGATTTCACACTAAGCAACTAAGATCTCAGGACGGCAAGCGCTCGCGAAAGACGGCTAACGGGAAGGAAATCCTGTCCGTCGGGACAGCAACTTTCGCCGGGTGCAGGGGTTAATCTGGGCAACATGCGAGAGAAGCGTCTTTTGGGGATGGCCGAGCGGCCGCGCGGGGCGTCCCTGCCTCCCGTCGCAGCGATAGCGTGGACCCCCAAAAGGCTACTCGCCCTGGTCCTGACTATTTCCTGCATTGCGACGCTCGTGGTGGATGTCGAGGCCCTGGCGGCGTTGCCCGCCAATAACAAGAATCAGAGCCAGGACCCGGTGTTGAAGGGCCTGCCGGTGACGGAATTAAGTGCCGAGGAGGCCATCCAACACGCCTTGAATCGCCTGGCGTATGGTCCGCGACCGGGCGATGCCGGGCGAATCGAGCAAATGGGGCTGGCTAAATGGATCGATCAGCAACTGAACCCGAAATCGATGGAAGACCATGCCGTGGAAGCGCGCCTATCGGGTTATCCGACACTCGGTATGAGCACCGCGCAATTGTTGGCCGAGTATCCGAATCCCAGGCAAGCGGCGAAACAAGAAAACAAACAGCAGCCTACCCAGGCGCAGATCGCGCAAAAGCAAGCGGATGATGCGATCGCGGCGATGTCGCGCGAGATGGATGGAAGCAACGGTTCGAATGGAACAGCCGACAACGGGGCGACCGCGAGCGCCGAGACGTCGTCAGCGGCAGCGGATACGCCTTCGCCGATGAAGCTGAATCCCGCAACGGCCGGGATTGCGAAAAGAGACTTGAGCGGTGTGGACCCCAACAGCGTGCCGCGGGCGATTGCGGACGATAGCAAGCGACCGGCGCGCGTAGTCGAAGAGCTGGCCATGACGAAGGTGACGCGGGCCATTTACAGCGAGCGTCAACTGCAACAGGTTATGGATGATTTCTGGTTCAACCACTTCAACGTGTTCGCGGGCAAAGGCGAGGTGAAGTGGTACCTGACGTCGTATGAGCGCGACGTGATCGAACCGCATGCGCTTGGGAAGTTCAAGGATTTGCTCACGGGGACCGCGAAAAGCCCGGCAATGCTGTTTTACCTGGACAATTTCCTAAGTGCGGATCCACGCGCGGCGCAGAGACAGGCGGCTCAACGGGCGATGCGGCAAGCGATGCGTCGTTATCCGTACGGGGGTTATCCGACACCGGTTCCGGCGACGCAGAAAAAGAAGCAGGAGCGAGGGCTGAACGAGAATTACGGACGCGAATTGATGGAGCTGCACACCCTGGGCGTGGACGGCGGATACACACAGAAGGATGTAACCGAGGTAGCGCGCTGCTTTACCGGATGGACGATCGAAAAGCCGCGAGAGCTCGCGAAGTTCAAGTTTGACGACAAACTGCACGATCCGGATCCGAAGATGGTGCTTGGAAAGAAGATCCATGGCGGCGGAATTAAAGATGGCGAGCAGGTAATCGAGCTGCTGGCGAAAAATCCCAACACCGCAAAGTTCATCTCGACAAAATTGGCACGGCGATTTGTGTCCGACAATCCGCCGCCGGCGCTGGTGGAACGGATGGCGAAGACGTTCCAGAAATCGGATGGGGATATTCGCGAAGTGATGCGCACCATGATTTATTCGCCGGAATTCTGGTCGCGGGATGCGTACCGGGCGAAGATCAAAACGCCCTACGAACTGGTGGTGTCGTCGGTCCGGGCGCTTGGCACGGATGTCGACACGCCCATGCCGCTGGTGCAGTGGGTAGGCCGAATTGGCGAACCGTTGTACCAGTGCCAGCCACCGACCGGATATGCGGATAAATCGGAAGCGTGGGTGAACACGGGAGCCTTGTTGAGCCGGCTGAATTTTTCTCTGGCGGTGGCGGGCAACAAAGTGCGTGGCTCGCGCAGCGATGTGGCGGCCTTGCTCGGAACGGACACAGGCGCGGATCCAAAACAGGCCTTGGAACGCGCGGTACAAGTGTTTTTGGGCGGCAAAGCCGCTCCAGGGACGGTGGATACGCTGCAAAAGCAATTGGAGAATCCGCAAGTGTTGCAAGCGAAATTGGATGATCCCGTGAAGCACGTGGATCTGGGAGTGGTGACGGGATTGGTGCTGGGTGCGCCAGAATTTCAACGACGATAGCGAACGGCGAACTGCGAGTGGCGCCAAGTGAGGGAATGATGAGCGACCCGTGCTGCGAAGGAGCGAGGAAGCCGCGATTCTCGCGCCGATATTTCATGAAGCAGGGGGGAATTGCGCTGGTTGGGCTGAGCAGCATGCCAGCGTTCCTGCAACGCGCTGCCGTTACGACCACGGGGGCAGGGAAGAAACAGCTGGTGGTGCTGTTTCAGCGCGGAGCGGCGGATGGCTTGAACATGGTAGTGCCGTTTGCGGAGCCCAATTACTACCGCATGCGACCAACCATCGCGATTCAGCCACCGAAGCGAAGCGGGAATGATGTGGCCGTGGACCTCGACGGCTATTTCGGGCTGCATCCAAGTCTTGCGCCGCTGCTACCGCTATTTCAGAAAAATCAGCTGGCTATTGTGCATGCGGCGGGGTCGCCGGATCCGACGCGCTCGCACTTCGACGCCCAGGATTACATGGAGTCAGGAACACCCGGCGTCAAGGCAACGGAAGACGGCTGGCTCGACCGCGCACTTGCGACCATCCCGGAAGAAAATGCCTCGCCCTTTCGCGCCGTGGCTATGGGGCCGAATTTGCCGCGAATGCTGCGCGGCACAGCGGCGGGCATCGCTATTCCCGATTTGCGCCAGTTCAAGGTACAGCCGCAAAGCGCGGCAATGAGCAACGTGGTCGAGGGTGGATTCGAAGCGATGTACGCGCAGTCGGTGGATCAGGCGTTGCACGGGACGGGAACGGAGACATTTGAAGCGATCGAGTTGCTGCGCAAAGTCGATCCGAACAAATACCCGCCGGATAACGGCGCGGATTATCCGAAAAACCAGGTTGGGCAAAAGTTGCAGCAGATCGCGGTAATGATCAAGGCGAACATCGGCGTGGAAATGATGTTTTTGGACTGTGGCGGCTGGGACAATCATGTCAACGAGGGCGGAGCGCAGGGGCAGTTGTCGAACCTGTTGCGCGACCTTGGACAGTCCCTGGCCGCGTTCCATCGGGATATGGGCGAGCGCATATCCGATGTGGTGGTCGTGACCATGAGTGAGTTTGGGCGTACGGCCAGGGAAAACGGCAATCGCGGAACGGACCATGGACACGCAAACTGCATGTTCGCCCTAGGCGGCGATATTAACGGCGGGCACGTTTATGGAAAATGGCCGGGACTCGAGGAGCACCAGTTGAACGAAGGGCGCGACCTGGCGTTGACCACGGACTTTCGGGCGGTGGTGGGAGAAATCCTGACCAAGCATCTGGGCGTGAAGGATTTAGCACCTGTGTTTCCGGGATTCGACAATAATTCGCGTAAGTTCCCGGGGATAGTGCGGGCTTAAGAGAGTCGTCCCTCGTCAGTTTGCGCTGCACGATTCGGAAGGAAAACCGAGGAGCCCACCCGCAACGCGCGAGGTTGGGCACAGAAAGTCATCAGGTCTCGAAATGCGCAGGCATAAAGAGCCAACCGTACATGGATTCAGGTCACAACAAACGAATCCAAAGGTTGCGGTAGCGCACGGGCTGGCCATGATCTTGTAGGGCAAGGGGCATCTTGTCAGGACCAGGCTTGTAGGGTGGGCGCTCGTTGTGCTCGGTAGGGCCGGTGGGCTCGACGTTGTCCTGAACGAGGACACCATTCTGAAAGACAGTGATGCGCGCGGCGTGGAGCAGTTTTCCGCTGAAGTCGAAGCGGGGGCCGTGAAAGACGATGTCGTAGGTTTGCCATTGGCCCGGCGGACGCGAAGCATTGACCAGCGGGGGATATTGGCCGTAGACGGCGCCGGCCTGACCATCGGCGTACGTCTTGTTCTCGTAGGAGTCGAGGACCTGGATTTCGTAGGTGCTCATCAGGAAGACGCCACTATTCCCGCGTTCTTGGCTCTCTCCGTGCGGCGGATCAGGCTCGGAAAATTCAACGTGCAGCTGGCAATCACCGAAGGAATTTTTGGTGTGAATGTTCCCCGTTTTTGGGACCACCTCGAAGTACCCCTTCTCCACCTTCCATTTTGCGGTGCTGCCGTCGGCGCTGAGCCACTGTTCAAGGCCCGTGTCGTCGAAGAGGACGATGGCGTCGGAGGGAGGTTTGCCGGGAACGTCCGGGGTGCTGGAGGTGCCGGGAGTGACGATGGCGGGTACGGGACGGTCGGGGTCGTGGATTTTCCAGCGAGTATCGACTTGTGCGTGGGCCGGAGCACCGCAAAGCGCAAGCAAGGCGAGAGCGCCGAAATGTTTTTTCATGGAAGCCCCTCCCCCAGGAGAGGCCGCGATTTTAGCATCTTTAGACTGCAGAGGCTTGCCGCCGCACTCCAAAAAGAAGCCTCGCTTCAATCGATAAACCGCTCAGTTGGCGGCGGAGCCCTTGATGCGCATGCCGAAGAAAGAACGGTAGACAAAGAAGAACGAAATGATGAAGAAGCCGGCCGCGAGTAGGTGCGAGAGCGAGCCGCCGGTGTCGGATGTCAGCTTGACGGCGAGTTCGACGGCCAGCAGGCCGAAGAGAGTAGTGAATTTGATGACCGGATTGAGCGCGACCGAAGAGGTGTCTTTGAAGGGGTCGCCGACGGTGTCGCCAACGACCGTGGCATCGTGAAGTGGCGTGCCCTTTTGTTTGAGTTCGACTTCAACGATTTTCTTCGCATTATCCCAGGCGCCTCCGGCGTTGGCCATGAAGATGGCCTGATAAAGACCAAACGTGGCGATGGAGACAAGGTAGCCGATGAAGAAGAACGGCTCGACGAACGCGAATGCGAGCGTGGCGAAGAAAACGGCGATGAAGATATTCAGCATGCCCTTCTGGGCATACTGCGTGCAGATTTGCACCACGCGCTTGGAGTCGGTCACGCTGGCTTTTTCGACGCCTTCGAGCTTGATGTGGCCCTTGATGAATTCGACTGCGCGATATGCGCCGGTGGTGACGGCCTGCGTCGAAGCACCGGTAAACCAGTAGATCATGGCGCCGCCGCTGATGAGGCCGAGCACGAAGGGCGCGTGGAGAAGCGATAGGTCATTGACGTTGGCGGTGAGTCCATGCGTCAGCGCCATGATGATAGAGAAAATCATCGTAGTCGCGCCGACAACCGCCGTGCCGATGAGCACAGGTTTGGCCGTGGCTTTAAAGGTGTTCCCTGCGCCGTCATTGGCTTCGAGAAGGTGCTTGGCGCGCTCGAAGTCCACGTCGATGTTGAAATCCTTCTTCAACTCTTCCTTGATATTGGGCAGTTGCTCGATGAGTGAGAGTTCGTAGACGGATTGGGCATTGTCGGTCACGGGGCCGTAGGAATCGACAGCGATGGTCACCGGACCCATACCGAGGAAGCCGAAGGCCACCAGGCCGAAGGCAAATACCGGCGCGGCGACCATGAGCTCACCGAGTCCCATGCGGCTGATGAGGTAGCCAATGGCCATGAGCGCGACCATCACACCGCCGAGGTAGTAGCCCGAGAAATTGCCGGCGACGAAGCCGGAGAGGATGCCGAGGGAGGCGCCCCCTTCTTGCGCGGAGGTGACGACTTCCTTGACGTGGCGCGATTCGACGGACGTGAAAACCTTGACCAGTTCGGGAATCAGTGCGCCAGCGAGCGTGCCACAGGAAATAATTGTGGCGAGCTTCCACCATTGCGAGGAGTCGCCGCCCAGCGAGGGAATAATCAGCGCGGAAACGACATAGGTAAGCGCGATGGATACGAAGGATGTGATCCAGACCAGCCAGGTGAGCGGCGTTTCGAAATTCATGTTTGTTGCGTTGCCGAAGCGGGCCTTCTGGATGGCGCCGTTGAGGAAGTAGGCCGCGGCACTGGCGATCAACATGATGACGCGCATGACGAAGATCCAGACGAGCAGCTGGACCTGAACGGTGGGCGATTTGACCGCGAGGAGAATAAAGGTGATGAGGGCGACACCGGTTACACCGTAGGTTTCGAAACCGTCGGCGGTGGGACCTACCGAGTCGCCGGCGTTGTCGCCGGTGCAGTCGGCAATCACACCGGGGTTGCGCGCGTCGTCTTCCTTAATCTTGAAGACGAT
>Ga0306926_10009838_pt1 | contig 10540 bp, 6 predicted proteins | sample flu12Cox44000178_FD_203759 | JGI IMG/M metagenome (GOLD analysis project Ga0306926, IMG submission 203759) | Lab enrichment of tropical soil microbial communities from Luquillo Experimental Forest, Puerto Rico - flux8day.12C.oxic.44.000.178 (v2)... | ecosystem: Environmental > Terrestrial > Soil... | reverse complement strand
CTGCACGGGCTGCTCACCAAAGTCCGCGACCTCGGGCTCTGCCTGATCTCCGTGCGCCGAGTGGACACCGGCCAAGCCGAAACGAGGCACCATGATCAGACCTAGCCTGCGCCGCGGCCGAGGCCCGGCAGGCCTCATGCCCGGGGGCGGCCAGCCTGCTTGCGGTGGCCGCATCGGGTAGGCATGACTCGGCCAGGTCCAGCGGGCCCGGGGCGCCTGAGGCTGCCGTCCGGACCTGCCGGCAGGCTCTGGAGCGCCGGCCCGGTCACACCTTCGGGTGACGGCCCGCCGCGCCGCGAGATCCCACCCGGCAGGCACCTTTGGGTGACGCTTCACGGTGACCCGAATTCGTACCGTTCCTCGAAGAGCCGGGCCTCAAAGGACCGGACTGCCCGACATCGGCCCCCCACGCGATGGGGTGGCCGGCCGAGGAGATGAGACCAGTGCAGCGGATCTGTATCCAGCGGCCAAGGGTCCGGCGCGAGCACCCATGGCATGAGGTCCTGCCGCCCGACCCGCGGGACCCAGATGTGGTCCAGGCCAAGGCACTCGCCCGTGCCGGTGATCACGTCGGCAGAAGAACAGCAACCGCCCGGTGACCTCGGCGTATCGACCCCTTGGGAGGCGAACCTATGCGATCCAAGCCCATGATCCTAGTGGCGCTGCTGCTGGCAGCGTTCCTGGTCAACCTGGACACGACCATGGTGAACGTGGCGCTCCCCGCCATGGTGCGCGAGCTGCACGCCACCACCACGCAACTTCAGTGGGTCGTCGACGCCTACAACCTGGTCTTCGCCGCGCTGCTGTTGACCTTCGGCAGCTTGTCCGACCGGTTCGGCCGCAAGGGGATGCTGCTGGCCGGGCTGGCCGTGATCGGGGGCGCCAGCCTGGCCGGCGGGTTCACCACCACCGCGGCGCAGCTGATCGCGGCCCGGGCGGTGATGGGGCTGGGCGCCGCGATGACGTTCCCGGCCACTCTCTCGCTGATCTCCAACGTCTTCACCGAACGAAGGGAACGGGCCCGAGCCATCGGCCTGTGGGGCGCGGTCGGGGGCGTGGCCATCGCGATGGGACCCATCGTGGGCGGCTGGCTGCTGGAGCGCTACAGCTGGGCGGCCATCTTCATCGCCATGGCGCCGGTAGCAGCCGTGGCCGCGACCGGCGTGGCGCTCGCTGTTCCCACGTCAAAAGACCCGGACGCGGCAGCTCCAGACATCCCCGGCCTGGTGCTGTCGTCGGCCACCATGGCGCTGCTCGTATTCACCATTATCGAGGCGCCCACCTACGGGTGGGCAGCCGCGCGCAGCGTGGCCGGCTTTGCCGTCTCGGCGGTGCTGCTAGCCGCGTTCATCGTGGCCGAGCGGCGCGCCGCGCACCCGATGCTCGACGTGCGGCTGTTCCGCAACATGCGGTTCAGCGCGGCCAGCGGCGCGGTCGCGGTGTCGTTTTTTACCTTGTTCGGGTTCATCTTCCTGATGGCCCAGTACTTCCAGTTCGTCCGCGGCTACAGCCCGCTGTCCACCGGGGTACGCCTGCTCCCCGTCGCGCTGTCGGTGGGCGCCGGGTCGGTCGCTGGCACGCAGCTGGCCGTGCGGGCGGGGACCAAGCTGGTCGTCACCGCCGGGATGGTCGCGATGGCCGGGTTCTACGTCTGGGTGGCGGTGACGACCAGCGCCACGCTCAGCTACGGCATCATCGCAGCTCAGATGGTGGTTTACGGGCTCGGCCTGGGCCTGACCTCGGCGCCGGCCACTGAGTCGATCATGGGCGCCATCTCCCGGGCCAAGGCCGGCGTCGGCTCGGCCGTCAACGATTCCACCCGGCTCGTCGGCGGCACGCTCGGCGTGGCCGTGATCGGCAGCGTCTATGCCTCCGTCTACGGATCGCGGCTCGCCTCCACCATGCCGACCAGCGTGCCGGGCCGGGTGGCGGCGATCGCGCACCAGTCCGTCGGCGCCGCGTACCTGGCCGCCGGCAAGATCGCGGCCCTGGGCCATCCGGCCCTGGGACTGGCGCTGCAGCACGCCGCCGCCAACGCCTTCCTGCGCGGCCTCACCGTCGGCGCCCTCGTCGCCGGCGCCGTCGCCGCGGCCGGGGCCCTCCTAGCCGTCCTGTTCCTGCCCGCTCAGCCTGCTCAGCCCGCAGTCCGGCCAACCCAGGCACAGTCGCAGACCGCAACCGTCCACTGACACAGCAAGGAAGCACCGCAATGTCACAGCAGATCATCAAAGACCAGGTGTCAACGATGTCCGTCAGTTTTAGAAGGCCTTCGTTAGAGGACCCGTTAGCATCCGGCATGCAGAAGGCCGATCCCATGCTCGGGATCGGCCCCTGACCTTGGTAGCGGGGGCGGGATTTGAACCCGCGACCTCTGGGTTATGAGCCCAGCGAGCTACCGAACTGCTCCACCCCGCGTTGAGGTTCCTTAACTTTATGGCCTCGCCGGGCGGCAGGCAAATCCCGCTGCCGGGACGGCACGGGCCGCGGGCTGGCCTGCTCAGACCCGGGCCGCGGAGGGGCTGGGAATCGCCATCCAGATGACGTAGTGCGCCGGCCAGGGGGTGGTCGGCGGCTGGGTGAGCGTGTGCGGCTCCTGCAGGGTCCGCAGGTTCATGACGCGTACCGGGGTGCCGTAGGCAGCGAGCTGCGACGGCCGCGATCCGAGCAGCACCGGCCGCCGTCCCGCGCGCTCGATGCCGCCCAGCACCGCCTGCAGGTTGCCGGCCGGCTGCCCGGCCAGCCACGCCGTGGGGACTCCGCACATTCCCCTGATCACCTGGGTGAACCGCGCGGCGACGACCGGGTCGACAATGACCACGGTGGCGGAGGGCCCGAGCACCGAGCACAGCCCGGCGACGGCGCCGAACTGCCCCTGGCCAGTGCGCTTCAGGGCCAGGCCGCTGGCCTGCAGGCGCAGCCCGCCGTTGCTGCCCGAGTGCGTGAAGCCGAGACCGAACGAGGTCGTCACGGTGGGCACGAGCATCGCCACCACGCAGCATGTGGCGACGAACACGCCCGCCCCGCGGCCCGCGCCCCGTGATCGTGCGCGGCCGCGGAGCCACGCGGACGCCCAGATCCCGCACAGGATCAGCCCGGGAAGCACCAGCGATACCAGGCGGCGGCTGGCCCACGGCTGGTCCGGGAGGGTCGCCGGCTGCCACAACACGGCGGCCGCGCCCCAGCAGATGACCGCGAGCGGCAGCGCCCAGATGCGGGCCACGCCCGAGGGGTCCTGCCAGGACAGCAAGGCCCGCAGGCACCGCCGCACCAGCAGCGCCAGGCCGAACCCGGCCAGCAGCAGCGTCGGCAGCCCTATGTACCAGATGACCCAGTACAGGGTGTCCTCGGCGTACAGCCGCCCGGGATCGACCGGCAGGTGCTCGAGGCGCTGCAGGCCGGCGACATAGTAGGCCGCCGCGCGGTTGGCCGGCCCGCGCACCGTGTGCAGGTACGGGCGGATCGCGAAGCCGACCAGAACGGCTACCGCCAGCGCTCCGCCCACATCGGGCAGCCAGCGCGCCGGGGCCCCGGCCAGCCCCTCCCGGACGCGATGCCGCAGGCCGGGCAGGCGCAGCAGTTCCACCCCGGCCAGGGTCAGCGCGATCAGCCACGCGGCGAGCAGCCCGATCAGCTCCGGCATGGGCTGGAGCGAGTCGATGAACGGCCGGGCCAGCAGGTAGGCGTCAGCCAGGCCGTAGGCCGCGCCGACCGCCAGGCCGATGCCCAGCGGCAGGGCCGTCCTGCTCCGGCGAAGCAGCAGGATGCCGATGAACGGGATCGCCGGGAGCACGTCGAGGAGCCCCTCGAACCGGACCACGGCGGTGAGCCCGAGCGCCAGGCCGCCCAGTCCCATCAGCACCTGCGGCGGGGTGAACCGGACGCTGAGCAGGCGCGGGACGCGCCGGCTGGGCCCTGTTCCCCGGCCGGGGGCGTTCAGGTCCAGCACCACCGTGGCCGGTTCCTGCAGCACGAGGCGCCTGCTCCGGCGCGCGCGAGCGAGGGTCAGCGCGTCCGCGACCAGGCTGAGCCCGCCGAACAACAGCACCTGCGCGGCGGTCTCGCTGAACGAGGCCCGGCTCGTGTACAGCTGGGGAAGCGTGAGCCCGAGCACGAGCGCCCCGGCCGGGGCCCACCGCGGCCCGGCCAGCCGCCCGACCAGGCCGCCGAACGCCAGCACCCCGAGCCCGCCGAGTATCGGTCCCATCGCGGCCGCGGCCGAGGTTCCGTTCACCCAGAACGCCCCGGCCAGCAGTAACGGCAGGCCGGTCATGAGCCCGGGCACGACCGAGGTGCCCTGGGCGAAGAAGCCGGTGCTGGCGAACTGCAGCGCCGGGTGGGAGCCGCCGAACGCCGCGAGCGTCTGCGGGATCGGCAGCGAGCCGTGCTGGGCTATCCAGTAGCCCGTCTGCAGGGCAGCTCCGGGGCTGCGCAGCACGATGATGTTCTCGGAGTTGAACAGGAACTGCCACAGGGTGAAGCCGGCCGCGACCGCCACCGTGCCCGCGAGTCCCCACCAGGCCGCCCATTCCGGCTCCCGGCGCCGCGCGCGGTCCTCGGCCCGGGCTGCCCCGGGCAGCGCGCGCGGCCAGGCGGCGGGGACCTGGCGCAGCCCCGCAGCCAGGGCGACGGCCAAGGGCACGGCGATGAGCAGCGCCGGCGCCGGCAAGAACGCCCCGGCCAGCAACAGCGGCAGGCCGACCAGCAGCCAGGCCATGAGCAGGATCGTGGGCAGCACGGTGATCCTGGCGAACCCGGTCCCGCCCGCCGCCGCGTAGCCGGGGTGGCGGTCGGCCCACCGGTGCACCCGGCGAACCGCGCCCGCCCAGCCGCCCGCGCCGGCGCCGGCTAGCCGCGCGCGGGCCGACGGCCGGCCAGGGGGCGGTGCCAGCCCCTCGTCGCCGGGGGCGGTCGCCCCGGCTCCGACCTCTGGCTCACCGGGCGCCAGGCCCGCCGCGTTGTCACCCGGCTCGGACCTGTCCGCGTCCGCTTCCCCGCCCGGGGCCGCCGCGGCCGGGACGGCATCCCCGGCTACCTCGTCAGTCGCCGGAACGGCCGACGCTGGCCGACCCGCATCGCTATCCTCGGGGAGGCCGGTCACCTCCGTGGCCGCGGACGACTGGTCAGTCGAGGCCGGGTCGTCGATCGGGCGGTCGCCAGAGCGCACGGATTCCACTGTAGAGGGGATCGCCGGGGGGACGGCATCCGGTCGTCGCACGCGGCATCGCTAACCACGAGCTTTGCCAACTACATAAGAATCCTCTCAGTTACCGCACGTATCATGGGCGCAGCCTAACGGCCGGACTCCCCGCCCGGCGGACGAGGATTCTGCCCGGAGGAATGATGAGCCGCCGTAACGATGTGGACGACGCAAGCCGGAAGGCACCGCGGCGAGGGCGCCGCGGGGTGCAGTCCCGCAGCCCCCGCTCGCGGCATTCGCCAGGCCAGCGAGTCGCCGCATGGACGTCGGTCGCCCTCGTGGGCGTGCTCGTGGCCGGCGCGCTGGTGGCCTACGCCAAGTACCGGAGCTTCTGGGACAGCATCCGGCGCGTCGACGTGGCCGGCCTGATCGGCCCGCAGCCGCCCAAGTACACCAATGCCGAGAACATCCTGCTGATCGGCTCGGACACCCGCGTCGGGCAGCGCGGAATCGGCGGGGGGGTCGGCTGCAACTGCTCCGACACTCTGATGCTGTTGCACATCTCCCCGGGCCGTCACGCCGTCACCGTGGTGAATATCCCGCGCGAGACGATGGTCCCGATCCTGGCCTGCGCGGCCAGCGATGGCACTCCGGGCCAGACCGCCCAGCCGGGCCAGATGGAGCTGATCAACGCGCCCCTGGCCTTCGGCGGCCCGGCCTGCACCTGGAAGACCTTCGAGGCCGTCACCGCCATTCACGTCGATCACTTCATCCAGCTGGACTTCACCGGCTTCGAGAAGATCATCAACGATCTCGGCGGGGTCAGAATCTGCCTGCCGTTCGCGATCGACGATCCCCAGTCCGGCCTTAACCTGTCCAAGGGGGTGCACCATGTCTTCGGGCGCGAGGCGCTCGCGTTCTGGCGGACCCGGGAGGGTGTGGGCACGGGCTCGGACCTCCAGCGGATCCAGCGAGACCAGTACGAGATGGCCGCGCTGGTGCAGGGCATCGAGCACAGCGGGCTGCTCGGCAGCCCGTCCAAGATGCTCAGGGTCGTCGGCGACGCGACCGACGCGATGACCACGGACACCGGCCTGGACCAGAACGCGATGCTGCAGATCGCCGACAGCCTGCGCGGCGTGACCTCCAAGTCGATCCGGTTCGTCACCGCGCCCAACGTCCCCTACCCGGCGAATATCAACGACGTGGTGTTCGAGCAGCCGCAGGCCGACCAGCTCTTCACCGCGATCGCGCACGACTCGACCCTGGCCAAGGCGGCCAAGGGCAAGGGCAGGCACAAGAAGGCGGCGGTTCCCCCGGCAGTCGAGACGACGGCCCCCTCGCAGGTCAAGGTCCAGGTGGCGAACGGGTCGGGGGTCAGCGGTATCGCCAGCCAGGCCGGCGGCGAGCTGACCAACCTCGGTTTCGACGTCGTGGGCACCGGCGACGCCAGCAACTTCAGCTACACCGACTCGGTGATCGAGTACGCGGCCGCCTCCGACCTGCCCGCGGTCAACACGCTGAAGTCACGGCTCAGCAGCGTGCAGGTGAAACAGGACGCGACGCTGACCCCGGGCACCATCACCCTGATCGTCGGCTCCAGCTTCACCTCGGTCAGCGCCACGCCCACGCCGTCGCCGTCCTCGTCCGGCCCGTCGGTGGCCAGCCTCAGCCAGGCCGACAGCGGCATCACCGCGAACACCAACATCTGCAGCAACCAGTCGGCGTTCGTCGGCCCGAACAGCCCGTCCGGCTGACCGCCGGTCCGGATGGCGGGCAGCACCGGGATGGAAACCTTCACCGCCTGGCACGCCTGGGCCGACGCCGAGCCCGGCCTGCGTCGGCGGCTGCCCGCCGAGGTGGTCGCCGAGCTGGCCACGGCGGTGAGTTTCGCCGCCGCGTACCACGGCGACCAGCGGCGCAAGACCGGGGCGCCCTACCTGGAGCACCTGCTCGAGGCGCTGCAGATCCTGGTCGAGGGGGCGGGGGTGACCCGCCGCGACGTGCTCGTGGCCGCGGTGCTGCACGACGTCGTCGAGGACACACCGTGCACGCCGGCCGACCTGCGCGCCGCGTTCGGGCCGCGGGTGGCCGAACTCGTCGGTTGGGTCACGATCCCCGATCCAGGCCCGGGCGAGGACGCCGCCGCGGTCAAGGAGCACTACCTGCGACGGCTCCGCGACGCGCCGCCCGACGCCATCCTGGTCAAGCTCGCCGACCGGGCGAGCAACGTGCAGACCCTGCGCAACCTGCCTCCCGACCAGCAACGGGCCTACTATGCGCAGACCGTGACGTACATCGTCCCGCTGGCCGCACACCAATCCTGGTTTGCCGCCTGGTACGCCGGCTGGCAAGCGGAGATGGCGGACCTGGCCGAGTCCCGGCCCGCCGGGCGCTAAGCCGGGCCAGCCGCCGAGGCAACCTGATGCCCCAGCGCCTCGCCGTCCGCCAACGCCGCCTCCTGCGCCGGGGACTGCCGCAGCCCGAGCTGCGATACCTCCAGCCATAGCAGCAGCGACGCGGGGTAGATGAAGTAGCCGTACCGCGTGGCCGGTGCCAGCAGGAACATCAGCGTCAGGCCAATGATGAGCCGCCAGACGGCGGCCGGAACGGTCTTCGGCGGGCGGATCACCAGCGACGCGGCGATCGCGGCGCCGGCCAGCACCAGAAGCCCCACGGCGATCAGGTGCCCCAGGTGCCCGGTATCGGCGAGCACGTGCCCGGGCAGCGGGCTGGCCGCGGCCGACCTGATGTCGGCCAGGCCCAGCGGGAACAGGATCGTGTTGTCCAGCAGGGCGCTCGGCCACAGCAGCGCGACCGGGCCGACGACCGCCAGGCACGCGGCCAGGGTGGAGTAGAGGAAGACCAGCAGCGGCCGCTTGCCATCGCGGTTTCCGATCAGCACCGCCGCGACGATCACGGCCGGCCAGGCCGTCGCCTTGGCCGCCGAGGCCAGACCGAGCGCGATCCCGGCGAGGACGAACCGGGGGCGCCGCCAGAGCAGGGCAAAGCCCAGGCACATCAGCGCCAGGATGGGCACGTCGGTGCCGCCCACGGCGAGCTCGAACGCGATCACCGGCGACGCCGCGATGAACACCGTCCAGCGAATGGCGTGCCGGGCTCCGGCCGCCCTCAGGGCCAGCCAGAAGATGAGCAGGAAGGCGAGGCCGAACCAGACCCGGGGATCGGTGATCACATGGGAGCCGAACAGGGCTCGCGGAATGCCGAAAAGCGCCATAACGGGCAGGTAGGGGTTGTAGGCGTTCGGGTCATGAGTCGTGGCGAGCGAGGCCACGCTCTGATACGGCGAGTGGTCGTGCACCAGCTGCCCGGCCGACCGGGCGATCACCGACACCTCGGGCTGCTTCTGCCCGTCGGCCGCGTTCAGGAACAGCGGCGTGACCAGCGCTCCGGCCACGCTCAGCAGCAGGGCGAGGTCGATCCCCCGCGACCGCCAGGCGAGCACCGCCATCCCCGCCGCGATGTAGGCGCCGGCGGCGATCAGTCCCCATAGCCGGTGCAGGTCATTCGTGCTGAACAGCGCCACGCCGCCCGCGAAGGCGGCGCAGACGGCGAACGCCGCGGCCGCCCAGTAGCGGGGAACGCTGACAGGCGGCAGCCACCCGCCCCGGTCACCCGGCGCGTTCTGCGGCGGCGCTGCCCTCAGCGAAAGCATGATCGTAGACAATCCTCCACTCCGGCAAAGCTTAGCGTGCGCTGGGGGCCAGCCCAGAAGCGTTTACGAACGCATGGGGCAGGCGGGGCACGCGTTACTGGCTTGGCGCGTTCCGCGCCGCGAGATAGCTGGCCGCGGCTCCCCGGCAGACGAGCGCCACCAGGTAGGCGGCCAGCACCAGGTACCCGACGATCGCGATCCCGAACATGGGGCCGAGGCCGGCCACGAGCATCCGCCCCTCCCAGCCGAGCCGGGTGTCGGGGGGGTGCCAGGTGGGCGGGGTGGCGCGGGTCGCGAGCTCGACGTAACGCAGCGCGGTCAGCGCGCACACCCCGAACGTCACCGGGGCGGGGATCCGGAACGAGAAGCCCACTGTGGCCAGGTACACCAGCTGACCCGCCAGCAGCACGGCCGGCGTCACCCAGTCCAGGCGCCCGTCGTGCGGGTGGGTAGCCCCGAATCCCGCGAGCAGCATCACGACCAGCGGGGTCAGCAGCAGGATCCCCGGAAGGTTCCGCATGCCGAGCCAGGCGAGGGCGCAGGTGGCGGCCAGCCCGGCCACTGCGGGCGGCAGCGGCACGAACTCCCCCCTGACCAGCTGGCTGAGCCGGACCGCCAGCGACCCGTCATCCCGGCACGCCATCAGCGTCGCCAGGGCCTGCGGATCCGCCACGGCCTTGACCTCCGGTTCCCGCGGCCCGGCGGGCACGGTGAACGTGATCCCGCTCAGCACCGTGGGCGGCGGCGCGGCCGGCACTGTCCCGGCTGGCACTGGCGCGCCATCCGGGTCCGCCGTCGCGGAGGGCACCGGCCCGCCCGTCACCGGAGCCGACGGCTGGGGACCTTGCGCTCCGGCCGGGACGACGCGATACGGCCCGCGCCCGGCGAGCGCGTAGCAGGTGGCCACGATCCCCCACTCCACCAGCGCCAGCAGCGTCACCCGGGCGCCCCAGACCGGCGCGGTCACGGCGATCAGCGCGATCCGCCCTCCGGGCGGGCAGGACAGGAGCACGCGGAGCGCGCGGACCACGGGGTGGTCACCGCGCAGGGCCGGACGGCTGCACGCGACCAGGATCCGGCGCACCGCCAGCACGGCCGCGGCCACGACGGCCAGCTGCCAGGTGCCGGGCGAGTGCGCCTCGTAGCCGCCCACCGCGAGGCCGGCGTAGACGGCAAGCTCCGACGCGGTCCCGCACAACTCCGCCAGCGAGCTTGCGCCCGCGCTGGCCGGGCGCGTCATGGCCCCGGCGGCCGGCGTCCCGGCGGCCACGGACCCGGCGTCCAGGCCGGCCAGGCCCCGGGCGGCGCGCAAGGCCAGGTAGCTGCCGCACAGCGCGAGCGCTCCGCTGACGCTGGCCGACCTGGTGCCGGCGCTGAACCAGACCGCGGCGCACAGGCCGAGGGCCAGCGAGATGCCGCTCACCGAGATGGGGGCCAGGTACCGGTCTACCGCCCAGCCGGTCAGGCGGCGGGGCAGGCTGTCGAGCGCCTCGGGCACGGTCATGCCCGCGCTCCCGTGAGCCGAGCACCCGGCCCGGCCGCGATCATCCGGCCCATCCGGCTCCCGTTCTGCCCGAGCCCGCTCAGCGTGCCTTTGATCCTCCCCCGCGAATCGCCCGCGTCCGGTCAGCGGAGATCGATGAAGGAGAGGCCCGCGACCTAACGTACCTAGGTCTACCCCGGCAGCGTGGGAGGCAGGCCTAGCACCTGGGCCGCGCCGGCCGTGG
>Ga0306926_10009837_pt1 | contig 10540 bp, 9 predicted proteins | sample flu12Cox44000178_FD_203759 | JGI IMG/M metagenome (GOLD analysis project Ga0306926, IMG submission 203759) | Lab enrichment of tropical soil microbial communities from Luquillo Experimental Forest, Puerto Rico - flux8day.12C.oxic.44.000.178 (v2)... | ecosystem: Environmental > Terrestrial > Soil... | reverse complement strand
GGCGAGAAGGGTGGCGACCAGCGCCGCCAGGACTGCGTCCTTGAGGCGCGCCGTCCAGTCGAGGGTCGCCCGCGCAGAATTTTCGACGGCAAGCCCGGAGGCGGCCGCCATCACACCTTTTCCAGCTCAGGCCGGCCGAGCAGGCCCGTCGGACGAAAGACCAGCACGAGGATGAGGACCACGAAGACGGAAACGTCCTTGTATTCGACCGAGAAATAGCCGGACCAGAAAGCCTCGATAAGCCCGATCAGAATGCCGCCCAGCATCGCTCCCGGCAGCGAGCCGATGCCGCCAAGGACCGCGGCGGTAAAAGCTTTTACCCCGGCAAGAAAGCCGATGAAGAAATCGACGACTCCGTAATAGAGGGTGACCATCAATCCGGCGACGGCCGCGAGTGCCGCACCCATCACAAAGGTCATCGAGATCACCCGGTCGACATCGACCCCGAGCAGCGCGGCCATCTGCATGTCCTGCTCGCAGGCACGTTGCGCGCGGCCGAGCGGGGTGGTCGCGATGAAGGTCGAAAACCCGGCCATCAGCGCTAACGTCACCAACATGATGAGAAGCTGCAGATAGCTGAGGCGAACGGCGAAACCGCCGCTCTCGAAGATCGTGAACCCGCCCTGAACGACGGGCAGCATCGGCTTTTCCCGCGCGCCTTGCAGGATCTGCACGTAATTCTGCAGAAAGATCGAGGTGCCGATTGCCGATATCAGGGGCGCGAGCCGGAACGACCCGCGCAATGGCCGGTAGGCGACGCGCTCCACAGTCCATCCGTAGATCGCGGTGAACAGCATCGTCGTCAACAAAACCAGGGCTAAGGCGAGCGGCACGTAGCTGACGCCGATCAAACCCAGCACCAAAAAGGCGATGATCGAAATGAAGGCGCCGATCATGTAGATCTCGCCATGGGCGAAATTGATCATTCCGATGATGCCGTAGACCATCGTGTAGCCGATGGCGATCAGCCCATAGATCGACCCCAGCGTCAGCCCATTAATCAGCTGCTGCAGGAAATACGCCATCCGCGCTCGTCGTTCATCGCAGCACCTTCCGGAGCGGCTGCTTGCGTAGAAAGTCAAAATCGCAGCCGCGGTCGGCCTGCAGGATTTCTTCTCGGTAGAGCCGTGCATAGCCGCGCTCGGGTACGGGCGGCGGCGTGATGGGGCGGCGTGCCAGCTCCTCCGGAAAGACCAGCAAGTCGAGGCGACGATCGGCGACCGAGAGGCGAATGTGATCGCCGTCGCGGACCTTGGCGAGTGGGCCGCCGCTCGCCGCGTCGGGGGTCACGTGCAGCACGATCGAACCATAGGCCGTACCGCTCATGCGCGCGTCGGAGATACGGACCATGTCCTTGACCCCGGCCCGCGCCAATTTTCCCGGGATCGGGAGGTAGCCAGCCTCGGGCATGCCCGACGCACTCAGTGGGCCGGCATTCTGCAATACCAGAAAATCGTCCGGGGTGACGGCGAGGTCCGGGTCGTCGATCCGGGCCGACAGATCTTCGAGCGAGGTGAAGACGACGGCGCGTCCCTCCTTCTCGAACAGCTTTGGGTCGGCCGCCGAGCGCTTGAAGATCGCGCCCCTAGGCGCGAGCGAGCCAAACAACGCTACGAGACCGCCCTTCGGCTGCAGCGGATCCGCGAACGACGTGATCACCGAACGGTCGACGGGCCCTGTTTCCACCGCAAGACGCTGGCCGACCGTCTCGCTGGCTACGGTCATGCAATCTAGGTGCAAGAGCGGTTTCAGCTCACGCAGCACCGCGCCGATTCCACCGGCCGCGAACAGATCCTCCATGTAGTGTGGACCGGTCGGCTTCAAATCGACGAGGACCGGGGTCGAGTCGCTGATCTCGTTCAACCGGCCCAGGTCGAGGTCGATACCGGCCCTGCCGGCGATCGCGGTCAGATGCAAGACGGCATTGGTGGAGCCCCCGATCGCCATCAGCACCCGAAGGGCGTTCTCGACCGATTGGGGCGTAACGATGCGGTCCGGCGTGAGACCATTGCGGGCGAGTTGCATCGCGGCGCGGCCGGTCGCCTCGGCGGCGCGCAACCGGTCGGCATGGACGGCGGGCATCGCAGCACTGCCCGGCAGGATCATACCGAGGGCTTCGGAGATCGAAGCCATCGTGCTTGCCGTCCCCATTACCGGGCAGGTCCCGGCGGTCGTCGCGAGGTTAGCTTCGATGTCATGGATTTCGTCGGCGTCGATCTCTCCGGCGCGATACTTGGCCCAGAAACGGCGGCAATCGGTACAGGCACCCAGCCGCTCGCCATGCCAACGCGATGTCATCATCGGCCCGGCGACGAGCCCGATCGCCGGCCGGTTGGCTGAAATCGCCCCCATCAGCTGGGCCGGCACGGTCTTGTCGCAACCGCCTACGAGCACAACTGCATCCATCGGCTGGGCGCGGATCATCTCCTCCGTGTCCACCGCCATCAGATTGCGGAACATCAGGCTTGTCGGGTTCAAGAACACCTCCCCGAGCGAAATCGTCGGAAAGGTTAGCGGCAAGCCGCCCATCGCCAGCACGCCGCGCTTGACGGCCTCGATGAGCTCGGGAAGGTGCCGGTGGCAGTTGTTGAACCCCGAAGAGCTGTCGGCGATGCCGATCACCGGACGGGCCAAGAGCTCGCTCGAATAGCCCATCGAGCGAGCAAACGATCGCCGCAGGTAGAGAGCGAAATCGGGGTCGCCATAATTGGTGAGCCCGCGGGACAAGCCGACCGGTTGAATCATCGGGTCCTCTGAAAAGCGATGTTGACCCAGCTTGCCGTCGTCTCGCGGCCCCCGGCAAGCGCCGCGTCACGGAGCCATTCCCATCGCAGTCACGTTCACCCCGTAACGGGTGGGCCAGGAGAGTGATGGATGGGCGGAGCGGCGTCTCACGCCGGTTCCTCGGAGGCGGTGTTTCTAGGCCAGATCATTCTGCTGTTGGTTGTCGGGCGCGTGTTGGGTGAAGCCATGTTGCGGATCGGCCAGCCAGCTGTGATGGGCCAGCTGATCGCCGGAATCCTGCTCGGTCCTTCGGTGCTAGGTCAGCTGTGGCCTCAGCTCCAGCACGTGATCTTCCCGCCGGATCGCGAGCAGAAGGCGATGATCGAGGCCATCTCGCAGCTCGGCATCCTGATGCTGTTGCTGCTGACCGGCATGGAAACCGACTTGTCGGTGGTGCGAAAGTCGCGCCGGGTCGCTCTTAGCGTGTCCCTCACCGGCATCGCCGTGCCCTTTGTGTGCGGCTTTGTTCTCGGCGAATTGCTCCCGGAGTCCATGCTGCCGAACCAAGAGCAGCGTCTCGTCACGTCGCTTTTCCTTGGAACCGCGCTGTCGATCTCCTCGGTCAAGATTGTCGCGATGGTCGTGCGCGAGATGAACTTCATGCGCCGTACTGTCGGCCAATTGATCGTTACCTCGGCGATAATTGACGACACCGCCTGCTGGATCATCATGGCGGTGACTTTCGGTCTCGCACTTCACGGGAGCGTCGATGCAGCCTCGCTCACTCGGAGCATCGTCGGGACCGCGCTGTTTCTGGCAGCGAGCTTTACGGTCGGCAGGCGGCTGGTGTTTTTCCTGATCCGGTGGGCCAATGACACGCTGATCAGTGAAGTGCCGGTCATCACGACCATTCTGGTCGTGATGGGGATCATAGCGCTGATCACTCATGCGATAGGCGTGCACACCGTGCTCGGGGCATTTGTCTCCGGCATTCTCGTTGGCCAATCCCCAATCCTCACCCGCCACATCGACGAGCAACTGCGTGGGCTGATCACCGCACTTTTCATGCCAGTATTTTTCGGGATGGCGGGACTTAATGCCGATCTTCGGGTGCTGGGAAATCCGTCGCTGCTGCTCCTCGCGCTCGGCTTTATCGCTATTGCCAGCCTTGGCAAATTCAGTGGGGCGTTTATCGGCGGCGCCATCGGCGGTCTGACGTGGCGCGAGTCGGTGGCTCTCGGCTGGGGTATGAACGCCCGCGGATCGACCGAGGTCATCGTCGCGTCGCTCGGCCTGGCGGTGGGCGCGCTCAACAAAGACCTCTTCACCATCATCGTGGCCATGGCGGTGGTCACGACCATGGCGATGCCCCCGATGCTGCGCTGGGCGCTGGCGCGCCTGCCGCTCCGCCCTGACGAAAAAGCGCGGATCGAACGCGAAGAGTTCGAAGCGCGCGGCTTCGTCAGCAATATCGAACGTCTGCTCGTCGCAGTCGACCAGAGCGAGAACGGCCGGTTTGCCTCGCGCCTGGCCGGGTTGCTTTCGGGCTCGCGAAGGATCCCGAGCACAGTGCTGCAGCTTGTACCCAGGGCGGTCCCGCAGGATGGCCAGGTGCGGCCCGGTACCCCCGAAGAGATCGACTCGATTGTCGAAGACACGGCCCGCGCCGCCGAGATCGAGAGCGCAGGTGCCGGCGCCGTGGAGGCCCTGGTCGACATTACGACGCGGCTGCGCGGGGAGCTGACAGGACAAGCGATCGCAGAAGAGGCGAGGAAGAGTTACGACCTCCTCCTGATCGGAGTCGAGCGGGCTGTGGCCGCCGATGGCGAAATCGATCCGCAGGTCGCGCACCTCGGCGCCGCCTTCGAGGGTCCTCTGGCGATCGCTATCGCGCGTGGACCTCATCATGCCGAGCCGGTCGCCGCAACCCACCTCGACATCCTCGTTCCGATTACCGGTACCCCACATTCGCGGCGCGGCGCCGAGGTGGCTCTGGCGCTCGCGCGCGCAAGCCTCGGGTCGGTTACGGTATTGCACGTGGCGAGGAGGGGACAGCCATCACGGCGGCGCGGCGTGGTTCGCGGCTTTGGCGCAGATTGGGGCGGCATCGGCACCAACGAAGAGGCGATCCTGCGCGACGCCGTCCGCCTCGGCGATCAGTTTGGCGTGCCGGTGCGGACGGCTGTCCGCGCGCACGCCGAGGCCGAGGAGGCCATCCTGCGGCAACTGAGAACCGGGGAGCACAATCTAATCGCCATGGGTGTTAGTCCCCGCCCGGGTGCCACGCTGTTCTTCGGCGACGCGGCAGCGGATATCCTGAAACGCTCTAACCGGTCCATCTTGCTGGTTGCGAGCTGACCGAGGCGGAGGTGTGTTGCCATCGTCAAACCGAACACCCTTGTCATGGGACCGGGGGGATACCATTTTCGCGATTATCGGAAGCTCGAACTCCCGCTTTCGCTCATTGTGGGCGTTGGTGCGTCTCTGATAGCGCTCTTATGGCCGCTCGGTCGAACCTCTCGGAATTAATCGGTCGCTATCGCGTTGATAGCGATGACGGCCACGATCAGCGCGTTTTGGGCAGATAAACACGGTGAGGAGCATGGCTAAGCCGAAGAGAGGGCGGTCAACCGCCGCCATCGACGATCATGTCGGGGCACGGATTCGCGAGCGCCGCATCATGCTGGGCCTGACCCAGCAACAGCTCGCCGAGATGATCGGCGTTACCTATCAGCAAGCGCACAAATACGAGCGCGGGATCAATCGGGTATCGGCCGGCAGGCTGTTTGAGATCGCCCGGGCACTGAGCGCGCCGATCAGCTACTTCTACGAAGGCGTCGGGCAGGAAGGTCCGCGGCAGGTCACACCACACCAGCGCATGCTGCTTGAGATCGCCCGAAATTTCGCGGAGATCAGAAACGAAAGGCATCAGGAGGCGGTGAGCCAGCTTGCCCGAGCGTTGGCGAGCCGCTGACGCGAAGGCTAGCCTAACGCTGCGTAGAGCGCTTTCTCGAAGCCGTCGAGCAGCGCCAGCGCCTTGGGGTCGGCGAACGGGATCAGCTGCATCAGGATAACGCCGGCGATGCCCTTCGCCGGGTCGATCCAGAAATAGGAGTTGCCCAGCCCGGCCCAGGCGAGGCTGCCAGGCCCACGCCCGCCCGGCACCGCTTCGGTCGAGATCATGAAGCCAAGCCCCCATTTCTTAACCATCCCCGGGAAAAATTCGGCGTCGTTCGAGTAGGCCGGAACGACGGTCTTGAGTAGCCGCACGTCAAGACCACCGATGGCGTTCTGCGACATCAGCTGGACCGTCTCGGGCCGCAGCACCTGCCGACCATCGGCGCGGCCCTGGTTGAGGAACAGCCGCTCGAATGCAAGATAATCCTCGGCCGTACCGTACAGCCCGCCGCCGCCCATTTGGAATTCCGGCTCCTGCGGCAGTTCAAAGGGGATCGGACTTAGCATTCCGTTCTCGGCTCGCGCGTGCATGCCGGCGAGCCGCGCACGACGATCGGAGGTCACGGTGAACCCGGTATCCGTCATCCCGACCGGTCCGAAGATATGCTCCGCGAAAAAGTCGCCGAGTGACTGGCCGCTCGCCCGTTCGACCGCCTTGCCGACCCAATCGATGCCGATGCCATAGTCCCACCTGTCGCCGGGATCGAAGACCAGCGGCAACATCAGCGCGGCGTTCTGGCAGGAGATGATGCCTGGTACCCCCCTCTTCTCCATGTATCGGCCCATCTCGGGGCTCCAGATGTCGTATACGAAGCCCGCGGTATGGGTAATCAGGTGTCGCAACGTGATCCGCTGCCGCGCCGGCCGCAGCCTTGGCTCGCCCGTGGCATCGAAGCCTTCGAGTACCAGCGGCGAGGCGAGCTCCGGCAACACCTCCGCGATCGGCCAGTCGAGCGAGAGCTTCCCTTGTTCGACGAGCCGCATCGCCGCCGTCGAGGTTATCGCCTTTGTCATCGAGGCAATCCAAAACACCGTGTCATCGACCATCGCCGGCCCGTTGGGCAAGGCGCGCCTGCCAAAGGCACCTCGATAAACCGGCCCCTCGCGTGTCGCTGCCATGGCGACGACACCCGGCACATCGCCACGGTCGGTCGCGGTCTTGAGCAGTTGATCGACTTGCGGCAGTTGGCGCATCGCTCTCTCCCTGGTTCTTTATGGTTATGGCTTGGGTAGCGGGAACTCGTCGAGGTACGGGAGGTAATCCTCCTCGACATCGACTTGCATCGTCTCGAGCAGCCGCACCAAGCCATTGTAGAAGGATATCGTCACGATGAGATCGGTCAGCCGCTCGTTGTCGAGCCCTCGCCGCAGCGCAGCGAAGGTCTCGTCCGACACGGCGAGCTCGAATGTCATCTCGCGGGCCGCCCGCAACACCGCCTTGGCGAGCGGATCGAGCGCCGTTGGGCGCCCTTCGGTTTCATCGGCAACCGCGCGAATCTCCTCGTTAGAAACGCCGACCTCTCGGCCGATCCTGACATGGTGCGAGAATTCCCAGGCCGAACGCGTTAGATAGCCGATCTGGAGGATCGCCAGCTCGCGCAATCTCGGGTCGAGACGGCTGCCGTCGCGGATGAACCTCGCCAAGGTATTGAGGCTGCGGGCGGCGCGCGGGCTGTGGGCAAGGACGCGGTAGAGGTTGAGGTTTCGCGCCAGCAGATCCTGATGTTCGGGGACGAGATCGGATTTGTCCAGGTAGGGCAGGCGCGCCATTCTCGATTCCTCCCTCCCGCTGGCGTTAGTCGGGTGCCCTGGCCGGCCCGACCAATGTCGCGCCGCCGTCGACGACCAGCGTCTGTCCGGTGATATAACGCGCCTCGGCCGACAACAAGAAGCGGACCGCACGGCCGATGTCCCATCCCGTGCCTTCGAGGCCCAGAACCGAGGCCTTGCGGCGCGCTTCGCGCCCGGCGGCGGTCATCTGCCGGGAGTAGACCATCGGGGTATAGACGGGCCCCGGCGCCACGCAATTGACGCGGATGCCCTCCCGGCCGTGATCGACCGCCATCGCCCGGGTCAGGGCGATCACTGCCCCTTTCGAGGTCGAGTAGGCGGTGAGCCCGCGGGGCCGTAGAGCGGAGATCGACGATACGTTGACGATAGCGCCACCACCCGCCGTCTCCTTCATCGCCGGAACGGCATGGCGCGATGCCAGGAACATGCTGTCGACATTGACGTGCATGACCCGGCGCCAGCTCTCGGGGGTCATGTCGACGACGCTGCCGCGGCCCCCGATCCCGACATTGTTGTCGAGGCAATCGAGCCGACCGAACTGCTCCAGCGCCGCCGTAACCATCCTTTTTGCTTGCTGCTCGTCGGTTACATCGGCGACAAAGGCGGCGGCGGTGCCGCCTTCGTCCGATATCATCTCCACCGTCCGCTCGGCCCGCTCGCGCTCGAGATCGACGATCAGCACCCGGGCGCCGGCGCGGGCAAGCAGGATGGCCGCCGCACGGCCATTGCCGATCCCGTCGTCGATCGCACCGCCGCCGGTGACGATCGCCACTTTCCCGACGAGACCGAAAGGATCGTCGCGTTCGCTTGCACCTGCCATTCGCCTCGTCCCCGATGTGGTTGCCCCTCACCCTCCCGCTGCGCGGGTCCCTCCCTCTCCCCGCTTGCGGGGAGAGGGAGACCCGGCCCTTAGGGCCGGGTGGGTGAGGCCTCAGGCGTTTCCGTGCTGCTCGCGCCACAGGCCGAGCTTTTCCTGCACCGGCCGATCCGAATAGCTGAACAGCACCGACTCGCCCTCCGCCTGGTGGCTCACCGGCACCCAGCTCGGCACGACAAAGATGTCGTGCGGCTGCCATCGGAAGATTTGATCGCCGACCCGGCTCTCTCCCTCGCCCTCGACCACGATAAAGACGGTCCCGTCGGTCGATCGGTAAGGACGCGTTGCGTAACCCTTGGGCAGCAGCTGGATGAACGTGCCGATCGTCGGCATCGCGAAATCGCCGCTCGCCGGATTGACGTAGCGCAGCTTGTGCCCGTGGCACGGAGCGGGATCCTCGTTCCGGCTCAATGCGTCGAGCGATTCCCGCGAGCGGGCATAGGGATAGTTGAACACTGGCGAGGTCTTAACCGCCGGCTTCCAGTCGACCGGCAACAGATTGTTGGCAAACCGCGCCGCACTATCGCCCTCCGGCCGGGTCACGGTTTGCACGTCCGCCTCACCCGACTCGGCGAAGCTCGCGTCGAGCAGGCGCACGATTGGGATGTCGAGGCCGTCGAGCCAGACCATCGGCTCTTGCGTTTCGTTGCCGTGGTCGTGCCAAGTCCAGGACGGCGTGATCACGAAGTCGCCGGGAAGCATCGTCGTGCGCTCGCCGTCGACGGCGGTATAGGCGCCCTTACCCTCGATGATGAAGCGCAGCGCCGATTGCGTATGGCGGTGCGCCGGTGCCACCTCGCCCGGCAGTATCAGCTGCAATCCGGCAAACAGCGAGTGGGTGATCGAGGTCTGGCCCTTGAGGCCGGGGTTCTCGAGGATCAGCACCCGGCGGGTGGCCTCCCGCGCGGTGATAAGGCCGCCCGATTGCATCAGACAGGGCCGGATCTCCTGGTAATGCCAGATCGCCGGCAGACACGGTGTCGTCGGCTGGGCGGTGACGAGCCCGTGCAGCCGTTCCCACAGAGGCGCCATATTGTAAGCGCCGATCCGGTCGTAGAAGGCTTCGCGCTCGGGCTTCCGGGCGGCGGCCTGCTCCATCGCCATGGTCTTTCCTCCCATTTTTGATTAGCCTCGGGTCAGGCCGCCTTCGCCTGCGGCCGTTCGCCGAGCGTAAATCCGAGCTTATCGAGATCGGCGATCAGCGCCGCCGATTGCGTTTGGTCGAGCGGCACCAACGGCGGCCGCACTGCGGCCCAGGCCGGATCATTGTGGTAGTGCGCGACGATCCGCTTCAATGCCGGGACCATCGGATAGGCTTGCAGCGCGTTGCGCAAGGTCGTGATCTCGGCCTGCAAGGCCTCGGCCTGCGGGCCGCGCCAATTGTCGTAAAGCTTGCGGATCCCGGGGACGTTGACGTTGCCCGAAGCGGTGATGCAGCCGGCACCGCCCTTGCGCAAACCTTCGAGCAGAAAGACCTCCGATCCCGGGAAGACTGCGAAACCCGGAAAGTGCTCGAGCAATGCCGCCGTATTGCTCCAATCGCCCGAGCTGTCCTTCAACCCGACCACCGTCTCGGGATAGGCCGTGATCAAGCGGCCGACGAGGTCGAGGGAGTACCCGACCACGGCCATCGGCGGGATGTGGTAGAGGAAGAGCTTGAGCGCAGGCGATCCGATCTTGTCGATGACGCCGGAGATGAAGGCGAAGATGCCGTCGTCGCTGACTCCCTTGTAGTAGAAGGGTGGCAGCATCAACACCCCGCCGCAGCCGCGATCGACCGCATGTCCAACGAGGGTCGCGGCGTCGGTCATCGCACAGGCGCCGGTCCCCGGCATCAGCTTCTGAGCGGGGATCCCCGCTTCGATCAGCCGGTCGAGCAAGTCCATCCGCTCGCCGGGCGACATCGAGTTCGCCTCGCTCGTCGTGCCGAAGATCGCGAGCCCGCCCGCACCTCGGTCGAGCAGCCAGCGGCAGAACGCGGTAAACCGCGCCGCATCGGGTTCGCCACTCGGCGTGAACGGGGTCAGAACGGGGACTAGCACCCCGCTAAAAGGCTGCGACGGCATGTTTCGGGCTCCTCTAGGCGCAGTGCCTCTGCGACGCCACTAAGCGCGGCCACGCCGGTTGCGTCAACTCCCTCCTCGACGGGATTATACTGCGAAATCGCCGGTTCCGGGACCCTCGGAAGCC
>Ga0306926_10009832_pt1 | contig 10543 bp, 7 predicted proteins | sample flu12Cox44000178_FD_203759 | JGI IMG/M metagenome (GOLD analysis project Ga0306926, IMG submission 203759) | Lab enrichment of tropical soil microbial communities from Luquillo Experimental Forest, Puerto Rico - flux8day.12C.oxic.44.000.178 (v2)... | ecosystem: Environmental > Terrestrial > Soil... | reverse complement strand
AATGAGGCCGTCGGGGCGCGCCGGCCGGCCTTAGCCCGAACTCACAGGCTGGCGTCCAGCCGTGCTCCGGCACGCAAGAATCTCTGTGGGTCCACCGCTTCCCCCCTGATCCGCGTCTCGTAGTGCAGGTGGGGCCCGGTCGACCGTCCGCTCGAGCCGACCTTGCCGAGGACTTGCCCGCTCTTCACAGTTTGACCGACCCGCACGTCGATTGAGGAAAGGTGCGCGTAGCGCGTGGACAATCCGTTGCCATGGTCAATATCGACTGACTGGCCGTAGCCGCCGCTCCAGCCGGCGGCGGTCACGGTTCCGTCGGCCGATGCCCGCACCGGCTCTCCGGTCTCCCCGTGAATATCGACCCCGGTGTGCATCGCCGGGGCGCCGGTAAAGGGGTCTTGGCGGATGCCATAGGCGGACGCGAGGTCGATGTCGCCTTCGAGCGGTTTGCGAATTGGCACGCGATGCAGCGTGCGGGCAAGACGATCAACTTGAATGCGCGCGACGCTGGTGCGATGGATTTGGCGCTCGAAGCCGCTGGCGTCCGCGGGTGTCCGCGGCGGGACGAAGGGACCGCCCAGGGCTGCGCCTTGCTCGCCCCCCGTGTTCTTGCCGGCATCGATGCCGAACTCCGTCAACACACCGCGTATTGCTCGCGCCTGCGACCGATAATCCTCCTCAATCGAACTGAGAGCGGCGACCTGCTGGCGCTCCATCTCATCGAGCGATGCTTGCAGGCTGGCGATTGCGCCGCCGATGTCGCGGCCTCTGACGATTGCGGCAGTATCCGTCCACAATTCACGCTTCCAGGACGGCAGAAATGCCCCCTTGTCGCTGATCGGTGACGATTTCAGCTGCGGTTTTGTCAAGCCGGTGGCGGCGGGTCGCGAGGGGTGGACGGAAGACGTCACGTCACCCAAGTTGCTGAGCGCACCGGCGCGGGATTCCAGCGTGGTCTGGCGCCTTAGAATTTGGTCGAGCTTTTGGTCATACTGCTCCTGATCGAGCAATTGGCGACTCGAGATGCGGTCGACCTGCGCGCGCAATTCGGCGATGCGATCCTCGTACCCGAACTGCATCTCGGTCTGCCTGGCAATCAGGCTACTCAAGACATCCTCGCGGAATGCAAAGTAGGTCGCAGTCGTGATGGTCCACACGGCCATTATCGATAGCGCGCCAAGCATCAGCCAGAATGGCAAGGGCCTGAGCCGGATCTGCCGCGCTCCGTGCACCAGGGTATACGCGTCCGAGCGGCATTGGCTCATGCCCGCAAGGATTTTTTCCTGCGCACGATGCGGATGGTATTTGGCCCGGTGCTGATTTGAAAACGTAAGCGAAGGCATTCCCACGATCCCCGCCGTCGCCATACGTCAGGTGGCATTACGTCGGCGCTACTTGCGGGCAATTCGATCGGATTATGGTTAATTTTGCCCAAACAGGACCGCGCGTGCATGAAAACGGCAGGCGAAGCAGCCGGCGCGACCATGCACATTATTGGAAAATGGCGTTTTTTGTCCCTTGGCCCCGATTCCCTGCCATCGGTGCGCCTTCCTTTCGTCCCTTTTTTTGGGTGAATTGGTCGATCAAAGATGCGGGCGAAAGTGCTGCCAAGTCGGTGGTTTCGGCTGGCCCGTCGGCCGAGCTTTTTGGGGGCGGTCCGCTCGAAGCGCACCGTCGGTCGAGGGAACGCCAAGTCGGGGCATGGCGCGTCAACAAGACTATCTTGCTCTTGATGCGCTCCGTAAGCTGGAGGCGAGTCTCTACGCCGATCTGCTGGCGTGCCCGAGTGCAGCATCTGAGGCGCGGTCGCAATCCGATGATGCCTGCGTTGCGCGAGCACGATGGCCGGTGCCGGGGGCTTGGTTCAATTGGCTGGCGGAGAGGCTCGGCCGGCTGGCGCGGGCGCCGCGACTACGTCGGTTCGCGCTATGCAGCGGCGGTTTGGGCGCGGTCGTATTGCTTGCGCTGGCCGGTCTCTGGTGGCGATTGTCGAGCGGTCCGATCGAGCTCGACATGGCAACTCCCTGGCTCACCGCGGCCATCAAGGAGAATTTTGGCGGTGGACACCAGGTAGAGATCGGCGGCACACAGCTCGAGCGTGACGCGCACGGACGTCCATCGCTGCGCATTCGCGACATTGTCGTGCGCGACGCCGATGGCGCGGTGGTGGCGAGCGCGCCCAAGGCCGAAGTCGGCATTTCCGCTCGCACCCTCTTTGCCGGTCGGATTCGGGCGGAGCGCCTGAGCCTGGTGGGCGCCGAGATGGCGGTGCGGGTGGAGCTCGACAACAAGCTCACCGTCTTTGCCGGAAGCAACAAACGTCCGCTGGTCACCGCCTCGGCGCTGCCCGCTCCGCTCGTCACCAGTTCCCCGCCAGCGGAGGCGACCCGGGCGGGCATTATGCTGTCCTCGCAAAATGCCAATTCCCCATCTGCGCCGCAGCCAGGAATCCCCGATTTTGCAGCATTGCTGGCCTGGATCGAAAGCCTCGATGCCGCCGGATTGGATGGTCGCGAGCTTACGGAGATCGGTCTGAAGGGCGGCAACCTGAGCGTCAACGACGAGCGTAACGGCAAGCAGTGGAACTTCACCAATATTGACTTGAGCGTGACGCGCCCGAAAGACGGCGGCATTGCCGTGAAGGTCGGCTCTGAAAGCGCCGAGCGACCGTGGCAGTTGCGGGCCGCCATCACCCCCGGCGCGCATGGCAACCGGATCATCGAGATCGACACCCAAAAAATATCCGCCAAGGACGTGTTGTTTGCTTTGCGATGGGGCGACGGCGCATACGACCCCGATCTGCCGCTCAGCGGGCGTATCCGCGCCGACATTGGTCCGGACGCCATGCCGCGCATGATCGAAGGACGCGTTGTCGTCGAGAAGGGCTCCATCATCGACGCCGATGATCCGCTCGTACGTATTCCCATCGATCGCGCCGACCTCAGTCTCGATTGGGACATAGGACGGCGGGCATTGGTGATGCCGCTGCAGATTGTCTCCGGGGCCAATCGCATCAGCCTGCAGGCACAATTCGACGCGCCGCGCGAGAGTGAAGGCTTTTGGAGGCTCAACGTGCTCGGCGCGGGGATCGTGCTTGGCTCGTCCACGCCATCGAGTCCGCTTGTTCTGGATCGCGCTTTGCTGCGCGCGCGGATCGATCCGGGGAGCCGACGCATTGAAATCGAGAAAGGGGAGGTTGGGAATTCCGAGCTGGGCGTGACGCTTTCAGGCCACGTGGACTGCTCCGGCGACGATGCAATGCTGGCGGTGAATGTGGCCGGCACGCGGATGTCGGTCGCAGCCATGAAGGAGCTCTGGCCGTTTTTCGTGGCTCCCAAAGTGCGGACCTGGGTTGAGGAGCATGTCCAGCTCGGCACCGTCGAGCGGCTTGAGGTTTCAACGAATGCACCGATCTCAACTTTAAGGGCGAGCGGGCCACCCGTCCCGGATGAGGGGCTGTCAGTCAGGATTGTGGGCCATGGCGCGGAGATCAGGCCGGTGGGAGGACTACCGCCCATTCGCGATGCCGACCTCGACGTCCGCATCAGCGGCCGCACCGCTGTTGTCAATCTCGGGCGCGGCAACGTGGAGATATCGCCCGGTCGCAAGCTTTCGGTGACCAACGGCATCTTTGAGGTGCCGGATACGTTCCCCAAACCTCCGCCGGCGCGAGCGCGTTTCCGGGTGGACGGCTCGGTACCCGCGGCACTCGAGCTGCTCGCATCGGAGCGCCTGCGCGAATATTCCGGGACGCCACTGGATGCTGCATCAAGTCGCGGCACGCTTACGGCTCAGGTGACGTTGGCGCTGCCGTTGAAGCCCGATCTCGCGGAGGGCTCCTCGCGCTATTCCATCAACATGGACGTCGCAAATTTCTCCGCCGAGCGAATGGTGATGGGCCATAAGGTGGACGCGGCCCTGCTCAAGGTAAGCGCCAACAACCAGGGTCACTGGATCCGGGGTGACGTTAAGATCGACGGGGTTGCGGCCAATCTCGAACTTCGCAAGCCACGCGATTCGGACTCGGAGATTCGCGTTCAAGCTACGCTCGACGAGAATGCACGCAGCAAGCTGGGTTTCGATCTCGGTGGTGCGGTTGCCGGACCGGTGCCGCTCAAGCTCAGTGGACGCCTCGGGCATGAGGCCGAGAGCCGCTTCGGAGTAGAGGCTGACCTCACGCCGGCGAAGATCGACAATCTGCTTCCGGGTTGGACGAAAGCTGCCGGCGAGGCATCACGCGCAACCTTTACGCTGGTCAGCAGGCCGCAGGCAACTCGCTTTGAGGATATTGCTGTCGAGGCCGCCGGCACCTCCGTTAAGGGAGCCGTTGAGCTCGATGCTTCGGGCGAGGTTCTTTCGGCGAATTTCCCGGCTTTCAGCCTGGCCAAGGGGGACAAGGCTACGCTGAAGGCCGAACGCGGAGGCGATGGAGTCTTGCGCGTGACGTTGCGCGGAGACGTGTATGACGGACGCGGATTCGTCAAATCCGCCATGTCGGGGCCTGCCAATGGCAAGCAGCCGCAGGACAAGGACATTGACCTTGACCTCAAGCTCGCCACGGTAGCCGGCTTTAATGGCGAGACGCTGCGCGGGCTCGACCTGCGGCTGTCGCGCCGGAGCGGCGTCATTACAAGTTTCGCTTTGAAGGCCAAGCTGGGCCGCGATGCGCAGCTGGTCGGAGATCTGCGCGGCCGAGGTACCAACGGCCGACAGGTCGTCTATGTCGAGACAGGCGATGCTGGCGCCTTTTTCCGATTCACCGACATCTACCCGAAGGCCGTTGGCGGCGAGATGTGGGTGGCCCTTGATCCGCAAAGTGCGGACAAGGCGCCGCAGGACGGCATTCTCAACGTTCGCGATTTCAGGGTGCGTGGAGAAGCGGCGCTGGACCGGGTGGCTGCGGCGCCGGCCCCGCAGAATGCCGGTGGCATTTCCCCCGGCGTTGAATTCTCGCATTTGCGTGTCGATTTCACCCGCTCGCTGGGTCGGTTCACCATTCGCGACGGCCTCGTCAAGGGACCGGTCATCGGTGCAACGGTTGATGGATACATCGACTACATGCACAGCGAGGTGCGGATGCGCGGCACTTTCGTTCCGCTCTACGGCCTCAACAACATGTTCGGGCAGATCCCAATTGTGGGACTGTTCCTTGGCGGAAGCAACGAGGGATTGATCGGCCTCACCTACGAGGTCGTGGGCCCGCCCAACGCACCCATACTGCGGGTGAACCCAATATCGGCGGTCGCCCCGGGCCTGTTGCGAAAGTTCTTTGAGTTTCCGGGCGGCGGTCCCGCAGCCATGCCGCAAAGCTATGCCGAGCCGAGATAAGCGTGCGGGTGGCTTACATGCCGATGTCGGCCTGGCTCACCCCGCTGAGATCGGCTTGAGCAGCACGTGGCGCTTCTTGCCAAGCGACAGCTTGATAACCCCTTGTGGTGTGAGATCGCGCGTCGTGAGCAGCATCTTCTCGTCGGTGACCGCAAGGTCGTTCAGCTTGAGGCCGCCACCCTTCACCTGACGACGTGCCTCGCTGTTTGAGGACACCAGGCCAGCCTCCACAAACGCCCCCAGCAGGCTCAGACCGGATTCGAGCCGGGTACGGGGAATTTCAACGGTCGGAAGCGTCTGCGCGAGCGTCCTTTCCTCAAAGGTGCGCCGGGCGGTCTCCGCGGCCTGCTCCGCGGCCTCACGACCGTGCAGCAATGCGGTCGCCTCGGTTGCAAGCACCTTCTTTGCCTCGTTGAGCTCCTGTCCCTTCAGCGAGCCAAGGCGCCCGATCTCCGCCAGCGGCAATTCGGTAAACAGCTTGAGCAGGCGGCCGACGTCCCCGTCCTCGCAATTGCGCCAGAACTGCCAATAATCGTAGGGAACCATCATCTCGGCGTTGAGCCAGACCGCACCCGCCTCCGTCTTTCCCATCTTCGCGCCCGAGGAGGTCGTCAGCAGCGGAGCAGTCAGCGCGAACAATTCCGCATTGAGAAGGCGGCGGCCGAGGTCTATTCCGCTGACGATATTGCCCCACTGGTCCGACCCTCCCATCTGCAGGATGCAGCCATGGCGTTTGTAGAGCTCCACAAAATCGTAGGCCTGCAGAATCATGTAGTTGAACTCGAGAAATGTCAGTGCCTGCTCGCGTTCCAGGCGGAGCTTGACGGAATCGAATGTCAGCATCTTGTTGATGGTGAAATGGCGGCCGACGTCGCGCAGGAACGGAATGTAGTGCAGCTGGTCGAGCCAGCCGGCATTGTCGGCCATGATCGCGCCCGCATCGAAATCGAGAAAGCGGGAGAATACGCGACGGATCGATGCAATATTGGCGTCGATCTGCTCGCCGGTAAGCAGCGTTCGGCTGGCATCCTTCCCTGAAGGATCTCCGATCTTGCTGGTGCCGCCGCCCATGAGGGCAATGGGCCGATGTCCCGTCTTCTGCAGCCATCGCATCATCATGATGGGGAGAAGATGGCCAATGTGAAGGCTCGGGGCAGTAGCGTCGAACCCGACATAGGCCGTGATTGGGCCTTTCAGCGCCTTGGCATCGAGACTCTCGGCTTCGGAGATTTGATGAATAAATCCCCGTTGCGACAGGACCTGGAGAAAATCCGACTTGTAGGCGCTCATGTCCTCATGCCTTTCGCCCGGGCTGGTGTACCAGTCCGGCGCGACTTTGAAAACGAGGTCAGCTCAGGGGCTTTGCTCGCCTGATCGATCTGATCGTCAGCTTCAGGCTGCGCTGGGCTTGCGCTCGATCTTGAGGCGCTTGTCGAGATAGGCGCCGATTGCTTGCATCAGCGGCTCGACCTTGCCGTCGAAGAAATGGTTGGCCCCGGGGACGACCTTCTGCTCGATGACGATGCCCTTCTGGGTCTTGAGCTTCTCGACCAGCGTATTGACATCCTTGTGCGGCACGACCGCATCCGTGTCGCCATGCACGATCAGGCCTGAGGAGGGGCACGGAGCGAGAAAGGAGAAGTCGTAGAGGTTCGCAGGGGGCGCGATCGAGATGAAGCCTTCGATCTCGGGTCTTCGCATCAGCAGTTGCATGCCGATCCACGCACCGAACGAGAAGCCCGCAATCCAGCAGCTGCGGGCCTCCGGATTGATTGATTGTGCCCAGTCGAGCGCCGAAGCCGCATCCGAGAGCTCCCCCTGACCGTGATCGAACGCGCCCTGGCTTCTTCCGACGCCGCGAAAATTGAAGCGCAGGACGGAAAAATTCCGATGCACGAATGCATAGTACAGCTGATAGATGATCTGATGGTTCATCGTGCCCCCGAATTGGGGATGCGGATGAAGAATAATGCCGATCGGGGCGTTCTTCTGCCGGGCAGGATGATACCGGCCCTCAATGCGCCCCGCCGCACCGGTAAAGATAACCTCGGGCATAACTCGCGACCTTCGAGCGGGATGGATCGGGCCGGACCGGAGCGCAGGCGACGCGGTGCAAGCGCGCGCTTGACGCCGGCCCGGGAGCCACGTAAGCCTCTAAAGGCACTCAGATTTTGCCATCAGCCGCGTTGCAAAATCTCGCCCCAGCGGTGATTGGCGGTTTTAGCATGGGTGCAGGGGCAAAATGCAAGCCTCTTGAACGAACTGCCGTTACCCGATGGTCTCGGACGAGGCGGTCGAACCGGCCATGAATGAGCGTCTCTATTTTGACTGGAATGCAAGCGCGCCTCTGCGAGCGGAGGCGCGCAGCGCCGTTCTTGCCGCCCTGGAATCGGTCGGCAACCCTTCCTCCATTCACGCCGAGGGCAGGGCTGCGCGCTGCATTGTCGAGGAGGCGCGCGAGAACATAGGCCTGCTCGTGGGGGCGGAGCCGCGCAACGTGGTGCTCACCTCCGGTGGTACCGAGGCCAATATGCTGGCGCTTGCACCCCCACGGGGGCCCGATGCGCCCCCGTATGGCAAGCTCCTTGTCTCTGCGATCGAGCACCCATCGGTGCTTGCCGGGGGCCGGTTTACCACCTCCGCGGTCGAGCAAATTCCCGTCAATAAGTCCGGGCAGATCGACCTTTCGCTGCTCGAGCGCCGCCTTGCCGAAGGGGGCGGTCCGGTTCTTGTCTCGGTGATGCTTGCCAATAACGAGACCGGGGTCATTCAGCCGGTTTCGAGGGTTGCTTCTCTGGTGCACCGGGCAGGCGGCGTGTTGCACGTGGACGCCGTCCAAGGGCCGGGCAGAATTCCCTGCGAGATCAATTCCCTTGGCGCGGATCTTCTCACGCTTTCCGGACACAAGATTGGAGCACCCAAAGGCATTGGTGCGCTGGTCAGGCGGGACACCGCCTTCCCGTTTCCCTTGCCGCTCATCACGGGTGGCGGGCAGGAGCGCCGCGCTCGTTCCGGGACCGAGAATGTGCTTGGGGCCGCCGGGTTCGGCGCCGCGGCAAAAGCGGTTTCGACCATGGCTAGGACGGAAAGCGCGCATCTCGTTGCGTTGCGCGGGCGATTGGAAGCCGGCCTCAAAGCCGCTACGCCCGACCTCGTCATCTTTGGTGCCCAAACGGAGCGCCTGCCGAACACCACCCTTCTTGCGGTTCCAGGGCTGAAGGCGGAGACCGCGGTCATTGCGCTCGACCTTGAGGGGGTGGGGGTATCGTCGGGCGCGGCCTGCTCCTCCGGCAAGGTGCAACCTTCGCATGTGCTTGCCGCAATGGGTGTTCCGGCAGGACTCGCGCGCGCGGCCGTGCGCATAAGCTTTGGGGCAAGCACGACCGAAGCCGACGTCGATCGGCTGATTCTCGCTTGGATTAAGGTGTCCGGAGCATTACTTAAGGATAGGACGGCGGCAGTAGCCGCCTGAACGGATAAGGCGCACAATCACCAAGATCGAAAGTCAAGCCATAACCGACTGATCCAACCCGCGGTCCTTGAAACCGCAGTGGAGGGAATAATGCCGGCCGTGCAAGAAACCGTCGAGACGGTTCGCCGTATCGACGTCGACCAGTACAAGTATGGATTCGTAACAGACGTTGAATCCGAAAAGGCGCCCACGGGGCTGTCCGAGGACATCGTCCGTTTCATCTCCGAAAAGAAGAACGAGCCGGAGTGGATGCTGCGCTGGCGGCTCGATGCGTATCGCCGCTGGCTCACCATGCGCGAGCCCGCCTGGTCACGCGTGCATTACGGGCCGATCGATTATCAGGACATCTACTATTATGCCGCGCCGAAGAAAAAGCCTGGCCCCAAGTCACTCGACGAGATCGACCCCGAAATCCTGGCGACCTACGAGAAGCTCGGTATTCCGCTGCGCGAGCGGGAGGCTCTGCTTGGGGTGCAGAGGCCGGAGCAGGAGAACGGCTATGGTCGCGTTGCCGTGGACGCGGTCTTCGATTCGGTTTCGGTCGCCACGACCTTCAAGGAGGAGCTGGCCAAGGCCGGCGTCCTGTTCATGCCCATTTCCGAGGCGCTCGCAAAGCATCCGGAGCTGGTCAGAAAATATCTCGGCACGGTAGTTCCGATCTCCGACAACTTCTTCGCAACTCTGAACTCGGCGGTGTTCTCGGACGGCTCCTTTGTCTATGTGCCCGAGGGCGTGCGTTGCCCGATGGAGCTATCGACCTACTTTCGGATCAACGAGCGCAACACCGGTCAGTTCGAGCGAACGCTCATCATCGCGGACAGGGGCTCCTACGTCAGCTATCTCGAAGGCTGCACGGCCCCCTCACGCGACGAGAACCAGCTGCATGCCGCCGTGGTCGAGCTCGTTGCTCTCGATGATGCCGAGATCAAGTACTCCACCATCCAGAACTGGTACCCGGGCGACCAGAACGGCCGCGGCGGGGTGTACAATTTCGTTACCAAGCGCGGCGACTGTCGTGGCCGCGGCTCCAAGATTTCGTGGACCCAGCTGGAGACCGGCTCCGCCATCACCTGGAAATATCCAAGCTGCATCCTGCGCGGGGACAACTCGCGCGGCGAGTTCTACTCGATTGCCATCTCCAACGGGCACCAGCAGGTCGACTCAGGCACCAAGATGCTGCATCTCGGCCGCAACACGACCAGCCGCATCATTTCCAAGGGCATTGCCGCGGGCCGCTCGCAGAACACGTATCGCGGCCTTGTGACATCGCACCGCAGGGCCACAGGCGCGCGTAACTTCACCAACTGCGACTCGCTCCTGATCGGAGACAAGTGCGGCGCGCACACCACGCCCTACATTGAGTCGAGGAATGCCTCGACCGTGTTCGAGCACGAGGCCACCACATCGAAAATCTCCGAGGAGATGCTGTTTTACTGTCGCCAGCGCGGTCTCACGGCTGAGGATGCGGTGGCACTTGTGGTCAACGGCTTCGTCAAGGATGTGCTGCAGCAGCTTCCCATGGAATTTGCGGTCGAGGCGCAGAAGCTGATCTCGATCAGCCTGGAAGGAAGTGTCGGGTAAGGACGCCGTCTTTGCCGCAGGGAGCCATGAGGAAATGCATCTTCTGGAAGTGAAAAATCTGCACGTCGAGGTCGGCGGCAGGAAGATACTCAATGGCTTGGAGCTTTCGGTCGGCAAGGGCGCCGTCCATGCCATCATGGGACCGAACGGCTCCGGCAAATCGAC
>Ga0306926_10009830_pt1 | contig 10544 bp, 10 predicted proteins | sample flu12Cox44000178_FD_203759 | JGI IMG/M metagenome (GOLD analysis project Ga0306926, IMG submission 203759) | Lab enrichment of tropical soil microbial communities from Luquillo Experimental Forest, Puerto Rico - flux8day.12C.oxic.44.000.178 (v2)... | ecosystem: Environmental > Terrestrial >... | reverse complement strand
TGGCGCTAACGCCCTCGCCGGCTGGCGCGGTCAGCAGGCGCCGGCGGCCGGCGTGCCGGCCGATTCCGGTGGCTTCTCGGGCTTCGCGGCGATGGACGAGAAGGGCGGCGCGGCAGCCTGCGCGTTGTCGATGGGCCAGCTCTTCGGCGCGCGCGTGATCGTCCCGGGTACCGGCGTGATGCTGGGGGCCATGACGGCGGATGCCGCCGCGGCCAGCCCTCTGGTGATCGGCAATCCCGGCAACGGCGAGGTGAGGTTCGCCGGTGCCGGCGGCGGCGGGCCGGGTGCGGCCTTCGCCACCGGTGCCATCGCGCGCGCCACCGTGGAGCGCAAGGTGCCGGTGCAGACCGCGCTCGACGCCAATGGCGGACGCGGCGGCTATGTCAACGCCATCGCCTGCCCCGACGGCATCCGCGGCGGCGCCTCGACCTGCCAGAGCGGCATCGACAAGGCGGGTGCCGGATTGGCGTTGCTCGCCGTCGGCGGCCGCTGACCGTCCGCCGTATGTCGCGCCCGCTGTTGCGCCGCCCGGTCTCGCAAAGAGCGGGCGCGGTTGACCCGTTCATCGTCATGGACGTGATGGCCGCCGCCGCCGAGAAGGAAGCGGCGGGCGACACCGTGATCCATCTCGAGGTCGGCCAGCCCAGCACGCCCGCGCCCAAGGGGGCGCTTGCGGCCGCCCACGCCGCCCTCGACAGCGACCGCATCGGCTATGTCGCGGCTCTGGGGATTCCCGCGTTGCGCGAGCGCATCGCCCGGCACTACAGCGACGCCTACAACATCGAGGTCTCGCCCGAGCGGGTGATCGTCACCACGGGGTCTTCGGGCGGCTTTCCGCTCGCCTTCCTGGCAAGCTTCGACGCCGGCGACCGCGTGGCGCTGGCGGCGCCGGGCTATCCCGCCTATCGCAACATCCTGGCTGCGCTCAATCTCGAGGCGGTCGATCTGCCGACCTCGGCGACCGACCGCTTCCAGCCGACGGTGGCGTCACTGGAGAAGGCCGGTCCCATTGCCGGCCTGATCGTCGCCAGCCCGTCCAACCCCACGGGAACGATGGTCAACCGCGCCGAGATGACGGCGCTCAGCGACTGGTGCCGCCAACACCACGTGCGGCTGATCTCCGACGAGATCTATCACGGCATCGTCTATGAGGGCGCCGCGGTGTCGGCGGTCGAGGTTTCCGACCAGGCGATCGTGGTCAACAGCTTCTCGAAGTACTTCTCCATGACCGGCTGGCGGGTCGGCTGGCTAGTCGTTCCGCCTGAGCTGGTACGGCCGATCGAGCGGCTGACCCAGAACTTCTTCATCTCGGTGCCGACGCTCAGCCAGCATGCGGCGTTGGCGGCTTTCGACTGCCGCGAGGAACTGGATGGCCATGTCCGACGTTATCGCGCCAACCGCGATCTCCTGATGGCAGGTCTTCCCGCGGTGGGGCTCGACCGCCTGGCGCCTGCCCAGGGGGCTTTCTACCTGTACGCCGACATCGCCCATCTCACCAATGACAGCCGCGATTTCTGCAAGCGCATGCTGGCCGAGTCGGGCGTCGCCACCACTCCCGGCATCGACTTCGACCGGGCGCGCGGCGCTGGTACACTGCGCATCTCCTTCGCCGGCTCGACCGCCGAAATGGAGGAGGCGGTGCGACGGCTGAAGGCGTGGAGGCGGGCATGAGAACCGCTGCTTTCCTGATCGCGCTCGTTGTTGCGGTGCCGGCTGTCGCCCAGCCCGGCCCGGGCTTCGATTGCACCAGGGCGGCGAATGAGGTCGAGCTGGCGATCTGCACGACGCCCGAGCTTGCCGTCGCCGATCGCGAGATGGCCGCGGCCTATGGCGAGCTCAACATCAAGCTCACTGGCGCGGCCAAGGATCATCTGCTGAAGGACCAGCAGCATTGGCTCGGCATTCGCAGCGAAGCCTGCGTCGGCGGCCGCGACGATGTCATCCGCTGCATCAAGCGCCACGATCGGGCGCGGCTCAACAATCTGAAGGCGATGGGCGAGGGGCTCTATCCCTTCGTCAGCGAGCAGGCGCTGATCAAGACCGGCAAGGTCGGCAAGATCTCCTATGCCATCGACGCCACCTGGCCACGCTTCGACGGCACGACTGCCGATTTCTCAAGCCTCAATCGCGACTACGCCGAAACCACCACCAAGGCGGCCAGTCACGTCATTCCCGACGATACCGCCGCCGGCGATCAGCGCGGCGAGCAGCTCTGGCCCTACCTGCAGTGGTTCGACCTGCAGCGGCCGGCGGCCAACGCGGTCGCCGTGGCGATCACTTCCTATACCTTCTCCGGCGGCGCGCATGGCTATGGCGGAACGAACACGTCGCTGGTCGATCTTCGCACCGGCCGGAAAGCCACGCTCGGCGACGTGTTCGGCGCGGGCGATCTCTGGCTGCAGACCCTGGTGCCGCTGGTCCGCGGCGATCTCAAGCAGCAGTTCACCAACGACCGGCCGGGCTTCGACGACGCCATCGAGCCTGCCGCCCTGGCCAAGCAGCTGCGCGATCCCTCGATCTATTATTTCCAGGGCGAGCGCCTGCAGCTGATCTTCAATCCCTATGCCGTGGGGCCCTACATCTCCGGCACCTTCTTGGTGAACATTCCTTACACGACGCTCAAGCCCCTGTTCGCCGCCGACGGGCCGCTCGGCGCGCTGCGCTGAAGCGCATATCAATGCAGCTTGCGTCGGTCGCGGGTCGGCGCGGTCGCCGCCGCCGCGCCCTGGCTGCGCGCCAGCTCGATCGACGGCACCGGGCCTGAATGATGGCCGACCATGTACCAGCCGTCGCGCGAGCGTACGAAGCTGTTGGTGGCCATCAGTTGGCCGTTGGCCAGGATCTCGCGGCACACCACGATGGCCAAGCCGGCACGGCCGATCACCCATTCGCCGACGCAGCGCACTTTGGGCGATTCGGGATGGCCCAGGATGCCGCGCCAGCTCTCCAGAATCTCTCGGCGCTCGTGCAAGGGCGGCTGGCCGGGGTGCAGACACACCATGGCGCCGGCGGGTGCCCACAGGTTCTCCATCGCGGCGTAGTCGCGGTCGTTGAAGGCACGATAGAAGGCGCGATTGACGGTCAGCACCGCGTCGCGCTCGTCATCGTCGAAGTCGGCCAGCAGGGGCGGCGGTCGGGTCGGTCGGCGCGGCATTCGACGGTCGAAACTCCTCTATTGCGCACGGTAGGATTAACGCACACAGAGGAAGCGTCAAATGTCCATCCCCAAGCTCGAATTCCCGCCCTTCCACTTGCCGCCGGAAGCCGAGGCGCTGAGGGTCGAGGTTCGCGCCTTCCTCAAGGAGACGCTGCCCAAGCTGAAGTCCGAGGATCGCTTCGCGAGCTGGAATACCTTCTCGCCCGAGTTCAGCAAGGCGCTTGGCGCAAAGGGCTGGCTCGGCATCACCTGGCCCAAGAAGTACGGCGGCAGCGAGCGCAGTTTCCTCGACCGCTACGTCATCACCGAGGAGCTTTTGGGCAACAGCGCGCCGGCGGGCGCGCACTGGGTCGCCGACCGCCAGTCGGGACCGCTGTTGCTGCGCTTCGGCAGCGAGGAGCAGCGCCAGGCCATCCTGCCGCGCATCACCCGGGGCGAGTGCTATTTCTCGATCGGCATGAGCGAGCCCGACTCCGGCTCCGACCTCGCCTCGGTGCGCACCCGCGCCGAGCCGGTACCGGGCGGCTTCCGGGTCAACGGCACCAAGGTGTGGACCTCGGGCGCCCATCGCAACCACTACTGCATCGCGCTGGTGCGCACCTCGGGCCAGCATGGCGACCGCCACAAGGGCCTCAGCCAGCTGCTGGTCGACCTCAAGACGCCGAACATCACCATTCGTCCGATCATCAATCTCGCCGGGCGGCATGATTGGAACGAAGTCACGTTCAGCGACGCCTTCATCCCCGAGAGCTGCCTGATCGGCAACGAGGGCGACGGCTGGCTGCAGGTGACCAGCGAGCTTGCCTTCGAGCGCTCCGGCCCCGAACGCTTCATGCAGAACTTTTATATCCTGCGGGAGCTCGTGCGCGTTCTTGGTCGCCAGCCGGCCAAGCGCGCCTCGGCGATCCTCGGCCGGCTGATCGCCCGCCTGTGGAGCCTGCGCCAGATGTCGGTTGCGGTCGCGGGCATGATGCAGAACGGCAAGTCGCCCGCCATCGAGGCGGCGCTGGTAAAAGATCTCGGCACGATCTACCAGCAGGACCTGCCCGAGATCGCCCGCGCGCTGGTCGAATCGGAAGCCACGACCGAGGACGACATGGCCGATTTCCTCGACGTCGCGCAGTACGCCACCATGATGGCGCCCAGCTACACCATCCAGGGCGGCACCACCCAGGTCCTGCGCGGCATCGTTGCCCGCGGTCTCGGATTGCGCTGAGGGAGCCGGGCGATGGACCACGACTCGCGCGCCATGCTGCTGGAGACCGCCGACCGCTTCTTCACCGACCGCGTCGGCAAGGACGTTGTGAACGGCGTCGAGAAGGGCCAATGGCCGGCCGATCTCTGGAAGGAGATCGAGGAGATGGGCCTGCCCTTGATCGCGGTGCCGGAGGAGAAAGGCGGCGCCGGCGGCACATTGGCCGACATGCTGGCGCTGTTGCGGCTGTCGGGATCGCACGCCGTGCCGGTGCCGCTCGCCGAGACCGCGCTCGCCAATCTCTTGGTCGCTGCCGCCGGCGGCTCGCCCAAGCCAGGGCCCGCGACGCTCGCGTTGGGCGATCTGAAGTTTTCGGGCGGGCGCCTCGCCGGCAAGGCTGATCGCGTGCCCTTCGCGTCGGTGGCCGATCGCTTCGTCACGGTTGTCGGCACCACGCTGGCCGTCGTTGCCAAGGCCAACGCCCGGGTCGAGGCCAAACCAACCCACGCCGGCGAGCCCTACGGCACGGTGAGCTTCGACAATGCCGCGACCGACTTCAGCGGCGCCTCGGCCGTCAGTGCCGAGCGCACGCTCGAGCTGGCCGCCGTGATGCGCGCCATGCAGATGGCGGGCGCAGCCGACAAGGTGCTGGCGACCGCCGTCGAATACTCCAAGCAGCGCGTGCAGTTCGGCCGGCCAATCTCGACCTTCCAGGCGATCCAGCACATGCTGGCCGAGCTCGCGAGCTGTGTCGCCGCCACCATCGCCGCGGCCGAAGCAGCGGCGCGTGACGCCGACGAGGGCGGGCTCAAGGATGGCGGCACCTTCTCGATCGCCGCCGCCAAGAGCCAGGCCTCGGAGTTCGCCCAGCGCATCGCCGCCCTCTCGCACCAGTCGATGGGCGCCATGGGCTTCACCCATGAGCACATCCTGCACCACTACACGCGCCGCCTCTGGGTGTGGCGCCGCGACTTCGGCAGCGAGACCTTCTGGGGCGAGAAGATCGGCGCGGCCTATGCCAAGGCGGGCCCCCAGGCGCTGTGGGAGGGCCTGAGCGGCAGCAAATACGCCGCTTAGCGTGCCGTCTGAAGGACGCGATGCCCCGTGCCCTTCGTGGCGGTTCTGCTATGCTGGTCCATGGCTGTTTTCCCCGGCTCCCGTCCTTCCCGTTCGTATGAGCCGCTTGCCCTGCGCATGTGCAAAGCGATCTACGACATCATGGAAGGAAAGCACTCGGTATGGGTCTCCCTGGCGGCGGTCTCCAAGCACCTGAAGGTGAGCGACGCGGAGATGCTTCAGGGCGCCATGTCGCATGCCGCCCAAAGGGGTTGGCTGATGATTGGCGGACATCCCGCCCATAGCCTTATGCTGGTCGCGGCGGGCGAGCGGGCAATGCTCGTGAAAAGATAGATCAACTCGACGGGAGCCCATACGCGCCACGAAAGGCGGCCCACCGTGACTGAGAAGCCAATCGATCTCGACCTGCATCGGGGGCTTTCTGCCCAACGGGCAACGGAGTCGCGGCGGCTGATCTCTGAAGTCGAAGCTGACCAGGCCAGGTTGCGCCGCCGCCGGGCAGAAGCCGAGGATCAATTGTTCGCCTCGCCTGCGGCAACCTGGGAGGAGGCCGCCATGAAGGCGCGATACCTGCTGAAGCTTTATGCCGAAGAGTCGGCGCGTGGAGATGCCCGGACGAAGAAGCTGATCGAGGCGGTGCTGGAAGACTTTGAGCGCTTGTCCGGCTCGGTCACCGAGGATTAGCAAGCGCGAGGATGTTGGGCGAAGGCGAGTCCAGGCGCTCACAATGTGGGGCGCCGCCTCTGGGTGTGGCGCCGCGATTTTGGCAGCGAGACCTTCTGGGGCGAGAAGATCGGCGCCTACGCCAAGGCCGGCCCGCAGGCGCTGTGGGAGGGCCTGAGCGGCAGCCAGTACGCAGCCTAGCGTCCCAACGCCGCGTGGACCGGATGAACCTTCGTTAGACCGGCGACACTTGAAACCGCGATGGGCCGGCTCAATCCCTTGATCGTGAGCAGCCCCATGTCGACAAGCTCGGTGAACGCGCTGACGGCGCCCGCCACCCTCGACGTCACCAGGATCTCGCCGTCGGCCGCGATGTCGCTCAGCCGTGCGGCGGTGTTCACCACCGTGCCGATGGCGCTGTAGTCGAACCGGTTTTCGAAGCCGATCTGTCCCAGGGTCGCGAACCCCTGGGCGATGCCGACGCCAAAGCCGATGGCGTGGCCGCGCCGCTGCCAATCATCGAACAGTCGAGCCATTGCCTCGCGCATGCCGACCGCCAGCCGCACCGCGCGTTCGGCCGGATTGGGGCAAGGCAGCGGATCGTTGAAAAACACCATCAGCCCGTCGCCGGCGAAGCGGTCGAGCGTGCCCTCGAAGGACTGGATCAGCGGCACCAGAGTGGCGTGATAGTTGTGCAGCAGCTCCAGCACCTCTTCGGGCTCCGCGGTTTCTGAGAAAGCGGTGAAACCGCGCAGGTCGCAAAACAGCGCGGCGATGTCGCGGCGGTGGCTCTGCAGGATGCTCTCATCGCCCGACGAGACGATCAACTCGGCGAGCGACGGCGCGAGGAACCGCTTCAGCCGGCTGATCCGCCCGATTTCCTCGAGCTGCGTCGCGACGCGCTCCTCGAGCGTCCTGTTCCAGCGTTCGAGCTCGGCCTGCGCTGCCTGCAGGGCTGCATTGGCTTCCTCGAGGCGCCTGTTGAGCACGGCTTCCCTCTCCTGGGCGAGCGTCATGTCATAGGCCTTCTGCTGCATGCGCTGCGCGGCGTTGCGCTCGGGCGTGACCTCCAGCAGCAGCACCCACGTATCGCCGTCGCTCGGGCCGCCATCGCCAGTCCAGAAATGAAGATCGGCGACGCGGCCCCTGCCAACCTCGACCGACGGCATCTCCCAAGGCGTCTCGACGAGCGGCAGCAGGCCTTCGAGGAAGGGCGCCTGCTCGGAGACCGCAGTCCCGGGCTGCACCGCGCCGAGCCCGTACGCCTCCAGATCGCCACCGGCTTCGGCAAGGGCAAGGGTGTCGTCGATGCGCAGCCAAGCGATCGCTCTGCCGGCCAAGGCTAGCGCTTGCAGATGACCTACGACCGCAGCCGGCAGGTTTGCCATGGCGTCAGCGGGTAACCCGCTGCGCGAGGTCGGTGAAAGCGTCCTCGACGCCTTCGCCTGTCCTGGCGCTGCTGGGCCGCACCCACCAGCCGTCGCGGCGCAGCTCCTCGAGCTTCTCCTCCGAAATCGCCCATTGATCCTGCAGATCGTACTTGTTGATCAGCATGGCGAAGGGCAGCGCACCGTAGTCCACCTCGACGCGCTTGCGGATAGAGAGCGCGATCTCGAGTGTCGCCGGCCGCGTGCCGTCTGCCACCAGCACGTAGCCAGCCGCGCCGCGCAGGTAGCTGAGCCGCAGCGAGGCAAGGTCATCTTCCCCGGCGAGATCCCAGAGGATGAGACTTACCGGCCGGTCGCCCAGCGCCACCGTCTTCTTGTCGATCTTCACGCCCACGGTGGTCAGATAGGTCTCGGAGAAGACGCTCTCCACGTAGCGTTTCACCAGGCTCGTCTTGCCCACCGAGAAACCGCCCAGCATGCAGATCTTCCTCTGGACAGCCGGTGTCACGGCTCATCCTCGAGCCGGACCGTGACGGTGACGCGGCGGTTGAGCGATCGCGCCCTTTCGGTCTGGCCCATCTCGGCCGGATCGAGATTGCCGGCGCCGCCGATCGACATCAGGTCCGCCGGCACACCGCGCTTCTTCAGCAGCGCCAGCACCGCACCCGCGCGCGCCACGCTCAGCGATAGATTGAGGGTGCTGGGGCCGGTGTCGTCGGCATGGCCTGAGACCCTGAAGCGCGGCATCAGCCGCAGGCTCGAGGCGAGCGTCGTGAGCTCCTTGATCTGGCCTGCCAGCGTGTCGAGCACCCCTTCCTGGCCGGGGCTCGGCAGCGCCTCGTCGGTATTGAAGCGAATTTCATGGGACTGGATGGCGCGGCGCAGTTCGCCCAAGGTCGTCTCGGCGATGTTGGTCACCTCCGATACGTCGAAGGTCGGACCGCCGGCCGGCAGCTCCCTGGCCGCCGTGCGCGCGCGCGAGATCCATATCGGGGTCGCCGCTCCTGATGCCACGATGCGATCGTTCACCAGCAGCAGCGTCACGCTGGGCGGCGGCTTCAGCGATGCCTCGAGCCGCCGCAGCACGAAGCGAGGCTCGAGCGATTGATAGGGTTGCCAGCGGCTTGCGACGCGCTCGGGATCGACGTCGGTGTCGCGCAGGATCTGGGCCGGGTCGGCGGCCAGCGGATCGCGCAGGCCTGAGACCATGAACTTGCCGTCGCGCTCGTCGGCCTCGGTCACAACAATGCCAGGCTGTGCGCGCAGCCGGTCGAGATAGTCCGACCATGCCTTCAACTCGGCGGCGCGGCGCGCTTCCTGTTCGGCGCGGATGCGCGCTTCCTCCGCTTCCTGCTCGGCGCGGACACGCGCCTGCTCCTGCGCCACTTCCCAACGCCAGTAGCCCACGCCAGCCGCACCGGCCACAAGCAGCATCGCCAGCAGGAAGACAAGCCAGGGAAAGCCGCGCTTGCGCGTGGTGGCCTGCTGGCGCATCGCGGCGCAGGCAGCCAGGTGGGCTTCGACGTCGGCCAGACCGGAGCTGTCGCCGTCGAAGCTCTCGAGCGCCTGGCGGCGGTCTTGATGAATGCGGCCGATGACACCGCGCAGCCGAATGCGGAGATCCTCCGGCGGATTGCCGCGGATGACCGCGACCACCATCGCCAACGGCCCGGCTTCGCACCACAGGCGCAGGTCGCCCAGCCGCAGCGTGTCGACCGCCTGCTGACCGCTACCCTTGAAGGAATCGCGCACGAAATCCTGAATCGCCGTTAGCATCGAGGAGACGAGTTGCGGATCCTGGGTGGCGGCATCGGGTGCCGCGACATGCGAGATCAGCAGGCCGGTGTGACTGTGGATGAGGAAAACGTGCTCGACCTGATAGACCAGCGAGTGGTTGAGCACCACTTCGGCGAAGGGCTTGCCCGTGCGCCAGGCTTCGATCCGCCAGCGAAGCCCGCGCCAGCTCAGGCTCTGGCGCAGCGATTCGTTCAGCGACTGGAAGGAGTTGTCGATCGTCTCGCCGACCGACTTGCGAATCGCCGGGCCGATTACGGGCTGCAGGATATCGACCAGTATGCGAGGATCGTTGCGGATCGAGGTCTCGGTCGCCCTCTCGAGCGCCGGCGCGAGCACGTGGCCGAGCCGCACGTCGCTGCTCGCGACCGCGGTCGGCAGGGCGCGGCCCACGGCCAGGCCCAGTCGCTCCGGGTCGTCGATCACCTGGCGCAGGCGTTCCAGCAGCTCGATCTCACGGCCGAGGATCAGGCGGCGTAACTCCTCGAGGCGTGGGTCGAAGGGCGCCACGCCTGGCGGCTGCTCGGTTCTCGGCTCGACCGCCCGCGCCAACTCGACGAGCAGCTCTGCCAGCGTCTGCCGGTCGATCGTTCCTTCAGCGGGACGCGGATGGAACAGCCATTCGAGCGTCTCGGCGGCGGAGATGCTCATGTCACGACAGGGTCAGCCGGTTTGCCAACCGCGTGCGGCTTCACCACCGACCTTGACACCGCCCTTGCCGCCGCTGTCGAGGTTCAGGCACTTGGCCACTTCGACGAACAGGCCGGCGAGCAGGGTGCGGTCGGTCTTCACGTTGGCCAATTCGCCGAACATCCTCTCCATCGTGTGATGGAGCTCATCATTGCGGCGCTTCATCTCGTCGTGCAGGGACTGCACCTCGCGAGAGATGCGATCGGCAACATCGCGCTCAAGCTGGCCAACCTGGTCCGACAGCGCGCGCAGGCGTTTCTCCAGCAGCTGGTTCTGTTCCCGCAGCGAGCGCTCGATCTCCTTGTCGGCATCGCCGCGCAGATCTTTTTCCTCGCGCAGCTGGCTGGCGAGGGAATCGACCTGCTTCTTCGAGTTGGAATCGTGGGCGCTCAAGTTGCGCGCGGTCTCCGATTCGATCTCCTTGAAGCGCTGCAGGAAGCGCTCCTCGAGCTTGGAGAATCGGCGGTCGTAGTCCTGCATCTGGTTGCCGAACAACAAGTCACGAATCTTGTCCACGCCCACGACATCGGGCCCGACAACGGTCTGACCGTTGGTCGGCGGCGGAACGATGGCGATAGGG